>Ga0137380_10006812_pt1 | contig 10203 bp, 8 predicted proteins | sample SagtaG_17_FD_104809 | JGI IMG/M metagenome (GOLD analysis project Ga0137380, IMG submission 104809) | Vadose zone soil microbial communities from Sagehorn Ranch, Mendocino, California, USA - Sage2_L_100_16 metaG | ecosystem: Environmental > Terrestrial > Soil > Vadose zone | place: USA... | reverse complement strand
GGCGTGAGGCTCAAGCCGGGCGCTTGCGGGGTTGTGCCCGTGGGAGCACCCCACGCGTTTCGCTGCGAGCGGCGCGCGCTGTGGATCGAGATGGCCGCGCCGCGGCCGCGGGCCGACGGCAGCGACACCTTCTTCCTCGGGCCTGCGCCGGACATTCCCGCCGAGCTGCTCGACGTTCGCGACCCGCGTAACCGCAACCTCTTCCTCCTCACGGAAGGCGAGCTGGATCTCGATCGCCTGAAGCGCGGTGCAGCGGCCGGCGCGCCGACGGTGTCGGCGAGCATGGCGACCGCCCTGCTCGCCTACAGCGGGATCGCCGTCAAGATGCTCGTCGACCAAAGGCTCGACGCGCAGCTCCACACGATGTTCATGGTCGACTACCAGCCGGGCGCCGTCGCCCACCCGCACGACCACCCGTTCGAGGAGTCGTACTACATGCTCGACGGCGAGGTCGACGTCGTCGCCAACGGAGACCGTCACACGCTGCGACCGGGCGACGTGTTCTGGACGGGCACGGGCTGCGTCCACGCCTTCTACGAAACGCAGGGCGGGCGGGTGCGGTGGCTCGAGACGTCGGCGCCCGCGCCGCCGCCGCGGCATTCGTACCGGTTCGAGCGGGACTGGGACTATCTCGCCGAACGCCTGCAGTCGGACGCGAGCATCGGTGTCGCGTGAGTCAGCTCAGCGACAAGGCGAAGACAGGTGTGCTCGACGATCTCGAGCTGTACACGCGGATCTATCGGCAGATGCTGCTTATCCGCGGCTTCGAGGACCTCGTCCAGTCGCTCTTCCTGAAGGGCGAGGTCTACGGGACAACACATTTGTACTCGGGGCAGGAAGCGATCGCGACGGGGGTCGCGACCCTGCTCGAGAAGCGCGATCGCGTCGCGGCGACGTACCGCGGACACGGCCATGCACTCGCGCTCGGCGTCGATCCACAGGCGCTCCTCGACGAGATGCTCGGGCGTGAGTCGGGCGTCAACGGCGGACGCGCGGGCTCGATGAACGTGAACTCGCCCGCCGACCGGCTGATCGGCTCCTTCGGGATCGTCGGGGGCAGCGTCGCGGCCGCGACCGGCGCGGCCCTTGCGTTGAAGCGGACGACGGGAGGCGTCGCCGTCGCGTACTTCGGGGACGGCGCGATGAATCAGGGCTACGTCTTCGAGTGCCTCAACTTCTGCCAGGTGCTGAAGCTGCCCCTCGTCTTCGTTTGCGAGAACAACGGCTACGGCGAGTACACGCCGTTCCAGTCGGTGACGGCGGGAGAGATCCGAACGCGCGCCGAGGTGATGGGCGTGCCGGCCGAGACGATCGACGGCATGCGTGTGTGGACCGTGCGCGACGCGGCGGCGCGCGCGCTCGCACACGCGCGCGGCGGCAACGGGCCCGCGTTCGTCGAGGCACTGACGTACCGGTTCGTCGGCCACTCGCGCAGCGACCCCGGCGCCTACCGGCCCGAGGGCGAGCTCGACGACTGGAAGACGCGTGACCCGCTCGTGCTCCTGCGCGCGCAGCTCGAAGCCGAGGGCGTCGGGGCCGCGCCCCTCGACGAGCTCGAGCAAGAGTCGGCCGACGAGCTGGAGCGCATGCGCGAGCGTGCTCTCGCCGCGCCGTTCCCGACCGAGCTCTCAACCTCTGAGTTCAAAGACTGAGGCACGCGCGTGGCCCGTGAGCTGACGATGCCCAAGCTGTCGGACTCGATGGCGGAGGCGGTGATCGTGCGTTGGCTGAAGTCGCCCGGCGACGTCTTCGCGCGAGGTGACGGCCTGATCGAGGTCGAGACCGACAAGGCGACCGTCGTCTACGAGGCGGAATCCGACGGCACGCTCGGCTCGATCCTCGTTCCCGAGGGAGGGACGGTGGCGATCGGCGAGCCGATCGCCACGCTGGCGAACGGCGAAAGGCTGGGGTCAGACCCCTCCGGGGTCAGACCCCAGCAGTCGGGCGACGGGCCTGCTCCGACCGAAAGGCAGGGGTCAGACCCCTCCGGGGTCAGACCTCAGCAGCGTCCGAACGCGACGCCTGTTGCCCGCCGCACCGCGGTCGACCTCGGCGTCTCGCTGCACGGCATCACGGGGACCGGTCCCGCCGGCCGGATTACGCGCGAGGACGTGCAGCGCGCGGCGGAGTCGGGCGCAACGGTGCAACAACCAGTTGCGAGCGGTAAGGGCGACCTCCGCGTGCTCGAGCTGACGGCGACGCAGGCGACGATCGCGCGGCGGATGGTCGAGTCCGCGACGACGATCCCCGTCTTCACGGTCTCGGCCGACGTCGACATGTCGCTGCTCGCAGCGCTGCGCCGCGGCGCCCGCGAGGAGGGCGGCGACGCTCCGTCGCTCAACGACTTCGTCGTCAAGGCCGCCGCGCTGGCTCTGCGGGACTTTCCGCGGTTCAACGCGTCGTACGTCGACGGCAAGGTCGAGTGCTACTCACGGATCAACGTCGGCATCGCCGTCGCCACCGACGACGCGCTGCTCGTGCCGGTGGTGCTCGACGCGGACCGGAAGAACATCGAGGAGGTCGCCACAGAGACGCGGCGGCTTGCCGATGCCGTGCGACACCGAGCCGTGCAGCCGCAGGATCTGCGCGACGCGACCTTCACCGTCTCGAACCTCGGCATGTTCGGGGTGCGGTCGTTCACGGCGATCATCGATCCTCCACAGGTTGCGATCCTGGCCGTCGGCGGGCTTCGTGACGATCTGATGACGGTCACGCTCACGTGCGACCACCGGGTCGTCTACGGCGCCGACGGTGCGCGCTTCCTCTCCCGCCTGCGTGAGCTGCTCGAGCGACCGCTCGTGCTGGTGTCGTAATGGCAACCGTCGCCTTCCGCACTGCGATCCGCGACGCGCTCGACGAAGAGCTGGCAGCCGACGACCGCGTGATTCTCTTCGGCGAGGACGTCGCCGTCGCCGGAGGAGTGTTCGCGACGACGACCGGCCTCTACGACAAGTACGGACCTGAGCGCGTCTTCGACACACCGATCTCGGAGCTGGCGCTCGCCGGCGCCGCGTTCGGGTCGGCCGTGACGGGACTGCGCCCGGTCGTCGAGATCATGTTCGGGGATTTCCTGACGCTTGCGATGGACAGCCTCGTCAACCAGTCGACGAAATACTGGTTCCTCACCCAGGAGCAGGTGAGCGTGCCCCTGGTGATCCGTTCGGTCGTGGGGGCGGGCGGTCGCTTCGGAGCGATCCACTCGCAGATACCTGCGTCCTGGTTCATGGGCGTCCCGGGTCTGAAGATCGCGTGCCCCTCGACGCCGGCCGACGCGAAGGCGTTGCTGAAGGCGGCCATCAGGGACGACAACCCGGTGCTGTTCTTCGAGCACAAACGGCTGTACACGCTCGAGGGCGACGTCGACGGCGCCGAAGCGCGCCTCGGCGAGGCGGAGGTGGTTCGCGAGGGCACGGACATCACGCTCGTCACCGCGATGAAGAGCGTCCACGACAGCCTCGAGGCCGCGGACGAACTCGAACGCGATCACTTGTCCGTCGAGGTGATCGACCTGCGCACGCTGCGCCCGTTCGACGTCGAGACGGTGCTCGCGTCGGTCCGCAAGACCAGCCGCATCGTGGTCGTCGAAGAGGGGCCGCTAACGGGCGGCTGGGCGGGCGAGGTGCTCGCGAGCGTCGCCGAGCAGGCGCTCGGCTACCTTGACGACGCGTGGCGCATCGCGACTCCGAACACGCCGATCCCCTACAGCCCTCCGCTCGAGGACGGTTTCCTGCCGGGGCCGGACCGGATCGCGACCGAGATCCGGCGGCGCCTGCGATGAGCGAACCCGCGTCGTCCTCCGGACCGCTCGATCGTGCGGTCGATGCATCGAAGGTCGGGAGTCGTCTCCGGGCCGAGCGCGAGCGCCTCGGGATCAGCCTGCGCGAGCTCGCGCGACGCGTCGGCGTCTCGCCCAGCCTCGTGTCGCAGATCGAGCTCGACCGTGTGAATCCATCCGTCAGCACGCTCTACGCACTCGTCACCGAGCTGCGTATGACGATGAGCGATGTCTTCGGCGACTCGCGACCGGGCGACCGGGCGGTCCCGCAGCTGCGCGGCGCCGACGGCCTCGCCGAGCGGCCGGAGACGCGGCGCGTCATCAACCTTGCGTCCGGCGTGCGGTGGGAGCGGTTGACGCCGCACAGCGACCGCGACGTCGAGTTTCTGTACGTCGTCTACCCCGTCGGCGCCGAGTCGTGCCCAGAGGACGCGCTGATGACGCACGGCGGCAAAGAGTACGGCTACGTGACGAGCGGCACGCTCGGCGTCCGCGTCGGCTTCGAGGAGTACGAGCTGCACCCGGGCGGGTCGATCGCCTTCGACTCGTCCTCGCCGCACCGGTTGTGGACGATCGGCGACGAGCCCGTGCACGCGGTCTGGGTGGTGATCGGCAGGAAGGCCGACCCGCGCGGCGAGTAGGGCCGCTCAGGCCGCCGGCGCGTCTCCCTCGGCCTGCGCGCGCAGGCGCCCGACCCCGACCCAGCCGGAACGCAATCGTGCGAGCAGCTCTGGGGCCTGATAGAGCACCAGCGCGAGGAGGATCAACCCTCCGATCGTCATCTGCGCGTACTCCGTCGGCTGCTGGAACAACGGCAGTACGTTGCTGATCTCGGTCAAGAACAGGGACGCGAGCAGCGTGCCGACGAACGATCCCCTTCCGCCCGCGAGACTGGCGCCGCCGAGCACGGCGGCCGCGATGCTCTCGAGTGCGTAGTTGCCGATGATCGGCGACCCGATCTGAACCTGGGCGGCGGAGTAGAAGCCGGCGACGGCCGCCATCAATGAACAGAGCACGAAGGCGAGGAAGACCGTGCGTCCCGCCGCCATTCCCAGCCGACGCGACGACGTGTCGTCCAAACCCACGGCGCGCAGCGCGAGGCCCGTACGCGTCCGGTACAGCCAGAGGTCGCCGAGGACGGCGAGGACGACCACACCGATGAAGGCATACGGCACAAAGCTCACGCTTGTGTTCAGCGACTCGATCACGTTCGGGTTGATGAACCCCTCGGGATGGTCGCGCAGGAGCAGCGACGCGCCTTCGAGGATGCTGAGCGTGCCGAGCGTGGCGATGATCGACGGGAGCCGGAACAAGCGAATGAGCGTGGCGTTGAAGACGCCGGTCGCGAGCCCGACGCCGACGACGGCCAGGGCGCCGGCGAGCAGCACGGGCCAGGACTTATCGGGCTGCAGCGTGAACGAGGCGGTGACGACGCACATCGTCATCAGCGCGGCAACCGAAATGTCGAAGCCGCCGACGAGCAATGCGTTCGTCTGACCGATCGCCACGAGCGCGAGCGGCATCGTCGCCAGCAGCAGGTTGCCGAGGTTGTACTTCGTCAGAAAGGCGTCTTGGTGCGCGGCGGTGTACGCACCCAGCCCGACGATCAGCGTCGTCAGCAACCCCAGCGGCAGTAAGCCGCGGAACGCCCTCATCGGGTCTCCTGCGTGACGCGGCTGCCGACGATCGCTTCCACGATCCGGCGTTCACCGAGGTCTGCGCCGTGGATCTCGTCGACGATCTTCCCGCGTGACATCACCACGACGCGGTCGCACAGCCCCGCGAGCTCGAGCGGGTCGCTCGACTTGATGATGATCGCGACGCCTTCGTTCGCCTTTGCGCGCAGCGCCTCGTAGATGTCGAAGCGTGCGGCGACGTCGACACCCTGCGTCGGCTCCTCGGCCAGGATGACCTTCACGTCCCCACGGAGGAACGGTCGCGTCAGGGAGACCTTCTGCTGGTTCCCGCCGGAAAGTGACTGCACGGGTTGCTCGACCGACGCCATCCGGATGCGCAACCGGCGCACCAGCTCGTCGACCGTGCGACGCTCGCGCCGCCGGCGCAGGAATCCCCAGCGTCCGAGGGGCCGCAGCACCTGGATCGTCGTGTTGGCGCGGACGCTCAGGACGGGAAAGAGCGACTCTCTCGTTCGATCGCCGCTCAGCAGCACGACGCCCGCGCGGAGCGCGGACAGCGGCGACTTCGTGTCGAGTTCGTGGCCGTTGCAGGACGCGGTCCCGGAAGGGCGCTCGACGCCCGCGAGGGCACGCAGGAACTGCACCTGTCCGTTTCCCTCCGCACCCGCGATCCCGACGATCTCGCCCTTCCTGACGTCGAGGTCGATCGGGCCGAAACGGTCGCCGCGCAAGCCCGACACCGCGAGGAGGATGTCCGAAGGTCTCGCGGCTCCGTCTCGTTCTGGAAACGCGAGCTGGAGCGGCCGTCCGATCATGAGTGCGACGAGAGAGTCCTCCGACATCGCGGAGGCCTCGAACGTGCCCTGACTGACCCCGTCGCGAAGGACGGTCACACGATCGGCGATGCCGAGCACTTCCGGCAGGCGGTGGCTGACGTACACGACCCCGACGCCGGACCTGCTGCGCTCGAGCACGAGCTCGTGCAATTGCTCGACCTCCTCCGGCCCGAGCGCCGTGGTCGGCTCGTCGAGGAGGAGCACCTTCGGTCTCGCCAGCAGGGCCTTCACGACCTCGAGGAGCTGCCGGTGCACCAGCGAGAGCGTCCCGACGACCGCCGTCACCGGCAGCTCGAGCTTGAAGTCCTCGAGCCTGGCGGCGGCCCACTCCTCCATTCGGCCGTACGCCGGCTGCACGTCTTTGGGCACCGCGAGATAGAGGTTCTCCGCGACGGACAGATCAAGCACGTGCGAGTACGTTTGGTACGCGATGCCGAGGCCGAAACGCCGGGCCTCAGCCGGAGAGCCGCGCCGCCGCCGGCGTCCGCCGATCTCGACCGTCCCCTCGTCCGGCGCGATGAAGCCGCTCGCGATTCCGAGCAGAGTCGACTTCCCGGACCCGTTCTCCCCGACGAGCGCGTGCACCTCGCCGGCGCGACAGTCGACGCTGACGTCCCGGAGCGCCTGCACGGCTCCGAACGCCTTCGAGACTCCGCCGAGGGACAGCACAACGGGGCTCGCGGGCCCGGGAATCGACATTGTTCTTCTCGCTCAGGATCGAGTGCCTGTGTTTATCCTCCTACGGGTACATCCGGTGGAGCAGCGACAGCGGCACGAGTGACGTCGCCGAGGCTTCCTGCGGATAGCCCTTGACGCATTCGTCGCGCTTCGACTGATTCTGCAGCTGGATCGGGAACACGATCGTCGGCGGGATCTTCGCGCCCTTCAGCTTCATCATCGCGGCCGTCAGGGCGACCCGGATCTGTGAGTTCCCGGCGGTGTAGTAGTAGACCCTGAGCTTTGGATTGTGCAGCTTGTCGGCAGCGCAGCCCATGCCCACGTCGTCAGTTCGCAGCGTCAACACCGCGTCGAACGGCTTACCCGCGGCCTTGTAAGCCGCGAACGCACCCTGCGCCATGCCGAGGCCGTACTCGTAGCTCCAGCCCTTGATGTCGGGATACCGCGCGAGGATGCCGGCGACGACCTCCTGCACCTTCGACGGATCCCAGTTCGTCGCCTCGTTCGCGACGACGTGGATGTTCGGGTTGAGCGCCGGCTTCTCGCACTTCTGCCAGCCCAGCGACAGGGGGTTGCCCGGGAAGCCGCCGAGGAAGGCGATGTTCCCGGACTTGACGTACTTGTTCATCACCCTTGCGTACGCCTTGCCGAGCCGGCAGGTGTCCTCGCCGACGACGGTCAGGTAGTTCGTCCCGGGCCCGCTCACGTAGCCCCACGCATACGTCGCAACCGGGATTCCGGCCTTGGTCGCCTCCTTGAACACCGGCAGCATGGCGTCACCGAAGTCCGGATAGGTGACGATGACGTTCACGTGCTGCGAGATAGCGGCACGGAAGTCGGTCAGCGCCTGAGCCGGGTTCGAGTGAGCGCTGGTGTAGATGATCCTTCCGATCTGGGGGTACGTCAGCGCCTGGAGGATGAACTCCATCTTCGAGATTTGGCGGTAGACGTTCTCGCCGAACCCCTCGACGTAGGCGACCTTGAGCTTGCCTCCCGTCCCTGTGCTGCAGCTGTTGTTCTTCCAGCATTTGAGGGCCAGATTCAGGTTGACCTTCTTGTCCGAGCGCCCGTAGGCGGCGAGCGCGATGTTGCGCGCCATCTTGTTCGCCGGCAGCAGCTTGGCGGAGAAGAGCGTCTTCTTGAGCGTGGAGGTCTTCGCCTTGTAGACCTCACCGAAGCCTCCCGCGGCAGATCGCGCCTTTGTCGCCGTTGCGGCGGGCTTGTTGCCGTTGCCGCCGTGTCCCGCGGCGACGAGCACGAGCATCGCGGCGAGCAGCACCACCAGCGGCACCACCCGCAGACGTCTCGCTGCGTGCCCCTTCCGTACGTGCATCGTGTCTCCTTTCGTCACTTAGCTCCTGTGTCGGTCCGCGCCGGCGGCTCGGCCGGCCGTAAGACGCGGCCAAGCAGCGCTGCGACTCGGTCGCCCGAGACGAGCATTCCGGCGAGGATGGCCCCGCCGAAGACGACGAACTGCATTGCCGTCGAGAGGCCGAGGATGCGCAGCATCTGCGTCAACAGCGTGAGCGCGAGAGCCGCCGTCCAGGTCGAGGTCGCACTGGCCAGCCCGCCGGCAAGCGACGCGCCGGCGATCACCACCGCCGCGATCGGCGCGAGCAGGTACTCCGCGCCGAAGGCCGGGTCGATGCTGATGCGCACACCGGCGAGCAGAACCGCTGCAACGGCGTAGAGCGTGCCGGCCGTCACGTAGGCGAACACGACGTGAGTCCGGACATGCACGCCGGCCATCCAGGCGGCTCTCGGGTTGGCGCCGACGGCCTGAAAGCGGCGGCCAGCCGCTGTGTAGCGCAACGCCAGCGCGACCGTGACGGCGATCGCAGCGCCCGTCCAGAAGACGGAGCTGATGCCGAGGGGCTTGTTCTCAGCCCACGACGAGAGCCCGTTGGGCACATTGGCGCCTTCGACGACCCCGCGGGAGTACTTCACACCCCAGGCGAGCACGATCTGTCCAACGGCCAGCGTGACGATGAGAGGATTCAGCTTCAGGAACCCGACGAGGAAGCCGTTTGCGAGGCCGACGCCCGCTCCGAGAGCGATGCAGGCCAGGATCGCAATCGCCAGCCGGTTGTTCGAGCCGGCGCCGACGCCGACGATGAGGTTCCCGCCGAAGAACATCACGCCCGGCGTCGAGAGATCGATGCCGGCGTGCATGATCACGAGCATCTGGCCGAGCGCTGCGACGGCGAGGATCGTCATATAGGGGAGGACGAACGCCCACGACGTGCTCTGCAACGCCTCGGGGGCGATGATCGCGGCGACGATCGCGAGCACGCCGGTCGCGATCCACACGGGCAAGAAGCGAGCGGCGACCACCGCACTCGCGACGGCACCCGCAGACCGCCTCATCACCGGCGACGCGGCAACGCCGTCGGTAGGCGTGAGGGCGCTCACGAGTCGCCCAATCCGGGGCGGCACCACGGTGAAGAGCTAGCCGCGACCAGGCATCCATTCTGTGCACGTCGGGCCGAAAGTGTCAACTGTGGCCGAACGCCGGTGCATCCACGCTTAACGAAGTGCCTGGAGTCGGCGCCTTTGAGCGTTGACTCGTCTAGGCCGAGGCGTTTATGCTCGCTGTACATGCGGCAGCGCGAGACACGGTCTGCTGCCGGCGAAGGCGCCCATGCGCCGTCGCGACTATTCGTGTCCGGCCAGCCAAGGAGAAGAGAGGCATGAGCTCGCAGCGGCTATTGATCCGCAACGGCTTCGTCGTCTCGATGGACACCGACGTCGGCGACGTTCCCTACGGCGACGTCCTCGTAGAGGACGGCAAGATCGCCGAGATCGGACGCGCTCTCGAGGCGTCCGAAGCCGAAGAGGTCGACGCCACGGGAATGATCGTGATGCCCGGGTTCGTCGACACGCACAGGCACACGTGGCAGACGCCGGTTCGCGGCGTTCTCCCGTGCTGCACGCTCGACCATTACTTCGCCGTGATGCTGGGCAGCGTCGGCGGCCATTACCGGCCGGAGGACGTCCAGATCGGAAACTACGCGGGAGCGCTGGAGGCGCTGAACGGCGGCGTGACCACGCTCCTCGATTGGTCGCACATCAACAACACGCCGGATCACTCCGATGCCGCGATCCAGGGGCTGAAGGACGCCGGCATTCGCGCGATCTATGCCCACGGCGTGCCTACTGGCGGGGAGTGGTGGGCCTTCAGCGAGCTCGAGCACCCGGAGGACATCCGCAGGATTCGCGACACGTATTTCTCGTCCGACGACGGGCTGATCACGCTTGCACTCGCAGCGCGCGCTCC
>Ga0137380_10006804_pt1 | contig 10208 bp, 7 predicted proteins | sample SagtaG_17_FD_104809 | JGI IMG/M metagenome (GOLD analysis project Ga0137380, IMG submission 104809) | Vadose zone soil microbial communities from Sagehorn Ranch, Mendocino, California, USA - Sage2_L_100_16 metaG | ecosystem: Environmental > Terrestrial > Soil > Vadose zone | place: USA... | reverse complement strand
CGGCGTCGAAGCCGAGGGGCAGCAGGCCGTAGGCCAGGAACCAGGAGAGCGAGGCGGCCAGGTCGGCCCCCACGGCGAGGATGCGGCGCGCCGCGTGGATGCGCCGGGCCAGGTCCACCACCGCCTGCGGATCGAGCGCCGAGCGCAGGCGGCTCAGGTTCTGCATCTCCCGCTCCAGGCCGTGACGCACGTGGTCGGCCACGCTGCGGCGCTCGCGTGCGGTGGCCTCCATGATGCGGTACGGCGTGAGGCGCGAGACGAAGTGCTCGCGCAGGTCGGCCCCGAACTCCGCGTAGCGCCGATACCCGAGCGCCTGGATGGTCCTGACGATCGTGGCCGGATCCACCTTGTACCGGCGCGCCAGCGCGCGCGAAGAGAGGTAGAACGTCTCGTCCGGGCTCTCGAGGGTGGCCTGGATCAGGCGACGCCGGCTCGGGCTCAGCCCCGGACCCGATCGGGCCAGCCGCTCCTCGATCGCGGTGCGGGTCGCGATGGCGTCCTCCTCGAGACGGGGCCTGATGCGTGCAACACTCGATGCATCGAGAGCCGTCAGGCCGACGGCTGTATACCACATAGGACGTCCGCGCTCCAGGCGACGATCGCTCTCACGACTACGGTCGCAACGAGTGTTGACTTGCCCTAGAATGGCGCCCCGCGCGGGCGAACCGAGGAGGATCCCATGAAGGGCGGATGGAGGACGCTGGCCGCGACGCTCGCGGCCCTGCTGCTGGCCGCCGTCGGGCAGCCGGCCGACGTGGCGGCCCGGCCGGACTACGCGACAATCGCGGCGCGGCTCTCGAGCCTGATCGAGGAGCAGCTCGCCGACAAGAAGCTGCCCGCGGTCTCAATCGCCGTCGTCGACGACCAGCAGGTCGTCTGGGCCCACGGCTTCGGCGACGCGGATCCCGACGCGAAGCGCGCCGCGAGCGCCGACACGATCTATCGCGTGGGATCGGTGTCGAAGCTCTTCACCGACATCGGGATCATGCGCCTCGTCGAGCAGGGGCAGATCGACATCGACGCCCCCGTCACCCGCTACCTGCCGGACTTCCACCCCCGCAATCCGTTCCCGGACGCGAAGCCCATCACGCTGCGCATGCTGACCTCCCACCGCGCGGGCCTCATCCGGGAGCCGCCGGTGGGCAACTACTTCGTCACCGACGAGCCGTCGCTCGCCGACACGATCCGCAGCCTCAACGACACGACGCTCGTCTACCCAACGATGCAGAAGATCAAGTACAGCAACGCGGGCATCGCCGCGGTGGGCTACGTGCTGGAGGTCACGCAGAAGGAGCCCTTCGCTCCCTACCTGGAGAAGGCGGTGCTGGTGCCGCTGGGCATGACGCACAGCTCGTTCGAGAAGAAGCCCGAGCTGATGAAGGACCTGGCCAGGGCCTACATGTGGACGGAGGACGGGCGCGTCTTCGAGGCGCCCCGGTTCCGCTTCGGCATGGATCCTTGCGGCGCGATGTATTCCAACGTCCTGGACCTCGGCCGCTTCATGAGCGCGCTGTTCGCGCGCGGCCGCACCGCCTCGGGGAGCCGGATCCTGAAGCCGGAGACGCTCGAGGCGATGTGGACGCCGCAGTTCGCGGCGCCCGGAGAAAAGCGGGGCTTCGGCATCGGCTTCGTGGTCGGCGAGCTGAACGGTCATCGCCTGATCGGACACGACGGAGCCGTGTACGGCTTCGCCACCACGCTGGAGGCTCTTCCCGACGACAAGCTCGGCGTCGTGGTGATCACGACGAAGGACTGCGCCAACCCCGTCGTGGACCACATCGCCCGGGCCGCGCTGAACCTGGTCCTGGCCCAGAAGGCCGGCCAGCCACTGCCCGCGCCAGAGCCCCGCCCGGAGCCGATTCCCCGCGAGAGGGTGCGGCAACTGGCGGGACGCTACCGGAAGAGCGACTCCACCGTGGACTTGATCGACCGCGGCGACGCGCTGTTCCTCGCCCGCAGCCGCGCGGACACCCGGCTGCGGCTCAAGGCTGTGGGCGGCGCGCTCGTCACCGACGACCCCAACGGCATGGGCTTCACGATCAGCGCCGATCCCCGCCGGGTCACGATCGGCAACGACGTCTACGATCGCGTCCCGGACGAGCGGCCGGCGACGCTCCCCAAGAAGTGGGAAGGGCTCGTCGGCGAGTACGGCTGGGACCACAACACGCTCTACATCTACGAACAGGACGGCAAGCTTCACTGCCTCATCGAGTGGTTCACCGCGTATCCGCTGGAAGAGGTGTCGGCCGACGCGTACCGCTTCCCGGACTGGGGAGCCTACGACGGCGAGCCCGTCGTCTTCACCCGCGACGCCGGCGGCCGCGCGACGAAGGTCACCGCGGCCAACGTGGTGTGGACGCGGCGCTTCGTCGGTCCCGAGGGCTCCGGCACGTTCCGCATCACGCCGGCGCGCCCCGTATCGGAGCTGACGCGAGAGGCGCTGGCCACCGAGCCCCCGAAGGAGACGGGCGAGTTCCGCGCGCCGGACCTGGTGGAGCTGGCCGCGCTCGACCCCACGATCAAGCTCGACATCCGCTACGCGGGCACCGACAACTTCCTCAGCACGCCGGTGTACCGCGAGGCGCGCGCGTTCATGCAGCGGCCGGCCGCCGAGGCGCTGGTGCGCGCCCACAAGGCGCTCGCCCGCGACGGCTACGGGCTGCTGGTCCACGACGCCTATCGTCCCTGGTACGTGACGAAGGTCTTCTGGGAGGCGACGCCCGCCGAAGGCAAGATCTTCGTGGCCGATCCGTCCCAGGGCTCGCGGCACAACCGGGGCTGCGCCGTGGACCTCACCCTGTACGAGCTGGCGAGCGGGCGGCCGGTCGAGATGGTCAGCGTCTACGACGAGCAGTCGCCGCGCGCGTTCCCGGACTACCCGGGCGGCACCGGACTTCAGCGCTGGCAGCGGACCCTGCTGCGGCGCGCCATGGAGGACGCCGGCTTCACCGTCTACGAGTGGGAGTGGTGGCACTTCGACTACAAGGACTGGCGGAGCTATCCGATCCTGAACCTGCCGTTCGACAGGCTGTCGGCTCGTTCCGCCGAGTGATCGAGGAAGGTCATGCGCCGAATGCTCGTCGTCTGCTTGCTCCTGGCGTCGGCGTCGGCCCGCGCCCAGGCCACCACCGACGCCAGCCTCGTCTTCGACAAGATCGAGGCGATGGTGCCGATGCGCGACGGCGTCCGGCTCAACACCGAGGTGTACGTGCCGAAGGACGCCACCCAGAAGCTGCCGATCCTGCTGACGCGCACGCCGTACGGCCTGCCCCACGACAAGAAGGGGTTCAGCCGGGCCTTCGCCAGCAGCTATGCCGAACTGGCCAAGGACGGCTACATCTTCGTTTTCCAGGATATCCGCGGGCGCGCCAAGTCGGAGGGAGAGTTCGTGATGCTGCGGCCCGTCCGCGACAAGAGCGACCCCAAGGCGATCGACGAGTCGACCGACACCTACGACACGATCGAGTGGCTGCTGAAGGCGGTGCCCAACAACGGCCGCGTCGGGGTCCTCGGCGTCTCCTACGGCGGCTGGCTGACGGTGATGGCCATGCTGGACCCCCACCCGGCCCTCAAGGCCGTCTCGCCCCAGGCCTCGCCCGCCGACATGTGGATCGGCGACGACTTCCACCACAACGGCGCGTTCCGCTTGAGCTACGGCTTCGAGTACGTCTACGGTCTCGAGACGTCGAAGGCGGTCGAGAACTTCAAGTTCGATCGCTACGACACCTATCAGTGGTATCTGGCCCTCGGCGCGCTCTCCAACGTGAACGCGCGCTTCTTTCAAGGCAAGCGGCCCACGTGGAACGATTTCGCGCGCCATCCCGACTACGACGCGTTCTGGAAGCGGCAGGCGGTCGCGCCGTACCTCACGCGCGTGACCGTCCCCACCCTCAACGTGGCCGGCTGGTGGGACCAGGAGGACTTCTACGGCCCGCTCAAGATCTACGAGACGCTCGAGAAGGTCGACCAGGAGAACCGCAGCATCCTCGTGGTCGGCCCCTGGAACCACGGCGGGTGGGCGTCCAGCGACGGCGAGCGCCTGGGCCGGATCGAGTTCGGCGCCCCCACCGCCCGCTACTTCCGGGAGGAGGTCCAGGCGCCGTTCTTCGCCTACTACCTCAAGGACAAGGGCAAGCTGGACCTGCCCGAGGCGCTGACCTTCGAGACCGGCAGCAACACCTGGCGCCGGCACGACCGCTGGCCGGACGCGAAGGCCTCGGAGCGAAGCCTGTATCTCGGCGCCGGCGGGAAGCTCTCGTTCGCCCCGCCCGCCGGAGACTCCGACGCGGCGGCGGACAGCTACGTCTCCGACCCGGCCCGTCCGGTGCCGTACCGGCCGCGGCCGGTCACCCAGACCTATCCCGCCGAGGAGTGGCCGTTGTGGCTCGTCCAGGACCAGCGCTTCGTCCACAACCGTCCCGACGTGCTGTCCTGGGAGAGCGATCCGCTGAGCGAGGACGTGGCGGTCGCGGGAGGCGTCGCCGCGCACCTCTTCGCCTCGACCTCCGGCTCCGACAGCGACTGGATCGTGAAGCTGATCGACGTCTACCCGGACGATGCGGCGGAGCCGGCGCTGCGCGGCTTCCAGCTCATGGTCGCCAACGACGTCTTCCGGGGCCGCTACCGCCGGGGCTTCGAATCACCGGCGCCCATCGAGCCGGGCAAGGTCGAGGAGTACGTGATCGACATGCACGGCAGCAACCACCGGTTCCAGAAGGGTCACCGGATCATGGTCCAGGTGCAGAGCACGTGGTTCCCGCTGATCGATCGCAACCCGCAGTCCTTCGTGCCCAACATCTTCGAAGCGAAGGACTCCGACTACCGGCCGGCGACGCAGAAGGTCCATCGCAGCAAGCGATATCCCTCGCGAGTCACCCTGTCCGTGCTGCCGTAGGTCGTCGACGGACGGGCGGCACGCTGCGGGATCGGCAACGTGGGCGCGATGAATCACGGCCTCAGCCGCCCGGCGAGAGGGCCGTATCGGTGCGGCTCATCCGCGAGATCCACCGCGAACTGCTTCGAGGCTCCGCGGCTCCCACCATGAGCTCGGCGAGCGGCGCCGCCGCTGCACCAGGACAAACGCCTTCCGCTTTGCCGCCGAGGCACTCGAGCCGTCGCCGATGCATGCCGGAACCGCGGCGTTCACTACGAACGAGGGCGCCGGGACGTTGGCTCTGAAAGTATGATAGTCTGATTCTATGGCAACCCGGGTGTCGGCCACCGAGGCGGCGAGGACGTTCTCGGACCTCCTGAACCGGATCCGGTATCGCGGCGAGGAATTCGTCGTCGAGCGCGCCGGCGAACCGGTCTGCCGCATGACGCCGGCGGCCCCGACGAAACACCTGCGCTTCCGGGATCTGGCCGCCTTGCTTCGAGAGCCGCCCGTACCCGATGCCGGCTACGCCACCGACGTGCGACGCGCCGCCCGGAGTCAGGGGCGACCGCCCCGATCGCCGTGGGGACGCTGATCGATTCGTCGATCCTGGTTGCCGCGGAACGGCGGGCGCTGGATTTCGACGCCCTGCGCATAAATGGCGACGAGCCGGTCGGCATCGCCTCGATCAGCGCTTCCGAGCTCCTGCACGGCGTCCATCGGGCGGCAACCACCGTCCAACGGCAGCGCCGAGAAGCGTTCGTGGAACGACTGCTTGCCGTGCTCCCTGTCTTCCCTTTCGACCTCGTGACCGCAAGGATCCACGCATCGTTGTGGGCGAGCCTGGCGGCGAGGGGCGCCAGCGTTGGATCCCACGATCTGCTGATCGGCGCCACGGCCATTGCCCTGGGGTATCGCGTGGCCACGCGCGACCGCCGTAGCTTCGGGAAGATCCCGGGCCTGGAAGTCCTCGTAGTCTGAGAGCGTTGAGCGCTCAATTCGGTTGTAGCATCTTCGCGGACCCTACGGGGGAATCCCTGAACGCGGATCGTGCCGAGGCTGGAGGCGGAATGCTCGGGACGGAAGGCGGCGTCAGGCGGCAGATCCTCGTCGGCTTGGCGGGTCTGGCGGTGGCGATCACGTCCTGCCGCCCGCAGCCCGAGGCGAAGACGGCAGGCCGGCGCCGCGTCGCTCTCGTCATGAAGTCGCTCGCGAACGAGTTCTTCCTGACCATGGAGAAGGGGGCGCGCGCGCACCAGGCGGAGAACGCGGCCCGCTACGAGCTGCTCGCCGTCGGCATCAAGGACGAGCTGGACGTGAACGCGCAGGCGAGCCTGGTCGAGCAGATGATCGCGGAAAAGGCCGATGCCATCGTGCTGGCGCCGGCCGATTCGAAGGCGCTGGTGGCCGCGTGCAAGCGAGCGGTCGACGCGGGGGTCGTGGTGGTCAACATCGACAACCGCCTCGACGACGCCGCCCTGGCCGAGCGTGGCCTGCGCATTCCCTTCGTGGGCCCCGACAACCGCAAAGGGGCCCGGCGCGTCGGGGAATACCTGGCCGGGACGCTGCAGAGGGGCGCCGCCGTCGCGATCATCGAAGGCGTGCCCACCACCTTCAACGCCCAGCAGCGCAAGCTGGGCTTTCAGGACGCGATCGAGGCCGCGGGCCTTCGCCTGGTGGCCTCGCAATCCGGAGAATGGGAGATGGCAAAGGCCAATCAAGTGGCCGGGGCCCTCCTCGGCGAACATCCGGAGCTCAAGGCCTTCCTGTGCGCGAACGACAACATGGCGCTGGGGGCGGTGGCGGCGCGCAAGGCGGCCGGGAAGGAAGGCGCCGTGCGCATCGTCGGCTTCGACAACATCTCGGCGGTGGCCGAGCTCGTGAAGACCGGCCAGGTGCTCGCCACCGCCGACCAGCACGCGGACCAGCTCGCGGTGTTCGGCATCGAGTATGCGCTCGAGATGCTCCAGAAGAAGTCGCCGCAGCCGGACCGGGAAACACCGGTCGACCTCGTCACCGCCGAGACCCTGCGCTGAGCTCGATGCCGGCGCCGGCACTGCTCCAGGCCGAACGTCTGGCCAAGACCTACGCGACGCCTGCCCTCGTGGACGTCTCGGTCGACCTGCGCGCGGGCGAGGTCCATGCCCTCGTGGGCGAGAACGGAGCCGGCAAGAGCACGCTCGCGCGCATCCTCGCCGGCCTCACGACGCCGGACGCGGGCCGGATGCTCCTGGCGGGAGATCCGTACGCGCCGAGCGGCAAGGCCGAAGCTGGGCGACAGGGCGTGGCGATCGTCCTCCAGGAGCTGAACCTGGTCGAGAGCTTGACCGTGGCCGAGCAGGTGCTCTTCGGCGCGTGGCCGAGCCGGCTGGGCTTCGTCGATCGCCGGGCGCTGCGAGAGCAGGCGCAAGCGGCTCTCGACCGCGTCGGCCTGGCGGGGATCGACCCCGAGAGGCCCGTCCGAAGCCTCGGCGTCGGGCAGCGCCAGATGCTCGCGGTGGCCGCGGCCCTGGCCCGGCCGTGTCGCGCGCTGATCCTCGACGAGCCGACCGCAGCCCTGAGCGAGCACGAGGCCGAGCGGCTCTTCGCCGAGATCGAGCGGCTCAAGGCGGAGGGCGCCGCGATCCTCTATGTCTCGCACCGGCTCGAGGAAATCCGACGCCTCGCCGACCGCGTCACCGTGCTCCGGGACGGCCGGGTCGTGGCCACCCGGCAGCGAGGAGAGGCGACGAGCGCGGAGATCGTGCAGCTCATGGTCGGCCGCGACGCCGGATCGCAGCCGAGGGATGCTCGGCCTGCGCCGAGCGGCGAACCCGTTCTCCGGGTCCATGGCCTGCGGCGGGGCCGGGTCCTTCGGGACGTGAGCTTCGGGCTGTGGCGGGGCGAGATCCTGGGCCTCGCCGGGCTCATGGGATCAGGGCGGACGGAGACGCTGCGGGCTCTCTTCGGCGCGGACCGCGTCGAGGGGGGCGAGATCGAGCTTCGGGGCCGGCGCCTGCCTCGACTGTTCCGGAGCCCCCCGCAGGCCGTTGCCCACGGGATCGCCCTCGTGACCGAGAACCGCAAGGACGAGGGCCTGCTCCTGCCCCTGTCCATCCGCGCGAACCTCACGCTGGCGCGGCTAAAGGATCTCTGTCGTCGCGGCTTCGTACGGCCCGAGGCCGAGCGGGTGGCGGCGCGCGCGCTGGCGTCACGGCTCGGCGTGAAGTGTGCTTCGCTCGAGCAGCCGGTGGGCCAGCTCTCGGGCGGCAACCAGCAGAAGGTGGTCCTCGGACGCTGGCTCGGCCGCGACTTCGACGTGCTTCTCTGCGACGAGCCCACGCGGGGCGTCGACGTCGCGGCGCGAGCCGAGATCCACGAGCACCTGCGGGAGCTGGCGGGCGCCGGCAAGGCCGTGCTCGTGGCCTCCTCGGAGATCGAAGAGCTGCGGGCGCTCTGTGACCGGATCGTGGTGCTTTCCGGGGGGAGCGTCGCCGCGACCTTCGCCCGGGACCGGTTCGACCGGGACGCGATCCTCCTGGCCGCGCTGCGGCACCATGCCGGCGGGAGAGGAGCCGCGTGAGCGAAGCGTGGCGCGACTATCTCGGCCTGGGCGTGGCGCTCGGCGCGCTCGTGCTGGCCTTCGGTGCCCTGACCGACCATTTCCTCTCCCGCGCGACCTTCGCCGTGATCGCCAGCCAGGTGCCCGCGGCCATCCTCGTCGCGGTGGGACTGACTTTCGTCCTCATCCTAGCCGGCATCGACCTCTCCGTGGGCTCCGTGCTCGGCCTCGCGGGCGCGGTGCTCGGGGCCGCGCTGGGCCCGCTGGGATTGTCCCTGCCGATGGGCCTCGCGGCCGCGCTGCTCGCGGGCCTGCTGTGCGGCGCGATGAACGGCGCCTTGAGCGTGTACGTCCGGTTGCCCTCGTTCATCGTGACCCTGGGCATGATGGAGATCGCCCGCGGCGCCGCCTACATCGTCAGCCGTTCCCAGACCGCGTATCTCGGCGCTCGCGTGGAATGGATCGCCGAGACCACCGCTCTGGGCCTTTCCCCGGCCACGCTCGTGGCCCTTGCCGCGGCGGCCCTGGGCCAGCTCGTCCTGTCACGAACGCTCTTCGGCCGCTACGTGGTGGCGATCGGCACGAACGAGGAGGCCGTGCGCCTCTCCGGCATCGATCCCCGGCCGATCAAATGGATCGTCTTCGCGGCGAGCGGGCTGCTCGCGGGGCTGGCGGCGGTCGTGCACACCGCGCGGCTCGCCTCCGCCGATCCCAACGCGGGCAGCGGACTGGAGCTGCAGGCGATCGCGGCCGTGGTCATTGGCGGCACGAGCCTCATGGGCGGACGCGGCTCGGTGGTACGCTCGCTGCTCGGGGTCGTCATCATCGCGGTGCTGGGCACCGGCCTCGCACAGATGGGCGCCGCCGAGCCCGTGAAGCGCCTCATCACCGGCTGCGTCATCGTGGCGGCGGTCGTGATCGACCGCTATCGGAACCAAGGCCAGGGGCGAGAGGGCCAATGAGATCGGAGATCTTCGTGGTCGGCAGCCTGAACGCTGATCTCGTGACGCGGCTCGAACGCTTCCCCGCCCCCGGCGAGACCGTGACCGCGCTCGATTTCGCCGTTCACGCGGGAGGCAAGGGTGCCAACCAGGCCTACGCCACCGCGCGGCTGGGGGGCCGGGTGGCGATGCTGGGCTGCGTCGGCCGCGACGCGAACGGCGAGCTCCTGATGCAGAGCCTGCGGGGCGTGGGTGTCGACGTGTCGCCGGTCGTTCGTGATGACGAAGCTCCGACGGGTCTGGCCCTGATCGCGCTCGAGGCGTCGGGCGAGAACCAGATCGTGGTGGTGCCCGGCGCCAACGCCCGCCTGAGCGCCGAGCTCGTGCAGGCCCACGAGGCCAGGATCGCCGCCGCGGCCGTGGTCCTGCTCCAGCTCGAGGTGCCGCTGGACGCCGTCCTGGCCGCGGCGCGCATCGCCCGCGACGGCGGCGCGACCGTGATCCTCGACCCCGCTCCCGCCCGGCCCCTCCCCGCCTCGCTGCTGGAGTGTGTGGACTTCCTCACGCCGAACGAGAGCGAGCTCCAGGTGCTCACGGGTCGCGCGGTCGGCACGAACCAGGCCGAGCACGCCGCGCGGAGCCTGGCGGACCGCCGGCCCCTGCGCGTGATCGTGAAGATGGGAGAGGCCGGAGCCCTACTCGTAGAGCCGAATGGACACGCGTTCTGGCCGGCGTTGCCCGTCAAAGCGGTCGACGCGACCGGAGCGGGGGACGCCTTCAACGCGGCCCTGGCCGTGGCCCTGGCCGAGGGTCGGCCATTGCCCGAGGCCGGCCGCCTCGCCGCCGCCGCGGG
>Ga0137380_10006801_pt1 | contig 10211 bp, 8 predicted proteins | sample SagtaG_17_FD_104809 | JGI IMG/M metagenome (GOLD analysis project Ga0137380, IMG submission 104809) | Vadose zone soil microbial communities from Sagehorn Ranch, Mendocino, California, USA - Sage2_L_100_16 metaG | ecosystem: Environmental > Terrestrial > Soil > Vadose zone | place: USA... | reverse complement strand
GGTGGCCGGGTGACAATAGATGTAGTATCTGGGCCGACTACCAGGAGTCTGCTCTTCTCTCTGGGAACAGGTGCTATCTCTTTAATCCTCGCTACTGCTGCCATGGCCTCTTGTACATGTTCGGCACTCAGGTAGAGAGGAATTTCTTCATCAATTTCCGGCTCTGGCAGTTTATTTTGAAAATAGGCGTTGACAAGCTGCCTGGTTGTCTTACTGATCGGCCTATCTACGTGTTTACGCAGAGCCCAAAAATCTCTGACAATCTGGAAGGCCCCTGGAAAGACAAGTGGAGCATGCAGCCTGTAGTAGAGAGCTGGAGCAAAGAGACCCGGAAAAATGGCTTCATACCGCCTCTTGCGTAGAAAATGTACCAGAGGAGCTGCTTCCGGGTTGCGAATAATACCTCTTATCCATGTTCGGCTATCAAAGTTAGGAAAAAGGACGCGGTCCACGCGGATAATCCTGTTCATGCGAGGGTCATATTGAAAGAGTTCCGCTTGAACCTCGTTGCACATAATATCGATGCTTCCCCACGCTTCTGGATCATTTTTAATAATCTGGTCAACCATAGTTGAGCCTACGGCAACAGCATCACCTATCCCTATAGGCATAATCAACAAAAAGCGAGGCGTATCAGCCTTGCCTGGAGTGACTTGTGAACATTCTACACAAAAATATGGATATTGACTTTCAGACATATATTCCCCGGTGCTCACTTTTGCTGTTGAGTTTCGCTTCCCCCTACCCTTCAGGTCTTGTTTTACTTACATTAATCCCAGAGTAGGACGGTTGACAATCAGGAAGAGTCACAACAGAACTCGAACTCCCCTCTCAATCGCATCCCAATCCGCGAAGGGGTAAGTATATAACCTCCCCTCAGTACCGGGGATGCAGGAGGCTTTGCCCAGGAGTCCCACCGCTCTCACGGGTAGGGTTTTTCAGGACAGGGCATGGGGAGCGGGCCCCACTCCGCCCCAGGGCGACCGCAAGGGTACGCCCCTACCAAGGCCGGGAGCCGCTTCTGTGGGTGAGGGGCTCCCTCTCCTCCCAAAAAAGCTCGATGTCTCTACGAGACAGAGAAGGCAATGAAAATCGCATATTTCGTGCAGGAGCGGGAGTAGTATGCGATTTTCAGAGGAACCTACCCTTGAGAGGAGTCCCACCGCCCAGTCAATCAGCGTCCGGTCCTCCCCTCAGAACTGGGGTGCAAGGGGCTTTGCCCCCTGCCGGGGCGCGGGGTGTCCCCGCACACTCTTTTTCCCCTCAAGGAGGGCCGCAGGCCCGACGAACTAATTCTGTGTGGATGTCAGGTAAGTATATGGCGTATTGTAGCAATCTATGAAGATAGGGAACAAGTCAACAAAATAATACTAAGCAGATTCGAAGATGTTATATTTGTTAGTAAGCGGCAGAAAAAGTTGATCTCGTATTCAGTTTCGACATTTGTGAAGGGATAACTATGAATCATCAAGATCATCTTGCCTTCCTGCGTGAAGGAATACCCGGACAGGGTGGCACATGGGCTGACCTTGGCTCAGGGACAGGAGCCTTTACACTGGCCCTTGCCGACTTGATCGGACCAACAGGACAGATCTATTCAGTGGACAGAGACCAGGGTGCACTGAGAGAGCAGGAAAAGGCCATGCATGCTCGCTTTCCCTCTACAACCGTTCACTACCTGGCTGCCGATTTTACCAGCCGACTCAATTTACCTTTGCTTGATGGGGTGGTGATGGCGAACTCACTGCATTTTGTGCGCCAGAAGGAGCCGGTAGTGCACCTGGTGCGGAGCTATCTGCAGCCCGGTGGACGCTTAATCATCGTGGAATACAACGCTGACAGGGGGAACCCATGGGTGCCATATCCGTTCTCCTATGGTACCTGGGAAATAGTAGCGCGTCAGTGTGGATTTGCGAATACCCGACTGCTTGCAACGCGGCCAAGCCGCTTTTTTGGCGAAATGTACTCAGCAGTAAGTTTGTGAAGCGACTTTTCTTGACGCTCTTAGAGAAGTGAAGTAGAATATCCAGAGAAAAATCTATAGCTAACTCTGTACTTGAAAAGGTAGCAGCGACCCTCGTTTGCAGTCGCCTTGAAGAGCGGTCCCTGGCTGATAGCGATCAGATAGGGACGAGGTGGCATAAGAGATGTACGACTTGCAACAGCCTATCGGAGAATTTATTCGGCAACTTCGCCGCCAGCGTAATCTCACTCAGACCGAGTTGGGTGGACAGCGCTTCTCAAAATCGTATGTAAGTGCAGTGGAACGAGATAAAATCGTACCCTCTCATGTTGCCATTCGCTTCTTTGCGGAGCAATTGGGTCAACCGGGTGAGTACTTTGAGGAGATTCTTCAGCAGAGCAAGGATATGAAGCAAGTCTCTCCGCTGATAGAGACTCACATTTATGGTACCGGTGACCAGGACATTCAACCAGAAGAGAGCCTGACCCTGCTTGATATCTTGCTCGAAGGTACAGAACTGTATAACCTGCCATTGCCGCCTGAATTTCCCACGTTTTCTCCAGAGGTTATTGCCAGGCTTCCACAGCATAAGCAAGCACGTTACTTCTTCTTGATGGGCTTAATTACCCAGGAAAAAGGAGACCTTTCTGCGGCTCTCACTGCCTTTGAACATGCCCTGGTCCTTGCATCGGCGAAATACCTTCCGGCAATCCTCAACGAACTAGGGACGAACTACTATTTATCACAGAACTATCACACTGCGCTGTGCTACCACAAACGAGCACTTCATCTGCTTCAGGAGGAGATAGCCAGTAGCACAAAAACTGCTCTGATATTGAGAGTTGAACTTCATTGCGCCAGTGATTACCGTGCCCTTGGTGCTCATCAGCAGGCTCGTGAACACTATGAACGTGCGCGCCTCTACCTTAATTCTGCCCATGATATGAGAACGGCTGGGCAACTGTACCTGGGTCTGGGCTATTGCACGTACGCATACATCTACCAGAACCTGGCTCTTAGATCCTCGAGCATGTCTGCTGCGTCTAATATGAATGGTACCAGGCAGAGCCTGGATGAGGAGACAGAGCGCGAGTTTCAACGTGCAATTGGCTTTCTTCTGCAAAGCAGAACCCTTTATCAGGTAAGTAGTAATCAGATAGGAGAGTCTAACGCCCGCCTCTTGCAGGCCATGGTGTTGCTTGACTTCAGTACCTGGCGTAGGCAGGTAGTAGAGGAGAGGGCAAGACACACGGGAACTCTCTCAGTCACACACAGTGCAACCTTACTCGATGAGGCGGCGGAGCTATGTCGCCAGGTAATTATAGCATGGCAAGACTTCCCTACCGCTTCTGACACTCCTCCTACTGAGTTAGAGATAGTCTTGTATGTAGCATTGGCCTACCTTATTCGTGTATTTGGGCAACGCGCAACCCTGGCCCGACTTGGTGGATATACTGACACTGCTATGCGTGAACTGTCTCTAGCAACCGACCTCTGTCAGCAAGTGCTCAATACCTTGTCAGAGCAGGCCTTCCCGTGGTCATTGATACAGGATGCGGTGACGCTCCATGTCAGTAACGTAAAATATCATCCCCAGTCGCTGCCACATTTACCCCGTTTGCCTGACCTGTCTGCGCAGTCGGGCACACTACCCCGAAGCTTGATGAGCCAGGCTGAAGTCTACTTTGCAGCAGCAGAGATCGCTGAAGAGCTTGGCCGGGCTGCCGCAACGCCCCATTATTCCCACGATTGTTACACTTTCGCCAATCAATACCTTCGAAATGCGCTGAGCATGACACGGGAAGCAGTGCCGGACAAAGAACATGATTTCAGTTACCTCGTTCGCTGCTACCAGCGCTCTGTCAGTATCCTGGAGGAACGCATCCAGGCTTCTCCTGCCCTGTCTGAGGAAACTACTCCAGTCTTGCTCAGTATCCTCAAAGATGCACTCTACCAGTTGCATAGCAGTAATTGAACAACCAGCTAACACCTCTTGAGGAGAGAGACTTTCTTCTTGAGTTCTCACTGCCTACGGTAGTTCGTAAGAGGTTTTGGATGGATGCGGGGTTTGCAGCCAGCGGCTGCAAACCCCGCATCCATCCAAAGAACATCTGAGCCGCCGCAGGCGGCGAGAAGTCCTGAAGAGTTACAAAGTCCGTGTCAAGTCTAGAAAAAATACCCGGAACTATGTTATAATTTTAAGTGGGAAAAGTCTCGTGACTTCTATGGAATGAAAAGAGTAGTTCCATGACGCAGAACAAAGAACTATTCTCTACAAAAGAATGTGCTCCAGGGAAAATCATTCTCCTTGTAGAAGACGACTTTGCTAATGCCTCACTGCTGGTTGAGGCGATTGAGCAAGAGACGCCATATAAGGTTGTGTTGGCCCCTGATGCCCTTGCTGCCCTGGAAGTTGCCAGCCAGATCAAACCCAACCTCTTTCTCCTGGATTATCGATTGCCCCGGGTGGACGGTATTAGCCTCTCCGATCAACTCCGTGCTCTAAAAGGGTTAGAAGATGTTCCCACTCTCATAGTAACTGCAGACATGGAAATACCTCAGACCGAGTTAGAAACCCGCCAGATTGTGAGCATCGGTAAGCCGTTCGACCTCGATGAACTCCTCAACACCATTGAAGAGCTGGTCAATCCGGTGCCCTCTGTTCGTGATTGATCTGGTCTGGTTTTGTGAGCCAGTCTGAGAGGCAGTGCCGCCCTCAGACTGGCTCACAAAACCTTACACTTCCTCCAATGCCTGTGTTGCTATATCCATTGCAATGACTTCACCTCCACGCAGAACGCGCATAGGAATCGTCTCCCGTTCTTCGCTCTGTGCCAGGACGCGGAGCAATGTAGCATTATCAGGGACGGGTGTACCTGCTACATCGAGCAGAATGTCGCCGATGAACAGGTCATTGTGGTTCGCCTGCCTCTCTGGTCGTATACGAACGACCAGTACTCCTGACGCTTGCCCAGACTTTAAGGTCTGGCGTATGTTGGCTGGCAACTCCACTGTCTGTATCTCTATTCCCAGAGTGATGCCCCGCTGCGGCAGTTCTGCCAGCCATGTACTGACGACATTGCTCGGAATTGCCACGGATAAGTCGCCACCGAAGATCATAGCATTGATTCCGACCACCTTGCCGTCGGCATCCAACAGCGGCCCGCCCGAATTTCCGGGAGCGAGACGTACATCCGATTGGATGTACTCCGTTGTCAGGTCGTCGGCAAGCTTCACCGACCTTTTACTGCTCACAATGCCCGCCGTGATGACCCAGCGCTGACCCCAGGGGTGGCCTACGGCGAAGACCCACTCTCCAACTCGCAGTTTCGCTGAATCAGCTGCGGGAAGAGCCTTCAGGTTGTCTCCCTTGACTTTGAGCAGTGCCAGGTCGAGTCGGGGATTGCGGTCAAGCACTTTCGCTTCCAGGGTGCGCCCGTCCGCGAGAAGTACCTGAACCTTCATGTCATCGCGAGGGACGACATGGTTATTCGTAATCAATCGCCCATCTTTATGCCAGATGATGCCAGTCCCACCTCCGCGTCCCTGGGTATAGACCTGGACGATACTCGGCTGCACTTCGTTGAACATTGCAACGAGTGTGGTCGAGAAGACGTCAGGTAGAGGAAGCGATGATGTTGTTGTGGGTGTCGAAGATGCTGCAGGTGTTGTTTGTGTCATGGTATACGTGTCCTTAGTTGCGCTGCCCGATTGTTACCGAGAGGGTTTGGATGGCGTTGCCACGAATAACTTCTACGGGGACAGTTTTGCCTACACGGTCGCCTACCAGTAGTATCTGCAGGTCCTCAGAATCGTTGATAGCATGACCGTCGAGTGTGACCAGGATGTCACCGATCATGATGCCACCACGCTGGGCAGGACTATTATCATCGACTTTGAGAATGAGCAGCCCGTGCTCTTGTGGGCGCCCTGCGCGTTGAGCGACCGGCAGTTCTACCAGCTGGCTGCTGATGCCGAGGTAGCCACGCTTGATATGACCCTGCTTCACCAATGTATCGGCGATGTTTTTAGCGATATGCATGGGAATTGCCAGGGCGACACCATTAACCAATCCGGTCGTCAGGACACCAAGCACCTTCCCCTGCATGTCTATGAGGGGTCCTCCTGAGAAGCCAGGATAGGGTGTCGCGTCAGTACGGATGTAGCGTTCAAGTGTAGCACCAGCACCGCGCCCGGTGCGCAATGGGCCACCAATGGTGCTGACAACGCCAGCGCTCGCCATTGGCCCCTCATTTGAAGTTCGACCCACGGCCATAACCAGTTGACCGACCCGTGCTGCTTCATCTGAGGCAATAGCTGCTTCGAGCCCGAGATCGGCTACGCGCAATACTGCCAGGTCAGTTGCCGGGTCACGGCCAACTAGTTTCGCTGAAAGTGTCCGTTTATCATGAGTCTGAATGCTTAAATCTTCTTCACGCTCCAGCACGTGATCTGCCGTCAGCACTAAATCCTGTGCATAGACAATACCACTGGCGGGTTGCTGTGGCCGCCCATTGACGAGTACAAGTGCTGGCTCAATGCGCTCAACTGCGTCTGCCATCTGGTTTGAGAGTGTGCGTAGCAGGTGAGTGCTGGTTGTGTTGGTTGTGTTGGTTGTTGGTTGTTCCATTAGCTTAACCTTTTCTCGTGTGTCCATCAGATACTGCGGGGGTGAAACCCTTGTGCATACTATACGTGATAGCATTAGGAGAGCACATCAGTCATTTTGCTAGTTTCTGACCTGTAGAAATAACCAGGGAATACCCTGTGCAACAGACGAGATTGAAGTTCACCGCGAGGTAGCGTATAGTTAACCCAGAGGATGTCAATAGAACAAGGAGGAAGAAAAGCTAATGGCCGAGCCTGAACATACAGTCGTAGTAGGTGTCTTTACAGATCGCACGAGTGCAGACCACGTCATGGATGAACTTCGGCTTGCCGGGTTTCACGATGACCAGATCGGGTTTGTCGTGCGTGAAAGTCAGCCAACACAGCCTCTTCCTGCGACTGATGAAGCAACAAAAACTGAGACTGGCCCAACTACAGCTGCCGGTGCCGTGACGGGCGGAGTTGTGGGGGGACTGGCGGGAGCGGCAGCAGCATTCTTGATCCCTGGCTTTGGCCCTGCAATTGCCGGGGGCATTCTGACAGCAACCCTTGGAGGCGCTGCTATTGGAGCGGCAGCTGGTAGCCTGATTGGAACTTTTGTGAAGATGGGGGTGCCGGAAGAGGAAGCTCACTATTATACACAGGAGTTTCAGGCTGGTCGAACGATTGTGATCGTTCAGGCGAATGGTCGTCACTACGAGGCTTTCCGCATTCTGCGGCGAAACCAGGCGTATAATGCCAGTACCCCCCCCGGGGTGAACGAGCAAGATCAGGGAGTTTCAGGAGAAACAGAGGAGCTTCAGGCTCCCGAAGGAAGCGAGCAGGATCAGGGAACTTCAGGAGAAACAGGTGAGCCTCAGGCTCGCGGAAATGGATGATGCCGGCGCATGGATGAACAGGAAATAGAGCATATCTTCAGGTCTTGTACCCGTTTTCTGACCCATCACTATCCGCAAACTCCCCGGCAAGTCTTGTATGAACTTGCCACGACGACCGATCCAGACCTGAGTGCCGACCGTTATGGGCAAGGCGAGATCATCACCGCTTTTGAAACGGATGTTGCCAAACTCCTGGGCAAAGAGGCGGCAGTCTTTATGCCCAGCGGGACGATGTGTCAGCAGATAGCCTTGCGTATCTGGGCTGAGCGCCGTGGGACTTCTAATGTCGCTTTTCACCCCACGAGTCACCTGGAGGTTCACGAGTATCGCGCCTATCAACGACTGCATGGTCTTTTCGGTATTCTTGTGGGTTCTCCTGACCACCTGCTGACCCTCGATGATCTGAAGAAGGTCGCTGAGCCTCTGGCTGCCTTGTTAATAGAATTACCGCAGCGCGAAATTGGTGGGCAGTTGCCCGCCTGGGAGGAGTTGACTGCTATCATTGATTGGGCGCGGGAAAAGACTATTCCCACGCACCTGGATGGTGCGCGACTTTGGGAGTGCAAGCCATTCTATGAGCGCGAATATGCTGAGATTGCTGCTCTGTTCGACACGGTATATGTTTCGTTTTACAAGATTCTGAATGGGATTGCAGGTGCGATTCTGGCCGGGCCAGCGGATGTGATTGCCGAGGCTCGCATCTGGCAGCGCAGACATGGTGGCAATCTTATTCACCTCTATCCCTATGTGCTTTCAGCCCAAAAAGGGCTTGCCGAACACCTGGGGCGGATGGAGGCGTACCATTCGAAGGCACGAGAAGTTGCTGCTATCCTCTCATCCTTCCCCCAGGTCGAAGTCGTGCCCAATCCACCGCATACCAATATGATGCATGTGTTCGTTCGTGGTGAGCGGGAGAAGTTGCGAACAGCAGCGCTCGAACTTTCCCAGGAGACGAAAATCTGGCTTCCTTCCTGGTTTGTGCCCACTGCAATCCCCAGCTATTCCAGGATCGAGTTGACGATGGGAGACGCCAGCCTTGACCTGGCTGGCGAGGAAATTACGGAATTGTGGCAGGCACTGTTGCGCAGGGCTGAAGCTTAAAATAACAGCAGGGTTCCAGGGGGCAGCAGGCCCCTTGGCGGGCGCCTGGAGGGTGTCCCCCGATCACTTCTTCTGTGTCGCCGCAGGCGGCAGAGAAAGAAAAAAATTTGCACATGGGTTACATAACCGTCCACCCCGCCATCACCAGCTGCGATCCATCTGCGATGGATGCGAATACCCCTGGCTTCCCACCATGTACCGAACCAACGAGGAGCGAGTCTGTTTCTACTATTCCCTCCTCGAAGCTATTGATCTGCAAGACATACATGCTTCCGTCACGCGAGACATTCGCCCATGGCTCCTGGTCGTTGTAGTTCAGGAAGCAGTACTGTTGTGCGGTAATGGATATGAGACGTGTCATGCCTGAACCATCAACATTGATTTTCCACAGACCATTGTGACTTCTATCAACACCTACCCCGAAGATCGTGGACGTGTTCCCAATGATGAATAGAAGGCTGTTGTGATCGATGGTTCGAACTGCTATCACATCATAGACCTGGCTATCATAAATGGTCTGCCGCGCACCACCTGCGATGGATTGTTTGGTGATACTGCTAGGGCCACTACAAACCCCCTGTGGACAGCCTCCATGGCTCACAAATAACTGCGAGCCATCGTCACTGCTATCGAAATCGCCGTAATTCTGTAGGAGAACCGTCAATAGATTGCCGAAGTGCTGATGAGGCCCCTTGTTGATATCCAGGAGGTAGATGCGAGCATGAATAGTGTCTACGGAAGTATCGGTAAGGTAAACATGTGTTGCATCGAGCCAGGTACGCAGAACGATGCCAGTACCAAGCGGTGGGGAAAATTCTGCTTGCAGCGCTCCGCTGGTCATATTCAGTAGATAGACGACGCCCTGTTCGTTGACGACGTTGTAGAAAACCAGGAGATGCTGATCGGTAGACCAAAGAATCTGCTGAATGCCAAAGTCTGGAGCACAGTAGAGCGTCTGTAAACCCTGACCATCCAGGCGTAACATCTGCAGCTTTGACTGTCTTCCTACACTGCCCGTCGTCGTGACGAAAAGTACCCACTGCCCATCAGCAGAGACCTGTGCCTCGTAGATATGCGCCTTGTTTACATTCAAAAGCTCAGCCTTGCGGCCGGTTTGCACATCATAGCGAATCAGTTTTGCGTCTGTGGGAGCATCGTATGTACCCTGATTGAGCGTGTAGATAATGTTCTGGTGGGAACCCAGCGCCAATGGTGCTGTTACCATCCCGCGTGCAGTTCCCTCTGGCGGGCAACTGATCTGTGTCGAGGGCATTGCAACAGTAGTAGTGGCGGTACTGATTGGCGTGATACCTCTACTTATTGGTGGAGTGATGCCTGGTGTACGGGAGGGTCCTTTCGGAACCGTCGTTGGCGGCATGTTTGAACTGCATGCGGTAACTAATAGTATCAGGCAACAGGCTATAAGGGAGAATATATGACGATTGTAGCAGATGAAATGCATAGATTTCTCGCTTGCTGAAAAAGACCCCATTGCATAGAATTATAGCTCACAAAACACTTCATACATCCATGTGATATTGCACATTTTTACGAGATATCTTGCTCTGAAGTGGCGTAATATATATTGATGACTTGACATGAGCAGCCAGCCGTGCTACTTTTCTATTATTCACTACGTCACTTATTGCTCAGCCTGTAGC
>Ga0137380_10006779_pt1 | contig 10228 bp, 3 predicted proteins | sample SagtaG_17_FD_104809 | JGI IMG/M metagenome (GOLD analysis project Ga0137380, IMG submission 104809) | Vadose zone soil microbial communities from Sagehorn Ranch, Mendocino, California, USA - Sage2_L_100_16 metaG | ecosystem: Environmental > Terrestrial > Soil > Vadose zone | place: USA... | reverse complement strand
ATCTAGCGACCGCGCCGCCGCTCTCGCTCTGTTCGGCGACACCATTGGTACGAGCAACACGACCGCGCGCGGCCAATCATTGCGACAGATTAAAGAGAATCAAAAGCTCTACAACTCTGAATTCAATCGCGCCTTCGTGCTGATGGAATATTTCGGCTACTTGCGTCGCAATCCTAACGAACGTCCTGACACCGGCTACTCAGGGTACGACTTTTGGTTGAATAAACTGAATGCGTTCAATGGCGACTACCAGAAGGCGGAGATGGTCAAGGCGTTCATTACTTCCGGCGAGTACCGCAGCCGTTTTGGCCCGCTGTGATTAGAATGAAGTTGAGGCTGACCGCCAGAGAGGAAGTTATTCATGCTTGATATTCGGTTTAATTCGATCCACGCAAAGGCAGCGTGCTTTCTTTTGCTTATTTGTTTCGTGGTAGGAGGAGCAGCAGTATTTACGACCCGGAAGGTCGAAGCCATAAGATCCACCGCGGTTAATTCGGCGAACAAATTTCCAACAGACTTGCCGACTAACGCGAAGGCGAATGGCAAGATAGTATTCTCGAGCGACCGCAACAGTCATGGCACGGGCTTCAACCTCTGGACTATGGATGGTGATGGAAGCAATCTGTCCCAGTTGACCACGCTACCCACTGGTCCGAATGCGCCATCGTACGCGTATGACTTCAACGCGAAATACTCGCCCGATGGAAAAAAGATAGCCTTTCAAAGTTACGGGCGAAGAGACGGCGGCTCGTATGTGATCTTTGTGATGAACGCCGACGATAGCGATTTAGGCCCGATCTCGATTTCGTCGATTCCTGAGATCGGAAGGTTTGAATGGTCGCCGGATGGAACGAAGTTTCTGTTTGAGGCAGGCGCCTATGGCTGTCTTTTCGGTGCTTCTGGCCTTCGCATCAAGCTTTCTAATCATATTGAGACTTGCCCGACGGCGAACATTTTTATCGTTGACACCGATGGAAAGAACACTATAAGGCTAACGAAGGACGACGCGCTGAACGCGTTCGCCAGTTGGTCACCCGATGGAAAGCAAATCGCTTTTATGAGCAACCGTGAAGGCGGACAGAAGATATTCCTGATGAATGCGGATGGCAGCAATCAACACGCGATCACTTCGGCTGGTTCTTACGGCTCGCCATCTTGGTCGCCGGATGGCTCCAAACTACTGATCGTCGGACCGGGCACGCTTAATTGTCATAATGGTGGCTGTAACGAGTTGTACACTATCAATCCCACTGGAACTGAACTGAAACAACTCACTCATTACTCAGATGATTATGAAAGTCCGCGGTATTCGCCTGACGGTACTCAGATTTTGTTTGACCGTCATTTAGCGACGCACTACACGATCGAAGATCCTCCGTATGGTGGATACATAAATTCTGACGACGGCTACGCAATTTTTGTGATGGAAGCTGACGGTGGTGGTCAAACAAATATTACGAATCATTTTGCCAAGGCCTCCGAATCTGACTTTGGCTATAACACTTCGCCGGCTTGGCAACCGCTATCCTCGCCTGCCTACGATCCGCCGCCAGCCATTCTAAGTCTTAGTTCAAACTTGTATTCTGTACCGAACTCCGCCTCGCCTAAAACTGAGATCATTGTGACGCGCACTGGGAATGTGAACGAGGCAGTATCGTGTGACTATCAGATTCCTCGGAATGGAGAGATGTTGCAGGGTAGTCCACAGGGAACGCTTAGCTTCGCTTCGGGCGAGCGTTCAAAAACGATCGTATATCCCGGTTCGGCATATTCCGGAGACACGGTTTATGTGCATTTATCCGACGTGATTGGTAACGGCACCTTTGTGGGAGGGATTAAGGACGCGCTGATCAGTCCGATCTCCAGCAGTGTGATCGACAATACCGACTACTTTGTCAGACAACAGTATGAAGATTTCCTCAACCGTGACCCCGATCCATTAGGATGGCGCTTCTGGAACATCAATATCTATACCTGTGGCGGTAACACTTGCCGCACCGAACGCCGGGCTCAGGTCTCAGCAGCATTCTTTCTTTCGATAGAGTTTCACGAAACCGGCTATCTGATCTATCGCACTTACAAAGTGGCCTATGGGAATTTGGCGGGCGCTCCAGTGCCGCTCAAGTTCAACGAATTCCTTCCCGACGCGAAGAAGATTGGCTCTAGCGTAATCGTCAACGAGGGAAATTGGCAGCAGCAATTGGAGGCAAACAAGCAGGCATTCTTTTCCGAGTTTGTGGAGCGCTCACGCTTCGCGCTTGCTTATCCCACCTGGATGACGCCCGTGCAGTTTGTCGACGCGTTATTTGCCAATGCGGGTGTAATTCCATCGGTGTCAGAGCGAGAGGCAGCCATTGGCGAATTCAGCGGCGCGTCTTCCTCCGCGGACAATCCGGCGCGTGCTCGTGCATTGCGAAGGGTGGCTGAGAATCCGGCGCTCACTCAGCAGGAATTTAATCGCGCGTTCGTGTTGATGCAGTACTTTGGTTACCTGCGCCGCAATCCCAACGATTTTCCTGATTCAGATTACACGGGCTACGACTTCTGGCTGACGAAACTGAATCAATTCAACGGCGACTTTCAAAAAGCGGAGATGGTAAAGGCCTTTATTACTTCGGGTGAATATCGCAAACGGTTCGGCCCTTGAGGAGATCGTTATGTCGCAATTTCTCACACCCACATTCTTCTGTATCTTGCTTTTCTCATCGTCAAGCGTTGCCCAGAGTCAACCTCTTCAATTGTTAGCATGGCCCACCGTCAATGCGGCCAGAACAGATGTGGCGCTTGGCACCAATGGCAAGATCGCTTTTGTGAAATACAGCGCCAATGCCTCGAACATCTTTGTGATGAATGCTGATGGCACTGACCAGTCCAACGTGACCTACGGTTCATCTCCTGCGTGGTCGCCCAATGGCAGCCAGATAGCTTTCGCAATATGCCCGCCGTGCGACATTTTCCTGATGAATGCCGACGGCAGCAATCTGACGCGGTTCAGCTACATGTCGGATAACGATGTCTTAGCCAGTCTGCCTGCGTGGTCACCCGATGGTAAGAAAATAGTCTTTGTAACAGGCGGTTTCGGCTCAGGTTCATCTTCAACCATTTGGGTCATGGATGCAGCTGGAGGCGATCCGGTTAGAATCAACCAAAGTGTTTCCTATCATGGAAGGCTAGCCTGGTCACCCGATGGCACGAGAATCGCGCTTATTGCCAGGACAATTAATTTGTCCATTCAAGGCGAGGACTTCGTGTTCGTGATGAATGCCAATGGCAGCGGGATGACAAGTGTTGCGAATAATGCCGCGCCTGGCGGCCACGTTGCCTGGTCGCCCGACGGCTCGAGGATTCTGTACTCGCGACTGATTGATGCGAGCGATCCTCACAGCCTTATCAATCTCTACCTTGTAAACAGCGCAGGCGGAACTCCAAGTCAATTAACGAACGGAGCATATCGTGATGTTGCTCCGGTATGGTCGCCGGACGGAAGTCTGATTGCTTTCGATTCTGATCGCAATCAACCCAGCTGCGCCACTGGCACACTGTGCACTGAGATTTTTCTGATGAATGCCGATGGCAGCAATCAACATCCAATCGCAAATCAGCCTGTAATGGGAATCGTCTATGACTGGCAGTCACTGACTCCAAAACAAGTCCTGTCTCCGCTCCCTGCGACTCTGCAATTAAACGCTCCGGCTCATGGAGTATCTGAAAGGGATGGAGGTGCCCGCATCCTGGTAACCCGACTCGGAGATCTTTCCGGCGAAGCAAGTGTTGACTTTACAACCTCGGATGGCACGGCTCGGGCGCGTTCGGATTACACGCCGATATTCAGGTCTCTTCGTTTCGCCGCCGGAGAGGGCGAAAAAGCGATTGTGATTCCGATTACGAACAATGCTTATGTTCAAGGCGACAGAACGGTAAATCTGACGTTGAGCAATGCGCGCGGTTCGAGTTTCGGCGCTTCGACGAATGCCGTGCTGACCATAACTGAGGACGATGTTTTGCCGCCAACGATCAACCCGCTGGATGCGACGCAGTTTTTTGTAAGCCAGCATTACAGTGATTTCTTGAGCCGCGTCCCGGATGACAGTGGTCTTAACTTCTGGACCAGGCAGATAACTTCATGCGGCTCGAACCAGAAATGCATGGAGACTGCGCGCATCAATGTCTCGGCAGCTTTCTTTCTGTCGCTCGAATTCCAGCAGACGGGTTTTCTGGTCGAACGCATTTACAAGGCTGCCTATGGCGATGCGCTCGTGACTTCAGGCCTTGGCGGCGCGCACCAGCTTGCAGCGCCGATCGTGCGCTTTGATGAATTTCTGCCGGATACGCAACGGATTGGCCAGGATTTGATCGTAGGCCAAGGTGGGTGGCAAACCGTGCTTGAGGGTAACAAGCAGGCCTTCACTTTCGATTTCGTGCAACGCCCGCGCTTCGCGCTTGGTTATCCCATTTGGATGACGCCGGTGCAGTTTGTCGATGCGCTATTCGCCAATGCCGGCGTGACTCCATCGGCGCTGGAGCGCGAGTCGGCCATTGGTGAATTCAATGGCGCCGGTTCATCGTCCGACAATGCCGCGCGATCTCGCGCGCTGCGACGAGTCGCTGAAAACTCAACTCTCGCACAGCAAGAATTCAATCGCGCCTTCGTATTGATGGAATACTTTGGTTATCTGCGCCGCAATCCCAACGAGGGCCTGGACACCAACTACTCCGGTTACGATTTTTGGTTGAAGAAGCTGACTCAATTCGACGGCGATTACCAAAAGTCCGAGATGGTCAAGGCGTTCATAAATTCAACCGAGTATCGCAGCCGCTTTGGCCCTTAGAGCATTTATCAGATAGGAACCGCCGATGATTGCGTTCAATTTTCAATGCAAACCGGGCAGGGAAAATATTATGCGACGAAAACAGCGCAGGCTCCTCGTCGCTTACATTGTCTTATTGTGTTCTGCTGCATTATTGACTCTGACTATTCTGTCGCGCCGATCAAGCGCCGAGAGGTTGCTCTCACCGGCGGGAGCCTCTCAAGCTCCAGAAGTCACTTTCGCGACTACCAGCGGGACGGTAGAGATCTCGACTTCAATGGTCTCGTCGGATCGATCCAACATTGACGCAGCCCGAGAAAAGTATGGAAAGCTACCGCTGCATTTCGAGGCCAATGCGGGCCAGGCAGACTCGCGCATAAAGTTTCTTTCTCATGGTCGGGGCTACGACCTTTTTTTGACTTCGACTGAAGCTCTGTTGTCATTGACCAAACAGCTCAAGTCTCCCACCACCAGGGACGATGTTTCCAACTCAATACACCCGTGTGACAGAAAAGGACCGTCCAGCGCTTCTGGCGTTGTGAAGATGAGAGTTGTTGGTGCGGACCGGAAGGCACGAGCGTCGGGCGAGGAAAAGCTCCCGGGCAAGAGCAACTATTTGATTGGCGACGATCCTTCAAGATGGCGCACGGATATTCCCGCCTTTGCCAGAGTGAACTACACCGGGATCTATCGTGGCATCGATCTCCTCTATCACGGCGATCAGGGACACTTGGAGTACGATTTTGTCGTCAATCCAAAAGCCAATCCTCACCGAATCAAACTGGCTTTTGCGGGCTCAGATCGGCTTGAACTGGACGTCAGCGGCAATTTGATAATGCATGTAGAATCGGAAGAATTGCAGCAGCCGAAGCCGACGGCTTATCAGGAAGTCGACGGGCTCCGAAAAGAAGTTGCGGTGCAGTTCGTACTTCACGGCAGAAGTGAAGTTGGCTTCCGGGTTGGCCCATATGACGCCCGCGTTCCTCTTACTATCGATCCAGTATTGATCTACTCGAGTTATCTGGGTGGCAACGGTGATGACGCCGGAAATGGAATCGCCGTTGACCAGGCCGGCAATGCTTATGTCACCGGATACACTTCCTCATCTAACTTTCCGACCGCCAATCCAATTCAGGGCACCAATCGCGATAACAGTCATTACGACGCCTTTGTCTCGAAGGTAAATCCGTCCGGCACCGCGTTGATTTATTCCACGTACTTCGGCGGTACTAACGACGACCACGTTAATGCAATCGCTTTGGACTCGCAGAATAATGTGTACATCACGGGCGATACCAACTCTACGGATTTTCCGACGGTTAATGCGATTCAGCCAGCCTACAACTTTTCTGCGGGCGGACAGAGATGTCACACCAATGCGTTCGTCACGAAAATAAGCGCGGCCGGTAATGCGATTTTGTATTCGACTTATCTCGGCGGCAAAGGCGACGGGAAAAACGGCGATAAGGCCAATGGAATCGCGGTCGACAATCTGGGCGCAGCTTATGTTACCGGCACGACATTCTCAGGTGATTTTCCTACCGCGAACGCGCTCCAGCCGACTCATGCCGGCAACTCTTTTTTCAAGACCGCAGACGGCGGCGCCAGTTGGAGCACGTCGAGCAACTTGCCCAAGCGTTCAATTATAACGATCGCTGTTGACGCGAAAACGCCGTCGACTCTGTATGTGAGCTTGGCAGATGGTGGAATCTGGAAGAGCACGGACGGCGGCGCAACCTGGACCGAAAGCGACAACGGCATCGACACAACCGGCGAGACAAGCCTGATCGCCGTGGATTCAACGAACTCAGCAATCGTTTATTCCGCCGGTGGTAACAACGCTTACACGGCGTGCGCGTACGCGCCGGGCGTTTATAAAAGCACTGATGGCGCCGCGCATTGGATCGCGATGAATAACGGCCTGACTAACAAATCGATTCGCGCTCTGGCGATTGATCCGAAAACGCCCACAACACTCTACGTAGGCACCAACGGCCACAGCTACTACAACACTGATCCATCAAACTCTTCAGCGCTTGTTTTCAAGAGCACCGACGGAGGCGCATCCTGGACGCCAAGTGAGTCGGGCCTGCCGCCGTGGTTCGTGCAAGCGATCGTCATCGACCCAGTAAACACATCCACGCTCTATGCCGCGCTTGGATCGTGTGTCTACAAGAGCACCGATGGCGCCGCAACTTGGAATCGGTTCTGGTGTGATTTCGACGATTACAACGTCAGTGGCATTGCGATCGATCCCGTTCACCCTGCGACCGTATACATTGCAGCCGCAGGTGTCACCAAGATTGGAGGAAGCGGTAACAATGGCCTTTCTGACTTTAATACTGACTCACTCCTTATCGATCCCGCGTCGCCATCAACCATTTATGTGGCTACTGATAGCGGCATCTTCAAAAGCACTAACGGCGCCAGTTCCTGGAATAGAATCACTATCCCAGGAACGAACTTGCCCATTGTCAGGACGCTCGCCATCAACCCTGTGAACTCAACGCTCTACGCCGCGCTTCCGCGCCAATCCGATGCTTTCATCGCGAAGATCGATCCGAGTGGATCGTCGCTCAACTATTCGACCTTTCTCGGCGGAATCGATGAAGACGAAGGCGAAGGAATCGCCGTCGATGGCTCAGGCGCTTATCTCGTCGGCAGTACGAAGTCTCTCAACTTTCCGACCCAATCGGCCATCCGGCCAATCGCCGGCGGAGGCACATGCGGTACGCCAACGGAATACCCTGATCCTTTCGGCGTTATCTATGCCCGGCCCGCTCCATGCAGCGACGCCTTCGTCACCAAGATCAATGCAACGGGCGCGATGCTGGCGTATTCCACATACCTCGGCGGCGACAATGATGACTCCGGAAGCGGCATAGCTGTGGACCGTTTGGGCAATGCCTACGTAATCGGTTCGACTTCCTCGACATTTTTTCCGGTGGTGAATCCGTTTCAAGCAGCGCTGCACATAACCCAACATGACGACTACTCTGGATCCTATACGATTCGTGAAGACGCCTTTGTAACCAAGATCGATTCCTTCGGAGGCTCTTTCGTTTACTCAACCTTTCTCGGCGGAAACGAATATGACGTGGGCCAGGCGATTGCGGTTGATTCAACGGGTGCGGCTACCGTCACTGGGCAGACGTATTCGTCGGAGTTTCCCCAGGTGCACTCATTAAAGTGTCCCATCTTCCTGGACGGTCCTTCTTCTGGACCTTCTTTTGGAATCCTAGCCGATGCGTTCGTAACCAGATTCAATCCGTCCGGAAACACAGTGAGCTATTCAACCCGATTCGGTGGCGCGTCTGCCGAGAGCGGTAACGCCGTAGCGCTCGATAATTCAGGAAACGCTTACTTTACGGGCAAGACTTACTCAACGGACTTTCCGACGTTGAGCGGTTTCCAGGCTTCGGCGCCTTCGAACAATTGTAGGTTTCTGAGTTGTTCTGATGCTTATGTTTCCAAGATCGCTCTGCAAGGCACTTCCGGTGCAGATGTCGCCGCACTTAAGTGCGTCAGTTACGAGGACAAATTCACCGACACCAATTACACCTACACAATCGAGGTCACGAATAACGGGCCACAAAAAGCCACCGGCGTCGTAGTTACTGACACGTTGCCCGCTGGTGTAAAGCTCGTATCGGCTAAATCGAATGCGGGGAACTGCTCTGGTACGACTGCCATCACGTGCAGTCTCGGCGATATTGATAATCAAGGCAATGCGATCATCACGCTAGTGGTGAAGCCTGATGTCCTCGGCACGATCATTAACGGCGCAAGCGTCACTACAACTGCTTCTGATCCGAACCCCACGAACGATTCATCGTCGGTGACGACGTATGCATCAGCGCCACCCAAAACAGTTCAGTTCAGCTCATCGAACTATAGCGTCACGCAGGCATGTACCACGCTTCCAATAACGGTCACTCGCAGGGGGGACGCCTCCGGCGCAGCGAGCGTCGATTACTTTTCGGATGCTCTAGGCGTCACTGCCGCTGTGACTATCAACTACAGCCACGCAACGGGCCGCGTGCGGTTTGCCCCCGGCGAGACTTCCAAGACCTTTCCTTTGTTGATTACGAAAGACGGGAATGCCGGCCCGGTAAGTTTCACCATAAGTCTGGGAAATGCTCAGGGCGTCGGATACGTAGGATATGGCTCTCCGCGCACCGCCACCATCACTATCAATCCGTCAGAAACCCCGTGGAATGGCGTTGAACCGCAGACCTTTGTGTGTCAGCAGTATCATGACTTTCTCAATCGCCAGCCCGATCCGGAAGGCCTGGCCTTTTGGGCAAATCAGATCACATCCTGTGGCAGCGATCAGGCATGCATTCAAGCGAAGCAGCTTGGTGTGGCGACTGCATTCTTCCTGTCAACGGAGTTTCAGCAAACTGGTTATTGGGTCGAGCGGATGTCGAAGACGGCCTACGGCGACGGGTCCGGGACTTCGACGCTTGGAGGCGCACATCAGGTTCCGGTCCCGCGTCTTGGCTTGGACTCATTCCAGAGGGACGCTCAAGCGATTAGTCAGGGAGTGGTGGTTGGACAGCCGGGTTGGGAAACGGTGCTCGAGAATAACAAGCAGGCTTTTGCCTTGGAGTTTGTACAGGGACTCGCTTCTCTATTTCCGACTTCGATGTCACCGGGAGAATACGTTGACAAGCTGAATGCGAATGCTGGAAACGTTTTAACCTTCAGCGAACGCGCGACTGCGATTAATTTCTTCGGTAATGCAGCCGATACCAGCAACATAAACGCGCGCGCAGCGGCATTGCGATTGGTTGCCGAAAATCAGAAGTTGTTCGACAGTGAATTTAATCGGATATTCGTGTTAATGGAGTACTTTGGTTTTTTGCGACGAGACATCGGTGACATTGATTACAGTGTCACCGGCTACGACTTTTGGCTTACTAAGCTGAATCAATTCAACGGCGATTATCAGAAAGCAGAAATGGTCAAAGCATTCATTAGCTCGATACAGTATCGGCTCCGCTACGGATTCCGGCTTGGGTTTTAGAGGGCACAAAGTAAAAACGAAGCGCTGTTGATGCGATATTACGGTTGTGAGTGTGGCATCCCGAGTAATGCGCCGGGTTCAGATTTCTGGGGCTACACTTTCTGGCTGACAAAGCTGAATCAATTCAACGGCGACTTTAAAAAAGCGGAGATGGTCAAGGCGTTCATAACTTCGACGGAGTATCGGCAGAGATTTGGGCCATGAGAGATCAACCGCCCGCTACCGCAGGCGGTTCTGACCTTGCCGAAGGAGTAAGCATGTACAAGAAACGCTCCCGAATAACGACCGCGATTTGGGTTACGCTCGTGCTCGCCGCTGGTTTTGCGTTGTGGCGTATTCTGCCGGATAGCATCCGCAAAGCAATCGAGCCTACTGCCCTCGCCGCAACCTT
>Ga0137380_10006773_pt1 | contig 10233 bp, 15 predicted proteins | sample SagtaG_17_FD_104809 | JGI IMG/M metagenome (GOLD analysis project Ga0137380, IMG submission 104809) | Vadose zone soil microbial communities from Sagehorn Ranch, Mendocino, California, USA - Sage2_L_100_16 metaG | ecosystem: Environmental > Terrestrial > Soil > Vadose zone | place: USA... | reverse complement strand
GATCCCGGCAATCTTGTCGGCGAGGATCCCCTTGCCGAGCGTGACGACCAAGTTGTTCCGGTCGCGGACGTCGACGACCCGTCCGGACGCGTCCCGCTTCTCGACGTGAACGTCGCCCCTCAGCCCGAGCATCGCCGCCTCCGCCCACACGGACAGCCTGGTTCGACGGGTTCGCCGCCGAGGTCCGTGAGCGCGCCGAACGCGAGGGTCGCGCCGGTCCAGATGGTTTCGGGAGCGACAGACCGTACGGCGTCGACGCTGATCCGCAGGTTGCCCGCCAAGTCCTCATCGGACAGCGGAACGGGCTTCATCCGACGTCCGAGTCTGATAAGTTCTTCGACGTCGCGTCGAGAGAGGTTTCGCTTCCGGGTGGGCGTGTCCGGGGTCTTGGGACCGGGACTCGCGGCCTTGGCGACGGTGTCATGATCGACGGGCGTGGACTTCGCAGACACGCTTTGGAGCCAGCCGTGCAGGCCACGTGGCCCTTCGCGCCCGCGTAGCCAGGGAGGCCGGCGGTCCTCATCGGCGGCAACCGCGACGGCCGCGGGCCGTGGTCGTTCCCCGAGTAACTTCCTCTCCATCTCCTTCAGCGCCAGGATCTGGCCCGGCGTCAGCGGGGAAGTCATCGGTGCCACCGCACACCCGGCGCGACCGGAAAGCCGACGACCGCGGCGACCGGCTCGGGAAGCGGCGGTGCTGGGGCGGGGTCTTCGGGCGGCGCGCGTTCGTTGTAGCGAAGGATCCGAACAGGACGCGCCTGCGGATCGATCGGTTCAATCTCCGCCAAGATGTCCGTGTCGCGAGTCATCGCGCCGTCATCCTCCCGAACGAGGGACTCCCGTCCATCGGCGCGACATGGAGAAAAGAATCGGGCCCATGCCGGTCCTCGAGCTTCAGGACGGAGACGCGTTCGTAAATGTCCTGCACGCACCGCTCGAGGTCGAGCGCGATCCATGTCGGGCTCCGGACTGGGAACAGCTCGCGTAGCTTCGCATCGTCGGCCGGCGTCCACTCTCGGAAGTCCACGAACCCGCTGTTCGCGCAGACCGGGCAGTCGTCGAACGCCGCGGCGACCGATCCGAGATGTTTTGCCGCGGGGCATCTCCCGCGGCGCGGTTCGGCGTCCGTCATCGTTCCCGCCTCCGGAGTTCCGCCTCGATCGCACGCCGGACGAGGGCGTTCCGCGAGACAGATTCCTCGGCGGCCCGTTCCTCGAGGGCGCGCCTCAACGTGGGGGGGACGCGCACGTAGAAAACCTCTTCACGATTTCGCTCTCGCGCACGTTCCTGCTGTCGTTCGGGCGGCAGCCTTGGCCTGGCCATGCTCCTCAATGGGATAGTTCCCGGTAATCGGTAATGACTGGGATTCTTCAACCTGGAAGCTAAAATCTTCGCGCAAATCGGAGGGGACTACTTTCAGCCACCCCTGGTGCGAGCTTTATCTCGTCTGGGCAGGTGTCCGGACGTTCGAGTCGCGTTGCCGGAGGGAAAAGGCTTAACTTGGGGGGCGGTGTGGAGTTTACCTCTGACGGCCAAGACGGTCGGCGACTTGGAGAACCATGAGCGTATGTCTAAATATGGGTAGTGACACATTCGGGTACACCCACAAGGGAGTCCGGGCTGCACCAAGGGGTGTCAGAACGGGCCAGTCATGCCCGTCGTGGGAGGGATAGAGCACGGAACTCGTTTCGCTCAAGCCAGTACCACTTGAGTTCAAAATCGCGCTGGTCCGCGAGTTGGGATACGACGTCGACAGTACCAACACCTACGTTGTCCGCCCCGGCGGGGCACCGCTAATGGACGAGTATGCCAACGTGCAGGTCCGACTCGACAACATGATGGTCCTGCCGGGCGACTCGCCTCCAGTCATCCTGGACGACAATCCCCTCAGCGTGGCTTCGTATCTCGAAGACCACGGTGACGTCCTTTGAAGGGCGAGGACCCGATTCGAAGCTTCGGAGCGGGCGTCACTGACAGTGCAATCGAGCATGCAAGGGAAGCCGTTGCACCGTTCCTGAAGAAGCTCTTCAACCACCAACTTGCCTTCATTCAGCACCCGGAGAACATCGACCTCGCGAAGGAACAGCGGAAGAAGCCCGAGTGGCATGTTTACCAGAGGTACGTTAAGGACCGGCGGCTCCGCATTCTCATCCAGAGCGGGATGTCGCTGCGCGAACTCGAAGGCGACCCTGCGAACTCCGACAGAATAAAGGGCCTGCGCGAGAACATAAGAAGGAAATGGGGACCCGAGGGACTTCATATCGCCCAGGTTGTCCAAACCGGCTTGCTGGTGGAGGTGTTCAACAGAGCCCTCCAAACGTCGCCCGATGAGAAGGAAGCGACTGCTTTCATAGAGGACACGCTGAACGATGCTGAGACATACTGTGTATTCGTCCAAGTGGAGGACGACCCTAAGAAGAAGGCACGAGAGATCATCGCCAGACTAGACGCCAATCGCCCCGAATTTCTATACCTTCTGAGCAAGGGTAAGGCGAAGGACGTACTCTACGCCGTCGCGAAACGTGTTCACAAACAGGTCGACGGATATGGATGGTCGAAGAAGGAGGACAAGTACTCCTTCATTTACATCCTATCACGAGAGCGTTGACCCAAAGCCGCGGCGAGCCGGACTCGGAGCTCAAGATATGCCCCGCGAGGCGTGCGGTTTCGGCCCCTTTCCGCCAAGAATAATGCAACGGAGCCCCGGAGGCCCACGGATCCGGGAAATTTTGCGAGCTGAGGGTTGGCAAGTCCCAGACGCCAGCGGCATTCGCCAGAACCGCTTCCCGGTGATGGTGGTATCCGTGAGCCGGTGATGTACTCAGCCGAGCTTAACTGCTCCTTCGTGAAATCGGCGTCTGCCTTCCCTCTATGGAAAGGATGCGGCCGCTCCTCGTCACCGCGTATATCATGACCCATTCTCTCCTGCCTGGACTGTAACGGTAGTGTGCTCGGACGACTTCCTCCCTTTTGGACTCCTTCACTTCGCTCGCGTCGCGGCCCGCAACAGCCATCAGGTCCTCCAGCCCATCGAAAGCCCGCTCGAAGTCTCTCCCGTTGGAGGATTCCACTCGCGCGTGAACCTCGAATGGGCTGCTGTCGTAAAGCAGTTCGAAACGAAGTGTGCCCTTCTTGCCTTTCGCCTTTCGAACTGCCAATCTTGCGACACCTTCCTTAAATTTCTTGTAGACCCGGACCGCGTCGGACCCGACCTCCTCACCCAATCTCTCTCCCACTCGGGTGAAGAATCCCTTCGCAAAGTACGACGACGCAATGACAACTATGATCGTGATTACGACAGGCAAGTCTACGGAGAAGGCATAATCCTTCGCAGCATGGACTCGCGTAAGAGGCTTCATGGTGTCCAGAAGTTTCCGGACTTCCGCCTCGCTGATGACTTTCTCGTTGAATCGAACAGTGAGGCTCGGACTTGTAATGTCGATGTCTTCTCGCATCAACCTATTCCCCGATAGGCCCTGTGCGGCCAGCGATGCTGATGCCACCGTGCAGTCTGATCCCCTTCATCGCTTCTTCGTCATACAGTTCTATCTCGATCCACAAACCGTATTCTCCGTCCTCGAGTTCCCTCACTTCAGACTTGACTATCTTGCCAATTGGCGGAGTCTCGGTATCGTGCCCTACATGGAATGGCAAGCCAAGGCACTGCCGGGCGCCTTCCACGATGTGCCGCCTAGAGAGTCTGTACCCCTGGCGATTGACATGAGTGGTGGTCGCAAGGCCCGACACTGTGCCGACCACGGTCTCGTCGAGGTACCGGATTCTCCGGGCCATCATCTCGCCATCGCTCGCCGCTCTGAAGAAGTTATCGAACGCTTCTCCGTGCGGTTGCTCTGCCCCTGACTTCGCACTATCCAATGGCGCTTCCTTTTTGTGCCCCAAATCCATGAAAGCTTCCGAGGTAACGCGTAGGTCCGAGCGCTTCGGGCTCACGCTATAGGATGCCGAGTTACAGGATTGGAGAGGACGCTATGTCAAAGAAGCGGTCGCGCGAGAAAAGGGAGAAGGAACGGCGAAAGTTGATTGGCGATTCCATCCGCCAAGCACGTCGAGCTCTCGTCGTGCTCTTTGTGGTCGGAGTGATCGTAGGTTTTTCCGCAGGCTACATTCTCACCGCGCGGACCCAGCTCGTCGAGCGATTTCCCGGATGCGTCCGGTGGACGTACAACTCGACGCCCGAGCCGTCGAACGGCTCGCTCCTTATGAACTGGGCCGGCAGTCTCTCGTCCGAATGCACGGCTGATGGGAGGAATCGCTGCCCTGCGGAATTCACGATCGTATACTTGGCCCTCTGGGAGGGTCCGGGGACGGACAACGGTTACGACGCGAAGACAACGATCGTCACGACCGCGCTGCTCGGATCGTCGCTCGGTATTTCGGGTTGGGCAATGCCGCCGACCGGAGTGATCATGGGGACGATGGTCGCTAAGGTGACCGGGTGCTAGACCGGCTCTCAAGCACTCAGGGGAAATCCTAAGACGGTGTGAATTGATGCCTGGCGCCGAGGAGCGGCGCCGATCATGGATGAGGTCATCGTGCATTGGTCCAGGTCATGGAGTTTCCACGACCTGTATCGCAATCCCGATCTGTGGTACACGAGAGGAATCTACGCCATCCTCACCCCGTCGCCTATCAGCCTCCTGTACATTGGGATGGTCTACGACCAGCGTTTCAGCACCGAGATCGCGCATCATCTCGGGCCCCTCGACAGAGGTTTCCCCGTCGTCTCGAGAGCGGGTTCGGTGGGACGCTGGATCTACAAGCACGTGACCACGAATCCGCGAGCCAAGATCGCCGACATCGAACTCATCACCGGCAATCGAATCAGTCGGCAGCTCGTCCAAGACATCGAGGCCGCCCTGATCATGCTGAATCAACCGCCAGCGAACCTGAGAAGCATGCGGCGTTATTACGGCAGGCCAGTTCGGATACATCATACTGGATCCAGGAAGCCGTTCGAGAAAGTAGACATCGTCGAGTAGCACTGCCGCAAGGATTGGCAAATGCCAAAGGCGCATAAGAGCGTGCGCGCATGGGGAGGGGGAGGAAGTGGAGGAGGTAGACATGCATTTGCGCCTATACTACAGCGAGCAGTTCGCACTCGAAGCGAGCAAACTCGGATGCGATCTGAATGGAATCACGCGCCAGCTTGCGTCCCTCGAAAAGAGCGGCGTGACGTCTGAACGAGTGAATACCGACGCGCTCTCGGCTGGGGACCTGAGCCGGGCGTACATCGAAGCTGTGATGCCCGCAGTCCTTCGCAAGTACAGGGTCCGCCAAGTGTTTGGATCCCGGAGGAACAGCGGCACGCTATTCGGCCGTCACGTCCCGGCGCTCGTGGTAATTGACGAGGCAGGGCGCCCAGAGGATGTATACCCCCATCAAGCCGGACTCCAGAGGATCGAAATTCTGGACTTCCTTCGCTCACTCCCAGGCAGCGAATCGAAGCGGCCGACCACGCAGCGACACTCAAAAATCCGAGGGCACAAGTAGGCCGCCGACCTGGCTCCATTCGTACACAGGATGCAGCCGGGCGCGCCCGAATCCGTCCGCGGAGTGACGTGACATCGCGCAGTGAAGGTTAAGACATCGACGGAGAATCCCTTTCCGCGAGGGATGCCATGCAGCCCAAGACTTGGCAACGGCTTGTGTATGTCGGTCTAATCGCGATCGGGATTTTACTCACGGCTCTTCCGGCCGCGGCTCTGCATTGGTCGGGGAGTGGGAGCTTCGGCCCCTACAATGTCTACCAAGGCGTCGTTACGCAATTTACCTTCACGCTAAGCAATCAGGCGAGCGGATCGCTGGACGTCTACTGGGTTTGGGTCCACTATTGCTGGAACCCGACGAACTCCGGCTACTACTTCAAGGCGAACGACGGGACGACCGTTAGCATCGCCGGAGGGAGCAGCCACGACTTCTCCGCGTACATTCAGGTCGACCAGACCACCTCGGGAAACTGCCCCGTTCAGATCCAGGCATCAGGCAAGGCGGTCGGAGATTTCAGTCAGGAGACTGCGACCTACAATGCGATCATCAACGTCCTTTCGGTTCCTCCGCTCCAGGTCACTGCCGTCGCAAATCCATCGAACGGCGTCGCGCCCTTGAGCGTTTCCTTCACTAGCAGTGTCTCAGGCGGCCTCTCACCGTACACCTACGCGTGGGCGTTCGGGGATGGCGGAACTAGTTCCCTGGCGAATCCCACCTACACGTATCAGACCGCGGGCACGTACAGCGTGACACTCGTCGTCCAAGACTCGCAAGGCACCCAGAAGAGCGCAACGGCATCCGTGAATGTCATTGCTCCATTGACGGCCACGATGGCGGCTGACGTGACGACGGGGACGATTCCACTTGCAGTGAGTTTCAGCGTGACCGTCTCAGGAGGCACGGCTCCGTACACATACGCCTGGGACTTTGGAGACGGCAGCAGCAGTACGCAGCAGAATCCGTCGCACACGTATCAGATCGCGGGGACGTACACCGTATCTATCACCGTGACGGACGGCGGGGGGAGGTCAATCACCCGCACAACGACCGTGACGGCCAATTCCAACCCGATTACAGGCACAGGCACTGGCATCCCGCCGTGGGTCTACTATGTGATCGTGGCCATCATTGTCTTGGCCGTTGTCGCCTTCGTGGTCGTCCGGATGCGAAGAGGACGGCAGCAACCGCCGCCGCGGGCTCCTCCGCCGCCACCCTGAGAAAGAATGGCGGCCGCCCGGCGGTAATGGCGCATCGGCCGACAAGCCCAGGCAGCCGTTGTGGAGGGATGCCTGTGGCCAAGACAGCGCCTGCGACGGTCGATAGGTTTTCGCCGATTGTCACGTGCTGCCCAACCAACTCGGATCCTTGATGCCACGCGATGCGTTGAGGTCTTGGAGTTCGAATCCATGAACGACATCGTGATCTCGCTGGACCGGGACGTTGCAGAGCAGTTGGTGAAACGCATCAGGCACCCGTTCCACGTGAACGTGGGCAGCGAGGCGGCCTTTCAGAGGCTTCTTGTTTCCCTCGAGTTCGCCTTGCAAAGAGCCGACCTGTCCCCGAACCCCGGGCGTCCGGTCGCGGTTGGACTGCACGAGGCTTGGACATCGGAAGACGACGCGGACGCCCTCCGAATGCGGTCGGACCACCGGCCTTGGCGCGAGATCGCAAAAGAGCTCGGCCGATCGGTGTATGCAGTCAAGGCCCGGCTCCGCAAGCTCGAAGCTCGCCGGGAGAACAGAGGAGAGCGAGAGAATTAGGAAGATTCGCGTCGCTGGGCCGGTGCCGACGCGAAACGCCCGTGAACGGTCGCCTCGTTTCACAAGTATCCTTCGACAGGAGTTGCTCGAGCCTGTCGACCAACGACGGTCGCGGGCGGCCCATATCCTTACGACGCAAGCGGTAGTGGATGGTGGGAACCGGGCGCCGTCGAAAAGCTCAACACTATCCTGACCCCTACTGCGGTCCAGTATGCAACAGGGAGAGGGCGTCCGGCCCGCCACTGACGGCAACGAACTCAGCGATTCCGAGAAGTGGCGCCAAATGGTATTCGGATTTCAGGAGACGTTGCTTGGCGTACTCAGTAGTGTCCAGCCGCTGGTGGTCCTGTTCTCCCTCTCTATCGTGGTGGCGACGTTCACGCGCCAAGCGTTCCCCGAGTCCTCGGATTGGTCACTTGTCGCGGCGTTTGGATTTGGCTGGGCCTTGGTGTTCTCCGCCGCGATGAAGTTTATGAACCCGGGGGAGCGACGCGGCTGGATGATCATCGCCCACCTGTACAGCTACCTCGGCGTGCTCGTGGGCTTCCTCTCCCTTGGCTTCGCCCTTCTCTTCATGTCGTCGGGGAACGACCTGATTATCCGCGCGGGTCTGCTCATGGGCTCCGAAGCGCTTTCGCTGGGGACCTTTCCCTGGGCATTTCGCACGCGATCATGCGTCGACGCCAACCAGAAGCTCGCGCGGCAGCGAGGCGAACCCAGCCTCAGATGGTCGGTCCTCGGAAAGGCGAACACGGCCGGAATGCTGCTCGCGACACTGGCGCCGGCGTTTCTGTTCCTTCGGACGGTCGAGGGGATCTTTGGATGGGTCGCGGTCGTGTACATTATCGGCTTCGGGATCATGGTTTCTGCGAGAGGTATCACTCGGTTTCTGCCGAGGCTGTAACGAGGAGAAGTGGAGAGCGAGGCTTCTCGATCGGTGGCGTCGCTGTCCAGTCGCCTTAGTCAGGAACGAAGGCGGGACGAATATCGTCACATCGCGCCGCGGCATGGGCGAGGAACATGACTTTAAATCCGTGCATCAACGACATGAGACCGAGGGTCTGCCTGCGCCACGAGGTCACCGCCTCCCGATCGGTCGGTATGCGTCGCCCGGGAGACGGATGGAAATTCATCACGAGTGTCCTGGCGCCCATCGTGAAGTCTCGATGCGCGGGCCAATTGCGTAAGTCGTCTGCGGAAGCTTGGTCCGGCTCTTGCCCGAACAGACTGTCGACGAAAGATTTGACCTCTTGGATCTCTGCCACACTGAGGACTTCGTCGGCTTTCGACTCAAGCCACGTTGAGATTTCGTCGCGCGCGTACCCCAGTGACCCTTGCAATCCTTCGCTGTTTAGCTGCGAGTCACTGTACGAAGTGGACCCGTCACCCGTCGAGAGCTTCGCGACCCATGCGATACGCAGAAGGTTCGGACGAATCGATCCCTCGAGATCGTGAGCAATCAACAGTAGTTCGAGGAGCGTAGGCAGTCTTTTCTTCGCAGCCTCAAGCTCGAGCAACGCGTGCGCCTGAGCCCTGAACGCGGGATGTTCCCAGAAAGTCGTCTCGAAAAACCGCCCGCGCCCCTCGAGACATTGCTTCAAATCAACGAGTCGATTGGAAGCGAGGCTCTCGAACGCACGGTGGAGGAGCCGAGCGAGAATGCGAAGGAGTTCGAGATTCTGAGTGTGCGATGAGACGTCGTCACCGTAGAACTCTTGGTATGCCCACCTGCCAAGCTCAAAAACTTTGTCCTTGTCGCGAACGTTTTCGATCGTCGCCCTCCATCGGTCGAACGAAATCCCAAGCGATTCGGTCATAACGGATCCCGGTCTCTCAATCGAACACGTAGTATTCGGACTCTCCGAATCGCGATTTGTGTGGAGATGAAAACCCGAGGCCCACGATCCGATCCGATTCTGCGTGACGGGTCACACCTCCCCCTCCGGGGGGCGTCCCGAGGGACTCGGAAGGGGCCGGTTAACCGTTCCCAGGAGGGAAACGGGATCATCAGGCCGCGGTGAGCGAGGACTCGATAGTGTTATACCGCAAGGGGACCTTCCCGGTACAAGGTGCTTCGGATGTCCCGCGGGAGAGGGGAGAGGAGTCGAAGGAGAACGAGGGTCGCGATCTACACGCGCGTCTCGACCCAGGAGCAGGCCGAGAACGGTGCGAGCCTGGACGCGCAGAAGGAACGACTGGAGGCCTATTGCCGTTCGCGGGACTGGCGGATCGTCGGCGTGTACGTGGACGACGGCCACACGGGCACGGACACGCACCGGCCCGCCTACCAGCGGATGATGCAGGAACGGGGGAAGTGGGACTCCGTCCTCGTTCTGAAGATGGATCGGATCCACCGCAACACGAGGAACTTCATGGCGATGATGGACGACCTCGCCGACTGGCACAAGGACTTCGTCTCCGCGACGGAGTCCCTCGACACCAGCACGGCGATGGGGCGTTTCTTCCGGGACATGACGCAGCGGATGGCGCAGCTCGAGTCCGAGGTGATCGGCGAGCGGACGTCGGCGGCGATGCAGCAGCTCCGGTCCCAGGGCTACTGGGTCGGCGGCCGGCACGCGGAGCGGTTCTTCGAGAAGGTCCGCGAGGGGAAGCACGTGCGCCTCGAGGCGAAGAGCCCGCTCGTCGGGAGGGCGCTCGAGATGCGGGGGAAGGGAAAGACATACGCCGAGGTCGGGAAGGCGCTTCGCCTGCCGACGATGACGGCGTGGAGGATGATCCGGGCGGCCGGGATCCACTCCCGCGGCACGCCGCCCCGCGCGTAGACGAGGCCCTGGCGCGCCGCTACCCATCGTCGCAACCTGGGACGACATCCACGTCCAAGAACGGGAACCGGATGATTGGTCTCCGGAGCCGCGGGTGGGGGGCGCGCACCGCGGACGAGCGTGTCTCGGCCCTAAGGATCCCGAAGCCGAGGGATCGTCAACTCGGGCGTCAACTCGGGGGCG
>Ga0137380_10006772_pt1 | contig 10233 bp, 11 predicted proteins | sample SagtaG_17_FD_104809 | JGI IMG/M metagenome (GOLD analysis project Ga0137380, IMG submission 104809) | Vadose zone soil microbial communities from Sagehorn Ranch, Mendocino, California, USA - Sage2_L_100_16 metaG | ecosystem: Environmental > Terrestrial > Soil > Vadose zone | place: USA... | reverse complement strand
GCGCGTCGCGGTGTACCCGCCGAAATGTCCGGAATTGTGCTCGGCGATTCGGCGCTCGAGTCCTTGGCGCGCCGTACCGGCGTATAAGCTCCCGTCAGCACAGCGAAGAAGATAGAAATAGGCGCCGCCGGTCATCGCCTGTTCCATGGTTCGAGACGCCGTGCTGCGCACGGCTCCTCACCATGAGGGCCGTGTTCAATTCGCTATTCGCTATTCGCTATTCGCTTTTTCGCCGATTGTTTGAACGCTCTGTAGCTCTCCCAGTCGCTCAGCACGAGGCGCATGTCGTATTCGATGATCTCCTCGACGCGCTGCACGGCGGATTCGCGGTCGGGGTATTGGCCGAGCGTCGTCGTATTGACCGAGGCGTGCCAGATCGGCGCGTCGGGCGCCGGCCCGTCGCGGCGCACCACCGAGCCGCGGAACGCATTGCCGATCTCGAGCGACCAGCCCTCGCAGCTCCCCCGCCCCCAGCGACTCCACCGGCCGCGCTTGCCCATACCGACCCTCCGAACCGTTACGCGAGGCATGTTCTCATTTTGTTCTCGGCCTGTATAGGGGGGCCACCCAGGCTTCTTGGCGCCGCCCGCCCCTCCCCGCCGTCATGCTGAGGCGGCTACTAAATACCCGCAGTCCGCGCGAGAATCGGGCGCACCGACGGCAGAATTGCGTTTACCGGGTGCCGCCCGCGGGCCTAGAGTCGAGAATCGGCCCCCGAGGTGCCCGTGAGCGCGAACGAGATGTTTCCCGTGGCCGGCATCGGCTCCTCCGCCGGAGGCGTCGAGGCCCTGCGGGCGTTGTTCCAGAACATGCCGGCCGACACCGGCATGGCGTTCATCCTGGTGTCGCATCTCGCGCGCGATTACCACAGCCTGCTGCCCGAGATCGTCGCGCGCGACTCGGCGATGCCGGTGCAGACCGCCGAGCACGGGGTCGCGATCGCACCAAACAACGTCTATGTCGGTCCGCCCAATCATATCCTGACCGTCGAGGAGGGCGCGCTGCGGCTCGCGCCGCGCCCCGCCGGCCAGCTGCGCAACCCGATCGACGTGTTCCTCGGTTCCCTGGCCGAGGCCTACGGCGAGGCGGCGGTCGGCATTCTCCTGTCCGGCTCGGGCAGCGACGGCGCGCTGGGCATCAAGGCGATCAAGGAGCACGGCGGCCTCACGGTGGCGCAGGGGCCCGACGGCCGCGGGCCGCTGCACAGCGACATGCCGGACGCTGCGATCGCCTCCGGCGTAGTCGACATCGTGTCGCCGGTCGAGGAGATGGCGGCGCGCCTGGCCGACTATTCGCGCAGCTTCCGCGTCCTCGAAGCCAAGGCGGCGGAGGAAGCGGACGACGCGGCCGAGGCCGCCGAGCTCGAGCGGTATGCGCCGATCTACCGGCTGCTGCTCCGCCAGGTCGGGCACGACTTTTCCGGCTACAAGGACAAGACCTTCACCCGGCGCGTGCGCCGCCGCATGCAGGTCGTCGGGGTGACGCGCCTGGAAGATTACATCGCGCGGCTGGAGAACGACCCGGACGAGATCAACCTGCTGTTCCGCGACCTCCTGATCAGCGTGACGACCTTCTTCCGCGATCCGGACGCGTTCGAGGCGCTGGCGCAGCTCGTCATCCCGAAGCTGCTGGAAGGCAAGCGGCCGGCCGACACCGTGCGCGTCTGGGTTCCCGGCTGCGCCACCGGCGAGGAAGTCTATTCCATCGCCATCCTGCTGCGCGAGCAGATGGATTCGATGCGCCAGCCGCCCAAGGTGCAGGTCTTCGCCACCGACATCGACGAAACCGCGCTCGGCATCGCCCGCGCCGCCCGCTATCCGGAAGCGCTGCTGGAGAGCGTGTCGCCGGCGCGGCGCAAGCGGTTCTTCGTGTCCGACGACGTGAGCTACGCCCTGCAGAAAGAAATGCGCGACATGTGCATCTTCTCGGCGCACAGCGTGATCCGCGACCCGCCGTTCTCGCGCATCGACCTGATCTCCTGCCGCAACCTGCTGATCTACCTCGGCACCGAGTTCCAGGCGCAGGTGATCCCGATCTTCCACTTCGCGCTGCGCGAGAGCGGCTACCTGTTCCTCGGCACCTCGGAGAACGTGACGCAGCACGGCGACCTGTTCGCGCCGGTCGACAAGAAGCAGCGCATTTTCCAGCGGCGCGACAACGCGGTGGCGCCGGTGCGCTTCCCGTTCTTCACCCCCCATTCGCGCAGCTTCCCGACGTCGCGCGACCTCCGGCACGAGCCGAACGCCATCGCCAACCTGCGGCGCACCGTGGAAAGCCGCGTGATGGAGCGGTTCGCGCCCGCGCACGTGGTCGTCAACCTCGAGGGCGACATCCTGCACTTCTCGCCGCGCACCGGAAAATATCTCGAGCCGCCGACCGGCTCGCCGAACCGGCAGTTGCTGGCGATGGCGCGCCGCGGGCTGCGCCTCGACCTGCGCGCCGCCTTGCGCGAGGCGGTCGAGAAGCGCATGCCGGTCGCGCGCGAGCACGTCGAGGTGGAGCTGGACGACGGCAAACAATTCATCAACCTGGCGATCGAGCCGTTCGGGGCGCCGACCGATCCGCTGTTCCTGGTCCTGTTCAACGACGTGGGGCCGCAGCCCGTGTCCCCTCCGATATCGGAACGTCTCGGCGAGGCGGACGGCGGCGCCGAATACGCCGAACGCCTGGAGCAGGAGCTGCGCGACACGCGCGAACGGCTGCAGTCGACCATCGAGGAATACGAGACGGGCGTGGAGGAGCTGAAATCCTCCAACGAGGAGCTGCAATCGATCAACGAGGAGCTCCAGTCGACCAACGAGGAGCTGGAAACCTCGAAGGAAGAGCTGCAGTCGGTCAACGAAGAGCTGCACACCGTCAACGCCGAGCTGAACGCGAAGGTCGACGAGGTCGACCACGCCCACAGCGACCTGCGCAACGTGTTCGACAGCACGCAGATCGCCACGATCTTCCTCGACAAGGAGCTGTTCATCCGCAGCTTCACCCGCGCGGCCACCGCGATCTTCAACCTGATCTCCAGCGACCGCGGGCGCCCGCTCACCGACATCGCCGGCAGCCTCGCCGACGCCGACCTGCGGCGCGACGTGCTAGCCGTGTTCGAGCGCGGCGAGCCGATCGAGCGCAACGTTCGCCGCGCCGACGGCACGGCCGAGTACCTGATGCGGGTCCTCCCCTATCGGGCGCACGACCAGGCGATCGAGGGCGTCATCGTCACGTTCGTCGACGTCACCACGATCGTGCAGGCCGAGGCGCGCCAGCGCACGATGGTGGAGGAATTGAACCACCGGGTCCGCAACATGCTCACCGTGGTGGACGCCATCGCCAAGCAGACCCTGGCGCACACGCGTTCGCCGCAGGAGTTCGCCGCAACCTTCAGCGGGCGCGTCCATGCCATGGGCGCCGCCTACGGGCTGGTGTCGCGCGAGAACTGGAACGAGGTGCCGCTGCGCGACATCATCCACGAGCAGCTCAAGCCGCATCAGCTGGGAAGCACCGAGCGCGTCGCGGTTCAAGGACCGGAGATCCTCGTCAAGCCGGCCGCCGCCCTGGCGTTGGGCCTGGTCATCCACGAGCTCACCACCAACGCGGCGAAGCACGGCAGCCTGTCGCGGCCGGACGGCCGGGTCGAGATCGGCTGGTCGCTCGAGCATCGCTCCGGGCCGCTGCTGGTGGCGCAGTGGATCGAGTCCGGCGGGCCTGCGGCCAAGCGCCCGGCGCGCAAGGGCTTTGGAACCACGCTGATCGAACGGGAGTTGAAACATACGCTCGGCGGCAACGCCGAATTCGACTATACTAACGAGGGCTTGCGGGCCACGCTGTCGATCCCGTTCGACCCCGAACGGATGTCGCCGGGTCCTGCGCCGCGTTGAGCCGAACGGCCGGCCGCAATCGGGCGATCGGCGGTCCGCAGCGGGTTACCGGGGCTGCATGCAGGAGAGATGCCCATGCCGCACTTCCGTTTCCATCTCAGGCGGCGTGGCGAGCTTATCGCCGACGATGAAGGCGCCGAGCTGCCGCACCTCGAGGCCGCCTACCTGCAGGCCTTCGACTCCGCCGAGGAGCTGTGGCCGATGCTGCTCGCCAAGCGCGAGGATCCCATCGCCTATTCGTTCGAGGTCGTCGACGCACGCGGCCGCCTCCTGTTCGTGCTGCCGCTCGCCGAAGTTCTCGAAACCGCGCGCAAGCGGTCGCCCCGCGTGGAGGCGCTCGCGGAGGGCGCGATGACATCCACGCTGCTGGCGCGCGGGGAATCCCTGCGCACCTCGCTTGTCGATCAGATCGCGATCGCACGGCGCACCGTCGGTGAGACGCGCGCCTTGCTGAACAACTTGGGCAAACGGGAGCCCGGCGCGTGAGCGACGCCGATCGCATGATCGACAGGGGCGCCGCGGCCCGCCTGGCGCAACCGCGGACCAACCGCCTGCTCGATCGGCTGCATCCCGAGGATCTGGCGCGGCTCAAGCCGCACCTCAAGCCCATGGAGATGCGGCGCGGGGACGTGCTGCACGAGGCGCGCGGCGCCATCGGGCGGGTCTATTTCCCGCTTGGCGGCATGGTGTCCCTGATCGCCGTCATGCAGACCGGCGAGATGATCGAAACGGCGGCGATCGGGCGCGACGGGGCGGTCGGCGCCGCGGTCGCGAGCGATCTGTGGCGCTCCTTCAGCCAAGCCGTGGTGCAGATCCCCGGGCCGGCGCTGCAGATCGGCGCCGCGGATTTCGTCCACGCCTGCCGGGCGAGCCCGGGCCTGACGGCGCTGATGAGCCGTCACCAGGCGGTGGTGCTGCTGCAGGCGCAGCAGAATTCCGCGTGCCACGCGCTGCACAGCATCGAGATGCGGCTCGCCCGCTGGATGCTGCAGGCGCAGGACATGCTCGGGGGCAGTACGATCGAGCTGACGCAGGAGTCGCTCGCGCAGATGCTCGGCGTGCAGCGCACGTCGGTGTCGCTGTGCGCCCACGCGCTGCAGCGGCACGGGCTGATCGACTATGCGCGCGGCCGCATCGCGATCCTCGACCGCGCCGGCCTCGAGCACTGCGCCTGCGAGTGCTACGCGACCATCCGCAGCGAGACCGAGGAGGCGCTCGCCCCCCTCGGTGCCGCCGCGATGTAATCATTCTTGGACCTCATGGGGAGGAGCGTCGCGCAGCGACGCGTCTCGAACCATGGCGGCAGGCGAGTCCGCGGCGCCGAGTTCGATGCCGGAATGGAGCATCAGACCGCGCGCGATACCCCGGTCGGGCGGCCCGAGCCGATCGGACGCCGCAGCGCCACCGTCGCGGACGTAACGGGAGGCGAAAGAGCTTAACGGATCGAGGCGGGCTTTGCCTCGCTCGTGCGCGGGCGCGAGCGGCCCATGGTAAAGGAGTGATGCCGGCGGCACAGCGGGCACTCGAACGTGTGCCGCGCGAAATTAAAGGCGTAGACGTTGCGCGGCTCGACGCGCACGAGCCGCATCCGCCGCTCGCATGCAATGCACACGGGGACCCGTTCCGACGCTTCACCCTCGTTCCGAAGCATGCGCAGTTCGCTTGGCCGCGGACTATGCCGGCTTGTCCAATGGCACGATCCGAACGTCCCGGTCGTCGGCCTTCCATTCGGCCTCGCGCTGCGCCTGGTCGGCGAGCTTGAGCCATTTCTCGGCCATGCCCAGCATCATCTCCCGGTGATGAGCGCTGGTGGCCTTCTGGGCAAGCTCGACGCACTCTTCGGCGTATTTGCGGAACTCGGCTGGCGTACCCACTGTCCAACTCCCGCCGGCCATCGCAGCCGGCGGGATTATTGTTGACTCTTTGTTAAGCGCCGTCTGTCGGATAGCCGACGCAATAAGTGAATTTCCGTGTGGATTCAACAGGATATGTGAAAAGACATAATGAAAGTCGCGGCAGCCATCCCTCCCCTGCAAGGGGAGGGATTGGAGTTTGCTGAATGCGCGTTTGAAGCAAACGAATGAAAATGGCCCCGTGCGGGGCCATTTTCTTCGCGCCCTTGCAGGCGTTCGTTACCACTCGTCCCAGCCGCGGTAGTAGCGATGGTGACGGTAATAGCGGTAACGCGGGCCCCACGCGTAGCCGTAGGACGGGCCCCAGCGGTGGTAGTAGCCCGGTCCCCCCCACCAGCCGCGGTAACCGTCGTCGAACCCGAAGTAGACGCCCTGGGCGCTTGCCGGCGTCGCCACGCCGAGGAGCGCAGCCGCCGCCAGCGCGATGGCAAGCTTCTTCATCGTGTCACCTCCTGCCGTCCCTGTTGAGTCAACGCCGCGCGGCGGTGGTTGTTTCACAGCTTCTTTGCCCGGGCGGTACCTCGGTCCTCATCCTTCGAGACCCCCTCGCTGCGCTCGGGCTCCTCAGGATGAGGACCGAGGCTAACTACTCGCTGTTCAAATAAACGGCCGCGGGGATTGCTCCGGCACGTCGCACTGGGCGATCCGCGCGAGCGCTTCGCGCGGGGCGTTTCCGCGCGGCGCGACAGCCGGCCGTGGGCACCCGGGCCCGGACCTGCCGGAACGTTCCGCCCGCTACGACGTTACCGCCGTGCAACCGGCCGGCCGCGAACCCGAATAACGGGTCTCGCCGGGCGGCGCCGCGCTGCAAACCCGCGGGGATTTCCATGGCACAGGCGGACAACCGCAAGGTCCCGTGCGAGCAATGTCCGCTCCGCGCGATGCGGGCGCTGCGCGATTTCTCGGCCGAGGAGCTCCAGTTCGTCAGCCGGTTCAAGTCCGGCGAGCTCAACGTCGAGCCCGGCACCACGATCCTGCAGCAGGGATCCAACAGCGCGTATGTCTACACCGTGCTGAGCGGCTGGGGGTTCCGCTACAAGCTGCTCGACGACGGCCGCCGGCAGATCCTCAATTTCGTGCTGCCCGCCGATTTCATCGGCCTGCAGGCCGGCCTTCTCAACGAAATGCAGCACTCGGTCGAGGCGCTGACCGACATGGTGCTGTGCATTTTCCCGCGCGACAAGCTGTGGGAGCTCTACAGCAACTACCCGGCGCTCGCCTTCGACCTCACCTGGCTCGCCGCGCGCGAGGAGCAGATCCTCGACGAGCACCTGCTCAGCATCGGCCGGCGCTCGGCCATCGAGCGCATCGCCTTCCTGTTCATCCTGCTGTTCGTGCGCGCCCAGCAGGTGGGGCTGGCCAACGGCGACGGCATCGCGCTCCCGCTGACCCAGCAACATCTCGCCGACACGCTCGGCATGTCGCTCGTGCACCTGAACAAGACGCTCAAGCGCCTGACCGGGTCGAAGGCGGTGCGCTGGAAGCCCAAGCGGTTCGAGATTCTCGACCGCGCGAAGCTCACCGCGATCGCCGGGTCCGAATTCTCCGAGCCCTGGGGCCGCCCGTTCCTGTGACGCCGCTTATCGCGCAATGACCGCGGGCCTCATGGTGAGGAGCCGCGCGAAGCGCGGCGTCTCGAACCATGGACGCGCTCCCATCCTTCGAGACGCGCGCCACGCAAGTCGGCTGTAGCCGACTTGCGCATCATAATGCCGATCTCGGGTAAACCCGAGATCGGTGGCGCGCTCCTCAGGATGAGGTCGTGCGATTTTGGCGCAGTGGGCCGCTTCAGCGGCTCCTGCGCTTGGGAACCTTCTTCCCCTTCTTGCGCGCTTCCGACAGGCCGATGGCGATCGCCTGCTTGCGGCTTTTCACCGTCCGGCCGCTCCTCCCGCTCTTGAGGGTGCCCCGCTTGCGCTTGCGCATCGCGCGTTCGACGTCCTTCGACGCCCCGCGTGAATATCGTCGTGCCATGTCCGTCTCCTCCGATTCAGCAAAACCGCGGCGCGCGGCCGCGCGCTATCAGTGGCGCCGGATTGCCGAGGCCTACGAGTACATCGAGCGCGACCAGGATTTTCTGCGCAAGGACAGCTAGCCTGGCGTCAGTATATCAAAAGACATACCGGAGGCTCATCGCGTCGGGCGCACGCTGCACCGTTTCGAGATTTCCAATAATGATCGAGCGCCGGGCGGATCCGCCCGGTGCTTCCGCGCGGGAGGGTGCGCGCTCAAACAACATAGCCGCGCGGCCTCGCCCGGTTTTACCAACAGCGACATTGGAATGCGTCCCCGGCCTGCGCGACCTCGTCTCAGGTCGCAGCGGTACGATGGTACTTTCGCGCCGGAACAACGCTGTCCCGCGGCCGTTGATCCCGTCGCGGTTTTGACAAGGACGCGGTAAGAACTTCCGCGCAGCGAATGAACACGCCGCACAAATGACAAGAACACAAATGACAACAAGATGACAAGAACACGGCTCTCCTAGCACAACTCGACCCCGGCTGCGGCCGGGGTTTTATTTTGGGCGGTCCGCTCCCGACGGCCGAGCAAACACGAAAGCGGGGCCGCGCGGGTTCCTTGTTGGTGATGCAAGATTTGTGAACCGAAGGCGAACAGGAGGCGTAGCAGCACACGCGATCCTCATCCTAGAGCGCTTTCCGATTAGATTGAATCGGAAAGCGCTCTAGAGTCTTATTTGATCGCATTTTCTGCGGAAAACCGGTGTCCACTTTTCCGGAAAATGCTCTAAGGAGCGAGCGAAGCCATGGTTCGAGACGCCCTCGCTGCGCTCGGGCTTCTCACCATGAGGCCGGAGTAATGTCAGCGCTCCTCGGGCGGCCGCACCTTGCGGAACATCAGCAGGAGCGCGAGGTCGTAGACGATCTTCAGGCACCCGCATACGACGAGCGGCAGGCCGGTGAACGGCGTGCTCATCAGCACGCCCGCCACGGCCGGGCTGACCGAGGAGGCGAGCGTGCGCGGCACCGCGGTGACGCTGGCGGCGGCGGCGCGCTCGGGCGGCGTGACCACCGCCATGACGTAGGACGTGCGCGTCGGCACGTCCATCTGCGAGAGCGCGGCGCGCATCAGCAGCAGCGCGAGCACGAGGACGAGATCGGACGAGAAGGCCGCCAGGATCAGGCAGATGCTCGAGGGGATGTGGGTGAAGACCATCGTGTTGACGAGGCCGATGCGGTTGGCGAGCCAGGCGGCGACCGGCAGCGAGAACGCGCCGAGCAGGGTCGCCCAGAAGAAGAACACGCTCGCCGTGGCGATCGACAGATCGAACCGCACGAACAGCCACAGCGCGACCAGCGCCTGCACGGCGAAGCCGCCGGCGAACGCGTCGAGGCTGAACAGCGCGGCGAGCTTGTAGACGACGCCGCGCGAGGGGCCGAGCGCGGCGCTGCGGGCGGCGTCCCCCTGCGCGTGCGGCAGGCGCCGATACAGCGCCGCGCTCGCCAGGCCGCATGCGGCATAGAGATAGAACATGGCGCGGAACGCGCCGATCCTGGTCATGCCGGCGGAGACGAGAAGGTCGGGCGTTGCCGCGGCGAGCGCGCCGACCGCGCTCGCCAGCGCCCCGATCAGGCTGTAGCGCGCGAAGGTGCGGGTGCGCGCCGCGTCCGCGACCGCGCGCGCCAGCATGGCGTGCTCGAGCGGCACCAGCATGCCGATGTCGCCGGCCGATGGATTCATGGTGCCGATGAAGGCGACGACCGCGATGAAGACGAAATGCTCGAAGCCGGGCAGGAACAGCCCGGTGGCCGCCATCAGGATCGCGCCCAGCAGCATCAGGCTGCGCATGTCCAGCCGCGGGGCGAGGAAGCCGACGGCGAGCGTCGTCAGCGCCGAGCCGAGCAGCGCCGACGTCGCGACGATGCCGATTTCCGCCGCGCCGAAGCCGATGGCCGACAGATAGGCCGGCAGGATGATGAGGGCGAAGCCGTCGCCGAATCCGCGCACCGCGCGGGCGGCGAACAGAACGCCGACCGCGGACGGCATCAGCCGGATCGTCGATAACCGGCGGATCGTTTGCTCCCCCCAATCAGTGATCAGTGATCAGTAATCAGACCCTCACAACAAAACGCTTCTTCTGATCACTGACTCCTGATCACTGGTCACTGACATGCTCAGCTCTTCGCGACCGCGACCTTGTCGAGCGCGGCGCGCAGCCCGCGCGCGAGCTTCTGCGCGTCGTCATTGGCCCAGAAGTGCACGAAGAACAGCCGCGGCTCCTCGTCGAGCATGTGGCTGTGGATCGCCGTCACCTCGATGCCGTTCTCGCGCAGCGCCTTGATCATCGGGTTGACCTCCTTGGCGGTGACGACGAAGTCGCCGGTGATCGCCGCCTTGCCGCCGCCGGTCGGCTGGAAATTAATGGCGTTCGCCAAGCCCATTACCGTCGGGACATTCATCCCGCCGTCGGTGATCGGTTCGGCGCGGAGGAT
>Ga0137380_10006758_pt1 | contig 10240 bp, 8 predicted proteins | sample SagtaG_17_FD_104809 | JGI IMG/M metagenome (GOLD analysis project Ga0137380, IMG submission 104809) | Vadose zone soil microbial communities from Sagehorn Ranch, Mendocino, California, USA - Sage2_L_100_16 metaG | ecosystem: Environmental > Terrestrial > Soil > Vadose zone | place: USA... | reverse complement strand
TCTCGAGGCGCTCGAGGCCGTCCTGGAGGAGGCACACGAGCACAACTGCACGCACTTTGTTTGCCTGGGCGACGTCGTCGGTTACAACGCCAATCCACACGAGTGCGTCAAACGCGTCCGCGACCTGGATTGCCCCATCGTCAAAGGCAACCATGACGAACAGGCCTCATTGATCGAATCCTCGCGCGGCTTCAATGAACTGGCCGAGCGCGCTATCCAATGGACGCGCGATCACCTCACGGCAGAGGACAAAATATGGTTGCGCGACCTGCGCTTGCAGCGGCAAGTGCGCGATTTTACCATCGTGCACGCCACGCTCGATACACCGGCGCAATGGGGTTATGTCTTTAATAATCTCGACGCGGCCGCGAGTTTCACCTATCAACACACGACCGTTTGTTTCTTCGGCCACACCCATCTGCCCATGGCCTTTATCCGCGACGACGGCGTCAGACGTGTCAGTACCGAACTGCTCCGCATCGAGATGGGCAAAAAGTATTTCATTAATACCGGCAGCGTCGGTCAACCGCGCGACGGCAATTGGCACGCCGCCTACTGCATTTATGACGTTGAGAACAACATCGTCGAGCAACGGCGAGTAAAATACAAGGTCGCCACTGCGCAAAAGAAAATCATCAAGGCCGGTCTGCCGCCGCTCCTCGCGGAACGACTTGCGATTGGCCGATAAGATCGACAATCTGACCTCTGAAAAAGATATTGATCATTAAACCGAGCTCGCTCGGCGACGTCGTGCATGCTTTGCCCGCGGTCGCATTGGTTCGCGATGCGCACCCCGATACAGAAATCACCTGGGTGATCAATCCGGAATTCACCCCGTTGCTCCGCGGAAATCCCGATGTCGAGCATGTCCACGTTTTTCCGCGCGGCGAATTTCGCGGCCTCGGTGCGCCGCGCAGCTTGCGGCCGTGGTTGAAGATAACGAGACAACTTCAGCCCGATCTTGCTCTTGATTTTCAGGGACTGCTGCGCAGCGCGTTGATCGGGAAAATTAGCGGTGCGAAGGAAATTTATGGAATGAGCGATGCGCGCGAAGGCGCGCGCTGGTTTTACGATCGCGTCGCGAAGGTCAATCGCCGCGATCACGCGGTCGAGCGTTATCTCAAACTGGCGGAATGCGCCGGCGCCACTGTCGGTGCGGCGCTTCGTTGCCCGTTTCCTACCGGTGATATGCTCCCGCGCTTCGATGAACATCCGCCATTCATTTTGTTGCATCCATTCGCCCGCGGCCACGGCAAATCACTCTCGAACGGGGTGATCGAGGAATTTTGTCGCGCCTTCGCGCCCACGCGCGTCGTGGTCGTCGGCCAGTCCGACTGCAAGATCGACACGCCGGGAAATTGCATCGATCTGACGAATCAAACCTCGCTGCTGCAATTGATTCGACTAATTCGCGTCGCGCGTTTCATCATCAGTGTAGACAGCGGCCCGATGCACATCGCCGCCGCGGTGACCGATGGGCTCTTGTCGATCCACACGTGGACCGATCCGCGCCGCGTCGGCCCCTATAATCCCGACGCCTGGGTTTGGAAAAACGGCCAGCTCCTTCGCGTGAGCGAATTGGGAACCGTTTGCCGTCTGCGCCGGGTCCGAAAATTCAAATCCAAAGATGTGCCCGGCGTCGTCGAACTCGTTCGCCCGCTCGTGCCGATCGATCCAATGCTTGCTTGATGTCGATCATATAACCGCGCGGTCGCGTGCGTGAGCGACAATCCCTCGGTGACAACGTCGAACGCGAGCATGGGCTCGCCTTGTTGCAACATCTTCTCCGCCGCTACTGCTGCCTTTCGCTTTCAATTCTGCCGTCCGGTTGGCTGGTCGTCGTGCCATACGTGAATCACGTATAGCATGGCAGGCACATGGAGTTTTCTATTTATGTGAACATGGGTGAGCCTAGCCACGCGGTCCTCTTCCCTGCAGGACCATTTCCGCTAGTTTCAAGTCGCGCGGGTAAGTGATTTTGAAATTAAAATCGTCGTTCGGCACGAGCATAACTTTGGCGCCGATCAGCTCGAGCGCGGAAACTTCGTCTGTAACCGAAAGTTTTTTCTCGGTCACGGCGCGATAAGCTTGCTCGAGAAGTTTCCGTTCAAAAATTTGCGGCGTCTGCACGGCGTAAAGTCGATCTCGATCCACCGCGCCGGAGACGCCAAGATCGACATTGGCGCGCTTGAGCGTGTCTGTGATTGGATCGGCCAGAGCGGCCGCCCCGTGGGTGCGTGATTGTTGGAAGACGCGCTCGATTACTTCCGGCGTGACGAGCGGTCTGGCCGCGTCATGCACCGCCACATACTGTACGTTTTCGCCAAGACGACTCAGGCCAGCGCGAACTGAATCCTGCCGGTGTTCGCCGCCGCTCTCGATGGCCCGAACCTTTTTCCAGTTTTGATTGCGGACCAATTTTCTGATCTCGCCATGTCGGTCTTCTCGGGCGATGACGACGATGTCCGAAACAGATTTTGAATTTTCAAAAGCGCCTATGGCATGGACGATCACCGGTTTGCCCGCGATTATTTCAAATAACTTATCGAAGCCAACGCGCCGGCTGCTGCCTGCGGCAACGATGATCGCTGTCAGCATGGTTGAATTTAAAACGTTGAATGGTTGCAGCCTTTTACTCTCAACGCGCAATCCTCAACTGCCCAACTGCTCTTGCACTTCCTGGCTCAACGTCTTGCCATCGGCGCGGCCCGCAGCTTTCTCCTGCAACGCCTTCATCACCGCGCCCATTTGCGCTTTGGAAGTCGCGCCAACTTCCGCAATCGTATCGCGCACAACTTTGGCGAGTTCATCGGCGCTCATTCCTTGCGGCAAATACGCCTGTAAGATCGACAACTCCTCTTTTTCCTTAGCCGCGAGTTCCGCGCGTCCGCCTTTCTCGAAACTTTCTATCGAATCCTGCCGCTGTTTGGCTTGTTTGCGCACGACTTGCGCTGCTTCCGCGTCGTTCAGTTCGGCCTCCGCGCCCGACTTTTCAATCGCCGCATATTTCAACGCGGATTTAAGCATGCGTAGGACACCGAGCTTCGTGGCGTCCTTGGCGCGCATCGCGTCCTTTAGGTCTGTATCTACACGCTCTGCCAGTGCCATTCGCTCAGGCTACGGTGTCCAAATGCGATTGTCGAGGTAGGGACAGCGCGGCGGGCCTACCCACCAATGCGCCCCGCGCATTTGCGCACCGATTCCGCGTCGTTCACCGAAACCACATCGACATCTTTGCACGTCCGTTTGAGTAAACCGGCGAGTACGCCGCCCGGTCCGAGTTCGATGAACAAATTGCAGCCAAGAGCGACAAGTCGTTCCATGCAATCGACCCAGCGCACGGTACTCGTGACTTGATCCTGCAATGTGCGCCGTATTTCGACCGGCGTCTTCACTTCTTCGCCGGTCACATTGCTGATTACCGGGAAGCGTGGCGGTTGCACCGGGACGTGGACAAGCGCAGCACCCAGTTTTTCGTAGGCGCTTTCCATCAGACGCGAATGATACGCGCCGGCGACATTCAACAATGTTGCGCGACGAATGCCGTGCTCTTTTGCCAGACCTACCGCAATTTCCACTTTCGCTTTCTCGCCTGAAATCACGATTTGGCCGGGAGCATTGATGTTGGCAACATCGACGTCCGCATCTGCGGCTAGCGCGCGCACTGCGTTTTCGTCTGCGCCGATCATTGCCGCCATCGCGCCGGTGGTTGCAGCACACGCTTCGTCCATAAATTCGCCGCGTTTCTGCACAAGCTTCAGCCCGGTCGCGAAATCAAACGTGCCGGCCGCGGCGTGCGCCGTCATTTCGCCTAACGACAGACCGGCCGCGCCTTCAATCGGAAAATCGCCGGCGACTTCGCGCAACACCGCCAGACACGCGAGCCCATGAGCATACAGCGCCGGCTGACAATTCGATGTCTTGGTCAATTCTTCGATCGGGCCATTCCACGCAACTTCGCTTAGCCTTCGACCGAGAATCTGATCGGCTTGCCGAAACAAATCCGCCGCGACGGGAAATCTTTGCGCAAGATCGCGCCCCATCCCAACGACTTGTGCACCTTGCCCGGCAAAAAGCAGCGCGATTTTTTTCATGGCCGTTGTAGTTAACTCGCTTCGTTGCGCGCGGCGAGTGGATTCTGGGTAGCGCACGCTTCTCGCGTGCTGGCGACGGCGTCCTCGCCGTCGCGAACTTTGAGGAGTAGCGAACGGTTACGAAACGTCCGTTTTGGCGGGACGCCAAAACCAGCACGCGAGTCGCTTGCGCTAACCCAATTTGCACTTGCACAGTGTGGTTGACTCGCGAGCGTAATTCCACTTCTCGATCTTATGCCTTTCACCACCCGCGAGATTGAATCGCCTGATCCGGTGACGCGAGTGGTTGCCGCGGACGCAAAATTGCGTCACGCGGACGACGATATTGGCGAGAAGATGGTGCTGAACATGGGGCCGTCGCATCCGGCGACGCACGGTGTTTTGCGACTCGTGCTCGAGCTCGACGGTGAGATCATTACCAAAGCAGCGCCGGACATCGGTTTCCTCCATCGCGGTGATGAAAAAATCGCCGAGAACATGCAGTACAACCAATTCGTTCCGTACACTGACCGGCTCGATTATCTCGCGCCGCTCTCGAACAACGTCGCTTACGCGCTCGCGGTGGAGAAATTAATGGGCTGGGAGATTCCGCCGCGCGGCCAGGCGATTCGCACCATTTGCTGCGAGACATCGCGCATCTCGTCGCATTTGCTCGGACTTGGCGCGATGGCGCTCGATCTTGGCGCGATGACCGCCTTTCTTTACACATTCACCGAGCGCGAGAAGCTTTACGACCTCTTTGAACTACTGACCGGCGCGCGCTTCACCACTTCCTACACGCGGGTCGGCGGGCAGATCCGCGATTTGCCCGAAAATTTCATTTCGCGGCTCGAGAAATTTCTCGACGGTTTCATTCCGCAACTCGATGAGATCGACAAGCTGCTCACGCGCAATCGAATTTTTATGGATCGAACGCGCAACATCGGCGTCATTCCGAAAGATCGCGCGATTGCTTACGCGTTATCTGGCCCAAATCTGCGCGGGAGCGCTATCGAGCATGATTCGCGGCGCAAACATCCTTACCTCGACTACGACAATTACGATTTCGACGTGGTCATCGGCAGCGCCGGCGATTGCTACGATCGTTATCTCGTCCGCATCGAAGAGATGCGACAGAGCGTGCGCATTTTGCGCCAGGTGATCGACAAATTGCCGAGCGGCCCGATTAATGTCGTCGATTGGAAAAACATGATGCCGCCGAAATCGCGCGTCATGACCAAAATGGAAGAACTGATTCATCATTTCATCGTCGTGACGGAAGGACTCGACGCACCGCCGGGCGAAGTTTATTTCGCGGCGGAAAATCCAAAGGGCGAGCTTGGTTTTTACATCAACAGCAAAGGCGGCGGCGTACCACACCGGCTGAAAATCCGCGCGCCGTCGTTTGTCAATCTTAGCATTCTGCCAGAGCTTTTGCCGGGTTGCATGGTGAGCGACGTGCCGGCTGTGCTCGGCAGTCTGGACTTTGTCATGGGCGAATGCGACAGATGAACATGTCGATCCTGCAATCAGTGACCCGGCTCGCGAGAAAGCTTGGGCTCGTGCTTGTGCTCGTAATCACCATTTCTTGTGTCGGCAAACGCATCACAAAAGCGAATGTCGAATCAGTGACGGAAGGAATGTCGAAGAAACAGGTGGAATCGATTCTTGGCCCGCCCACGGACATCGATAACAAAGATTTCGTCATCATGAAAAAGACAACTTACGTTTACCGTCAGGGCCAGGACACGGTGACGATCGTGTTTAAAGACGATAAGGTCACGGACAAGCAGAGCACACTGTCGGATTGATTTCCTTTTCCGTGGACTCGACGAGCACATGCGTTCCCGCCGAGTTGGAGCGGAAAATGGATGAGGCGATCGGGCGTTACCCGCCGGAGCACAAACGCAGCGCTGCGCTGCCCCTGCTGCACTTTTGGCAGGAGCATTTTGGATTCATCAGCGATGAAGGCGTGAAGTGGATCGCGGCCAAGCTCGACTTGCAGCCTATCAATATTCTCGAGCTGGTCACCTTTTATCCGATGTTTCGCCAGCAGAGCGCCGGCAAAACGCACGTCCGCGTTTGTCGCACGCTCAGTTGCGCGATGGCAGGAAGTTATCGCCTGATGGAAAATTTGCGCGAAGCAATCGGGTTCGAACCAAAGATCGATAATCACGGAACGCACAATCCGATTTCCGTGAGCCCGGACGACAATTGCAGCATCGAGTTTGTCGAATGCCTGGCCAGTTGCGGCACCGCGCCGGTTTGCATGATCGGCGAAACGTTGCACGAGAATGTCGATCCAAACTCGGTTGTCGATCTTATCTCAAATCCACAATCCGCAATCCGTAATCCGCAATCTGCTCATCCGCTCGAGCATCGCTTGGTTTTCAAAAATATCGGCCGCGCCGGTTGGAAGATCGACATCGATACCTACATCGATAATGGCGGCTACGAGCAACTAAAAAAAGCCGTGACGATGTCGCGTGTCGACATTCTGAACGAACTAAAAACATCCGGCTTGCGCGGTCGCGGCGGCGCCGGATTTCCGTGCGGCGTGAAGTGGAGCTTCATCAAGCCGGATGAGAAAAAGCCCATCTATTTGATCTGCAACGCCGACGAATCGGAGCCGGGCACGTTCAAAGACCGTTACATCATTCACGAAGATCCACATCAACTGCTCGAAGGAATCCTGATTTCCTGCCTCGCCCTCAACGCGCGGACGGCGTACATATATATAAGAGGCGAGTTCCCGGAAGGGGCGAAAATCTTGGAGCGCGCAATCGAGGAGGCGCGCAAGCACAATTTCCTGGGCAAAAACGCCCTCGGGTCAGGGTTCGATGTCGAAGTTTACATTCATCGCGGGGCCGGCGCCTACATCTGCGGCGAGGAAACCGGCCTAATCGAATCGCTCGAAGGCAAACGTGCTTATCCGCGGATCAAGCCCCCCTATTTCCCGGCGGTGCTCGGGCTCTACATGTGCCCGACGATCGTGAACAACGTCGAGACACTGTGCCACGTGAAGCACATCATCGCGATGGGCGGCGCGAAATACGCGCAGCTCGGCCGTCCGAACAATACTGGCACCCGCATCGTTTGCGTGAGCGGCGACGTACAGCGCCCCGGTTATTTCGAAATTGAAGTCGGTGCGGTGACGATGGGGCAATTGATTTACGAGATGGCGGGCGGATTAAAGCCGGGGCGCATGCTCAAAGCGGTGATTCCCGGCGGGAGCTCGGCGAAAGTGTTGCGCGCAGACGAGCGATTCAAAATAAAAGATCGGCAATCTGATGGATCGATAATCGAACGCGAGATATCGATCGACGAAATTCCGATGGATTTCGATTCGCTCACCGCCGCCGGTTCGATGGCCGGATCGGGCGGCGTAATCGTTCTGGACGATTCGCGCGACATGGTTTGGACGCTCAACAATATCAACGAGTTTTATGCGCACGAGAGCTGCGGCCAATGCACGCCGTGCCGGGAAGGCGCACTCTGGATGAAAAAAATCACGGAGCGGATGCTGCGCGGCGGCGGCGTAGTGGAAGATCCGCGCACGTTGAAAATGATCGGCGACAATATCGCCGGTCGAACCATCTGCGCTTTTGGGGAAGCGTGCGCCTGGCCAACCCAAAGTTTTGTCGAGAAATTTCCAGATGAATTTGCATCACGCGCCGCGAAGCCAGTGCCACCACCGCTCCCGCCAGAATACATTTCGGAAGAATTGACCGAGCGGGAGACGATTCCAACCACTGCTCTCGCTCATGACCCGGGCTGGGAAAAAGCCGGTTCGGCCGGAACGATTTAACGCAAGATCGACGTGTCGAACCAAACAGCCAACGCGCCGCAAATGTTCAACGTCCAAGTCGACGGCGTGTGGCGTCAGTTTCCCAAAGGCACGCGCGTGATCGAGGCGTGCGAGCAGGCCGGTAGTTATGTGCCGCGATATTGCTATCACAAAAAGCTCAGCTCGCCCGGCAATTGCCGGATGTGTTTGATCGAGATGGGCCTGCCAAAGCTTGGGCCTGATCGCAAACCGGAACTCGGCGCCGACGGCCAACCGGTCACCAATTGGATGCCGCGACCACAAATTTCCTGCGCGCAAGACGTAGCCGAAGGGATGGGCGTGCGTACGAACTCACCCCTCGTGAAAGAATGTCAGCGCGGCGTGATGGAATTCCTGCTCATCAACCATCCGCTCGATTGTCCCATTTGCGATCAAGCCGGCGAATGTCGATTGCAGGAATTCAGCGTCGAGTACGGCACGAGCGAGTCGCGTTTCCTCGAAAACAAGGTGAAGAACCCGAAAAACGTCGAGATCGGGCCGCGCGTCACGCTCGACGACGAGCGTTGCATTCTCTGCTCGCGCTGCCTTCGGTTCTGCCAGGAAATCGCAAAGGATGATGTGCTTGGCTTTGTCGATCGCGGCAGCAATACCGTGCTCACCGCGCATCCGGGCAAGCGGCTCGAAAACAATTACTCGCTCAACACGGTAGACATTTGTCCAGTGGGCGCGCTGACTTCATCCGACTTCCGATTCAAGATGCGCGTGTGGTTTTTGAAGGAAACGAAAAGCATTTGTACCAGTTGCGCGACCGGTTGCAACACGGTCATCGCTACGCGCGAAGATATGATCTACCGACAGACACCGCGCGAGAATGATGCGGTCAACTCCTGCTGGATGTGCGACTATGGCCGGCTCAACTTCGATTATCTGCAATCCGAAAGACGATTGCTTGAACCGCGCATTTTTCTCGGCGACAAGTTTGCCGCGGTGGACTGGCCGACCGCGATTGCACATGCCGCGCTGCAGTTGAAACCATTTTCCGGTCGGGAAATCGCCGTCGTCGCCTCGGGGCGAATGACGAACGAAGAGTTGTGGCTGATGGCGCAACTTGCCCGCGCTCTCGATGTTCAGTTGATCGACATCGTGGCGCGCACCGGCCCCGGCGACGACATCCTGTTGAGCACAGATCGCAATCCAAACACAAACGGCGCGCGATTGCTCGGGATCACGTCGGAACCGGGAGCGAAATTGCCGGTTATCGCCGAAGCAGTGAAATCCGGCCGCGTCAAAGCACTTATGGCCCTCGGAGAAAATCCAATCGACACCGGAATTTCTGTCGAGCAGCTGTCAAATCTTCGTGCATGCATCGTAATGGATATTTTGGCGAACACGGCGACGGAGCATGCCACGGTCGTGCTACCATCGCTTGGCTTCGCCGAAAAGCGCGGTTCGATGATCAATGGCAAAGGCCGTTTACAGCGGCTTAATCGCGCAGTGCGCGGGCCGGGAAACGCGCGCGACGACTGGGAAATTCTGCGCGACCTGCTCCAAGCGCTCACCGGCAGCAATGGAATTTATTCGATCGAGGATGTTTTCCGGCAAATGAGTGAAGCCGTTCCGCAATTCGCCGGATTAAGTTTGAGCAAAATCGGCGACCCTGGCGTGCAAGTTATGCATGTGCGCGAGTCCCCTTCTCCGCCCGTTGATCCCGCGGCCAGCGACATCGAGAAGGCGGAAGCGAAAAAACCTTCGGGCCGTTCGCGCTAAAAGATCAACATGGATTATTTTCTCATTACTACTTCGCTGCTCAAAATCGTCGGGATGCTTGTTGTCGTGATCCTGCCGATGGTTTCCTACAGCGTTTATGCGGAGCGGCGAGTGAGCGCATTCATGCAGGACCGGCTTGGTCCGAATCGCGTCGGACCGGCAGGTTTTTTCCAACCGATCGCTGATATTCTCAAACTGCTGCTGAAAGAAGATTTCAGTCCGCGCCACGTAAACACTTTTTACTACTGGCTCGCACCGTGCCTGGCGCTCGTACCAGCGATCATCACCATCGCGGTCGTTCCCTTCGGCAGCACCTTGTTCGGCGTGCCGATGGTGATTGCGGACATCAATGTCGGGATACTCTATGTCTTCGCCATCGCCTCGTTAGGCGTGTACGGCATTGTTCTGGCCGGCTGGGCCTCAAATTCCAAATATCCGTTTCTCGGCGGCGTGCGCTCCAGTTCGCAGATGATTTCCTACGAGCTTTCCCTCGGACTCGCGTTCATTCCGGTTTTTCTGCTCGTCGGAAATTTGCGCCTAACGAGTGTCGTTCGCTATCAAATCGAACACGGCTGGATGATCGCGCCCTTCATCGGCGATTGGATGAACCTCG
>Ga0137380_10006756_pt1 | contig 10243 bp, 6 predicted proteins | sample SagtaG_17_FD_104809 | JGI IMG/M metagenome (GOLD analysis project Ga0137380, IMG submission 104809) | Vadose zone soil microbial communities from Sagehorn Ranch, Mendocino, California, USA - Sage2_L_100_16 metaG | ecosystem: Environmental > Terrestrial > Soil > Vadose zone | place: USA... | reverse complement strand
CAAGGGGTTTGTCCGACCACCTCGGAGTAAAAGAAGGGTTAGGTCTGATGCGATTGAGCCGCTCGAAAAAGAACCACACGCTGCTCGCCACATATGTCAAGCCCTTCTCAAAGTACTTTACTGGTTTGTACATTGCATCCTCTCCTGGTCGGCCGTCGAAGCATCCAGCTTGCTTTCTCGAACCGATTGTTGTTGAAGCCTGTCTACCGTGGGATAACGCTCAAACATTGCTAGGAGCGTTCTATCGCCGAGCGCGGCCGCCTCTTGTGCGCATTCGCGCGCCCGTTCGTAATCTCCAATGTTGACGTAAACCTCGCCAAGCTTTCTATACGCTCGCGCGAGCGTCGGGTCACATTTAATCGAAGCTTCGTACTCCGCTATCGCTTCGTCGACTCGTCTCTGGCTGTAATAAAGCACCGCCAGATTGAAATGCGGCACGGCGGAGCCGGGATTGTCCTCAATCGCTCGCCGCTGACTTTCGATCTCGCGGTTAACGTCGTGATCGAGCGCAAACTCGACCAGACCGCGAACCCAGCTTTTGCGCGCGCCTGTCATCGTCAAGGATCACGCCAAATATCCGGTGAGCTCTCGCTCCAGCTCTTCCGGCCTGATCTGTTCTCCCCCGTTCAATCTTTCCAGCGTTCGATCGATGATGGCCTTTGCTTCCTCCTTCGTTGCGTCCCTCAGGAAGCCGTCGAAGAAGTGATCGCCGGCCATCGCCCGATTGATCTCGAACTCCTTGTTGTGCTCGTTTAACTCCGTGAAGTAGACAACCTTGTAACGGCGGTTGTAGCTCCCTTCACGATAAACCTCGAACATTATCTTGTCCGAATCACGCATACTGCTAATCGCCGCTCGCCCCCATGCCTTGCCCGAATGTAACGTTGTTTGAGAGCACAGGGAGCGGTATCGAGAAGCCGCTCTGCGCTTTCTCTTCAGCTTCAAGCTGCGCTCGAAGCAACCGCTCGTAATCGGCGAGTTTTTCTTCAAGGGTCCTCAGCTTGCCTTTGTTCTTCACCATGTCTTCGCGATAGCGCTTGAGGAAGTAGCCGATTGTTTCAACTCGAATCCTGATCGAGCCGGTGGGCTTGTTCTCGTCGATGTCCTTGAAGCAGAAATAGGGTGTGCCCGCGTTCTGCACGACTTCCTCAACTACCGTGTATATCGGGGCGTCGTGTCCGCACTTGAACGACGAAAGCTCCAGGGCGACCAGGTTCGGATGCCGCGCCGTGTACTTTGCCGCCCATACCTTGCGACTGGTGTTCTCGGAGTACGAGTTCTTCCACACGTCCTGGATATCCATCGGGTGCGAGATGATCCCGGCGCGCACCTCGTCGCCGAACAGCCGCCACAGAATGTCGTCGTCGATGGGCAGTGAATCCATCGTGAACACCGGATAGCCCAGCTTCTGGAACTCTTCCAGTATCTCGTGGTTGATTCCCGGATCGTTGTGATACGGCCTGCTCAGCACCACGACTCCAAGCCGGTCTTCCGCTTCGAGCTGATTCAGGGCGTCGCGCGCCGCCCCGCGCAATGTCACGTTGTTGAAGGTGTCTAGCGCTTTGTAGCCTTCTTCGATCGCGCGACGATTCTCTTCCGCCGTGAGCCCGAGGATGTCCTTGAACGTCTCGAACATCTGTTTCTCGAGCAGACGTGGCTCGTCGATGTTGGCGATGGGGTTGAGGTACTGAATTCCCATCTGCGCAAACAGGTCGCCTTCTTTGATGAAGGCTGCCTTGACCGCTTCCGGCGTTGCAGTGACAGTCGGGCACGCTCGCGCGCTTTGGGTGTTGACCAGATCAGTGGTCAGCGCATCGATCATCGGGAAAAAGATCACGTCCAGCGGTTTCTTCTTGTGATGCACGTACAGCAGATTGTGCACGTGCGGAATTCCAACCTTCGACGGGAAGCACGGATCGATGGCGCCCCGCTTCGCGCCTTCTTTGTAGAGCTGCTCAGTCGTGAAATCTGAGTAAACGAGATTACGCGGCCCGAGACCGAGGCTCTCGAAGTAGGCCGAGAACAGCGGATTGACCGAATACTGATTCAGCGCTCGCGGAATCCCTATTCGCAGACTCTCGCGCTTCTTGAGAAGCTCATTGCGTTGCTTCTGCGTTTTGGTGATCGCGTACTTGTGCGGCGGATCGGCGATCTTCTGCGGGTTGTAGCTGCGCCACACCGCCTTCGCCGAGATCTCGACAAAGTTTGGATTGGCGCCCTTGACCGAGTCGAGGCCCTTCTTGATCACCTTCATGTCGTTGATGTCTTCGACCAGCCCCTTCTCGCAGGAGTTGCCGACTATCAGCCGCTTCACGCCCGGAAGGATCGGGATCTTCGATTTGCGCGGCGGCTCGATCTCCACCAGGCCGTCTGACACTCTTACGTCGATGAAGGTTCGCAGGCATTTATTCTTGCAGAAGTAGCAGCGAGTGTCCTCGTTGCGATGGGTGACGTAAGTGATCTCCTGCACATTGTCGAGTCCGATGAACGTGCTGCGCAGGCCGTTCTCCCACAACCGCACTGCTTCTATCGCAGCTCCGATCGCGCCCGATTCTCCGCAGTGTTCGTGAACGGTGATGCGCGGTTGAATACTCTTGCCTTTGAACCGGGACTCGATGAAGTCCACCTGCGATTTGACCGCTGCCAGGTTGTGCTGCGTTCCGCCTTGCAACACGAAGTTGGTACCTAGCCCGGCGATATTCGGAATCTGGGAAACGTAAAGCCAGATGTTCTTCGGCAGCACGGCGGCCAGCCCGGCCATGATCTCTTCAGGCTTCCAGCCTTGCCGCTGAAAATCGACGATGTCCGACTGCATGAACACCGCGCAGCCGTAACCGAAGGTCGGCATCGCCTGGGCGCCGAAAGCGATGTCCGCATAATCTTCGACCTTCATGCCGAATCCTTCAGCGGTCGATTGCAGGAAGTAACCGTTGCCCGCCGAGCACTGGGTGTTGAGCTTGAAGTCTTTGACCTGGCGGTTCTTCAAGATTATCAGCTTGATGTCTTGCCCACCTACGTCGACGATCACGTCTACTTCTTTGTAGAACTGCAGCGCCGACTCGGTGTGGGCCACTGTTTCGACCAGTGCCACGTCCGCAGCCAGCGTGTCCTTCAATATGTCTTTCGCGTAACCGGTCGTGCCGACGCCCAGAACTTTCAGCAGCGCGCCTTGATCGTAAACTTGCTTCTCGAGCTCGTCGAAAACTTCTTTTGTGTCTTCGATCGGATTGCCCTTCGACAATTGATAAGTCTTCACGAGCACGTTGCGGTCCTTGTCGATCAGCACTGCTTTGGTTGAAGTCGAGCCGCCGTCGAGTCCGATGAACCCCTCAACAACCTGTCCCGGTTGAAACTTCGCCGGCGTGAACTTCTTGTGCTTGTAGCGCTCCTTGAACGCCGCAAGCTCGTCTTCGTTTTCCGAGAGACCCTTGCCTCCAGCTTTCTTCTTCTCTTCGAGACGGCCAAAGTTGATGTAGTATTCCAGGTCCCCATAGCCGCGATACACGCCGACATTGTCTTCTTCAGACTTTCCGAACTCTACCGCCCCAAGAGCCGCAAAGTATTGCGCGTTCTGCGGGACCTTTATCAGCTCTTTCGGATCGACTCCTTCGGGCAGCGGATAGTTGCGTTCCTCCCATACCTTCGGGATGTTGTTTTTCCAGCCTTCCACCATTCCCCGAATGTAAGTGTTGGGCCCGCCCAGCAGCAGCACGTGCGGTCGCAAAGTATTGCCGCGCGTTAGCACCGCCAGGTTCTGCCCGATGATGGCTTCAAACAGCGAGGCCATCAGCTCGTTGGGAGGCACGCCCATCTTTTGAAGCGAGTTGATGTCTGTCTCGGCGAACACGCCGCACTTGCCCGCCACCGGATGCAGCTTCAGGCCATAATAACCCATGTCGCAGAGCTCTTCGGCGGGGATGCGCAGCTTGGCGTTGATCTTGTCGATAACCGCGCCGGTGCCGCCAGCGCATTTGTCGTTCATCGACGGTATCTTTTTCTTCTTGCCGGTCTCGGGGTCTTCTTTGAAGATGATTATCTTCGCGTCCTGGCCGCCGAGTTCGACAACCGATCCGGCTTCAGGGTAGAGCTTCTCGACAGCCAGCGACACCGCGTTGACTTCCTGAACGAACTTGGCGCCTATCAGCGTGGCGACGCCGCCGCCTCCCGAGCCGGTAATGAAGATGCGCACATTCTCGTGCGCGATCGGAAATTCCGACTCGATCCGTTTGAGGAACTCAAGGCACTTCTCGGGCTGCTTCGTGTCGTGTCGCTGGTAGTCCTGCCACAGAATCTCATCGCTGACCGGATCGACTACCACGGCCTTTACGGTCGTGGAACCAACATCCAGACCGATGTACAGCTTTTCGTAGCTCATAATCTCCTCGTTCATGGGACCTATTGGACCAATGACTAGTCGGCGGCGTAGCTCGAAACTCGCCCGCGGCTCTCCTTCTTGATCAGCTCCGAGACGTGCTTTACGAAGTTGGCTGCGGAGCCGATCACACCTTTCGTATGCGCCACCTTGTAGAGCCCGCTCTGAAGCTCAGGATGCTCGTCGGCGTACTCGCGCACCTGATCAAGCGTGAGTCCGGTCTCCTCGAGCACTCGCGCCATTTCCTGTTTGGCTTTCACCTTCGCTTCCCCTAACGCCATCTGCACGCGGCTGTGCGCGTTGATCTCGCCCTCGCCGGACGTTTCAACCGGCAGATAGATCATGTCTTTGTACAGATTTACGACTGCCGACTGGGCGCCGTCCGATTGCGTCGAAGGCATACAGCCGAACGGCTTGAGCGAAAGCACCATGTGAGCGAGGTCTTTGTTCGAATAGTAAATATTCTTAGCTACCTCGAGGTGACCTTCGCCGCCGCCCGCGCGCGAGTTGTAGAACGGATGACCGAGCCGCTGCAGCTCATATTGATCCGTGAGACCGTGCGGAATGTCGTTGAGCGCCTCTCGCAGTCGGTTCCATTCGCGTTTGAAGATCGCTTCAGCAAGCGTAAGCTGCGCGCTTGATTTGCGAACCTTGAGGTCATTCCGCAGTCGCTTGTCGATGCGCCAAGCCGCCGGCATGGCCTCCTCGTCGGTCACGCCTTGATGATCGCGCTTTGCCTGCTTCGCCTGGTGAATCATGTACATGATCCAAGTACCGATCGGCTCGACCAAAACCTGCGCGCCCTCGCGCTCGAGGAATCTGAACATATTGAAGTTGCCGTCGCCCTCGGTCGTCTGAGCCCAGAACTCGCCCGTGATTTTGACTATAGGTTTGACTCGCGTGCGATCTACCTTTACTTGACCCAATTTCTCGCCTACTGCCTTGACCGCGTCCGTGTACTCGGTTCCGTAGAGCTGATCCAGGAACTTGCCGATGTACTCAGCAGTGCCGCCAAACTTCGGCAAGTTCTTGATGAAGCTTCCAACCTTTCCTTCAAGCTGGAAGGTCCGACGCAACCTGAACACCTCGTGCAGATAATCCATGCAATCACGAATGGCCGCGTCGGTTTCGCCCTTCTCGACCTCGAACGGGCGAATCTGATAACCGACATCGGTGATCAGGTCGCCAATGTTCATCGCGTTGAGAATCGTCAGGAAGAAGTCCACGTTCAACCCCAGTCCCGCTTCGGCTTCCGACTGACTCAGCCCGCCCGACTGCTGGAACAGCATGACGCGAAATTCGTCGAACCCCGAATTGCGCAGCGCCAATCTATATTCGGCTTCATACATCCCGAACCGGCACGGCCCGCACGCGCCTGCGGTGAAGAAGACGTAGTTGTCAATGATCTCCTGCCGCGACAGGCCTCTCTCCTCCAGCGCTTGCAGGTGTTGCACGAGGTTTCCAACCGTGAAGTAAGTTGGATTGCACTGGCCGTTGTTGCCGTATTCCTTGCCGAGCTGGAAAGCCTCGACGTTCGGTGTCGGGACGGCTTCACATTTATAGCCGAGCCCTTCGAGCGCGCCATGGATCAAATACTCGTGCTTCCACGTGAGCCCGCCGAAGAGCAGGGTTGTGTGCGACCGCTGACTCTTGGTGAATAGGTTCTCCACCGGGCGTTTAAAATGCTCCCGGTCTTGGAGCTCGACACCCATCTCCCGAGCCAGGCGCGCGCGCTCCTGTTCAAGCTTTTGCTTGATCAATTCTTCTTTGGACGTGATATTGACTAAACCTGCCGGTGGTGTCGTTGGCTGCTGGTCGAAATTTGCGGACATCTTTTCACCTCGCTTTTCAGACTGACATTAGTCTTGCAAGCCGGGTCACTCGGCTCGCTCGAGTTGATACAAACTGGTCAATGCTTTGATCGTTTCGCGACGAACTGCTCCTTTGACTCCGAGCGTCTGTGGATCTCGCCAGTTGTCAAAGGTGGCCACCTGCTGAACGCAGGCTATCGTGCAATAATCGGCGCACGCTTTCTTGGTCAAGTACTCTCTGCGGAGATCCGCTTTCGTATACTGCTCGAGCGGAACTCCGGGATAGCCTCGTTGCTGCGAGCAGTAATGTACCAAACCATCTTCACAAACGTAAAGGTAGCGACTGCCCGAGCGGCAACGCCAGTTGTTCGGCTTGCCGTCGATGAGGTTGGTTTGAAAACGATTAACTCTCGAGTAGCTTTTGCGCTCGAGTTGCTTCATCTTCAAGTAGACTTCGCGCTCGATTCCCTTGAGCGGTTTCAGTGTCCCGAACCCGTCGTGAATAATGCCAATGGTGCTGGAGAAACCGAGCTCCCTAGCCCGTTTGCCGATTACAAGCGCGTCTTCCGCGTTTTTGATACCGCCGCCCACAACTGAATTAATGTTGACCTCGAATTCTGCAAGCTCGGCAAGCCACTGCAGCTTCTTATCCAGAACCTTGAGGCTCTTTTTGGAGATGTCGTCGGGTTGAATGTTATCGATACTGATCTGGAGGAATTCAAGGCCCGCTTCGTTAAGCCTCTTTATTCTTTCTCGAGTCATCAAGTACCCGTTGGAAATCAAACCGGCTAACATTCGATGGTGGCGAGCCCGCGCAATAACGTCTTCGAGTTGAGGATGCAACAGCGGCTCGCCTCCGCTAAGCGTGATCGCTGTTGTTCCAAGGTCGCCGAGTCGATCAACACGCTTCAGAAGAACATCCGTTGGAACCGGGTCGGAAAAATTGTCAAACTCGTTACAGTAGGTGCACGAGAGGTTGCAGCGTCGAATGGGAATAAGATGCGCGAGAACAGGGTGCTCGGTCGAGAGCAACCCCCGCGCAAGGAATTCAGATTTGCGAAAAGAGATTCTGAGTTTGCTCGCGGTCTTCATCCACACGCCCGGGCCGACACACGCTCGCCCGCTCTAACTCCCAAGAAAACTGGAATACGGAAATACAATGAAGCTATGCTGCCACTGCGTGCTTAGGGATGGGCAAGCCGAATGCCACCATCTCCGGATACCCCAATTTCGATGGTCAACATCGCTATCCCTAACTATTTCTTAAGAAGCGGGTGCCAGGCAATAACCGCGAGTCAGGCTCGAAAAGTGGATTATCCCCATTGTGACACACAAAAACTAATGGTGCTGGCTGGCTCAGTTTAGAATGACGCCTTAGTCAGGTCGATCTCTCTTGAGCCAAGAGCTGACTGTGTTTCGCGAGACGCCGAAGATTCGTGATACGCCTCTGATGCTGCTTTTCTCGCGATAGGCACGAAGGATTTCCTCTTTCCTGACTTCTGAATAGGCGCTGTTTTTCGGATTATCGCGGCTTTGACGACCGCAGTTCCGGCACAAGTACTTCTGCTTGCCCTTGGCGGTCCTACCATTGCGGACGACGTTTTCACTCTGGCAATGAGTACATCGCAGTTTGATGGTTATCATGCAGTGCCCGCCAAAAAGAGTTGATATGGAGAGTCATTCAGCTTGAGCCATTGCTTGGTGCTTCCTTCCGGTTGTGCTATTATGACCCACGCGAAGAGTACCCGATTGGATTACGGCCGGTTTCGTCCTGTCATCTGAGAAGTTGCTAACTGCTGATTCTTCACCTGGTTCGGTCGTGATTCCTCCCCAGAGAAACTCGCCGCCAAAACTTACGCCGGTAATAGCTCTTGACAGCGCCGATATGAACATTGCCCAGCTTGCAGATTACTATCAAGCTGCCGCTTTGTCGAGGCCGAGCGGCTGAGGTCTCACGGAAGCATGGTAAGATCGCTCAAGACTTCTCTGTTTGACGAGCCTGCGTTTGTGTTTCGAGAGATCGACCATAATGATGGATTCGATCAGCTTGCACTGTTAATCACTTGCGGCGACTCAAACTTGACAATCTCTTTGGAGTCGCGCACACTCCCCAAAACGGTTATCAATATTAGCCCCAACTGAGTTGATCTCTCTGACCTCACCACACAGAGAGTTGCGGCATCACCTTTGCTCTCATGCCTCGAAGTTCTACTGCCCTCAGTAGCCCCGTGTAATTAAGAGCCCCGTTGGGAACAATTCATGCGCAAACAAGGTCTACTCGTATTCTCATTGCTGGGATGTCTCTTTATTCTCTACCATAGCCGGTCGGCTCTGGCGACCACTGCTATTATCCCGCAAGACCAAGAAATGGTTGTTGAATCGCGAGCGATTGTCACCGGCAGAGTGACAGAGATTTCGACCGGCGTAGATCGCGACACGCAGCTTGTTTACACGTACATTCGACTCGACGTCAGCAGAGTGCTGAAAGGTGAAATAGCCGAGCGAGAGATCGTGCTGAAGGAACTCGGCGGGGAAACGCGAGAGTTGGGAACGATGATCTTCGGCATGCCGAGATTCGATCTGGGCCAACCGGTACTTCTCTTTCTCAACACGTGGCCCGATGGAGCGCTGCGTGTCCACCAGGGCTTTCTCGGCAAGTTCGAAATAACCGAAGAGTCGTCCACCGGACGCCTCTTCGTCGAGAGACGTATGATCGATCAAAACGTCCTGCTCGTTCCGACTTCGGGGAATGGAACCAGTCGAAGCGAGCTAGGCGCGTACACGTCGTTGATCGAAGACTTGATAAGGACCAATCGCAAAGGAATGCGCGACTTTGAGCGGAGATTCTTCTCGGGCGTTCCGATGCTCGCGCAGCCAACTGAGTTCAGATCGCCGCGGCCCGGCGCACATCTTACTCCTCAATGGGTGCTGCTAAATCCCGCCAGTCCGTCGCGTTGGTTCGAAGCGGACAATAATCAGCCCGTGGTGTTTTACGTCAATCCAACAGGCGCGCCAAGTTTCGCCAAGCTTCAGGAAGACGTCCAGGCTGCGATGGATGCCTGGTCAAAGGCCGATGCTTCGATTCGAGTAGTCTACGGTGGAACGAGCGGCGGCTGCGGAGTTCAGTTTGCCGACGGCTCAAACACGATCTCGTTTAACAACTGCGACAGTTACTTTGCCGCGTCGCAAGGTTGCTCCGGGTTGCTTGCCGTGTCCGGTATCATTCGTTACATGCCGAGCCAGACCAAGAACATCGGCGGTACTACTTTTGGCAAGGCGGTCGAAGCCAAGATGTCTTTCAACCCCTACGCACTTTGTAACTTTAAGAATCGTTGTCAATTGCAGGAAGTCATCACACATGAGATGGGGCACGCGCTTGGACTCGGACACTCAAGCGACAGCTCTTCGACGATGCTTGCGTTTGCGCACTTCGACAACCGGTGCGCTTCGCTCATGCTGGATGACGCTCGCGGTATCGACGCGATTTATCCAGGCGGATCGTCGAGCAGTCAGCTCAGCATAATGACCTCCAGCCTTCCCTTTGCGACCGCCGAAACAGACTACACCGCCAGCCTCGAGGCAAGCGGCGGGTCGGGCATGTATCACTGGAGCCTCGTCGGCGGGCAATTGCCCTCAGGCTTGCAGCTCGGCATGAGCGGGCTGCTATTCGGCAACGCCGGCGCCAATGGAAGCTTTGGTTTCACAACACAAGTGTCGGACCTCTCCGGTAACATCTCGCAACGATCGCTGACCTTAGTAGTAAGACAGCCAGGTCTTGCGCCTGTGATCACCGATGCCCAATTTCGGAGGAAGAGGATATTCGTTTCCGGAGATGGTCTTCAGGAGAATGCGACGGTCTACGTCGATGGCGAGGGGCTTTCAGCTACGCTCGACGGCACAACGTTGATGACGGGGAAGCGAAAACTCAAATCGGGCGTTCATCAGGTCTACGTTGTCAATCCTGATGGCAAACAATCGGCGGCGGTTCAACTAGTCGTTGAGTGATCGGGCCTTCTTCATTGGCGACTTGTTTGACATTTTATGCCGCGACGAGCGGTAT
>Ga0137380_10006753_pt1 | contig 10245 bp, 10 predicted proteins | sample SagtaG_17_FD_104809 | JGI IMG/M metagenome (GOLD analysis project Ga0137380, IMG submission 104809) | Vadose zone soil microbial communities from Sagehorn Ranch, Mendocino, California, USA - Sage2_L_100_16 metaG | ecosystem: Environmental > Terrestrial > Soil > Vadose zone | place: USA... | reverse complement strand
CAAACTCCTGGTAAACCCAGCCGGTGAATCCTAGGAGAACATGCAGGCCACGCCGCGCCTTGGCGAGGCGTAGCCGTGAGTCTTTGAATCGCGAACGAACTCTGGAGCCGTATGAATGCGCGTCTGTGCTGCTCCGTATTCTCGCTCGTGCTGCTCTCCACCATCGGCTGCGAAAGCCGGAATCCTCTCGCTCCTGTCGGGATCCAGGCATCGTCCTCCTCGTCCGGATCGGCACCGAACGCGCCGTCGATGATGAACGCCACTGCGGTGTCAGTCGAACGGATCGAAGTGTCCTGGCACGATAACGCGACCAACGAGACAGGGTTTGAGGTGCGCCGCTCGACCGACGGACCGACTGGCTCCTTCCCCGTGATCGCATTGACCGGCGCGAACGCGACCGCCTACGCCGATACCGGGCTCGCGGCCGAGAAGCAGTACTGCTACAAGGTGCGCGCCGTCAGCCTGACCACGAAGACGACGTCCTACTCGGTGTTCACCGACATCCTCTGCGCCACGACGCCACCGCTGCCCGTGCCGCCGGGTCCGCCGCAGGCACCCGAGTACGAGATTGCCGGCTCAGCCGGATCCCACGCGGTCGCGATCTGGTGGGTTGACAGGGCGAACAACGAAGACGGGTTTCGCCTGGAGCGCTCCGCCGACAGCGGAGCGACCTGGGTGACGGCGGCCACGACCACCGCCAACATCGGCTCGATCACGGACCGTGACCGCGAGAGTGAAGTGCAGGTGTGCTACCGCGTGTCCGCGTTCAACGCGGAAGGAGTTTCTGCTCCGTCGAACACGGCGTGCGCGACGCCCCTCGCGGGCCCGACGGATCTCGCGCTAGACGAGTCTGGCCTCCTCACATGGAGGGACAACTCCGCACTCGAGGACGGCTACGAGGTCTGGATGATGATGGACGCCTGGGGCTACGCAGAGCTCATCGCCACGCTGCCCCCGAACACGACGAGTTACCAGACCGACGGCTGCGGTGGTTCGTGCTACGGCTTCGTCGTCGTGGCCGTCAAGGACGGTGCGTCCTCTGATCCGGCGGAAGTTTCCCCTCCGCGGCCTTAGCGGCGGATTTGACCCTAAACCGAACCGAGGTGAACCATGAGACCCCACCCCCTGCTTACAGCCGGTTTGGCCGTGCTACTTCCGGTCACCGGATGCGACAACCCAACCACAGTCGCCGCGAGGCCACCGAGCGTGCGATTCGACTTCATGAACGGCCCGTCCGATCTCCCGAACGTATTCCGTGGCGATTCGGTCCTCCTGTTCGTCTGGGCCGACGTCTCCACCGACCTCGTCATCGTCGTGAATGCGCCGGCCGGCGGCGTCCGCGCGCTCCGCCGCTGCGGCGGGGCACTCACCCCCGAACCCCAGCCCGTGCAAACCGTCGGTGAGATGCAGGATGTCTTGCGACAGCTCCGTTTGCTACGCGACGTGAACATCCACATCTACAGCCCCGTGCCGACGCCGTTCAGGAACTTCATGGATCTCTGCCAACTCAGTCCCTACGCGCAGGGCAGCGGGAACCTGACCTCGACCGACAACGACCGAACCGTGACGGGCAACGGCGCGGACGCGTTCGGCTTTCGGGCACAGGGGGTCGTCGACCTGGTCAGCGGCGGCAGCGCACGGGTGCTCGCCGAAAGCGAACGCCTCATCGCCCCTGACGGGACGGTTACCGAGATCCTGGTCAGGAACGTGCGGCTGATTCAGCAGTGAAGGTTAGCCGAGGACGTCCCTCAGGGGAGAGCTGAATCCCGGGAGGACGTCCTCGCCCTCCAACGAGGCTTCGCTCCCCAAAACCGTGAGCGTCCCATCCCGGCGGTACACGCGCGTCTCTCTCCGATCGGGATCGATGACCCAAACGATCTTGGTTCCGGCGGCCAGCCAGTCGGCAACCTTGGCGAGGACCTCTGCCGGTTGGTCGTCGGGAGACAGGATTTCGGCAAGCAGATCGGGGGCGAGTTCGGCGTAGCCGCGGCTTCGAATCAGCCCGGTCCGCTCGCGCGCGACAAACGCGACGTCAGGAGCTCGAACACTGTCCGGGTCGGACGCGATCTTGAAACCGGTGTCCTGCGCAAAGATCGCACCCGAGCCATGCCGCCGCACGAAGTCACTCAGATGGTAGGCGAGGTTTGCGGCGATAGCTCCGTGATGGGTACCGGGTGGCTCGCGGACGATCAATCGCCCCCGGACCAGCTCGGTCACCTTCCCGGGAAGCGAGATGCGCTGGACCTCTTCGGCCGTCACCAAAGCAGAAGGGCTCACGCCGTCCAACATACCATGGAAGATCTCCAGGCTCCATCAATGAGAGATCAACAACGAAGGTCATTCTGCATTGGACATTGAACATTGGACATTCGTAGTAGATTGGCCTCCTAGGATTCGAACCTAGATTGACGGATCCAAAGGGAGCCGACTGAATAAGGGGCGAGCCGCGATGCTCGCCCCTGGTCACCTCGGCCGGCGGTTCGGCATCAAACCGGTCGAAACAATTCGGCCAACTCGAGCGTGAAGGGCTGGCCGGCTCCCGCCGGACGCCATGCGAGCCGCTCCCGTTCGACCGCAGGGAACTCAGCATCTGGCGTCCAGACCTCAACTCGCTGGTCCGCACCATCTACCACCCAGTACAGAGGCACGCGAGCCTCCTGGTAGCGGCGGCGCTTCGTGAACCGGTCCGCCCGTGCCGTGGTCGGGCTCAACACTTCAGCAGCCACGAGCAGCGAGCGGAGCTTCGACCAATCACCAGTCCGCGCTTCGTCGAGCGGGACCACGAATACGTCGGGTTGCATGAGGACGTCCTGCCCCCACGAGATGTCAGCGGGCGACGTCAGCATCACGCCGACCGACTCGTGTTCCAGGTACTTGGCGATGGCGACGGCCAGTCGGCTCACGAGAAGCTGGTGGTTCAGGCGGGGCGCGGGCGTCACCAACAGCTCCCCGTAGACGACTTCGTAGCGATTGCCGTCGTCGGGAAGCTGGCGAACCATTTCGGCGGTCCAGTAGATCGGCGCAGCCATGCCCATAGTATCGGCTCCTCGGCGCGGGGTGAGCAAGGGAGCGGCATGGCCGAGAATGGTTCCGAGGCACGTGGTCGCCGTCATCGTTTTCTGGCGCGCTGGGCCTGAAACGCGCATTTCGCACCAAGGTCATCCCTCGACCCGCCCCCTCATGACCCGAATCACAGTCTCCCGCCGTGGGGGCGGACTACGTTGCTCACCGAGCACGCTGCTCAGAGCAAAGCCGCCATGGAGGTTCTGATGTCGCTCCCACGCGTGCGCCCTGCGATTCTTGCCGTCGCTCTCGTCGCGGCCTGCGAGTTGCCCAGTCGCCTCGGCATTCCGGTCGCGTCCGTCAGCATCGCTCCGAGCTCGGCCAGCCTCCGCGTCGGCGATACGCTGCGGCTCAGCGCCACCCCGCGGGATTCCTCCGGAAACATCCTCGCGGGGCGGAGCATCGCCTGGACATCGGACAGCTCGGCCGTTGCGACCGTGACGGCGAGCGGGCTCGTGCGCGCCGTCGCGGCGGGCACGAGCACGATCCGGGCGACGAGCGAGGGCAAGGCCGGCACGGCCACAGTGACCGTGGCGATGTCGGGCGGAGGGACCGCGCCGTTCGGCCACGTGTTCATCGTGACCGAGGAGAACCACGACTACGCGTCGGTGATCGGCAGCTCGTCGATGCCGTACCTCAACGGCCTCGCGCAGCAATACGGGCTCGCCACGCAGTACTACGCCAACACGCACCCGTCGATCGGCAATTACTTCATGCTGGCGACCGGCCAGATCATCACGAACAACGACAGCTATTCCACGATCGTGACCGTGGACAACGTCGTCCGCCGCCTGCTCGCCGCAGGCAAGAGCTGGAAGTCGTACGCCGAAGATCTGCCCGCGGTCGGGTACACGGGCGGCGACGTGGGGAACTACGCGCGCAAGCACAATGTCTTCGCGCTGCTGTCCGACGTCGCCAGCGACTCGACCGAGCGGAGGAACCTCGTGCCGTTCACCCAGTTCGCGACGGACCTCGCGAACGGCACGCTGCCGGACTTTTCAAACATCGTGCCGAACCTGTGCAACGACGCGCACGATTGCTCGCTCGGCACGGCCGACACGTGGCTCGGGAACAACATCGCGCCGCTGCTCGCGAGCCCGACGTTCCAGCAGGACGGCCTGCTCATCATCCTGTTCGACGAGGCGGGAAGCGACAATACCCACGGCGGGGGGCGGATCGCCTGGGTCGTAGTCAGCCCGAGGGCCAAAATGGGCTACCAATCGACGACGCTTCACCAGCACGAGAGCACGTTGCGCCTTATCCTTGAGGCGCTTGGGGTCACGCAGTTCCCGGGCGTGGCGGCCACGGCCCCGGGGATGGGCGAGTTCTTTACGCCCTAAAGCTCAGCGCCGGTTCGGGATCAGAGGCACAATTTCGAAATTCTACATTCTGCGGTTGGACATTCGATATTCGCCGTAAGTTGGCCCCCTAGGATTCGAACCTAGATTGACGGATCCAAAGTCCGCTGTCCTGCCATTGGACGAGGGGCCAGCAGTGTGAACTGCAATCTAACTGAGGCTGCCGCGGCGGGCGTCGGTGTCGATGACTTCGACGTTCAACCCCAACCCGAGGTAGAGAAACGCAATCAAGTGGTCGTCGAACGCCTCGCCTGGCGCAGGCTGGGCGATCACTCGAGCACCCTTGCCCGCCAGCTCCGCGCACGCCGTCGCCACATCCGGAACCTTGAAGCACAGATGATGGAGCCCGCCGCCTTTCCGCACGAAGTCCCACAGCGGCGACTCGGCATCCGACGGCTCGATGAGCTTGATGTCGAGCGACGCCTCCTTGCTCAGAAACACGACGTTCACCTTCTGGCGCGAGTTGGTGACCTTGGTCGTTTTCCGGACGTAGCCGAGCAAGGCAGACAGCCGCTCCGCGGCGGCATCGATCGAGCGAACCGCGACCGCAATGTGGTCAATTTGCATGGGCTCAGTTGGCCACCAAGGAGTGGTGGCGCAGATAATCTAACAAGCCGTAGCTTTCGAGGTGATGACCTACGCCTACCCCAACAGCCACGTCTTCTACCGTAAGCTCGGCTACGAGTATCCCAAGATCGTGCGCGGCGAGGGCTGCTGGCTCATCGACGAGCGCGGCAAGCGCTACCTCGATGCGGTCGGCGGCGCCTACGTCGCGAACCTCGGCCACTCGAACCCGGAGATTGCGAATTCCATCGCCGAGCAGTGCCGCCAGTTCGGGTACCTGTCAGGCACCATGTTCACCCACGGTCCCGTCGAGAACCTCGCCGACGAGCTCGCGGACACGCTGCCCGGCGACCTCTCGAAGCTCTACTTCCTTTGTAGTGGGTCGGAGGCGGTCGAGGCGGCGTTGAAGCTGGCCCGCCAGTATTGGGTCGAGCGGGGACGTCCCAACAAGCACAGGATCATCGCGCTCGGCCCCGGCTACCACGGCAGCACGCTGCTCGCGCTCTCCGCTTCGGCGCGTGAAGCGCACAAGGCACCGTTTCGCCCCTGGCTCGTCGACGTCCACCGCATTCCCGCGCCGTATCCTTATCGCTGCGAGTGCGGCGGCCGCGGTCCCGCCTGTCCGGTGTGCAGCGCAGACGTGTTGGAAGCAGCGATCGAAACACTCGGTGCCGATCAGGTCGCCGCCTTCATCGCCGAGCCCGTGGGCGGTTCGTCGACCGGCGCGTCGACACCGCGGCCCGAGTACTTCCAGCGGGTGCGTGAGATCTGCGACCGCCACGACGTGCTCTTTGTGGCCGATGAGGTGCTCGTGGGCGTCGGCCGCACGGGGACCTGGTGGGCGATCGAGCCGTACGGCGTGACACCCGACATCATGACGTTCGGCAAAGGCGTTTCCGCCGGCTATGCCGCGCTGTCGGGCATCGCGGCGCCCGAGCGCATCGTCGACGTGATGGCGCAGGGCTCAGGCAGCTTCGTGCACGCCCAGACATTCTCGCATCACCCGGTGTCCTGCGCGGCCGGTGTGGCCACGATGAAGTACCTCAAGCAACACAAGCTCGTGGAGCGCTGCGCCCAGATGGGTCGTGTGTTGCACGAGCGGCTGCGCTTGCTGGCCGATCTGCCGCACGTCGGGGATGTGCGCGGCCGCGGGCTCCTCGCCGGTATCGAGTTCGTCGAAGACAAGGGGAGCCGAGCGCCATTTCCCCGGTCGGCGAAATTTGCCGAGCGATTTGCAGATGCCGCGCTCGCGGCGGGAATCACGGTCTGGCCGAACGTGGGGCACGCCGACGGAACGAGCGGCGACGCCGCGTTGATCGCGCCGCCATTCATCATCACGGAGTCGGAGATCGACGAAATCGTGGGCCGGCTCACGACGGCGCTGGAGAAGACGGTTGCGACGCTGAAGGCTCGCGTATGACCGCGGCCCGCGACTATCCCCGCATCGTCGTGCCGCCACCGGGTCCCAACGCCCGCGCGATCGTCGAGCGGCAGGATCGCTTTGCGTCGACGTCCTATCCCAAGGAGTATCCGCTCGCCGTGGCGCGCGGCGAGCGCGCCGTGGTCGAAGACGTCGACGGCAACCGGTTCCTCGACTTCATGGCGGGTATCGCGGTCGCATCCACAGGCTACGGCCATCCGAAGGTGGTGAAAGCCGTGCAGGACGCTGCGGCGCGCTTCCTTCATATCTGCGGCTCGGACTTCTACTACGAGAGCTTCGCGGCGCTGTGCGAGCGGCTCGCCCAGCTCGCGCCCGGCCCGAGCAAGAAGCGGGTGTTCCTGTCGAACTCCGGAACGGAAGCGGTGGAGGGCGCCATCAAGCTGGCGCGCCATTCGACGGGCCGGCCCGCGATCATCGGCTTCCTCGGCGCCTTCCACGGGCGCAGCTACGGCGGGCTGAGTCTGACCGCGAGCAAGGCCGTCCAGCGTTCGGGGTTCGCGCCGTTCCTGCCCGAAGTCCATCACGTCCCGTACGGCTATCGCTATCGCTGCGAGTACTGCCGCGGCGAGTCGGCCTGCACGACGCGCTGCACGTCGTGGATCGAAGAGGAGCTGTTCACCAAGAAAGTGCCGCCCGATAGCGTTGCGGCGATTTTCGTGGAGCCGATCCAGGGCGAAGGCGGTTACGTCGTTCCGCCGGCCGGCTACCTCAAAGACCTGCGCGCAATCTGCGATCGCTACGGCATCCTGCTCGTCTGCGATGAGGTGCAATGCGGCGTCGGCCGCACGGGGAAGATGTGGGCCTGCGAATACGAAGGGATCGAGCCTGATATTCTGCTTTCCGCGAAGGGATTGGGAAGTGGAATGCCGATCGGCGCGATCATCGCCAAAGAGTCGATCATGAAATGGCAGCCCGGCGCCCACGGGACGACGTTCGGCGGCAACCCGGTGTGCTGCGCGGCGGCGCTCGCGACGCTCGACATCGTCGAGAAGGAGCTGCTCCCGACCGTGACGAAGATGGGCGACCGCCTGATCACGGGCGCGCGCAAGCTCCAGGACAAATACGCCGCGATCGGGGACGTGCGCGGGCGCGGCCTCATGGTGGGAGTGGAGTTCGTGAAGGATCGCGAAACCCGCGAGCCAGCCCCCGACATTCCCCACGAGATCGTCGGTCGCGCGTTCAAGAAAGGCCTCCTGCTCCTCGGCTGTGGGAAGAGTTCGCTCAGGCTCGCGCCCCCGCTCGTCGTGGATGAGTACGACGTCGACACCGCCCTCCGGATCATCGACGAGTGCCTGCACGAGATGTCGGACTAGCGTCAAAAGTCATGTCGATGCAGGACGCGGTCGGGCGACACGTGCGCGACGGCGACGTCGTCGTCATCGAAGGGTTCACCCACCTGATTTCGTTCGCCGCGGGGCACGAGATCATTCGCCAGCGGCGGCGCGACCTGACGCTGTGCCGCCTGACGCCGGACTTGATCTACGACCAGATGATCGCCGCGGGCTGCGCCAAGAAGCTCGTGTTCTCGTGGGCCGGCAATCCCGGCGTCGGCTCGCTGCACGCGTTTCGGCGCGCGGTGGAAGGGCAGACGCTCGAGATCGAGGAATACTCTCATTTCGGCATGGTGGCCCGCTTCTCGGCGGGTGCCGCGCGACTGCCGTTCTGGACGCTGCGCGATTACGCCGGCACCGAGCTGCCGCGCGCCAATCCCCGCATCAAATCGGTGACGTGCCCGTACACCGGCGAGGAGCTGGCGACGGTCCCGGCATTGAATCCCGACGTCACGATCGTACACGCGCAACGCGCGGACGACCAGGGCAACACGCAGATCTGGGGGCTGCTCGGCGTCCAGAAAGAAGCGGCGTTCGCATCACAGCGCGTCATCGTCGTCGTCGAGGAGCTGGTAGAAGAGCGCGTGATCCGCTCCGATCCGAACCGGACGCTGATTCCGGCGACGATCGTGAGTGCCGTCGTGGTCGAGCCCTGGGGCGCGCATCCGTCGTACGCGCAGGGCTACTACGATCGCGACAACGATTTCTACGTCAGCTGGGAGGCCATCTCGCGCGATCGCGGCGAGCTCGCCGGCTATCTCGATGAATTCGTCTACGGCGTGCGGGATCGCGCGGAGTACATGCAGAAGCAGCCGCGGCTGGCAGAGCGGTTGAAGGCGGGCGAGCAGCGCTGCACGGGAGTGAATTACGGCTTCTGACTACACGCCCGACGAGATGATGGCTGCCGTGGCCGCGCACGAGCTGGCCGACGGCGAGGTCGTGTTCGTCGGGATCGGCCTGCCGAACCTCGCCTGCAACCTGGCGCGCCGCACGCACGCGCCGAATCTCGTGCTCATCTACGAGTCGGGCGCGGTCGGCGCGACGCCGTCGCGCCTCCCCGTCTCGATCGGCGATCCCGCGCTCGTCACCGGCTCGCTGATGGTATGCGGCATGGCGGACGTGTTCCAGCTCTTTCTCCAGAACGGACGGATCGAGGTCGGATTCCTCGGTGGGGCGCAGGTGGACCGACGCGGCAACATCAACACCACGGTGATCGGGTCGTACGAGCGCCCCAAGGTCCGCCTCCCTGGCTCAGGGGGCGCCGCAGAGATTGCGATTCACGCGCACCGCATCCTGATCGTCGCGAAGCTGTCGCCCCGCGCGTTTCCCGAGCGCGTCGATTTTCTGACGAGCCCCGGCCAGCGCGTCGCCAAAGTGATCACCGACAAGGGCGTGCTCGAACGTGACGACGCGAGCGGCGATCTCGTGCTCGCCGGACTGTATCCTGGTGTCGAGGCGGGTGAGGTGCGCGCCGGCGTCGGCTGGAAGCTCGAGTCCCGGTCGCGGCTGAATCGCGTGGACCCACCTACCGACACGGAGCTGCAGTTGTTGCGCGAAGTGCTGGACCCGCAACGGCTCTATCTCAAATCATGATCCTCGCCCTCGCGCTGGTGCTGCAGACGAGCGGTGATTCCCTGGCGGTCCGCGTCCGCCAGCTCGCCGACACGTATCTCACCGCCTACTTCGAGCAGCACCCCGACGAAGCGACGCTCGACGGCGTGGCGAATACGCGGCACGACCGCCTCCCGGATAATTCGCCCGCCGCGCTCGCGCGCTGGCAGGACCGTGAGGATGCCTGGCTTGCGGTGCTCAGACGAATCGATCCGAAGCGATTGGCAGACCGGCCGGAGTGGGTCGCGTACGGGATCATGCGCGACGCGATCGAAGGCTCCGTGGCGACGCGCGTGTGCCGCTACGAGCTGTGGAGCGTGGCGCACACCGGTGGCGGCTGGCTGTCGACGATTACGTCGCTCGCGGCGCTCCAGGGCGTGGGCACCGACGAAGCACGGCGCCAGGTGCTCGCGCGCTGGCATGCGATTCCCGCCTATATCGCGACGGAGACGGCGAACCATCGGGAGGGGCTGCGGCGTGGCTATACGGCGCCCCGTCACAATGTCGAAATCGCCTTGAGCGAAATCGACACGCTCCTTGCGACGCCGATCGAGCGCTCACCGCTCTACGACCCCGCCCGCCGCGACTCCACCCCGGGGTTCGGTGCCGAGCTCGCACAGGTGATCGGGCGCGAGATCGTGCCGGCGATGCGGGCATACCGCGATTTCCTCGCCACCGAGTATGTCGGACGCGCGCGGACCGAGATCGGCGTGTCTGCGAACCCGCACGGCTCCGATTGCTATCGCGCCAGCATTCGCGCAGCGACCGGTCTCGCGCTCTCGGCGGACTCGGTGCACCGGCTGGGCCTCGCGACCGTCGACCAGCTCGAGACCACGATGCGGATGATCGCGATTCGCTCGTTCGGCACGAGCGACGT
>Ga0137380_10006752_pt1 | contig 10246 bp, 10 predicted proteins | sample SagtaG_17_FD_104809 | JGI IMG/M metagenome (GOLD analysis project Ga0137380, IMG submission 104809) | Vadose zone soil microbial communities from Sagehorn Ranch, Mendocino, California, USA - Sage2_L_100_16 metaG | ecosystem: Environmental > Terrestrial > Soil > Vadose zone | place: USA... | reverse complement strand
TGACCCTCCATCGCGTGCTGCCGCATCTGGCTTCGTCGCCCTTGATTTCTCGATACCCCATACCGCTTGCGCGATGTCTTCGAGTTTCGAGATGAACTTGTCAACGTTCAGGCCGGCGATGAACGCGAGCGCGTAGAAACCCATCTCAGTAGCGTCCTGTCTGGTCCCGGATTCAAGAATTAGCAGGCCCGCCTTCAGAAACACGTAGCTGATTGCGCCAGAACCTGCGCTTACGATCGGACGTAGCAGATACCACGGTATCCACTCGTTGCCCCAACGGCGGTGCACCGAATAGTTCAAATACACGCCGCGAAGGCAATACATGCAACCGCCCAGTCCGCCAACTGCCGCGCAGGTTAGGCCGACACGGAGCCATTCCGGCTGAATCGCTGGATTTGCCGTGATGGTCCATGCAAGCCCTGCGGTGTACCCGGCAGCGATGGCAAGCACATATACCGCCACGAAAAATACGCTCACGATGCCCTCCCGCTATTGTTAGTGGGGCTGCTTTTAGGCCGACGGTTGGAAAATGCAAGTCGATGTCATCGTGCCACCGAACTAGAATTCGGCTGCGGGATAGGCTGGTCGGCCTTCGCCGGCAAACGCTGCCGAAATCTGCAGCCTATCCTCGTATCGGTTGGAGTCTCGACTTGGTCAATAAGCCTCGCAGTGTCACGCAGTTCCACGCGGTCCGTGAGACGTCTATCCACCAAGATAGGCTGCAGAGCCACGCAGCGTATCCTGGCAGACCCTCCCCCAAACGCAGCGACGCGTATCAACTAAACGGGCGGGCGGCGCGTGTGCCACTCCGTGGCCCGCTCGTAAGCGTGGCCGGCGCGCAGCACGGTCGCCTCATCGAAGGGGCGCCCCGCGAGCTGGAGCGAGAGCGGTAGCCCGCGCGTCGAGAAGCCGCACGGCAGCGCGAGCGCGGGAAGGCCGCTGATGTTGAACGGCGGCGTGTTGCTGCGCGGGAAGCCGAGCGAGGTGTCGTACATCGTCGCGAACGTCGGCGCCGGCTTGGGGGAGGTCGGCGTCGCGAGCAGATCGACGGTCCCGAGCACGCCGAGCATCTCCCGGCGCAGCCGCTCGCGCAGTCGCATCGCCTGCACGTACTCCGCGCTCGTGTAGAGCCCGCCGTGGACCAGCCGCTCACGCAGGAGGTCGCCGTACATCTCGGGCCGCTCGCGCACATCGCGCTCGTGGTACGCGAAGGCTTCCGACGCCATGATCACCATGAAGGACGGCGAGTCCCAGATGTGGGGTAGTGGTACGTCGCGAACGTCCGCGCCGAGAGTCTGGAGCGTCTGGAGCGCCTGCTCGAACGCGCGAGCGACCTCCGGGTCGGCGCCCTCGAGGAAGAAATCGCGCGCCGGCACGCCGATCTTGAAGCCACGGACGGACGCGCCGAGCGGCGTGACGTAGTCGGAGACCGGCGCACGGCTCGACGCGGGGTCGGCCGGATCGTGACCGGCGAGCGCCTGCAGCAGATACGCGCAGTCCTCGACCGTTCGCGCCATCGGACCGGTGTGATCGAGCGTCCACGAGAGCGTCACGACCCCGGCCCGGCTGCAGCGGCCGTACGTCGGCTTGAGCCCGACGATGCCCGAGAACGACGCGGGCCCGCGGATCGAGCCGCCCGTGTCGGAGCCGAGCGCGCCCACGCACAAGCCCGCCGCCAGCGCCGCGCCCGAGCCGCTCGACGAGCCGCCGGGGATGTGGTCGAGGTTCCAGGGATTGCGCGCGGGCTTGAAGCGGTGCTCGGGCGTCTGGATGCCCCACGCGAACTCGTGGGTGATGAGCTTGCCGAGCATCACGCAGCCGGCGTCTTGCAGCCGCGTGACGCACGTCGCGTCGGTAGTGGGCACCCAGTTCTCGAGGAGCGCCGATCCGGCCGTCGTCTTGATGCCACGGGTGAAGTAGAGGTCCTTGTAGCCGACGGGGATGCCGAGCAACGGACGGGTGTCGCCGCGACCCAGCGCGGCTTCCGCCGCCTTCGCGTCCGCGAGCGCGCGCTCGGCGGTGACCGTGACGAACGTGTGCAGCTTCGGCTCGAGCGCCTCGATGCGCTCGAGCAGCGCGGTCGTCAGCTCGACGGGGGAGAGCTTGCGCTCGCGGAACCGCTGACCGAGGTCCCGGATGGAGGCGTAGTGCAGATCATCACGTGCCATCGGCGGTGCCTCCTCCGGTGGCGTCGAAGGTGACCGCCGGCTCGATCGCCTGCACCGCGCGCGAATCCGTCTTGCGCAGCGGGGCGAGGGCGTCCGTGAGCAGGCGGCGCACCATCTCGAGCCGATCCTCGCGCAGGGTCAGGCCGGCCGCCTGCGCTCGCTTCTTCACCTCGTCCAGCGTGACGTCGCTCATGCGCCACCTCCGTGGGTCGTGTGTCCGCACGCTACCGCGTGACGCGCGCGTCGGCAAGCGCGACGATCGGGCCGGAGCGCGCGGTCCGGTCGACATCGTCGAGGGGGCGCGGGATAATCCCCGAGCCCTGCGATGAGCTCGGGGAAATCCGGCCTGTGGATCACACCGGCGCTGCTGCCCGCCATCAATCTCGCCCTCGCGCTCCTGCTGTCCGCGGTGGTCATCGTTCTGGTCGGCGAGAGCCCCGTCCGCGCCCTGCGCCTCCTGGCCACGGGCGCGTTCGGCAACGGCGAGGCGATCGGTTACACCCTCTACTACGCGACGAGCTTCGTCTTCACGGGGCTGGCCGTCGCCGTCGCCTTCCACGGCGGGCTCTTCAACATCGGGGCGGAGGGACAGGCGTACATCGGCGGCCTCGGCGTGGCGCTCCTGTGCCTGGCGGCCGGCGGCTGGCCGACGCTCGTGGTGATCCCGGCGGCGATCGTCGTCGCCGCCCTGTTCGGCGGGGCCTGGGCCTTGGTGCCCGCGTGGCTCCAGGCCAAGCGCGGCAGCCACGTCGTCATCACGACGATCATGTTCAACTTCATCGCCTCGGCGCTGATGACCCATCTGCTCGTCAACGTGCTGATCAAGCCGGGCCAGCAATCGCCGGAGACGCGGGAGTTCGACCCGAACGCCTGGCTCCCGCAGCTCCACGACGTCGCCCGCTGGCTCGGGTGGGAGATGGGTCGCTCGCCGCTCAACCTCGCGTCGCTCTTCGCCCTCGGCGCGGGCGCCCTGGTCTGGCTCTATCTCTGGCACACGCGCTGGGGTTACGAGCTGCGCGCGCTCGGCCACAGCGAGACGGCGGCCGTCTACGGCGGCATCCCGCCGGCGCGGACGGTGATCCTGGCGATGTCGATCTCCGGTGCCTTGGCCGGTCTGATGAGCCTGAACGAGGTGATGGGCGTGCACCATCGCCTGCTCCTCAACTTCGCCGGCGGCGCGGGGTTCGTCGGAATCGCGGTCGCCTTGATGGGCCGCAACCACCCGGTCGGGATCGTGGTCGCCGCGATCCTGTTCGGCGCCCTCTACCAGGGCGGCTCGGAGCTGTCGTTCGACATGCCCAAGCTGACGCGTGACATGGTCGTCGTCATCCAGGGGCTCATCATCCTCGTCTGCGGCGCCCTCGAGCACGCGCTCCGCCGGCCCGTCGATGCGCTCTTCCACCGGCCGGCCCGCGCGGCGGACTAAGATGGGCGAGACCCTGCTGCTCGTGGCGCTCCTGGCGGCGGCGACGGCGCGCGGCGCCGCGCCCCTCGTGCTCGCCGCGCTCGGCGGGCTCTTCGCCGAGCGCTCGGGCATCGTCGACATCGGGCTCGAGGGCAAGATGCTCGCCTCGGCATTCGCGGCGGCGGCCACCGCGGCGGTGATGGGCTCCGCGTGGCTCGGCCTCGCCGCCGGGATCGTCGCGGCGGTGCTGGTGAGCGCCGTGCACGGATTCGCGTCCGTCACCCACTACGGCAACCAGGTCGTCTCGGGCATGGCGCTCAACATCACCGTGTCCGGGCTGACGGCCGTGCTGGGCTACGCCTGGTTCCAGGAGGGCGGGCAGACGCCGCTCCTCGGCGCGGGCGCGCGCTTCACGCCGATCCAGCTCCCCGGCGTCGAGGCGCTCGCGGGCGTGCCGGTCCTCGGCCTGCTCTACCGCGAAGTCGTGAGCGGCCACAACGTGCTCGCCTACGCCGCCGCGGTCAGTGTGCCCGTTGTCGCCTGGCTCGTGTACCGCACGCGCTTCGGCCTGCGGCTGCGCGCGGTGGGCGAGAGTCCCGGCGCGGTCGACACCGCCGGCATCTCGGTGTCCGCCACCCGCTATCGCGCGCTCGTCGTGAGCGGCGTGCTCTGCGGCCTGTCGGGCGCGTACCTGTCGATCGCCCACAACGCGTCGTTCATCCGCGACATGTCCGCGGGCAAGGGGTACCTGGCGCTCGCGGCGCTGATCTTCGGCCAGTGGCGCCCGGTGCCGACGCTCGGCGCCTGCCTGCTCTTCGCCTTCGCCGACGCGGCCCAGGCGCGACTGCAGGGCACGCCGCTGCCGTTCGTCGGCATCGTGCCGGTCCAGCTGATCCAGGCGATTCCGTACATCCTGACGGTGTGTCTGCTCGCGGGCTTCGTCGGACGCGCGGTGGCTCCGCGCGCCATCGGCGTCCCGTACCTCAAAGAGAGATGAGCTCCCAGCCGGACGATCTGCTCGAGCTGGCGCGACGTGCGCTCGCGAACGCCCACGCGCCGTACTCGGGCTTCCGAGTCGGCGCGTGCGTGCGGGCCTCGAACGGTCGGTCCTACGCGGGCTGCAACGTCGAGAACGCGTCCTACGGCCTGACCCAGTGCGCCGAGACCACCGCCATCGGGACCATGGTCGCCGACGGCGGTCGCGAGATCGTCGAGGTCGTGGTCGTGACCGCGGGCGCCGAGCCGTGCCCGCCGTGCGGCCGCTGCCTCCAGCAGCTCTCCGAGTTCGCGCGGCCGGAGACGCGTGTCCATCTCTGCGGGCCGGACGGAGTCCGTCTCAGCACGACCCTGGGCGCGCTCCTGCCGCAGCCCTTCGGCCGCGATTTCCTCAGGGGTGTCTGACCGGTGAAGAATCCGCCGGCGGAGCTGATCCGCCGCAAGCGGGACGGCGCGAGCCTGACCGCGGATCAGATCGCGGACCTCGTCTCCGGGATCGTCGACGGCTCGGTGAGCGACGCGCAGATCGCCGCCTTCGCCATGGCGGTGTGTTTCCGCGGCATGACGCTGGAGGAATGCGCGGCCCTCACGCGCGCCATGGCCGGCTCCGGCACCGTCCTCGACTGGTCCGGCGCGGGCCTCGACGGGCCCGTCCTCGACAAGCACTCGACCGGCGGCGTCGGAGACAAGGTGAGCCTCATCCTGGCGCCGCTGGTCGCGGCCTGCGGCGGCTTCGTGCCGATGATCTCGGGCCGCGGCCTCGGCCACACGGGCGGGACGCTGGACAAGATCGGAAGCATCCCCGGCTACGACGCCGCTCCCGACCTGGACCGCTTCCGCGCGGCCGTGCGGGCCGCGGGTTGCGCGATCGTCGGACAGACGGCGGAGCTCGCGCCCGCCGACGGTCGCGTCTACGCGATCCGCGACGTCACGGCGACCGTCGATTCCATCCCGCTCATCACGGCGTCGATCCTCTCGAAGAAGCTGGCGGCGGGCCCCGACGCCCTCGTCATGGACGTCAAGGTCGGCGGGGGCGCCGTGCTCCCGTCGCTCGAGACCGCGACCGCTCTCGCCGAGAGTCTCTACGCGGTCGCGGAGGGGGCGGGGCTACGCACGGTCGTGCTCCTGACCGACATGAGTGGGGCGCTGGGCTTCCACGTCGGAAACGCGCTCGAGGTCCGGGAGGCGATCGACGTCTTGACCGGGCGGCGCCGGGAGGCTCGGCTTCATGAAGTGACGGCTGCGCTGGCCGGTGAGCTGCTCGTCCTCGGCGGCCTCGCCCGTGACGCCGCCGAGGCGTCGCGCAGGGTCGAGCGAGCCCTCGCATCGGGGACGGCGGCGGAGCGGTTCGCGCGCATGGTCGTGGCGCTCGGCGGGCCGGGCGATCTCGTCGAGCGCCCCGAGCGGCATCTGGCGCGGGCGCCCGTGGAGCTGCCGGTGCTGCCCGACAGGGCCGGCGTCGTCGGCCACGTCGACGCGCGCGCCCTCGGATTTCTGCTGCTGCGGCTCGGCGGCGGCCGACGGCGGGCCGACGACGCCGTCGATCCGGCGGTCGGTCTCGTGGAGGTCCGTGGCGTGGGCGACGCCGTGGGGCGGGATCGGCCCCTCGCAGTGATTCACGCGCGCTCCGCGGCCGAGGCCGAGGCGGCGGCGGCGACGCTCCGGCAGGCGATGACGATCACCGACGGACCGGCGCCGGCCCCAGTGTCTCCCGTGATCCGCCGCATCGGAAGTCAATAGACATAGCGCGTGTCGAGGAGGGCCACGGCCGTCAGGTCAATCGGTCTGCCGAGAAGGTGTAAGTCGTCCCTACTGCGGACTGGCTGACTGCTTCACCAAAGGCATTGGCCAGAGCGTGCAAGGCACGCCAGCCGGTGCAATGCCCAGTGATGATGTGGCCGATGGTGAACGGCCTCAACCCTTCCACCGTCTCGGGGATATTGCGTTCCATGACACCCCCGAGGTGCAGTCCTCCCATCACCCAGGCCACGAACCTTCGCCACGAGCATGCGCTCGTCCAGCAACAAGGGGTCTGGCTCCCAGGGCGCCTCCGGGTTCTTTCGACAGAAGTGGTCGTCGCGGCCCTTCTCGAAAGGGGTGACCCGAGGAATCTCCCCGCTGTAGTAGAAGTGGCCGTCCAGCAGCAGACGGTCCTCGAGGTTGTTGACGACTCTCGCACCGTGCCGGTCCAATTCGGGCGGGAGAGGAACGTTTGCCACGGGGACAATTCGGCCGCCGCTCAGGCGGATGGCGCGCTCATTGAACATTCCGGGATTGACGTGGACTGTGACTCGCCCGCCCTGCTCGATGATCCTGTCGATCGTCGCCGGGAGCGCCGCCATGTGATCCCAGTGCCCGTGGGTGACGGCAATCGCTTCGACTTCACCCAAGCGTATTCCGAGGTTGGCGCAGTTACGTAGGAAAATGGGTCCTTCCGGCCCCGTATCGAACAACATCGTGTGGCGTTTGCCGCCGATGTTCGAGACCAGTCTTGCTGACGTAATTATCGCTGACATCATCGGTCAGCACAGCGACGCTCAAGGAATCCAGAGTCTCAAGGTCGCCCGCGAGCGCTCTGCCTTCGGCCATTGCGAGACCCGCTGTCTATTTGGTCCCGAACAGCCTGTCTCCCGCGTCGCCGAGGCCCGGCACGATGTAGCCGTGAGCATCGAGGTGACTGTCGATCGCCGCGGTGTAGACGGGAATATCGGGATGGCGGCCGTGGAAGGTCGCCAACCCTTCGGGGCACGTGACGAGACAGACGAACTTGATCGAGCGCGGATGCGTGTCCTTGACGCGGGTCACCGCCGCGACCGCGGAATTGCCGGTGGCCAGCATCGGGTCGACGACGATCGCGTCGCGGCCGCTCATCTCCTTCGGCACCTTGAAGTAGTATTCGACGGCGACCAGTGTCGTGGGGTCGCGATAGATTCCCACGTGGCCCACGCGCGCGCTCGGGAGCAGGCGGAGCATGCCGTCGAGGATGCCCGTGCCGGCTCGCAGGATCGAGATGAGCACGATCTTCTTGCCGTCGAGCAGGGGCGCGTCCATGCGTGCCAGGGGCGTGTCGATGGCCACGGTTTGCGTGGGCATGTCCCGCGTGACCTCGTAGGCCATGAGCATGCTGAGCTCGCCGAGAAGGTTGCGGAAGGCCGCCGTGCTCGTACTCTTCATGCGCATGAGGCTGAGCTTGTGCTGCACCAGCGGATGGTCGATGACGTGCACCTGACCCGGCATGCGCGGCGTCTCCTGGACTACCTCCGGGCGATCAGTCGCCGGAAGACGGCGCCGTACTCGAAGCCGTAGCCCTCGGCGAGCTCGGCGGCGTGCTTCCGCAGCCGCTGGCCGATCGTCTCGCCCTGCGGCACGTTGAAGCCGGGAAGCTGGCTCTCGTGGCGGACGAGCGCGGCGATCTGCCGGTCGATCGAGCTCGTGATGTCGACGATGACGTCCGGCGCGTCCATCCCCCAGTACCAGAGCTCGCGCACCTTGTGGGGCTCCAGCCCCTCCCGCGTGATCTGCTCGGAGAAGTGCAGGTGGTCGCGGGCGAAGGGATAGACGGCGTCGGTCGTCGCGATCCCCGCGTTCCGGTGGTCCCGGTGCTGGAAGCCCCTGACCCGGTGCGGATCGTGGACGAGGACCGTGTGGGGCCGGTGCGTCCGGATGGCCCGCACGACGTCGCCGAGGAGCTCGCGCGTGTCCTCGAGCGCGCCATCGGGATAGCCGAGCATCACGATGTGCCGGACGCCCATCCCGTCCGCCGCCGCGCGCTGCTCCTCGGCGCGCTTGCGCGCGAGCTCGGCCGGTGTCAGCGACCGGTCGGCGGTGCCGGCGGCGCCGTTGGTGCACAGCACGTACGTGACCTCGCAGCCCGCGGCCACCCACTTGGCCACGACGCCCCCGGATCCGATCTCGGCGTCGTCGGGGTGGGCGAAGACGACCATCGCGCGGTCCGGCACGTCGTGCACGATCTCGAGCTTCGGGGCGGTCGGCTCTACCGGCATGGGGGAGATTCTATCGCGCGCGGCCCTGGCCCGGACGAGGTTCACCCGACCGTGAGCACCGCAACCACGATCAGGTGTCGAACAGATGGCAGGCGACGTCGCGGCCGTGCGCGGGCTGAAGCACGGGAAGTACCGACGCGCACCGGTCCATCGCGTGGTGGCAGCGCGGGTGGAAGCGGCAGCCGGGCGGCGGGTTGAGCGGGCTCGGCACCTCGCCGGGCAGGATGATCTCGTCGCGCGCCTCGTCGGGGTGCGTGGGCAGCGCCGCCGAGAAGAGCGCCTCGGTGTAGGGATGCTTCGGCGCGGTCGCGACGGTCTTCGCGTCGCCGACCTCCACGATGCGGCCGAGGTACATCACCGCGATCGTGTGGCTCATGTGGGCGACCGCCGCGAGGTCGTGGGCGATGAAGAGATACGCGAGGCCGAGCTCGCGCTGCAGGTCGCGCAGGAGGTTCAGGATCTGCGCGCGGATGCTGACGTCGAGGGCGGAGACGGGCTCGTCGAGCACGATGACCCGCGGCTCGAGCGCGAGCGCCCGGGCGATCGCGATGCGCTGTCGCTGACCGCCCGAGAACTCGTGCGGGAAGAGCACCGCCGCGCGCGCGGGCAGGCCGACGATGTCGAGGAGCTTCTTGACGCGCGCGTCGGCGTCGGCCGATGTGATGCGTTCGTTGGTCGTCAGCGGCTCGACGATGATGTCGTCGACGCGCATCCGGGGACTGAGCGAGGCATACGGATCCTGAAAGACCGCCTGGACGCTCCGCCGATAGCGACGCAGCCCATCCCCGTCGAGGGTCGCGAGATCCTGTCCCTCGAAGCGGATCTCGCCGTCCGTCGGCGTCTCGAGCCGGAGCACCAGCTTGGCCGTCGTTGTCTTGCCGCACCCCGACTCGCCGACGACCCCGAGCGTGCGTCCCTGCTCGATGGTGAAAGATACGTCGTCCACGGCGCGAACCGCGCCGGCCTGGCCGCGGAAGAGACCGCGCCTGACGCTGAAGTGCTTGGTGAGGTGCCGCGCCTCGAGGATCGGTGTCATCGCTCCCGGAGCCAGCACGCCGCGGTGTGATCGGGCGCGACGCGGAAGGCCGGCGGCCGCTCGGCTCGGCAGCGGTCCATCGCGTCCCCGCAGCGCGGCGCGAACGCGCACCCCGGCGGCAGGGCGATCATGTCCGGCGGCTGCCCGTCGATCGCCGTGAGCCGCTCGCGGCCGTCGCCCATTCTCGGAATGGACCCGAGCAGCGCCTGCGTGTAGGGGTGCTGGGGCGCGGAGAAGATGCGGCGGACGGGTCCACCCTCCACGAACCGCCCCGCGTACATCACCGCGACCGTGTCGCACATCTTGGCGACGATGCCGAGGTTGTGCGTGATGAAGATCAGCGCGAGACCGTGCGCGCGCTGCATCTCGCGCAGGAGGCTCAGGTACTGCGCCTGGATCGTCACGTCGAGGCTCGTCGTCGGCTCGTCGGCGATGATCAGCCGCGGCTCGCACGAGATCGCGATCGCGCCGACGATGCGCTGGCGCATGCCGCCGGAGAGCTGGTGCGGGTACTCGCCGACACGCGTCCGCGGCGCGGCGATGCGGACCGCGGCGAGGAGCTCGCCCGCGCGCTTCCACGCCGCCCGGCGCCCGAGCCCGTCGTGGACGCGCATCGTCTCGGACACCTGGTCGCCGA
>Ga0137380_10006742_pt1 | contig 10255 bp, 8 predicted proteins | sample SagtaG_17_FD_104809 | JGI IMG/M metagenome (GOLD analysis project Ga0137380, IMG submission 104809) | Vadose zone soil microbial communities from Sagehorn Ranch, Mendocino, California, USA - Sage2_L_100_16 metaG | ecosystem: Environmental > Terrestrial > Soil > Vadose zone | place: USA... | reverse complement strand
CTGAAGGCCGGCGCGCGCATCGGCAACTTTGTGGAGACAAAAAAGTCCACTATCGGCGAAGGCGCAAAAGTGCCGCATCTGACCTATCTTGGCGATGCCAAGGTCGGCCCAAAAACCAACATCGGAGCCGGCACGATCACCTGCAACTACGACGGCTTCCAGAAGCACCCCACCCATATTGGCAAAGGCGTTTTCATCGGCAGCGATTCCATTCTCGTCGCTCCGGTACGCATCGGCGATCACGCGTACGTGGCCGCTGGTTCGACGATCACGGAAAACGTTCCTGCGCATAGCTTGGGAATCGCGCGCGTCCGCCAGGTCAACAAACCCGGCTGGGCCGCAAGAAAACGCCGCGAACTCGCTGCCGCTGAAAAACCGAGAAAATCTTCCCGGCACAACCACAGGAAAAAATCGCGTCGCAGAGCAGGAAGACGCAAGTAGCAACCACATCTACAAGCGGCTCGCTCCCGACTCAGTGCTGTCTCCGCGCGACGATTCTCGTCGCCGCTGCGTCTTTTCACCAGAATCATTGAATCCCAAGTCCGCGAATGTTATCGTCCGCGGTACGTAAAGGGGAGGAGTTCCTCGTGGGTAACTGGGTCAACTGGCTGCTGGTCATCGTCGGCATCGTCTGCGTGATTATGGAGCTGGCACTCGGAGCGTTTACGGGCTTCGACCTCGCGCTCGTTGGTGGGTCGCTGACGGTCGGGGGAGCCATCGGCTTGTTCACCGGCTCGGCGAAGATCGGCCTGCTTTCTGGAGGCGTTCTCGCGTTTGTTTATCTCGCCATTTTCCGCAGGTGGCTGCGCGCCAAGCTCACTGTGAAGGACCAGCCGACCAACGTGGACGCGCTGGTCGGAAAAACGGGCATTGTCACCAAGAAAATTGCTCTTGCCGAAGCCGGCCTCGTCAAGGTGGGTTCCGAAGTTTGGCGCGCGGAACTGGCGCAAGCGGATGGCACAGCGCGTGACGTGGGCGCCACGGTCAAAATCGAAGCGGTCGAAGGCGTAACCATCAAGGTGAGGTGAAAAGCCATGGATGTCTTTGGTGGATTGGTGATGGTGGCGATCTTTGCGTTTCTAGTCCTCGCCCTGACGGCGCTAGCCAAAGGCGCGCGCACCGTCGAGCAGTACGAAAAAGGACTGATCACGCGGCTGGGGAAGTATCACGGCATGGCGCCGTCCGGGCTAACCTTCATCGTGCCGTTCGTGGACGACATTGTGCGCGTGGACATGCGCGAGCAGGTCATCACCGTCCCGCCGCAGAAACTCATCACCAAAGACAACGTGACCGTGGAAGTCGACGCCGTGGTTTATTACAAGGTGATCGATCCGGTGAAGTCGCAATATGAGGTACAGGATTTCGGATACGCGTGCACGACACTGGCACAGACGAACTTGCGTAACCTGATTGGCGACCGCACGCTCGACGAAACCCTCGTTGCCCGCGACATGATCAATACCAACTTGCGCGAAGTCCTCGACGAGGCCACCAACAACTGGGGCGTGAAGGTCACACGCGTCGAGGTGCAGAAAATCGAGCCGCCGCGGGATATCACCGACGCCATGTCGCGCCAGATGAAAGCCGAACGGGAAAAACGCGCCGCCATTCTCGAAGCGGAAGGCATCAAGCAGAGCCAGATCCTCCAGGCTGAAGGGAAAAAGCAATCCGAAATCCTCAGGGCCGAAGGGGATGCCCAGGCCCGGATCACCCGCGCCAATGCCGAAGCCGAAGCCATCAAGCTCGTCTCCACTGCCGCCGAAACTTATTTCAAGGAACGCGCCGAGATGATGCGCCGCCTGGAAGTGCTCAACAACACGCTCGCGCAAAACACCAAATACATTGTCCCGTCCAGCTCCAGCCTGGTGAATGTTCTCGGTCTCGACGGCGCTACGCAATCGCTGCCCAAACCCGTTTCCGATGCGCCTGCGCCGCCTTCCTCGCCCTCCGGCAGATCTGTGTAACCTTGGGCTGTGCTAAAATAGGAATTCCCGCGATCCCACAGGGGGCTGCCGCCACATGAAATTTGGAGTCGTCGTTTTCCCCGGGTCCAATTGCGACCACGACGCGTTTTACGCCATCGGGAACGTCCTCAAGAAACCGGTCGAATTCATCTGGCACCAATCGGAAGACTTGGCAAATTGCGACGCCATCATTCTGCCCGGCGGATTTTCCTACGGCGATTATCTCCGCACCGGCGCTATCGCGCGCTTCTCGCCGGTGATGAAGTCCGTTGAAAAATTTGCCGCGAGGGGCGGACTGGTCCTTGGCATCTGCAACGGCTTCCAGATTCTCTGCGAAGCAGACTTGCTCCCCGGAGCCATGATGCGCAATAGCGGCCTGCGCTTCATCTGCCGCCACGTCTACATTCGCGTCGAGCAAACCGACACGCCGTTCACCAACGCCGCCGAGAGGGGCCAGATTCTCAAGATTCCCATCGCGCACTCCGACGGCAACTACACTTGCGATGAAGGGACGCTGGCGGATCTCGAAAGGAATCGCCAGGTGATCTTCCGTTACACCACTCCGGATGGAAAAGACGATGATGTCGGCAATCCCAACGGTGCAGTTCATAACATTGCAGGCGTGTGCAACCGCGAGCGCAACGTTGCCGGCCTCATGCCTCACCCCGAGCGCGCCGTCGAATCCGCTCTTGGCTCCGCCGATGGCCTGGTGATTTTCCGCTCCATGATCGAAGCGCTCGTGGGCGCCGCAAAGGCAACCGCTTGAGACCAGCGCGAATTGGCGAGCTGTTTGTAGGGGCACGATATATCGTGCCCTACGGTTTCTAATTGTTTCGAGAAACTTGAATCATGGCCACCGCAACGACTGAAATCAGAGTCACTCCTGAAATCGCGGCGGAGCACGGCCTCACCGCGGAAGAATACGCGCGCGTCAAGCAAATCCTCGGGCGCGAGCCGAACATTACCGAGCTAGGCATCTTCAGCGTGATGTGGAGCGAGCACTGCTCCTACAAATCGAGCAAGGTGCATCTCAAGCGCCTGCCGACGCGCGGGAAACTTGTCGTGCAAGGCCCTGGTGAAAACGCCGGTGTGGTGGACATCGGCGACGGTCTCGTTGCGGCCTTCAAGATCGAATCGCACAATCATCCGAGTTACGTCGAGCCGTTCCAAGGCGCGACGACTGGCGTCGGCGGCATCTTGCGCGACATTTTCACCATGGGCGCGCGCCCCATCGCGGTTCTTGATTCCCTGCGCTTTGGCGAGATCACTGCGGGCAAGCACACCACGGAAGAAGAAGCCGCGAAAAACCGCCGCATCCTCGACGGCGTCATCCGCGGCATCGGCAGCTACGGAAACTGTTTTGGCGTGCCCACCGTCGGCGGCGAAGTGGCCTTCGAGCCCTGCTATTCGCAAAATCCCTTGGTCAACGCGCTCGCTCTCGGCCTCGCCCGCAAAGAAGATCTTTTCTTCGCCAAAGCCAAGGGCGCCGGCAATCCCGTGATTTACGTTGGCGCAAAAACCGGCCGCGACGGCATTCACGGCGCATCGCTCCTCGCCTCTGCCGAATTCACCGAAGAATCGCAGCAGAAGCGCCCCAACGTCCAAGTCGGCGATCCGTTCATGGAAAAGCTATTGCTCGAAGCCTGCCTCGAAGCCATGCAGACCGGCGCGGTCGTGGCGATTCAGGACATGGGTGCTGCCGGGCTCACCTGCTCCACTGTGGAAATGGCTTCGCGCGGCGGCACCGGCATCGAAATCGATCTCGACAAAGTTCCCCAGCGCGAAACCGGCATGACGCCCTACGAAATCATGCTCAGCGAATCGCAAGAGCGCATGCTCCTTGTCGCCGAAAAAGGCCGCGAGCACGAAGTCCTTGCCGTCTTCAAAAAGTGGGGGCTGGATGCCGTCGTTGTCGGCCAAGTCACGGAAGGCGGCATGGCGCGCATAAAAAATAACGGCAGCGTCGCAGCCGAAATTCCCGCGCATCCGCTGGCGGAGGAAGGCCCGGTTTACCATCGCCCCATTGCCGCGCCCGCGCCGCGCGCCGAATCCGAAAGAGACCGGTTCGCGTTTGCGCCCGAAGGCACGAATCTCACCGCCAATTTCGCGAAGCTGCTGGCCTCGCACGCGATTGCTTCCAAGCGCTGGATCACCGAGCAGTACGACACTTCCGTGCGCACCAACACGCTGGCCGGGCCCGGCGCCAGCGATGCCGCCGTCGTGCGCATCAAAGATCCCAAGACCAACGTCGTCAAGCGCGCCCTCGCGCTCTCGACCGACGGCAACGGCCGCTGGTGCCGGTTGAATCCGCGCGTTGGCGCGATGCACGCCGTCGCGGAAGCCGCCCGCAACGTCGCCGCGAGCGGCGCGCGGCCCATCGCCGCCACCAACTGCCTCAACTTCGGCAGCCCTGAAAAACCGGAAGTGATGTGGCAATTCAGCGAAGTCATTGACGGCATCGCCGAAGCCTGCACCGCCCTCGGCACGCCCATCACCGGCGGCAATGTCAGCTTCTACAACGAAACCCTGGGGAAATCGATCTATCCCACGCCCGTCATCGGCGTTCTTGGCATCCTCGATGACGTTTCGCGCGTCCTGAAAATCGCCTTCCGCAACGAGGGCGACATCATTTTGTTGCTCGATGGTCTTGCTACCACAGGTCATTCCGAACGGAGTCCGCGGAGTGAGGAATCTCTCTTCTCTTCGCTCGCTCGCGAATTCTCGTCGAGCGAATACTCGAAGACCATCGCCGGCATCGTCGCCGGTGAACCACCTTCCATCGACCTCGCGGCCGAAAAACGCCTCATTGATTGCCTCGTGGCGTTGGCCGTCGAAGGCATTGTGCAATCCGCCCACGACATCAGCGACGGCGGCCTCGCCGTTACTCTCGCCGGGTCCTGCTTCGCGGCTCCCTCCGTTGTAGGGGCTCAGCGTGCTACGCCCCATCTTGGCGCAACCGTATCCTTCGACGATGCCGTCCCCGCCGAATACGCCCTCTTTAATGAACGTGGCGCCCGCGCCGTCGTAACAGTTTCGCCCACAAACCTTGCCGCTGTTCTCGCAATTGCGAGACAATATGGTGTGGCGGCCCGCGAGCTCGGCCAGGTCACCCGCGGTGATGCCTTCCGCATCGAACGTAAGGGGCGCGTGGTGATCGAGTCCCCCGTCGATTTGCTCCGCGACGCCTGGGCCAACTCACTCGAACGGACGATCTTTGGGAAGTGACGCTTGAGGAAACTTAATACTGGAAAGCTGGGGCGCAGTTACGTGACTGTGCTGTGGCTGAGTCTGACAGTGCTTGCCCTCATAACCATGGTCAATTGGATTTTTGAACGGACCACCAGCGGCGGCCAAACGGCGACCCTAAGCGACCTCGCCGTCCTGCTAGGCTTCGCACCAGTGCCTGGAATCGCCGCGTGGGGCGCTTTCCGACGGCGGTTGTGGAGCTATTACCTCTCCCTGGCCCTCAGCCTCTATTTGGTGATTAATTCTGGGTACGATTTCTTTGCCCTTCCATTTACTGGTCTTCGTCACTGGGGTCCCGTAATACTTTTCGTACTATGTGCGATTGCACTCGCATGGCTGGTTTCTCCGGCGTTGCGGTCTGAGTTCCCACCATGGTTTCGCAAGATAAAAACGAAAGTCGTAGGATCATGTTGATGCTCGCGCTCGACGATCACTTCCACGACGAATGTGGTGTCTTCGGCGTCTTCGGCCATCCCGAAGCCGCCAACCTCGCCTATCTCGGTCTCTACGCGCTCCAGCATCGCGGCCAGGAATCCGCCGGCATTGTTTCCAGCGACGGTACCGAACTCCACTTGCACCGCGCGATGGGTGAAGTCGAAGAAATTTTTCAGCCAAGCGTCCTCGCGCAACTTCCCGGCAGCCTGGCCATCGGCCACACGCGCTACTCCACCGCCGGCGACAAAGCTCTCCTCAACGCCCAGCCCATCATGATCGATTGCAATAAGGGCAAGGTCGCGCTTGGCCACAACGGCAATCTCACCAACGCCGCCGAGTGGCGCCGCAAGCTCGAGCACCGCGGCTCCATCTTTCAGACCAACAGCGACACCGAAGTCATCGTCCATCTCCTCGCGCGCTCGCAGGTCCGTAATCTTTCCGGCACCATCGGCGATGCCCTGAATCAAGTCGAGGGCGCGTACTCGCTTCTCGTTCTCACCACCGACGAACTCTACGCCGTGCGCGATCCGCGCGGCTTCCGCCCGCTCGTTCTCGGCAAACTCACCACGCCCGGCGGCTTCGTGGCCTGGCTGGTTGCCTCCGAAACCTGCGCGTTCGACCTTCTCAACGCCCAGTACGTCCGCGAAGTCGAGCCCGGTGAAATGGTGCGCATCTCCAAATGCGGAATCGAGTCCATCCACTTCGCGCCCGAAAAGCAGCACCAGCAATGCATTTTCGAGCATGTCTACTTTTCCCGCCCGGACAGCATCATCTTCGGCCGTTCCGTGAACCAGAGCCGCGAGATGCTCGGCCGCCTCCTCGCGCGCGAGCATCCCGCCGAAGCCGACATCGTCGTGCCCGTGCCTGATTCCGGCGTTCCCGCCGCCGTCGGCTACGCCCTCGAATCCAAAATCCCCTTTCGCATGGGCCTGATTCGCAATCATTACATCGGCCGCACGTTCATCGAGCCCTCGCAAGCCATTCGCAATTTCGGCGTCAAGTTAAAACTCAATCCGGTTCGCAGCCTCATCGAAGGCCAGCGCATCGTTCTCGTCGACGACTCTATTGTCCGCGGCACCACCAGCCGCAAAATTGTGCGCATGGTCCGCGAAGCCGGGGCCAAAGAAGTCCACGTGCGCATCAGTTGCCCCCCGACGATTTCGCCTTGTTACTACGGCGTGGACACCCCCACGCGCGAGGAGTTGATCGCCTCTTCCAATACTCCCGAGGAAATCTGCAAATTCCTGGCCGCAGATTCGCTCGGCTATCTTTCGCTACCCGCGCTACGCCAAGCAGTCAGCGACACCGAGGGCAAGTTCTGTACGTCTTGTTATACTGGCGTCTATCCTACGGATCTCGTGCAACTCGAAGTCCGCGAGTCCGCTTCCAACGGGAAGGCAACCGCATCTTCGATTACAATGGAAAGTGAGCCCGCGCCCCCAGAGGGGCCGGTGGTGGTGCATCGTGAAAGCTGACAAGAAGAAAACAGAAGCAAACGTGCCCGTGGGCGCGAAGATTCAGCGCGAGATTATCGCCTGGTTCTGGGTGGGACTCGTTTTTTTGCTCATCAACGGCGCCATCGGCCAGGCGCGCGTCATCCCCTCCGGCTCGATGGAAAGGACCCTGCTCATCGGCGACCACCTGATCATGAGCCGCATCGGCTACGACGCCGGCGTACCGTTCACCAACTGGCACGTCCCGCTCTGGCGAAATCCTAAGCGCCAGCAAGTCATCATCTTCAAGCCGCCCTTCGCTCCGGACACGCCTGACTACGTGAAGCGTGTCATTGGGCTTCCCGGCGACAGCATTGACATTCACGACGGTTCCGTGTGGGTCAACGGCCAGCGTCTCGCCGAAAAATACACCACTGGACCTAGCGAGCCCTACGAGCTGCGCATGCCTTACAAAGTTCCAGCGGACTGTTACTTCGTCATGGGCGACAATCGCGCCAATTCCTACGACAGCCGCTTCTGGGGCTGCGTCCCGCGCAGGGACATCATCGGCACGCCTGTAATGATTTACATGTCTCTCGACGTTTCACCGCAAGCCTGGGAGCCGGGCCAGATTCGCGAGCGCTTCTTTGCCTACGCGAACGCCATCCTGCATCCCGGCATCGTGCGCTGGAAGCGAATCTTCCGCACCTTCTAAGCGTTCCTGATAGACTTGCTTGGTAACTGGGAAGCCCCGCGACCCCCCGCGGAATTCCTGGTTTCTTTAAGTAAAATTCTGGATTCCCGTTGTGGCGTCGGCTGCACACTTCCTTTGTTCCCCGGCGTTTTCAGCCACGAACGCCGGAATCTCGTTTCCGTCGCGCCGCACGCGACTCGCCAGCGTTTGTCGCGTTGCGCGTTTCACGGAACACGAAACACAAAGCACGGGTCACGCTAACTATGAAATACGCAGATGCCGGTGTGAATATCGCCGTCGCCGATGAAGCCAAGCAGCGCATCCGCCATCATGCCAGCCGCACCTTCACTCCCTGCGTGCTCGGCGGCATCGGCAGCTTCAGCGCCCTCTTCGCGCTCGACTGCAAAAAATGGAAGGAGCCCGTGCTCGTCTCCAGCGCCGACGGTGTCGGCACGAAACTGAAAGTTGCCATGGCCATGGGCGTGCACGCCACCGTCGGCGGCGACCTCGTCAATCATTGCATTAACGACATTCTCGTGCAGGGTGCTGAGCCGCTTTTTTTCCTCGACTATCTCGCCATGGGCAAGCTAGAACCTCTGGTCGTCGAGCAGCTCGTTGAAGGCATGAGCCGCTCGTGCCGTAAAGCTGGCTGCGCCCTCATCGGCGGGGAGACGGCCGAGATGCCTGGCTTCTATCCGCCCGGCGAGTACGATCTCGCAGGCTTCATTGTCGGTGTGGTCGAGCGCAAAAAACTGCTTACCGGGAAAAATGTCCGGCCCGGCGACACGCTGATTGCCTTGCCATCAGCGGGTCTCCACACGAATGGTTATTCGCTGGCCCGCAAACTGGTCTTCGAAGTCGCAAAGTTAAAGCCCGAGACTTACGTCGCGGAAGTGGGAAACAAAATCGGGGCCGAGCTTCTCAAACCGCATCTTTGCTACGCGCCCGCTCTCAAGAATGTTATCGCCCGCGGCTGGATTTCGGCTCTCGCGCACATCACTGGTGGCGGCATTCCAGGAAACCTTCCGCGCGTGCTGCCCAGCGGCGTGAAGGCGGAAATTGATTTGGCCTCTTGGCCCGTACCGGCGATTTTCAAATATCTCGCCAAACTCGGAAAGATCGATTCCGACGAGTTGCTGCAATCCTTCAATATGGGCGTGGGGATGATCCTAGTTGTGGCGCCGAAAAACGTGAAGTCTGTCGAAGCCGACCTGAAGAAGCGACGCGAAAAATTCTTCCTTATCGGACGCATCGAGCGGGCCGAATCCGGCAAGGCCCGTGTTGCCTACTCCGGCTCGCTCAACCTTTTGAATTGCGCGTTGTAGCTCACCCCTTTAGGGGTGAGTCCTTCCACGAAGCATGACTCAGGAGCTGCCTTCTAGTGCACCACATCCTTCATGACGTCCACGATCACATTCGTGTTTTTATTGAAAATGACGATGTGCACGCCAATTACGGCTCGCTGGTATTCCACCGGAAGGGGTGGCAGTTGGCGCTCGAGTTCCACCGGGCAAGGCTGAATGCGCTTCTGCAGGCCCGGCGGCAGCGTGCCGTTCCGTTCTAGTTGTTTTTCGAGGCCTGGTGGCAGGTTTCCTCCGCGCTTGGCTAGCCCGGGCGGCAGATTCGAGTCGCGGTTCGAATAATACTGCGTGATGATTTCTCGTTCATGCACGCTGAAAACGTATTTGCCACCCTTTCCGTGGTTATCGTTGTCTTCGTGTTTGTCATGGCCTTTTCCTTTTCCATGCCCTTGGCTGTTCCCCTGCGAGAATGCGGGCGCGGCAACCAGTGCGCTCGCCAAAAGTCCGGCTAACGAGTATTTCCAGATACGTGAAAACATGCTTCCTCCCTGTGAGGCTTGAGAGCCATTGGGCGACACCTTTAGAATAGGCCCGTCAGCTTTTCTTCGCCAGCCTCAGACAGGGACCTTGTGCTCACTCGGAGAACTGTCCGTCAAGGAGAATTTCCACCCATGCGCCCCTTTGCCTTTGGGGCTCCCGCACTTCACTGTGTCTATGAAGATTCTCGCGCGGATAGTTGCTTAAGTGCGTTCAGTCCTGGCTTCGCGCCCGGGCAATTTGCGAGCTGTACACAACATTCAAATACTCGTTGAGCTTCTCGGCTTGCGATCGATTTGATTCTTTCGCCATCATTGTCTGCAGGATCGGCTCCAGGAATCGCCCGTACTTCTCGAGTGTTGCCCGGTCGCCTCCCGCAAACGCGCTTTCCACCGTCTGTTCCGTCGCTGTAGTGACCAGTTCCAGCCGTCCGACGAACACGCGCGCCGTTTGCGCCGGAGCAGGGTTGATCGAAAGCGGCAAGATTTCGTTCACAAACTTCGCCGGCACTATGTAAATCAGCCGGCTCCCTTCCTCGAACCACGAACCGCGCCACGTTTCGATCATCGCGTGCGCCTCGTCCTGATACAGTCCTTGTGCCACTAGCATTCCTTCCAAATCTCTTCCCAGATCCTCGGCGTCGCG
>Ga0137380_10006741_pt1 | contig 10255 bp, 7 predicted proteins | sample SagtaG_17_FD_104809 | JGI IMG/M metagenome (GOLD analysis project Ga0137380, IMG submission 104809) | Vadose zone soil microbial communities from Sagehorn Ranch, Mendocino, California, USA - Sage2_L_100_16 metaG | ecosystem: Environmental > Terrestrial > Soil > Vadose zone | place: USA... | reverse complement strand
GTCTTGTTCGGCAGCAGCTTGAAGTCCTGGAACACGCAGCCGATCGAGCGGCGCAGCGCCGGGACCTTCCAGGAGGCGAGCCGGTTGAGCTCCTTGCCGGCGACCCAGAGACGCCCGCCGGTGGGGCGCTCCTCTTTGATGAGCAGCCGGATGAAGGTCGACTTGCCCGAGCCGGACTGTCCCACGACGAACACGAATTCGCCCTTGTTGATCTCCACGGAGACGTCGTCGAGGGCGACGACCGTATTGGCGTAGACCTTGGTCACATGGTCGAGTTTGATCAAACTACGACGCCCTTTCGCTTCCCGGGTTCCTTCGAGCTGGGGGGTGGTGGAACCACGATGGCCATCGGCCGACGAGCGACCTTACCAGGATTACCTGCGGAACACATGGCGCGCATGGTATCTACCATCATAAACCGCGTTATTCCCGGGACGGGAGCCGAGCCCGCAACCGGGGGCTGAGGCGGAGCCGGGAACCAAGCCGGGAACCGAGCCGGGACCGCAGGCGCGGGCCGAGTCGAGGCCACAGGCGGCGACCCAGTGGCGGCAGCGCCACGACCGCCAGGCCGATCCCGCTGAGCGCCTTGCCGCCGGTATCGACCGGGGTGTTGCGGTAGACGAGGCGGACGTGCGCCTGGGTGGGCACCACCACCATCAGGCCGGGTGACAGCAGCCAGGGGCCCTTGGCGCCCTCCGCGTGCCAGTTGGGGAAGTAGCTGACCTTGACGATGTGCGGTTCGCCGATGCGGTCGGTGGTGAAGTCGATGACGCCGTTGTTCTCGCTGGCGGGGACCTCGCCGGGGCGGTCGAGCGCCACCTTCGGCGGGCTGGTGACCGGCGCGGTCCCCAGCGCGGTGAAGGCGGCACGCGCGGCCGGGTCGCTGCTGGAGGCGAAGGCGAGCGGGGTGTCCAGCGCCTTCGGGTGGCCGTACCACTTGAGCGCGGTGGCGCGCCAATCAGCGGTGCCGGTCAGCACCGGCCGGTACTGCGGCACCTCTACCAGGTCGCCGCTGCCGACCTGGTAGATGGTGAACTTGCCGCTGGTGGCCGCCACCGGCAGGCCGGCCTTGGCAGCGGCCTTCTTGGCGACGTCGGTGTAGGCGACGTACCAGCGCACCCCGAAGGCACGCAGACGTGCCAAACCCGTGGGAAAATCGGCCGGAAAGTCCGATGATGGCGGATAGTCGATGCCGGGGACGGCGTCGGTCTGCACCACCGAGGTCTCAGCCTGGTTGATGAAATGGAACGGCGCGTTCAGCGACGACTCGATCAGCAGCCCCTCCATGGAGGGCTGATGGGTGAACACCGGGATGTTCTCCAGCGTCCGGGTGGTCCCGTAGCTCTCGTAGTCGCGGCTGAACTCCCACATCACCCGGCCGGTCGGCAGGCTGTCCAGGCGGTGGAACAGGGCGGCGGCCTGCGGCCAGCCGGGCTTGGCCTCGAACCCCGAGTAGTTGTACTGGGTCCAGCTGGGCAGGTAGCCGTTCTGCCGGTCGGAGGAGGGGTAGGAGGTCGCCAGCGGCACCAGCAGCATCACCAGTGCCACGCCCCCGTAGGCCAGACGGGTGGGCATGAAGGTGCGGTGCTGCAGCCACTCGACCGCCCGGGTGAGGACGGTGGCGGCGCTGTAGGCGGCGACCAGCAGCGCGCACAGGTAGATGAAGGGCAGCAGGCGCGCGTTCCACAGCGAGCCCTTGGGCATGAAGCGCACCAGCGCGACGAACAGCACCGCAGCGACCAGACCCGGCCAGGCGAACAGCAGCACCCGCCGCTCCCCCCGGACGATCGCGATGCCAAGGCCCACCGCGGTCAGGATCAGGTAGGGCCGGATCTGGGTCGGCAGCAGCACCCCGTAGTCGGCGAGCTGACTCCAGCCGAACTGGGCGGTGTAGCGCTGGCGCAACAGGAACGGCAGAGCCCAGAAGGCGCTCAGGCAGAACGCCACCACCATCACCCTGGCCAGCCGCAGACCGGCAGCGAACGACTCCCGCAGCGGCAGCCGCAGCAGCAGCATGGAGCTGCCGAGCACCAGCGCCATGGTCGACAGGATGTGCGACAGCACCACCCCGGAGATCACCAGGGCGGCCGCGCGCCAGCCGCGCCCCTCCTCGACCGAGCGGTACAGCAGCGCGAAGGCCAGCGGCAGCAGCGCGAACGACAGCGCGAAGGGGAACTCCCCGGCCATGGTGCTGGCGACGTTGCCGCCGTAGATCTGGAACACCTGCGAGGGGGTGAGCTGCGTCATGAACATGAACACCACGCTGGCAACCGCGGCCAGCAACGGCGCCGGCTCCCGCAGGCGCAGGATCTTGAACGCGCCCCAGCAGGTCAGCGGCAGCAGCAGCAACCCGGAAGCAGTCACCAGCTTGAAGGCGATCTCGTTGCCGAGCAGCGGGGTCAGCGCGGCGATCAGCACGTAGGGCAACGGGAAATAGAAGGTGAGCATCGGCAGCCCCGCGTACCAGCCCGGCGCCCAGCCGGTGATCTGGCCGTGCGGCAGCAGGTCCTTGCGCAGGAAATAATCGATGTAGTGGTGGGACCCCATGTCCCCGCCCGAGGCGGTGGTCCGCGTGAAGATGAGATTCAGGTGCAGCACCCGGATGAGGACGAAATAGATGGCGACAAAGGTCACCACGGTGAGGACGCGCTGCACCCAGTTGGCGCGCGCCTCGGCCGCACGGAGGCCTTCGCCCTCGCGTCCCGGTGCCTCGATCGTGGTTGCCATCGCCTCCAAGATCCTTGCGCTGGTCCTGATAGGTTTCGTTCTATGAAAGCAGGATCGCCGTGGTAGTGCCGCCACCGATCGCCTCGAAAGGTCCAGGCCGGACCACTGGGTGGGCCGACGACTGGCTCCCGGCCGCGGATCTGTCGATCGGTGAAGGCCGCGCCGCAACCATATCGTTTGATCGCGACGGGCGTTGCCAGCTGCAGCTGGTGCTGGACCAGCCGGCCGACCTCGACGACGTCCAGGCCCTGGACCAGGCGGCGGACGCGCTCCCCTACCTCCAACTCGACGACCTGGAGGGCACCGGCGACTACCCGCGGCGGCACGCAGCCGCGTTTGGTCTGCCAGCGCCGCTGCCGCCGGCCGCCTTCAGCCGGGGCGCCCAGGTCGAGCTGATCTGCCGGCCTGGTGGCAGCCCCCTCCCCTCCCGCCTCGGCAGGCTGGAGGTCCCCGCCAGGACCATCTTCGCGCCGCCGCTCCCCCGCCCCAGAACGGAAGGGGCTGCGGCTCCCACCGGCGCACTCCTGGACGCGGCCGGCGAGCGGCTAGAGGCGCTGCTGGTCGCCGCTGGGCGGCGGCTGGTCGCGCTGAGCCGGGTGCCGGGACCGACCCTGTGCCTGGCGCTGCTCGGCTTCGCACTGGCGCTGTTCGTGCTCACCTTCGCCCTGGAGACCTGGACGCTGCACCAGCACTTCGGCACCTACGGGTTCGACCTCGGCATCTTCGACCAGGGCACCTGGCTGCTGTCCCGGCTGAAAGCACCGTTTGTCACCATCCGCGGCCTGGACCTGTTCGGCGACCACTCCTCCTACATCCTGCTGCTGGTGGCGCCGCTGTACCGGATCTGGGCCGATCCGCGGCTGCTGCTCCTGCTCCAGGTGATCGCGCTGGCGCTGCCGGCGTGGGTGCTGTTTCGTCTCGGCACCCGCCACCTCCGCCACCACATCGCCGGGCTGGTGGTGGCGTTCGCCTACCTCGCCTACCCGGCCATGCAGTGGGCGGCCACCTGGCAATTCCACCCCGAGACGCTGGCGGCCGGCTTCCTGGCGCTGGCGGCGCTGGCCGCCGACCGGCAGCGCTGGCGGCCGATGGCCTGGTTCCTGGTGCTGGCGCTGCTGTGCAAAGAGGACGTCGGCCTGGTGGTCGCCGGGCTCGGCGTGCTGCTGGCCCTCAGCGGCGAGCGCCGGGTGGGGCGCTGGGTGGCGATCTCGGGCCTGGCGTGGTTCGTGCTTGCGACCTTCGTGCTGATGCCGCTGATCAGCGGCCACGGGAGCCCCTATTTCGCACAGAACTACGGGATCGCCTACACCGGCCCGGGCTCGGTGCTGCGGGCCCTGCCAACGCTCGCCGGGCGTGCCTTGGAGACGGGACTTGGCAACCAGGGCATCGCCTACCTGCTGCTGGTGTTCGGCCCGCTGGCGCTGCTGCCGCTGCTGGCGCCGCGGTGGCTGTGGCCGGTCGGCCCGCCGCTGCTGCTCAACCTGGCGTCGGCGTCCAGCTACCTGCAGCAGATCCGCTACCAGTACCTGGCCACCTCCGCGCCGTTCCTGGGGATCGCGGCGGTGGCCGGGTTGTGCGTGGTGGCGCGGCGGCGGCGCGCCCTGCTCGCCCCGGCCATGGTGCTGCTGCTGGCGACGGCGTTCTGGACCGATCAGCGCTACGGGCCGGCGCTGTGGTCGCACCAGCGGTTGGTGGCGCCCGCCTCCCCGCTCGACCCCTCCCGGCGCCAAGCCGTCGCGCTGGTCCCAGACGACCCGGACGTGGCGGTGAGCGCGCAGTACAACCTGGTCACCCACCTGGCCCACCGGGTGCGGGCCTACGAGTTCCCCAACCCGTTCCGCGCCTCCAACTGGGGGCAGCAGGGCGCCCGGCACACCGTCGAGGAGGTGGCAAGCGTCCGCTGGGTAGTAGCGGAACGCGACGAGCTGGGCAAAGATGACCTCGACTTGCTACAACGGCTACAGGCATCGCCGTCCTGGTCCACCCGTCTGGACCGCGACGGCGTCGTGGTACTCGAGCGCGTCGCACCGGGGGGTCCGGGTCCATCTTGAACACCACCAAACTCAGCATCGTCTTCCCTTGCTTCAACGAGGCCGCGCGGCTGCCGCGCACCTTGCAGCGCTACCTGGCGCACTTCCCGCGCGACCCCAAGGCTGTCGAGCTGGTGGTGGTGGACGACGGCTCCACCGACGGGACCTTCGCGGTGGCGCAGGCCGTCGCCGCGGGCGACCCGCGCGTGCGGGTCCTGCACACCGAGCCCAACCACGGCAAGGGCTACGCGGTCCGCACCGGCATGCTGGCCGCCGCCGGGGAGCGGATCGTGTTCACCGACGCCGACGGCTCCTACGGCCCGGCCGAGGCCGAACGGGTGCTGGCAGCGCTGGAGGGCGCGGAGGTGGCGATTGGAGCCCGCGGATTCGCGCCCGGCACCGCCCCGCTGCTGCGGCGGCTCGCCAGCCCGGTGTTCGTGCGGGCGATGCGGCTGGCGCTGGGACTCCCCTACCGCGACACGCAGTGCGGGCTCAAGGGCTTCCAGCGCAAGGCCGCGGCGGAGGTGTTCGGCCGGGCGCGGCTGGACGGCTACGCCTTCGACGCGGAGGCGCTGCTGCTGGCCGCACGCCTCGGCTTGGACGTGGTCGAGGTACCGGTCGAGGCCGAGGACTCGGACGGCAGCAAGGTGCACCTGGCGGCCGACGCGCTACGGATGCTCGCTGACGTGTGGAGGGTCCGCCGCGCGGCGGCCACCGGCGCCTACGACGAGGCCCGGGTGGGCGATTCAGCCGGCTGACCCTGACCCTGGCCGTTGTCCGTGCTGGGCGCGTGGTCACCGTTGGAGTTCACCGGGACCGTGATATGCGTGGGCTCCGCGATGGAACCCTCGGCCAGCGCCTCGGCGGCGGCGACCTCAGGCTGGACGAAGACCCAGCGCTTGTAGGTGGCGAAGCGAAACAGCATGCCAAGCGCCAGGCCGGCGACCTGCGCCAGGTTGAACCACAGCGCGCCCTCCTTGTGCATAGGCACGCGGACCACCCAGATACACGCCTCGGCGATCGCCAGCCCCACGCCGTTGAGCACGAAGAACAGGGTGTACTCGCGGCCAAGGCCGGTACGGGCGCGGTGCCGGAAGGTCCAGTGGCGATTCATGAAATACGACGAGGTGGCCGCCACGCTGACCGAGAGCGCCTTGGCCAGGTACTGGTCGACGCCGAGGCCGAGGTGGAGGTAGTTCGCCAGCCCGAAGTCGAGGACGGTGTTGATCGCGCCGACGATGCCGAACTTGGCCAGTTCGTGGACGAGGACCTGCCAACGCCGGTAGAGGCTCTGCAGCGCGCTCATCCGCGCGCTGATCCGCACATCAGGAAAACAGTCTGGGCGATTTCGATGACGATCACTCCGACAGGTCGGGACATTCAATGCCAAATTCAATGACATCCGCCGGATGTCCAGGGATTTCCAGCCTATCGCATCCGGGTGGGAGGGCCGCACGGGGGTATCACGATCCCGCATCGATTGCTGGTTCAGGGCCTGATTCCCGGCGTCGGCGCAGCCGCAGCCGGCGCAGCCGCAGCCATAGCAGCAGGCCAGCCAGGGTCAGCACGGTGATCGCGAGGCCCAGCCAATCCCAATGATCCTGCTGGAAACGCAGCACGACGTCGCTGGCGCCGGCCGGCAGGGGCAGCAGGATCAGGCCCTCCTGGGAACGTTCCAGCCGCACCGGAGTGCCGTTGACCCAGGCGTGCCATTTGGGCGACCAGCCCACCGCGACGGTCGCGAGCTGCTGACGGTCGCCCCGCACCGCCAGCTGGATGCGTTCAGGCGCCGACCTCACCAAATGGGCGTCAGCGGGGAGCTCTGTCTGCAGCAGCGAGCCGGGCGCGGGCGAACCCGGCACCGGCTTGACGGCCAGCACCGCCATGGGCGGATCACGCCAGATCACCTGGAAGAGGCTCGACTTGACCATCTGTTGGGCAGCGGCCGAGTCGGTGACGGCGACATGGGTGACGCCGAGGTGCAGCAGCTCGCTGGCAGCCTGGGCGGCGCTCTGGCTGGTCATGCGGTCCGGCTCGTAGTCGGGACCAGCGGAGGTCGAGGACTCGACGTTGAAGACGTCGAGGGTGTCGCGTCCCGATGCCCAGGCGAGCCAGTTGTTAGGCGCGGCGACCCCGGTGATGGCGATCTCCTGTGGCCACTCCCGCTGGGTCGCGAAACGCGCCCCGTCAGGCACCACCTTGGCCAGCTCAGCCGCCATCGCCCGCAGCTGCGGCGTCGGAGTCTGCTGCCGCACCACATCGCGCACGGACGCACCCACCAAGACCAGCGCCACCGCTCCCGCAAGCGCCAGCGCCTCGCCCACATGACGCCAGCGCAGCGTGCGCGCCACCGTGGCGAACAGCACCGCCAACGGCAGCACCAGCAGCACGCCGACATAGCCGAGGCCGCGGTTCATAAGCTGCAGGCTGACCACGTTGCGCGGATCCCAGCGCAGAAACAGGTCGGCGATGACCAGGAAGGCGAACGGCGCGACCACCAGCGCCAGCGCCCAGCGGCGGCCAAGCCACAGCCGCCAGGCGCCGAACGCCCAGCCGGCCAGCAGCACCCAGATCACCCCCTGGTGGAACAGGATCCGTCCCGCGAGCAGGTCGGCGAGGCGCTGCGGCAGCAGCGGGTTGATCCAGGAGGTGAGGATGCCGCGCAGGTCGGCGTGCGCGAACGAAGGCAGCAGCCAGAAGGCGGCCAGCCCGGCAGCCAGCGCCACCGCGCCGGCCAGCCCGCGCACCCGCGCCCTGGTCACCCGGTCAGTGACCAGCAGCGCCGGCACGATCAGCAGCAGGAACACCGCCAGGATCAGGGCCGAGATGGCATGGGTGACGAACAACCCCGCCAGCGACAGCGCGGCGATCACGATCCGCCGCCGGGTCGGGACGGCCGCCACCCGCAGAATCGCGCCCAGCGCCAGGCAGAAGAACGCGCCGCCGAGCTGATTAGGGATCAGGCCGATGCCGAACGTCCCCGGCAGACCCACGCCGCCATAGGGGCTGGCGATGCACAGCGACAAGATCGCGGCGATGCCGGCAGCGCGGCGGCCGAGCCCGAAGGAGACCGCGAGGTAGGCCACGCTCGGCGGCAGCGCCAGATAGGCGAGCACCGAGGCGGCCTTAAAAGCGCCAGCGACCGACAGCAGCCCGAAGCCGAGCGCGTGCACCAGCGCGACCAGCCAGGTGAACCCCGGGCCATAGAACAGGAACTGCTCGTAGCCAGTCGCGAAGCGGGGCTGCCAGCCGTCCAGACGGGCGTGCGGCAGCAACTCCCTAATGGTGAACTCGGCCCGCACCAGGTGCGCCATGGTGTCGTCGCCGGATGGAGGGTAGGGGCCCCACAGCCCGGCGAGCAGCCACAGCGCCAGCCCGAGGGCCAGCAGAATGCCGACGACCGCGACGATGGTTGGAGCGCGCCCGGCCTCCGGCTCAAACCGTGGATCGGGCGCCTCCCCGAGCCCCGGACCGACGAGCGGCCCAGGCCGTGGTTCCGGCCCGGGTGCGGGTTGCGTCTCGATCGTGGTGGCCATCGACTGATATTCCAGGCTTCCAGGTGCTGACAGAGAATGAACTCGGGGGGACTAGTTTCCCGTGTTCCGCTCGGTGGCGCGACGGCGCAGCTCAGCGGCCACAAAGTCGTCCAGGTCGCCGTCGAGCACCGCCTGGATATTGCCGGTCTCGGCGTTGGTGCGGTGGTCCTTGACCATCTGATAGGGGTGCAGGACGTAGGAGCGGATCTGGTTGCCGAAAGCGATGTCGCCCCGCTCGCCGCGCAGATCGGCGAGACGCCGCTCACGCTCCCGGCGGGCCAGCTCGGCCAGGCGCGCGCCCAGAATCTTCAACGCGATGGTCTTGTTAGCGAGCTGGGAGCGCTCGTTCTGCACCGCCACCACGATGCCGCTGGGCAGGTGGGTGATACGCACCGCCGAATCGGTGGTGTTGACCCCCTGCCCGCCCGGCCCCGAGGAGCGATAGATGTCGATACGCAGGTCGCTCTCGTCGATCTCAGGCGCGTCCTCCCGGTCCAGCACCGGGATCACGTCGACCGCCGCGAACGAGGTGTGGCGCCGTTTGGCCTGGTCGAACGGTGACATCCGCACCAGCCGGTGAGTGCCAGCCTCAGCGGACGCGAGCCCATAGGCACGGGGACCCTCCAAGGTGACGGTGACCGACTTGATGCCGGCCTCGTCGCCTTCCTGGTAGTCGTTCACGGTGACCTTGAAACCGCGCCGCTCCGCCCAGCGGGTCTCCATGCGCCACAGCATCTCGGCCCAGTCCTGCGACTCGGTCCCGCCAGCGCCGGGGTGGATGGTCATGATCGCGTCGCGGTCGTCGAACTCGCCGCCGAGCAGCGCCAGCACCTCGAGGTCATCGACCTCCCTGGCGAGGGCGGCAAGGCCCTGGCCGACCTCGGCGGCGGCCGCGTCGTCAGCCTCCTCCTGCGCCAGCTCGTTGAGGGTCTCCAGATCGGAGAGCTGCCCGGAGAGCCGCCCCACCTGGTCAAGGTCACCCTCGATCGCGGCGAGGCGACGCATCACCCTGCGGGCCCGGTCGGGGTCGTCCCAGAGGTGGGGCGCCGCCGCCTGCTGCCGCAGCTCGCTCAGTTCCCGCTGCTTGGCCTCCAAGTCAAAGGAACTCCTTCGCGTCAGCCAGCCGCTTGGCCAGCGCCGCCAGCTCCGGTGAATGATCAGTCGGCAACTCAGGATCTCCCGCGAAGTTTGAGCATGACGACCCTCATGGTACCGGCCGCCGCCATGGTCTCACTTGAGCTGCAGAAACCCGATTACGGGCTTCCGATCACGGGCTTCCGATCACGGGCTTCCGATCACGGCCCGACAAGCTGCGGCGTCGCGGTGGCAGCGCCCACCATGTCCGGCGCGACCACCCGCAGATACGCCAGAAACGCCACCGGCGTGACCGCACGCAGCCGCACCGTCACCTGCGGCACCGTCACCTGCGGCACCGTCACCTGCGGCACCGTTCCTGATCGCATCAGCATCTGTCACTCAGCGCTGATCGGTGGCCCCGAACGGTCCTGGGCCGCCTGGTCGGTGGCGGTATCCGGTTCGGGCGGACGGGTCTTATGGGCTTGTGGCCCTGCCCGCTGTCCTCCTGGACCGCCAGGTCCCTGTGCCGTCGACTCAGGTACGACCTCCGGCGCGGCGTTGGCCGCGTCGGTGACCGTGGCCTGCCCGGCGGAGTCGGCAGCTCTCCCGATGCGATCCTCTGGTCGCAGCCGGGCACACCATCCCCGTCGCCGGGCTCGGTACCCAAGCCCACGCCTGCCGATCACCACCGCCGCCGCATGATGCCGCGAAAACGTGACCGGAGGTTTTGTTTGCTGGTTGAGCGGCGTCTGCCAGTAACGCCCGCCCCACACCGAGGTGTAGGCCGGGTCCACCGCCACCACCCACAGCCCCGCGTTGGCGGCCATGCCCACCAGCAAGTCGCGGAACTGCCGCGTCGGGATCCCCGAGACGATCCGGCGGAAG
>Ga0137380_10006739_pt1 | contig 10257 bp, 9 predicted proteins | sample SagtaG_17_FD_104809 | JGI IMG/M metagenome (GOLD analysis project Ga0137380, IMG submission 104809) | Vadose zone soil microbial communities from Sagehorn Ranch, Mendocino, California, USA - Sage2_L_100_16 metaG | ecosystem: Environmental > Terrestrial > Soil > Vadose zone | place: USA... | reverse complement strand
TACTAGTACCTGCCTGACCTGCCTGCACGCGATCCGTGGGATTGCTCGCACGAGAAATAGAAGCATATGGAGTAACAACCGCTGCTCTGGCGCTCGTCCGCGAACTGGCCGTCCTGGTGAAAGCGCCGCGCATGCTCTACCTCCACTGGCCATTTGGACACGCGCTAGGCGAGCCCAATAACCCGCTCCAGCAGCGTACTATCCTGCACGACACCTTTTCCATGGCGCGCCTCGCATCACGCCCCGGTTTAATCGTCGATCTCCCTTACCAGTGGAGGCGGCACAGCTACACACCAATCTCCGATTGGACAAAGGAGAGTCCAGCATTTTCCCAGGCCCTCGCTCAAGCCGCCCGACCAGAAACCAATTCATAATATGGGTCCCGACATTTTTACCCCGCAGAATCCCCGCTAAGCCTGGCTGGCTGTCTGCTCAAACGTCTCACCACCCTCACGGGAAGCCCTTCTTCGTCAGGTTTTGCACGAAATTGTTCGACCCACGCCTTCTTCTGCACCCAAGCAATAGGTCTGCCTGATCTGCTCAGCCCTGTCCTTGAGAGCGCTGGCACTTTAGCGGGGATTCTACGGGGAAAAATGTCGGGACCCGCCTTGGATGAGTCCCGGCACCAGTTTCCTGGCACGTCAGGGAAAACCGGTTTTCCAGGCCGACCACGATCACTTCCTTATGCTGTTGCATTTTTCTCAATGAAGATTTCCCTGTTCTGGCTACTGAGGATATCCGTTCCAAAGTTTTGGCGTCGGTGGAGTGAAAAAATTCTTCCCCGCTCCATCTTTCCGTTGGGCAGTTGGCGAGAGCATTGCTCTCATTGCTTGTTCTTCTACTCTCGTAAAACGGATATCCTCAGTAGCCAAAACAGGGGGTAACCGTCTGGCGCAATGCTATCGCCAGCTGACGCCAGCGATGGCAGCCGGCAGAACCCATCGACGATGGACGGCATGCCAGGTGCTCACTTGCCCATTGCCGCTGGCTTCCGCTTGAAAGCGGACGAAGCCAGATGCGGTTGAAGTGGTATGTCGCGAGGAAGATGGTAAAGGTGCCATCACAAGAAGTCGGAAGGAGCCTCACTGCAGGATGAGATGGCCTGTCCGGACTGCCCACTGTCGAAAAAACCAGCCCAAAGGGGATTTTCAGAGGCTACTAGAATTCTCCACCATCTCCTATGGCAGCACCATCCGACCGCAGAATAGGTGGCGCTGGTGATGGATAATTTGAACATACATAGCGCAGTTTCCTTCTACGAGGTATTCCCGCCTGAAGAGGCCCGGCGACTCGCGCGCAAGCTGGAGGTTCACTACACTTGCCATCCATGGAAGTTGGTTGAACATGGCTGAAATTGAGCTGACCGTCTTGAGTCGTCAGAGCCTCTCCCGACGCTTGGGGTCTGTTGGGGAGGCTATTCGCCAGGTCGAGGCGTGGCAGATGCATCGCAACCGCGATCGTGCCAAGGTCAACTGTCGCTTCACGACCGAGGATGCTCGGATCAAACTCAAGCGTCTCTACCCGTCACAAGATGTTTGACTGAGGACCAGTAGTTTAAACGTCAACCCCTAAAATGGACACGGCAGAGCGTTCACCTATCGACAATTGTCACATAGTAGCTCTTGAAGCCAATGGACATCATCATTCACAGTTTTTTACATAGACAGGAAGCAACAATGAAAACACCACACAAAAATTTGCTCTTCCATTTCCTGCTCACCTGCATGCTGCTCTGCTTCCTAGCCGCCTGCGGTATAACTGTGCTGGCTACATTGGACATCTGTTCAAGATAACAGGCATTTCGAGAACGCTATACCCCTTCCTCCACCGATTGCAAACGAGGTCAGGCAAAGGTAAAATCAGGAGTCGTCAAGATATTGCCTGCTCGAGCAACGACAATCTTATTTCTGAAGGAGAAGCTTTTCTTGTGGATCGTGTTCTTCCTCATCTCTTGCAGCTGAGACGTCACTGTTTGGACATCCTTCACACTTGTTTTCTTCGCTGGACGAAACCGCTCTCTTCCTCATTGCCGCTCGGAACACTAGCGGATCTTGGCAGAAGCAAGTCCCAGCTTATAACGGAAACCGCCCTCTTACGAAAACCTCTCATCATTCTCAGTCGGCAGGTGAAACGGCCAACATATTGTAAAGCGGATAGATTACTCCTCCTCTTACTGGCCAGGTTGGTTCGAAACTGGAAGCAAGCTCTCTTGATTGTTCAACCAGACACACTGCTCAGGTGGCATCGGGAGCTCTTTCGCCTCGTCTGGAAACGCAAGTCAAAGGCCTGTACTGGCTACTTACCTAAGTTTCGCCCAAACAAATGGCAACGTGCGCAGGAGTCAAAAGCTCCCGCAACGGGTTGACTAAAGCCGATGCCAGTGGGGCAGAGCAATTGAGCACAATCTCAAGGAGCTGCCCAAGAGCATCGAAAACCAGAAAGCCAGAGATATGGAAGACATCGCGCACCAAGCGCAGTATTCCATAGTGTTGCAGTTTGAAAGCAGGAGCGGCCTCGGTCAGAAAGCTCCGGGCCCAGATCACCACATTGTGGGCCAAGGTCCCCAACAGCATCACCATCTGCTGCGCTTCAAAGCTTTTTTTGCTGCGTTTGCTGCTGCCCAAGCCTTGCCGATCGCCCTTGAACGAGGTCTCCACCCCGCCGCCTCGCTGATCATACCAATACACGTAGGAAAGCCTCACCGTGGCCGGATCGACATCGGGCGCAGCCTCGGGCCGGGTCAAAGCCAGCACCTCGGCGAGAGAGCGTCGAGACCAGCACCCCCATGCCCCACTGCCCATTCGCCTTGCGGCAGCGTACTGCGATCCGTTGCTCAGGCCGGACATACTCAGCAGCAGGAAGTCGCACCCAGCCGACCTGACGTCCTTGCACCTTGGGGTCATCGATCCAGTCCTGCACACTCTGCAACAAGCGCTGGACGCGACTGCTGGAGTAATCCTTGCAGTGAACCTGGTACCCTCGCGAGAGGAGCCAATTCACGTCGTCCACGCTTCCGCCACCAGCATCGATGCGCACCACGGTGCGGGCTCGCTTGCGCTCATCCAAGTCCAACGTCCGCTCGGCGGCTTCCATCAGCGAAAGCCTAGCCCTGCTCAGTTGCGTTTTGCCGTCAAAGAGCCGATCCAACACCACTTCCTCATAGCAGGTCGACAGTACGCGGCCCAATTGGCGACCGCGCCGATTGCGCTGCTTGGCGAAATAGCCTGGACTTTCAAAAGCCGCTTTCCTCCCACACGGCAGGCCGCTCATATCCACATCCAGGATGTGCCAGTCGCGGGCATAGTTGTGCTCATAGCCCTGACTGTGCTGACGATAGATCGTGTCCATGGCTTGTTCCATTTGATGCACATTTTCGGCAGTACAACGATCCAGGGTTTCCTGCACCACCGATTGCTCGGCACACCGAGTTCGTCCGAAGGCGTTCTGCAAGCCAGGATCGTTGCGCAAGCGTGTATTAATTTCCACCAGCCCATGGGCTCCTGCCAGGATGCTGATAAAGGCATCGTGCAGCTTGTCGATGGGGGTATGCTTGACCGCCTTCTGGGCAATCTGCACCGTCTTTCGGATGGGGCCAAACACGTCCAGTTGCCTCAGTTGCACACCCAAGGCTGCCAAACTCGCAGACCCGGTAAAATGCTTCGTTGTTTTCGTGGTAGACTCGTTCATGATGATGCTCCTCCTCTCACAGGTGTTCAACTCCTTGTCAGAGGTATGATGCATCATCGTTCGTTTGGCAAGTCCCTTGCTTGCGGCAGCACCCTGCCGCTATTTTGGACAAAATTTAGGTAAGTAGCCAGTACGGCACGTAGCCAGCACAGCTCTCCCGTTTGTGGCAAGCCTTTCGTCCCCAACTCCATGATCGGCCAGTTTGGCTGCTTTCTGGGTCCTCACCTGGTACCCCGAACTTCTGTTCTCAAAATTCGGGGTAACTCATGCTGTGCCACCCGAACCCCCGTCCACCCACCGCCTCAGCTGATTCGCCAGGCGTAGGCATAGGGTTGCGGGAAGCGAGTGGTACGGAACGCGCGGAAGACGATCTTGGCGTCGCCGGGCGGCATATTGGTCCAGAAGACCTGCTCGACATTGTTGACCCGGTCGAAGTTGCTGGATGTCCCCATGTTGCCATGCCGCTCGCTGCCGTCGGCCGCGATGACGATCAGGTCAAGGTCATTCTGGAGTATGCTGCCGGCAGGGTCAGACCAGACAAGCGTGATCTTGAACGTTGCCCCAAGGCTCATGGTGCCGACTCCAGCACGGCCGGCGCGAGAGCGTTCGCCAGGGGGATCGCGGGGGATCTCGACCGTGATCGTGTCTTCGTCGCCCTGGTTGAGCTCCCTGACGCCTTCGCCGCAGCCAGCGTCAGGGTCCGGGCCGGGGATGATCACGGAGCCGGCGAGGTTGACCCGGCCGAACCCCGAGTTGTTGTTGGGTGACGGACCCGCCTCGCTCAGGTTGTACTGCCCGACGAGCTCCACTGCACCGTTGATGAGCAGCGCCTTGACGAGTGCCGCACTCGGCGTCGCGATCCCATTCTTGACGAGCGTCTCGCGCAGGACCGCCGCGCAGCCAGCGACAAGCGGCGTGGCCATGCTCGTGCCGGAATCGAAGAAGTAGTCGGGGTCGGAGGACGATCCGAAGGTGGTCGATGCAGCGGGCGCGTGGCGGGAGTGGGTCGAGAGGATACTCGTGCCGGGCGCGACGACGTCTGGCTTGAACCGACCTTCCAGGGTGGGCCCGCGGCTGCTGAAGGCAACCATCCCCTCGGGGTTGTTGGCCATCGGGTCGTCGTAGATCGGCGGCTTAGGGAAGTCAAACGGGCGAATGTTCCCGTAGGTCAACTCGATGTTGGGCCGATCGCTCTCGCAAGCACCCACTGTGATACAGTTCTTAGCCGCCGCCTCAAACTCAACCTGGGCTGGGTCGACAGATCCGTCGCGGTTGCCGTCGGTCCCCTGGTTGCCGGCGGAGAAGCAGATCACCAGGTCTGGATGCTTCCATACGAATTCGTCGATCTCCCGTGCCATCTGGCCGTAGGGCTGGTCGTAAGGTGGGCATGGGGCATGTGAACCCCACGAGTTTGTATGCACCCGCGCGTGGTCATCGCGGTAGGGCGGCTCGAAGAGGTCGGTGAGGTCGTCCGGGATTCCTTTGAGGCCGCCGGAGGGGCCGATCAGCGACTGGACTACCAGGGTTGCCTTAGGAGCGGTGCCCCGGATCGCGCCGCCCATCGTGGCCGAGGTGCCGTCGCCAAGCGCCGAGCCGCAGACGTGAGTACCGTGGCCATTCGGATCGTCGGTCTCGCCCGTACCTGGCCGACCCAGGCTATACAGCCGGGCCACACGGCCGGTGAACGCGGGGTGGGGGTTCACAGTCGAGCCCGCGTCGAAGCCTGTGTCCGCAACGGCGATCACCTCCCCAGCACCCTCGTAAGTGGTCCCGTTCACCATGACCTGGGCGTTCAGGATCGGCCCGGCCACGTTGTTGTGCAGCTCCGCCTGCGGGATCTCCTGGATGACCCGCACTGCGTCGATCGCGGCGAGGTCGTCCATGTACCGCTCCTCGACCGTGAGACGGACCTTGTGTCGACCCATCGTGAGGCTGGCCTTATCGACGCGTGCCGCGGCTGCGACGGCGGATTTGACTGCGTCGGAGTCGGGATCAACGTCTTCGTGGAAGACGATGTCCACCGTGCGCGGTGTGCGCGAGTGCGACGCCCCGACCCGCGTTGGCAAGATGTTCAAGGCCGGAGCCGTTGTTGCCGGACTCAGGTTAGGCGCGACTTTGAATTCCTGCAGGTAGACGTTCGCCCAGGTGACGAACGGCAGGGCTCGAATCTGCGCCAGGTCGGTCCCCTTGTAGCCGCACAGGTACGTGTTCTCGGAGACATACTCGTGGATAACCAGGCCTAGCCTGGCCAGCTCGTCCTTCTGCTCTGGCGAGAGCGGTGCCGAAGTCTGGACCAGGATGTAATCAGACTGGGATGCGTCCACCGATTCGAAGCCAGCGACCTTGAACGCTTGGGCCTGCGCGATCGGGTCGAGCGAAACCCCGTTGATCGTAATAAGTGCCATAGGTTGCTCTCCTTATTCTCTTAATAGTGTGTCCAAAAAGGCTTCTCAAGAAGCCAAAGAATTTGTCAACTCCCCGGCAAGTCACCCGAGGTCAAGCTGAGCTCAGAGGCACACCATGTCCCCTAGAAGCCGCCCTGTACAGGGCGACCAGCCTGAGCGTGATCCCGGGCGGGGTGGGGACCACCAGCTAGAGGGCGCCCTCTAGCTGGTGGTCCCCACCCAGACTTTGCTGGGATCGTAGTCCTCGCCGGTTTTCATCAGCTGGGTTGCCACTGCTACCATCTTGCGCATGACAGCGGTGATAGCGGACATTGATTTCCGTCCGCGCTCCACCAGATGATGATACTACGCTCCAAAGGCCGAGCCCTCCAGGTGGATACTGCGCAGGGCGGCCAGGTAAAGGATCTGCCGCAGTAAACCACTGCCCCGCTTGGAGAGCTTGGCTTTCCCTTTCCATTTGCCACACTCTTTGATCTCGATATCCATGCCAGCGTAGGCTACCGCCTGGTCCATGCAAGTGAAGCGCTTCACCTCCCCCAGTGGAGCCGCGTAGCACCGCCACGGTCTTTGGTCCCAACTCTGGCATTTGGCGCAAGCCTTTCGTTTCCGGATCCGTCGCGATCAGTCGCTCTCACTCCTCTTCCAGCCGTCGGAGATTGGCCTGGGTGTGTTCGAGTTGATCGCAGAGGATGCGCAAGTGACTTTCGCGTCCGTGCAAGGCACGATCGCTCCTGCTGGACGTCTGAGCCGCTGCCACCAATTTCCTGGCGGTAGGCCGCCCAAAATGAGCTGAGGGGACGGCTCGCAACACCTGAGACACCGCCTCCGCTCCGGCCTGAGCCACGGCCCGGGCATCGGGATACGTTTTGAGCACTGCCAGAGCACCGGGTAAACACGGATCTACAAAGACCTGAGTAAACGAGAGGCGAGGAGGACGACCACGATGGCCTGGATCTGGTTCTGATTGCCTACTGCCGAGCAGGATGAAGTGTGATCCTTCATCGAAGTTTAATCGAAGTTAATTGTGTTCTGGATGTCCTGGCGGATGCTATTGCGTGCTTGCTCGGCCGCAGAGCCATCCTCGGAGAATGCGCTCACAATAACAGACGCCCTGCCGTCATTCAAAGGTCTACATGTGACCTGAACGATGACATCCCCGAGGCCACCCAGAACCATTCCCTCGTTCGCGGCAGTGGAGTTGAATATCTGATAACCATGCCGTTCTAGGGAGGTTTGGGCCGCATTGAGTGTGTCGTTGAAGGACAAGCCGTGTTGTTGAGTGAAGGTTCCCCACTGGGCGTTCATGTCATTTACTCCTTTCGAATATGCCAACAGCATCATAAGACGAGCTGAGATCGGGAAGAACGATCCTAGCTCCCTGAGTTCCAGCGACCCGTGCCAGCTACGTAGGCTGCTTATTGAGAGGCGTCGACAATGGCGCGGCCGCCTTCAAGGAGCGCACGTTTGAGGGTGGCTATGCCCTGGGCTTGGCTGAGTATGCTATCGAGCACGGCCCGATGAAGCAGGAACTCGGCCGGGGTGGTGTAGCCGGGAAAACGAATGATGCGGAGCAGTTCCTTCAGATCCGAGTCATCGGCCAGCGCCGCTAACTCCACCTTCACGGTTTCGATCTGCTTTTGGAGGAGGTCAATATGATCCTCGTTTAACCGTTCCATGAAAAGTCCTCACTTTCTGTACATACGATGCTTCAAATCTGATGAGAAGACCACTGAGGCGAATCTGCCCGCTCCTCATCGATTCCGCCTTGCAAGGGCACAATTGTCCTTGCAAAGGGTAGACGCGGGAAAGGCAGGATTTTTGGGCACGGCTTGCACATCGCGTTAGACATGGGAGTCGATTTCTTCGGGGGAGCAGTGCGTAGCCTCCGAGGAACACAAGAATAAGGCTTCTGTTACGATCAACCCAAACACCTGCATTCCATTGCAGAGCACTACTATGTCCTCTGGAGGGCTCATACGGACATCGACACCGTTGGCGAACCCCTGTGCTGGCTACTTCGGTCATCCGTTCGGAAAAGAGGCCAATGAGAGGGGAATGTCTGCTCCCTCTGTCTCATTGCGTGGTGTGTAGTGAACAGGAAACGGGGAGAAGAAGCCATGAGACCGAGCCAGAGGAGCCAACGGAAAGCCAGAGCTCGCGTTCGAGGCGGTGATGTGCGTCGGAGAGAGAGGGAACGGTCATTGTATTCTATCATACCTACAATAATATAGGGATAACGATACACTCAATTCTGAAAGACACAATGCGTGACAGGCAGACAAGTTGGGCCACCTTGCTTTATCGAGAGGAGTATGTTTCATCGTGAGAGGAACAGAGGGCGTGACCTCTTCCAACTACTCACAGTATGAAAGCACGTACCAGGCTCATGGAAGTCACATTGTGGAGCATCAGGAAAATGTTTGATTCTTGCTGGCATCTTCGTTGTCTGCCTGTACAACGACAGTAGAAAAAACCGCTAAATGATAAATACCATAATCTACGATTACAATATACTACACTATAAATCGATGGAACCGACGGGCGTCCGATGGTACAGCCATTGGAGATGGTGGATAATTCGATCAGCCCCTGCGAACTCATTCCAGACTAGTTTTACCCTCATTTGACTCTACAGATAGGGTGCTTCATCCCGTAGACCCATGCGCCAGTACCTGCTTTTAGCTTCACCATGCCGCTTCCTGCCATTTCACGTGGTGCCTCCTCCCTTCATTCACGCTCAACGTGTGAAGTGTGGCACCGGTGGCAAGGGATAACAGAGCACATCCCGCGCGGTCCATCGTCGGTTCGTTCTTCCCGCTGCCATGGCTGGGGTACGCTGTCGGTAGCATTGCGCCATCAGCTTGCCACCTCGCGCTCGTGGCTGCACGAGTGCCACTCGTAGCGATGCATGGGGACACACAAAGTGATAGTAGGCTCGCCACCATTCCAAGTGGACTGAGAGTTGTGGAGCCTGTTGGACCGTGGCCCAGGTGCGACGTGCCAGCGCTGCCACCCCATGACGGACGGTCAGATTCACCCGCTCGATAAAAGCGGTGTTCAGCCGCCCCGAAAAACCCAGTCTTTGTAAGGCAACCTTGAGAGCCGCGCTTGTTCCCAGGCGCATCACATACGTAACCCGCATCAGCTTGCGCCGCTGGTAGCTTTTTTTCACCTGCCCATAGATCAGTCCTGCTGCCACTTGCCACTGGCGTGCTTTCCGCTCTCGGCGAGCCATGTCGAGCCACTGTCCAAAATGGGCAGAGAAGCGCGTAGAAGTACAAATTGAGGCCATCACTGGTGAAAAGCGGGAGGCAGCCAGGAACTAAGAGGTGTTGCAGGGATTGGATGACCATGTGCGCTGCATTTTGTGTGCGGGGGCCGAGATGGAACACAGGAAGGATCTTGGTGAGAGGATCGATGGCCAACCAGAGCCAGATCACCTGTGTGGAGCAGCGCAACCTGGTTCGCAGTTCGTCCAACTGGAGATGTGGGAGCCAGAGGTTGCGGAAGGAGCGCTCATGCAAGGTCTGTGCGTACTCGCCAGCGCGCGACAGCCAGGTAGTGATCGTGGCTTGCCGGTAGCCGGAGATACGCTCTGCAGCGGAAGGATCCAGCCCTTCGGCGAGCGCCGTCAGCACCATTGCGACCTGCTGAGAGGGGGTTTTCAAGCGGTACAAGGGGGTGTGGCGTCGAGCGCTGAAAGTGGTGTGACAGGCTTGGCAACGGAATGTCTGGATCTGCTCAGCGCGACCATGCGTGCCGTCTCCCACCAGGGCGTGGATGTGAGCGTCTGTGATGCCGAAGTACGGGCACTGGTGGTTGGGACAGGCGAAACCCTGGGTATCTATCCGTTTCGGAGCACCTCGCCGGCTTTTGACCTCGCGCCAGGGGCGCACAGGAAGAGGGGCCGGTCCCACACCCGACGAGAGGGTGGAGGAGAGGCGGCAGGCCGGACAATCAACTGGAGTGCGCGGCTTGAGGAGACGTTGGATTTTGGTGTGGATGGTTCCTACTCTTGAGTCGGGAGGGCTATGATAGAGCCAGGACAATTGCCAAAGCCACGCCAGGCAGAGTAGGAGGATGAACAAGAATACATGAAAGGCCATAGGGCTCCTCCCTGCTTGAAATGAGGAGAACGGATAACTTCTTTAGCAGGAAGGATAAG
>Ga0137380_10006736_pt1 | contig 10259 bp, 11 predicted proteins | sample SagtaG_17_FD_104809 | JGI IMG/M metagenome (GOLD analysis project Ga0137380, IMG submission 104809) | Vadose zone soil microbial communities from Sagehorn Ranch, Mendocino, California, USA - Sage2_L_100_16 metaG | ecosystem: Environmental > Terrestrial > Soil > Vadose zone | place: USA... | reverse complement strand
TACGTCTCGGGTGAGGAGTCCGCCGACCAGATCCGGCTACGGGCCGACCGCCTGACGGTGGATGCGGGCGCGGTGCACGTGCTCGGCGAAACGCGGCTCGAGGCCATCGAGCATCACGCCCGCAAGCTGGCCGCGCGCGTCGTGTTCGTCGATTCGATCCAGACCACGTACACCGACGAGCTCGAGGGCGCGCCCGGAAACGTGGGGCAGGTGCGCGAATGCGCGGCGCGGCTGATGCGCCTCGCCAAGGACGCGGGCCCGGCGGTGCTGCTCGTCGGGCACGTCACCAAGGGCGGCGGCATCGCCGGTCCCAAGACGCTCGAGCACATCGTGGACACGGTGCTCTACTTCGAGGGCGAGAGCACGCTCGACCACCGCATCCTCCGAGCGGTGAAGAACCGGTTCGGCTCGGTGGACGAGATCGGCGTCTTCGAGATGACTGGCGCGGGGCTCGAGCCCGTAGCCGACCCCGCCGCGGCCTTCCTCGCGGGGCGCACCACGGGAGTCTCGGGCTCCGCCGTCACGGCGCTGATGGAGGGGACCCGGCCGCTGCTGGTCGAGATCCAGGCCCTCGCCTCGAAGAGCGGCTTCGGCACACCGCAGCGCGTCGCGACCGGGCTCGACCACCGCCGGCTCGCCGTGCTGCTCGCCGTCCTCGAGCGCCGCGGCGGACTGCCGTTCGGCCAGCTCGACGTGTTCGTGAACGTGACCGGCGGCGTGCGGCTGCTCGAGCCGTCCACCGACCTCGCGGTGATCGCGGCGCTCGTCTCGAGCGTGCACGACCGACCCCTCCCCGCGGACGCGGTGTTTCTGGGCGAGGTCGGGCTCGGCGGGGAGATCCGCCCCGTCGCGGGCGTGGAGCGGCGGCTCGGCGAGGCGGCGCGCCAGGGGTTCCGGCGCGCCTTCCTGTCCACGCGCTCGCGCCTCGGCGTGACCGGCCTCGAGGTCGTCGGGATGGACGGGATCGGTGAGCTCGCTCGGCGGCTCGCGGCCTGACGTCGGTGTCATCATCGTGGCGGCGGGCGCGGGCGTGCGCGCCGGACCGGGAGAGCCGAAGCAGTTCCGCCCGATCCTCGGCGTCCCGATGCTGCTGCGCGCGCTGCGGCCGTTCGCCTCCCACCCCGCCGTCGGCCGCGTGGTGATCGCGCTGCCCGCCGGGTTCGACGCCCAGCCCCCGGAGTGGCTCAGCAAGCTGGTGAGCGAGCGCCTGGCGCTCGTCGCCGGGGGCGCCACCCGGCCGCAGTCGGTGCATGCGGGCCTGCGCGCCCTGCCCCAGGGGGCCGGCGTCGTGCTGGTCCACGACGGGGCGCGACCGTTCGTGAGCCGCGAGACCATCGACGCCGTGATCGCGAAGGCGCGCGCCGGCGTGGGCGCGGTGGCGGCGGTGCCGCTGCACGACACCGTGAAAGAAGTCGTCTCGGGAAACCGTATCACGAAAACCGTCTCGAGAGAACGTCTGTGGCGCGCGCAGACTCCCCAGGGGTTCCCGCGCGACATGATCGAGCAGGCGTACAGCCAGCTCACCGACGGCGACGCGTCGACTGACGATGCGGCGCTGTGCGAGCGGGTCGGCCTCCCCGTCGAGGTCGTCCCCGATTCTTCCTACAACCTCAAGGTGACGACGGCGGACGACTTCCGATTCGCCGAGGCGCTGGCGCGTGAGCTGCGGTGAAACCCCCCGCCGTCCCGTTCCGGACCGATCAGGACGTCGCCGCCGCCGTCGAGCGGACGGTGGCTCACCTGTCCGCGGGCGGGCTGATCGCGTACCCGACCGAAACCGTCTACGGTCTGGGGTCGCGGGCTCGGCTCCCCGAAGTGCAGGCGCTCGCGCGACTCAAGGGGCGGCGTCCCGACAAGCCGTTCCTGCTGCTCGTCGCCGACGGGGAGATGGCCGAGGCACAGGGCCTTGCCTTCACCGCGTCGGCGAGCGCGCTGGCGCGGGCGTTTTGGCCGGGGCCCCTCACCCTGGTCCTGCCCGGCGGGAGCGGCCGCCTGCCCGATCTGCTGCGGGGACCGGAGGGTGGCATCGCCGTGCGGTGGACTTCGCACCGCGGCATGGCGCGGCTGGTGGGCGCCCTGGGGGAGCCGGTGACGTCCACGTCGGCTAACTTGCCGGGGAGCCCGCCGGCCCCCGGGGCCGAGGCGATCGCGCGCGACTTCGCCCCCGCCGTCGAAGCCGGAACGCTGCTGATACTGGACGGCGGTGTGCTGGGGAACTCGCCTCCTTCGACGGTGGTTGACTGCACGCAGCCCACGCCCCGGTTGATCCGCGAAGGCGCGATCACGCTGGCAGAGCTGCGGCGCGCCGCGGGGAGCCTCGCGCCATGACCGAGGTGACGAGAACGAAACAGATCCTGCTGGTCTGCACCGGCAACATCTGCCGCAGCCCGCTCGGGGCGGCGCTGCTGCAGCGCGCCCTGGCCGAGCGCGGGATCGAGGGGATCGACGCCTCCTCCGCCGGGACCGGTGCCTGGGACGGCGCCCCCGTGTCGGAGGGGGCCTACCTCGTGGGCTTGGAGCGCGGGCTCGACCTGTCGGCACACCGCGCGCGCCTGCTCACGCGCGAGCTCGTCGAGGAAGCCGACCTCATCCTCACCATGGCCCGGCATCACCGCGCCCGCGTCGACGAGCTCGGCGGCGAAGGGCATGTCTTCGTGCTCGGAGAGTACGCCGGGCGCGAGGGCGACGCCGCCGAGGTGAGCGACCCCTTCGGCGGCGACCTCGACGTGTATCGCGATACCTGCTCCGAGCTCGAGGCCCTGATCGGGACGGCGGTGGAGCGGATCGTCAAAGAGTTCGCGAGTGGAAGTCAGCGCTGACACGCGGTTGTTGGCGGTGATCGGAGACCCGGTCGCCCATTCGCTGTCCCCTCTCATGCAGAACGCCGCGATCCGCGCTCTGGGTCTGGACGCGGTGTACGTGGCGCTGCGCGCTCCAGCCGCGGCGCTGCCGGCGCTGTTCGGGGCGCTCGCGGCCGTCGGCGGGGCAGGGAATGTGACGGTGCCGCACAAAGAGGCGGCGGAACGATGTCTCGCGCGGAAAACGGATCTGTGCGAGCGCGTCGGGGCGTGCAACACTTTCTGGACCGAGCACGGCGCGCTCGTGGGCGACAACACCGACGTCGCCGGGATTCTCGCGTGTCTCCGGCAGCTCGGCGTGGACGGCGCCGGGGGCGGGGGGGGCAGGGGGGGCGGGGGCGGGCGCTGGCTCGTGGTGGGCACGGGGGGCGCGGCGCGGGCGGTCGCGGTCGCCGCCGCCGAGGTGAAGGCCGAGCTGCACGTGTTGTCGCGTGACGCCGGGCGCGCACGCGCGTTCGCCGCCTGGGCGCGGAGCCGCGGCGCCCAAGCGGAGCCGGCGCGCGGGGCGCTCGAGCCCGACGTCGCGATCAACGCCACCCCCTTGGGCCTGCAGGAGAAGGATCCCTTGCCCTTCGACCCCGACCGCACGCGGCGGCTCGGCGCGGCGCTCGACCTCGTCTACGCGCCCGGGGGCACCCCCTGGGTGCGGCTGTCGCGCGCGGCGGGGGTGCGGGCGCAGGACGGCCGCGAGGTGCTGGTGCGGCAGGGGGCGGCCGCCTTTGGCCGGTTCTTCCCGGGCCACGCGGCGCCCGTCGAGGTGATGCGGGCCGCCGTGAACCGCGCGCTCGGTGCGTGAAGCGCTCGAGCAGCTGCTCCTGCCGGCCGAGTGCCTCCTCTGCCGCGCGCTCCTGTCCTTTCCCGCTTCCCGCCGGCTGGTGTGCGACGTGTGCCGGCACCGCTGGCGCCCCGTGCGGCCGCCGTGGTGCGAGCGCTGCGGGCAGCCGGAGCCGCATTTCGGCGCGTGCCGGTTGTGCGCCGACTGGCCCGCGGCGCTCCGCGTAGCCCGCTCCGCGGTCTGGCTCGACGCCGGCGCCCGGGCCGCGGTGCACGCCCTAAAATACGGCGGCCTCTACCGCATCGCCGACGACCTCGCCGCGGTGACGCACCGGCTCGTCCTCCCCCGGCGCGAGGCCGCGTGGCTCGTCCCCATCCCCCTCGGGCCCGCGCGCGAGCGGGAGCGCGGCTACAATCAAAGCGAGCGGCTGGCGCGCGCGCTCGGGCGCTGGTGGCGTCGTCCGGTGGTGCCGCTGCTCGTCCGCGCCCGGGAAACGACCACGCAAACGGCGTTGACACCGGAGGCGCGCCTGGCGAATGTGGCGGGAGCGTTTGAAACGCGGAACGGCGAACGCGGAACGCGGAACGGAAGGACGGGTGAGTGTTCCGCGTTCCGCGTTCCGAGTTCCGCGTTCGAACGGCCGCTTGTGTTGGTCGACGACGTGTTCACCACCGGCGCGACGCTCGCCGAGGCAGCGCGAGCGCTCGAGCAAGCCGGCGCGCGCACCGTGCTGGCCGTGACGTTCGGGCGGGCAGTCGTGCCGGATTTCACCTGAGGGAAGAGCGATGGCCGTGCGTGTAGGGATCAACGGGTTCGGACGGATCGGGCGCAACGTGCTCCGGGCGGCAGCGCTGCTCAAGCAGGAGGCCCTCGAGGTCGTGGCGGTGAACGACATCACCGACACCAAGACGCTCGCGCACCTCCTCAAGTACGATTCGGTGCACCGCCGCTTCCCCGGGAGCGTCGAGGCTCAAGGCGACACGCTGGTCGTGAACGGCCGGCCGATCAAGGTGTCGGCGATCAAGGAGCCCGAGAAGCTGCCCTGGAAGGCGCTGGGCGTGGAGCTCGTGCTCGAAAGCACGGGTCGATTCACGCAGCGCGCGGACGCCGCGAAGCATCTCGCCGCGGGCGCGAAGAAGGTCGTGATCTCCGCGCCGGCCAAAGACGAGGACATCACGATCGTCATGGGCGTGAACCACCAGAAGTACGACCCGGTGAAGCATCACGTCATCTCGAACGCGTCGTGCACCACCAACTGTCTCGTGCCCATGGTGAAAGTCGTGCTCGACAACTGGGGCTTCAAACACGGCTTCATGACCACGGTGCACAGCTACACCAACGACCAGCAGGTCCTCGACCTGCCGCACAAAGACCTGCGGCGCGCCCGCGCGGCGGGACTGAGCATCATCCCCACCACCACCGGCGCCGCGAAGGCGACGAGCCTCGTCATCCCGGAAGTGAAGGGGAAGATCGACGGCATCTCACTGCGGGTCCCTACGCCCGACGTGTCGATCGTCGAGCTCGCGGCGGAAGTGGAGCGGAAGACGACGGTCGACGAGGTGAACGGCGCCTTCAAACAGGCGGCGTGCACGAGCCTGAAAGGGATCCTCGACGTGAGCGAAGAGCCGCTCGTGTCGGTGGACTACGTCGGGAATCTCTGCTCGAGCGTCGTCGACGCCCTGTCGACGGCCGTAATCGACGGCACATTCGTCCACCTGTCGTCCTGGTACGATAACGAGATGGGCTACTCCGCCCGCTGCGTCGACCTGCTCGCGTACATCGCGGGCAAGTGACAAAGCGCAGCCTGCGTGACCTGCCGCCCGCGGCGTTGGACGGCAAGCGCGCACTCGTCCGCGTGGACTTCAACGTCCCCCTGAAGGACGGCCGGGTCACGGACGAGAGGCGCATCCGCGCCGCGTTGCCCACCATCAGATATCTGCGCGACAAGGGCGCGCGCGTCATCCTGCTCTCCCACCTGGGACGCCCCAAGGGGCCGGATCCCACGCTCTCGCTGCAGCAGATCGTGCGCGACGTCGAGCGCATCCTGGGCACGCCGGTCGAGTTCATCCCCGATCCGGCGAGCGGCGCCGCCGCGACCCGGCGGTTGCCACGCGGCGGCGTGGCCCTGGTCGAGAACACCCGCTTCTGGCCGGGCGAGGAGGCGAACGACGCCCGGCTCGCGGAGACGCTGGCGGCGCTGGGCGACTTCTACGTGGACGATGCGTTCGGCTCCGCTCACCGCGCCCACGCCTCCACCGCGGCGGTGGCGCAGCTCCTCAAGCCGGCGGTCGCGGGCTTCCTGCTGGAGCAGGAGCTGCGCTACCTGGGCGACGCGCTCGAGCACCCCCAACGCCCGTTCGTCGCGGTGCTCGGCGGCGCCAAGATCTCGGGGAAGATCGACGTGATTCAGGCGTTGCTGCCACGGGTGGACGAGATCCTGATCGGCGGCGCGATGGCGAGCACGTTCTTGCTCGCGATCGGGTTCCCGGTCGGCGGCTCGCTCGTGGAGCGGGACAAAGAGGACGTCGCGAAGGCGCTCATCGCCCAGGCCGGCGCGAAGCTCATCCTGCCGCGCGGCGCCGTCGTGGCGCCGAGCCTCGCTCGCGCCGCCGAGCGGCGCGAGGTGCCGAGCGATCGGATCCCCGCGGATTGCGCCGTCTTCGACATCGACGAGGCGACCCGCCTCGACTTCCGGGCGCGCATCGTCAAGGCGAAGACTGTCTTCTGGAACGGACCGATGGGTGTGTTCGAGACGCCGCCGTTCGACGCGGGCACGCGGGCGGTGGCCGAGGCGCTGGTCGAAGCAGGGAAGCGCGGCGCCATCACCGTGGTCGGCGGCGGAGACTCGGCCGCCGCCGTCGCCGGGCTCGAGGACAAGTTCACCCACGTCTCGACCGGCGGGGGGGCGTCGCTCGAGTTCCTCGAGGGAAAGCCACTCCCCGGCGTCACGGCGCTCGAGGACGCGTGAGGCGGCTGCTCTTCGCCGCCAACTGGAAAATGCATCTCGGGCCCGAGGAGGCCCGGGCCTACTTCAAGACGTTCCGGGCGCGCTACAACCGGCGCGACGACCGCGAGGTGTGGTTCTTCCCGCCCGCCGTTTCCCTCGAAGCCGCCGCCCAGGCCGCGCGGGAGCGCGCCGACCTGCTGGTCGGTGCCCAGGACATCTCCTGGGAGCCGAAGGGGGCGTTCACCGGCGCCGTGTCCGCCCCGCTCGTCCAGCAGGCCGGCGCGAAGGCGACGCTCGTGGGCCACTCGGAACGCCGCCACGTCTTCGGGGAGACGGACGACGACACCCGGCGCAAGGTGGCGGCGGCACTCGCGGCGGGTCTCCTCCCGGTGCTGTGCGTCGGCGAGACGCTGGCCGAGCGGGACGCGGGCCACACCACGGCGGTGGTCACGCGGCAACTGTCGGGCGCCTTGAGCGAGCTGGACGGGGGCGCCCTGTCGCGCATCGTGATCGCGTACGAGCCGGTCTGGGCGATCGGGACGGGGAAGAACGCGACCCCGCAGGACGCCGCGATGGTGCACCGCGAGGTCCGCGCCTGGCTCCAGGCCCGGAGCGCGGCCCGCCCGCGGGTGCTGTACGGTGGCAGCGTGAACCTGAAGAACGCCGCCGAGCTGCTCGCCGAGCCCGAGCTGGACGGCGTGCTCGTGGGCGGTGCGTCGCTCGATCCCGAGACGTGGGCTCAGCTTGTGCAGACCGGCGCCGCGTAGCTATTATCCCCGCCGCATGTACAACTTCCTGCTCTTCGGCATCCTCATCCCCGACGCGCTGATCCTCACGGCCGCGGTCCTGCTGCAAGCAGGCCAGGGCGGGGGGCTGGCGTCGCTCGGCGGCGGCGCCGGCACGGAACAGTTCATGGGCGGCCGCCAGGCGACGACCCTGTTGACGAGGATCACCTGGTGGTGCGCCGGGATCTTCTTGTTCGTGTCGTTGCTGCTCGCCGTGATGTCGTCGCGCGGCGCGGCACCTCGCTCGGTGCTCGAGGGCAACGTCCCCACGCCGGCGCCCGTACAGCCCACGCCCCTCCCCCTGCCGACGACGCCGTCGCCGCAAGGCGCGCCGCCACCCTCCAACCCGAGCCCGCCGCCCCATCGCTGACCCGCGTCCGGCCTACGTGCTGCTCGAGGACGGAGCCTGGTTCCCCGGAACCGCGCCCCTCCCGTTCGAGCCCACGTACGCGGAGGTCGTCTTCACAACCAATCTGTCGGGTTACCAGGAGGTCTTCACCGATCCCTCCTACCTCGGTCAGATCGTCGTGATGACGGCCCCGATGATCGGCAACTACGGCATCAACCCGGACGACATCGAATCCGACCGCCCGCGGGTCGCGGGCGTCGTCGTGCGCGAGCTGTCCGTCAAGCCGTCGAACTGGCGGGCGACCGGCGCGCTCGCCGACTGGCTCGCGGCGGCGCGCGTCCCCATCGTCGCCGACGTCGACACCCGCCAGCTCACGCGCCACATTCGCTCCCAGGGGGCGATGCGCGGCGCGGTGGCGCTGGGCGACGCGCCCGACGCCACCGTGCGCGCCGCCCTCGCCGCGAGCCCCTCCATGGACGGACTCGACCTCGCGACGCACGCGACGATCGCCCACGAGTACAGCGAGGGACCCGCCGCTGCGCGCCACCACATCGTCGCGTACGACTACGGGATGAAGCGCAACATCCTGCGCCTGTTCCTCCAGAACGACTGCCGCGTGACCGTCGTGCCCGCTGCCACACCCGCCGCGCGGGTGCGCGAACTCGAGCCCGACGGCTTGTTTCTCTCGAACGGCCCGGGCGACCCGGCCGCTGTGGACTACGCCGTCCGGACGCTGCGTGACCTCGCCGACGGCGCGCTTCCCATCTTCGGGATCTGCCTCGGACACCAGTTGCTGGGACTCGCGTTGGGAGGAGACACGGTGAAGCTTCCGTACGGACATCGGGGCGGCAACCACCCAGTGCGGGATCTCGCGACAGGACAAGTACTTATCACGTCACAAAACCACGGGTTCGCAGTGCGGGGCGACACCGCCGGCGTCCCGGGCGCGAACATGCTGCACGTCACGCACCTTAACCTCAACGACGGCACAGTCGAAGGCGTGAAGCATCGGGAGTACCCGATTTTCGCAGTCCAGTACCATCCCGAGGCCTCGCCCGGCCCCCACGACGCCCAAGGGCACTTTCAGCAGTTCCTCCAAGCTCTTGACACACAATAGGTAAGCCCGTATGTTGGCCCCTCGTCGTGACAGCCCTTGGGCCCTTCAAGGGGGATGAATGACGAAGGCGGATCTGGTCGAGAAAGTCACCGCACAAATCGCACGCACCGCCGGTCCCCTGATTTCCAAGAAGGACTGCGCCCGCGTTGTCGACTCCTTTCTTGATGCGGTCAAAGCGGCGCTCGCCGAGCAGCATAACATTGAGATTCGTGGATTTGGCACGTTCAAGATCCGGCAACGCAAGACGCGCATGGCCCGCAATCCGCGCACCGGGGACCCGGTCGAAGTCGCGGCGCGGCCCGTTCCTGTCTTCAAGCCCAGCAAGGAGTTGCGCGCGATGGTGGCGGAAGCGAGCGAGCGCGTCACGCCCTGAAGGGCCCGTTTGAGGGCCACGCGTCCCGAGCGGCCCGGACTAACCGTCTGGGCCGCTTCGTCTTGCGCGGGGTAGTCACCAGTCTTCACATCTCCTTGGAGTCGCTCGTGCGCCAGCTGCTCGCCCTGTTCATCGCCGTGCCGCTCGCCGCGCAAACCGGAGCGCCGGTCAAGTACGAGGTGTCCGTTCCGTCGCCCGCCGCCCACCTGTTCCACGTGTCGGCCGAGTTCCCCGCGCGCGGCAAGGACACGGTGTACGTGTCGCTGCCCGCGTGGAGTCCCGGCAATTACGAGATCCAGAACTACGCGCGGTACGTGCGCCACTTCGGTGCCAAGAGCGCGGCGGGCCAAGCGCTCTTCTGGGACCGGCTCGACAAGGACACGTGGCGCGTCCTGACGGGCAAGAGCGAGCGCGTGACTGTCGAGTTCGACTACCTGGCCGACACGATCGATCTCTCGCTCGCGCGCATCACGGGCAACTTCGGGCAGTTCCTCGGCACGAACCTGTTTCTCTACGAGGAAGGGCAGCTGCAGCGGCCGGCGGAAGTGCGCTTCACGCTGCCGGCGGGCTGGCAGGTGACCACGGCGCTGAAGGGCGCCGGCAGCGGCCCGTACACGGCGCCGAGCTACCACGAGCTCGCCGACGCCGAGACGTTCCTCGGCAAGTACGGTCTCGATTCAGTGCAGGCGGATGGCCGCTGGATCCGGATCGCGATCTGGCCCGGCGACGCGTATACGCCGGCGGTGCAGCGCAGCATGCGCGCCGACCTCGAGAAGATCGCGAAGACCGAGAACGCGCTGTTCGGCGGACCGCCGTACGACCACTACACGGTCTTCTTCAACGTAATCCGGGAGCCGATCAGCTTCGGCGGCGGGCTCGAGCACAGCGCGTCCCAGTTCGACATCATGCCGCAGGGCGCCTTCGCGGACGCGGCCGGGAATTTCGGCGACTTCATGATCCCGCTCATGTCCCACGAGTACTTCCACCTCTACAATGTGAAGCGGATCCGCCCCGCCGACATGTGGCCGTACGACTATCACGCGGAGCAGTACACG
>Ga0137380_10006733_pt1 | contig 10260 bp, 8 predicted proteins | sample SagtaG_17_FD_104809 | JGI IMG/M metagenome (GOLD analysis project Ga0137380, IMG submission 104809) | Vadose zone soil microbial communities from Sagehorn Ranch, Mendocino, California, USA - Sage2_L_100_16 metaG | ecosystem: Environmental > Terrestrial > Soil > Vadose zone | place: USA... | reverse complement strand
GTGCTCGGCGAGGCCCAGGCGGGCCGGAAGAAGAGCCTGAAGCTGCTCAGTGTGCTCACCGATGAGGAACTGATCGGCCACGCCCGCCAAGAAGCCACCGCCCTGGTAGACGGGGACCCGGACCTCAAGGCCCACCCAGCCCTGGCCACCGCGATCGCCTCAATCCTGGACGAAGACCGCGCCGAATTCCTCGAGAAGGCATGACCGTTGGCTCGAAACAGCGCCATGACGCGCATCATTGCCGGGGTGGCGCGGGGGCGCCGGCTGTCGGTGCCGCCAGGAACCGGGACCCGCCCGACCAGCGACCGGGCCAGGGAAGGACTCTTCGCGACCATTACCGCGCTCCGTGGCTCGCTCGCAGGGGCCCGGGTGCTCGATCTGTACGCGGGATCGGGCGCGATCGGGCTGGAGGCGCTGTCCCGGGGCGCCGGGCGGGTGTTGTTCGCCGAATCAGGCGCCCGCGCGGCCCGGGTGATCCGCGCCAACATCACCGTGGTGGGCCTTCCCGGCGGTCAGCTGATCAACGGCCAGGTGGCCGACGTCCTCGCCCGCGGTCCCGGCGCCGAGCCCCCCTTTGATCTCGCAGTGGCGGATCCCCCTTATGCGGTGGAGGATGAGGAGATCGCCGAAATGCTGGCTGCGCTGGCCAAACAGGGCTGGCTGGTCCCTGGTGCACTGGTCGCAGTGGAGCGCGCGAGCCGGTCCGCACCGCTGTCGTGGCCGCCCGGGTACTCCGCGGACAGGTCCCGCCGGTACGGCGAGGCGACGTTCTGGTACGGTCTCGCCGCAGGCACGTAGCGGCCCGGGCGGCTCCACGCAGCAGTCTGGGCAGGTGGGTGCCTGCCACTGGGGCGCTGCGGTCCCGGCAATCTGCTGCTGGGTGACCTGGGCGCTGTGACGGAAGGACGGGATGCGCGTGTTCCGTGTCATCTGCCCCGGCTCTTTCGACCCGGTAACCAACGGGCACCTCGACATCATTCGCCGCGCAGCCTTGCTGCATGACGAGGTCATCGTCGTGTTGGGTGCGAACATCGCCAAAGAGGGCCTGTTCAGCGTGGCAGAGCGGGTCGACATGCTGGAACAGGTGACCAAGGACCTGCCCAACGTCTCGGTGGACACCTTCCGGGGGCTGCTCGTGGATTTCTGCCGCGCCCACGGTGTATCCGCGATCGTCAAGGGACTGCGCGCGGTCAGTGACTTCGAGTACGAGATGGAGATGGCACAGATGAACTACCGTCTCGCCGAGGTCGAGACGCTGTTCATCGCAGCCAACCCGCTCTACTCTTTCCTGCGCTCCAGCCTGGTCAAAGAGATCGCCCGCTACGGCGGCGATGTCACCTCCCTGGTGCCACCGGCGGTCCAGAACCGCCTCCTGGCGAAGCTGGCGTCCAGACCGCAAATCACGCCGTGATCATGGGATCAGTGGGGTTCACCCACCGCTGATCCCATGATCATGAACGCGGCTGTTTCCGGTATGTGCCTTACCGGGCTGGTTTAGGCGTTTCTGGCGGGGCACGCCGGGCACGCAAGTATTGCTGAACCGGGGCACGCGTGCGGTGCTGATGGCAGGCGCGGTCAGGGTCAGGGCCGTGGAGAATTGGGCTTGATGCCGGCTCGCGGGTAAGCTGGCGGCTCCTGACCTTGTCACCACCGTGATTTGCTATGCCTTCCTCTCGCAAGACACTCACAGCCCGCCTCGACCCTCGCGGGCCGCTCGTTTTCAATACCCGGGCCCTCTCGCGGCACCCGGGATCAGAGCGTGCCCAGACCAGGACCGTGCCCGCCCCCGCCAACCTTGGTGTCGGCCTGGCACGGATCCCGGAGGGTGCGGGCCTGGATCTCAACATCCGGCTGGAGTCGGTGACCGAGGGCGTGCTGGTCACGGTCACAGTCACCGCACCGCTGGCCGGGGAGTGTGCGCGGTGCCTGGAACCGGTGGAACAGACAGTCGATGTCAGGTGCCAGGAACTGTTTAGTTATGAGCAAGACGGCGGGAATGAGCGCCAGGACGGGTACTCTCTGGACGGGGACCTGCTCGATCTTGAGCCGGCCCTTCGTGATGCCTTGGTGCTTGCGCTTCCGCTAGCACCGCGATGTGCCGATGACTGCCCGGGGCTCTGCACCGAATGTGGTGCGCGGCTCGCTCAGGCTGGACCCGATCATCGCCATGACCGCGTTATTGATCCCCGGTGGGCGGGGCTGCGGCAGTTCATGACGCAGGAACGACCGGACGGCTCGCCCGTGCCGGAGACATGGGAGGAGAACGGACGTGGCCGTCCCTAAGCGGAGGATGTCGCGGAGCAATACAAGATCCCGGCGTGCGCAGTGGAAGGCGACGGCGCCAACCCTCACGCGCTGCCCGCAGTGCCATGATCCGAAGCTGCCCCACACTGCTTGCCCGACGTGCGGCACGTACAACCGCCGTCAGGTGATCACACCGTCCTGAGGCGCAGGGCGGTGGCACCCTGCGGCAGGGCACGCCGGGCGATGCCCAGTGAACGCGCGCGCCCACGGGGCACACCCCAGCAGGCGTGGGGTAGGAGGAGAGCATGAAAGGCTCAGCCGGGCGCCCGCCAGCATCCGGCCAGCCCGATGCCACCGAACTGTTGCGTGCCCTTGACGCCGGGCTCAGCCCAGCGCTGCTCGAGCGGGCGCTGACCCACCGTTCCTATGCCTACGAGAATGGCGGCCTGCCAACCAACGAGCGGCTGGAGTTCCTCGGCGACTCCGTCCTTGGCCTCGTCGTCACAGATGCGCTGTTCCGCGGCTACCCCGACTTGCCTGAGGGGCAGCTTGCCAAGCTGCGTGCCGCCGTGGTCAACATGCGGGCGCTCGCCGCCGTCGCGCGTGACCTTAGCCTGGGCGAATACATCCGGCTGGGACGGGGCGAGGAGGGAACCGGCGGAAGAGACAAGTCGTCGATCCTCGCCGACACCCTGGAAGCAGTGATCGGCGCCGTCTACATTGAGCGGGACCTGAGTGAGGCTTCCGCCCTTGTCCACCGGCTGTTCGATCCCGTCATCGCCCGGTCTGCGCGCCTTGGGGCGGGCCTTGACTGGAAGACATCCCTGCAGGAACTCACCGCGTCGGCCGAGCTTGGGGTGCCCGAATACCACGTCGAGGAAAGCGGGCCGGACCACCAGAAACTGTTCCGCGCCGCGGTCTGGGTGGGCGGTCACGTGTACGGCACCGGGGCGGGCCGTTCCAAGAAGGAAGCCGAGCAGCAGGCGGCCGAAGCCGCCTGGACGTCGATCAGTAAGGGTGAGGGCCCGCTGGAAGGCGAGGAATTCCGCACCCGAAACGGCCAGCCTGGGCTGGGGGAGGGCGAAGCCGGCCGCGCGCCAGGTCACCGCGGGAACGGGAGGAACCCGGGAGACCGCGACGGCGGCAGTCCCGGTTCGGCTGGGTGAGGCATGCCCGAACTGCCAGAAGTCGAGGTAGTCCGCAGGGGACTGGAAAAGCATGTGGTGGGCCGGGTCATCCGGTCGGTTCAGGTGTTGCACCCCCGCGCGGTGCGGCGGCACGCGGCCGGGCCGGAAGATTTCGTGTCGGCCGTCCAAGGACTGGCTGTCGCCGGCGCCCGCCGCCGGGGCAAGTACCTCTGGCTGCCCGTGGCCGTGCCCGCGCCCCCTCTCCCGGTTCGCGCGAGTATCCCGTCCGGCTGGTCCACCGCCGAGGATGCCCTGCTGGCGCACCTGGGGATGAGCGGCCAGTTGCTGCTCGGCGACCCGGAGCGGCCACTGTCACCTCACGTCCGGGTCAGGTTCGTGTTCGACGACTCTGGCACTGACCTGAGGTTCACTGACCAGCGCACGTTCGGGCACGTGATGCTGGCGCCGGGCGGGGCGCATATGCCCGCGGTGATCGCCCACATCGCCCCGGACCCGATGGAGCCCGCCTTCGATGAGGCGGCGGTCATCGCGAAGCTGCGGGGGCGCCGCACGGGCATCAAGGTTGCTCTGCTTGACCAGTCGCTTATGAGTGGTATCGGCAATATCTACGCTGATGAGGCCCTTTGGCGTGCGCGGATTCACTGGTCCAGGCCAGCGGCCAGTCTCCGGCGCGCCGAAGCGGTCCGACTCCTCGCCGCGGTGCAGGAGGTCCTGGCCCAGGCGCTGGCGGCCGGCGGCACCTCGTTCGACAGCCTGTATGTCAACGTGAACGGGGAGAGCGGCTACTTCGGCCTGTCACTTGCCGTGTACGGCCGGGAGGGCGGCCCCTGCCTGCGGTGCGGCACCCCGATTCGCCGTGATCACTTCGCCAACAGGTCCGCGTTCAGTTGCCCAACCTGCCAGCGCCGGCCCCGTTCTCGGACTCCACTCCATGACCTGCGGGATCTCTCAACTTGACCTGATACCCGTGGCGGTGCGATCCTTGAAGAGTCACCTTGCGCGCGCCCACGGCCAGTCTTCGCGTGCGCGCCCACTCTGGTCACTCAGTGTGGAGGACCCACTACAATGGCGAAGGCTCTACTCGGCCACGTCGGCGGGCCTGATCCCCGCATGGTAAATGAGATGCGCCGCCTTCAGCGGCGAGTGCGTGACCTGGAGGCTGAGCTCGCCAGGCTGCACGAGGAGCACGACGTGCTCACGACCGAGGCCAGCCACGAGTTGCTCGTCGCTGGTCACGAACGGGAGCCAGCACTCACCTGATCTACCACCGATCTCGCTTCCAAGCCGATCTCGTATCGAAGAGGGGCGCCGCTGAGGCGTCCCTCTTTGCTGGGCGCATCCCCCAAAGTTGTGGCTGCGGCGATTCACGCGCCGCGCCCACGCGGCGCGTGAATCGCGAGTAGGAAGCGCAGCTCGCGGTAGGGTTTCCGGAAGGCTGGCCTGCCGCGCGGCGTCAGGTCAGCGGCACGGCAGGCCGTACGGGCATTGGCCGGACGGGGAGGAGAGCCCGCGGGTGTATGTGAAAAGCCTCACCCTGCGCGGATTCAAGTCCTTCGCCTCGGCGACGTCGCTGCGGTTCGAGCCAGGCATCACGTGCGTCGTGGGTCCCAATGGCTCGGGCAAGTCAAACATCGTCGATGCCTTCGCCTGGGTGATGGGCGAGCAGGGCGTCAAGAGCCTGCGCGGCGGCAAGATGGCCGATGTCGTCTTCGCTGGGACCGCGTCACGAGCCCCCCTGGGGCGGGCGGAAGCCGTCCTGACCATCGACAACAGTGATGGCGCCCTCCCGATCGACTACACCGAGGTGACGATCAGCCGGCTGCTGTTCCGCTCGGGCCAGAGCGAGTACGCCATCAACGGCAACCACTGCCGCCTCCTGGACGTCGCCGAACTCCTGTCCGACTCCGGCCTCGGCCGTGAGATGCATGTGATCGTCGGTCAGGGCCAGCTTGACGAGGTGCTGCACGCCGGCCCCGAGGCGCGCCGGGCACTGATCGAGGAGGCCGCCGGCGTCCTCAAGCACCGCAGGCGCAAGGAGAAGGCGCTGCGCAAGCTGGAGGCGATGCAGGCCAATCTCACCAGGCTGGTAGACCTCACCGCGGAGCTGCGCCGCCGGCTTGGGCCGCTCGGGCGGCAGGCGGCAATCGCCCGCCGGGCTGCGGCCATCCAGGCGGATTTGCGGGACGCCCGGCTGCGCCTGCTGGCCGACGACTACACCACCCAGGCCTCTGAACTGGAGCGCGGCGAAGCAGACGAGGCCGCTGTCGCGGCCCGCCGCGGCGAGCTGGAGCAGTCCCTGGCCCAGGCGCGGCAGCGCGAGTCCGCGCTCGACGCCAGCGAGCAGGAGCTCGCGCCGCAATTGGAAAAGGCTCTCCAGGCCTGGTTCGCACTGTCGTCACTTGCCGAACGGCTGCGCGGAGTCAGCAATCTGGCCCGCGAACGTCATTCGCACCTGGTGTCAGAGCCGGCGCCAGAACGTGCTGGCCGTGATCCGGACGAGCTGGACGCCGAGGCGGCTTCGCTGCGCGAGCAAGAGGCAGTCCTGGGTGACCGGCTGGAAACCGCCCGCCAGGGCCTGGCCACGGCAACCAGGAAACGCGAAACCGCCGAGGTGGGCCTGGCTGCGGCCGAAAAGATGCTGGCGGCCAGGGCGCAGGCCGCAGCTGAGCGGGCCGAGCTGCTGGCCCGGCTGCGCGGGCAGGTGGGAGCCGCCCGCAGTCGTGTCGCCGCGGCGGAGGAGGAGGCAGGCCGGCTGGCTGATGCGTGCGAGCAAGCACGGTCGCGGGCGGTGGCTGCCCAGGAGGCATACGAGGAACACCAGGAAAGGGCGACTGGCCGCCAGGGGGACCGGGCAAATCTCGCCACCGAGCACAAGCGGGTGGCGGCCGCACTCGCGGCGGCCTCTGCCCTGGTCACTGAGCGCCGGGCAGCGGAGCGCCGGGCGAGCGCCGAACGGGCAGCCATGCTTGCCCGTACCCAGGCCCTCGAAGAGGGGATCCGCGCACTCCAGCAGGGCGCGGATGCCCAAGGGGCGCTGCTGACAGACCCGCGCTGGTCCGACCAGGTCCTCGGTGCGGTCACGGGCCTGCTCACGGTTGCCGACGGTGCCCAGGAAGCGATCACGGCCGCGCTTGGCGCGGCGGCGGACGCCATCGCCGTGGTTGGACTCGACGCCGCTGTGAGGTTCCTGCGAGAGCTCAAAGACAGCGACGCGGGGGTGGCCGGGCTGGTCGTGGCCGCCGAGGCGGGGACAGGGGATGCGGCCGGGCCGGCCCTGAGCGGCGGCGGGGAGAAGTTGCCGCCCGGCGTTTTGCCCGCGCTTGATCTTTTGGATGGCCCTGGGGAGCTGTCCGCGCCGCTCGCTGGGCTGCTTGGGGACGTGGTCGTAGCCGGCGACCTCACCCAGGCGCTGCAGGTCGTGCGGACCCGGCCCGAGCTGCGGGTGGTCACCCGGGATGGTGACCTGCTGGGCGCGCACTGGGCGCACGGTGGCTCGGCCAGGCCGCCAAGCGTGCTCGCGATGCGGGCCGCCGCCGACGACGCAGCGGCCGGGCTCGGAGCGGCGGAGAGTGCGTGCGAGACGGCAGCCGCCGAGCTTGCCGCGTCTGTGTCCCGCGAAGAACAGGCGCGGGAGGCGGTTGGCCGGGCGCAGGCCGCGCTGCAGACCGTCGATAAGGCGGCAGCTGAGTTCTCCGGGCAGGTCGGCCGGCTGGCAGGCGAAGCACGGGCCGCGCAACAGGAAGCAGCGCGGCTCGAAGCAGCCATCGCCTCCGCCCACCGTCAGCGAGAACGTGATCTGGCCGCGCTGTCGGAGCTCAACGCGCAGCTGGCGGAGGAGGAAGAGGACGGCGAGGCAGCCGGGCACGGTGTGGGGTCGGGGCCGGCAGCGCGATCACAACGGGCCGCCCGGGTGGAGGCGGCGGAGGAGGCCGCGGAGCCCGCCGGGGCCGGGACCGCGGAAGCCGCGGAGACCGGGGAGCTGGAACCGGCGGATTACGGGCAGCCGGGACAGGCGGATTACGGGCAGCCGGGACAGGCGGACTCCGGGCAGCCGGGACAAGCGGACTCCGAGGCTGGTGAACCCGACAGGGAGGCCCTGTCCGCGGCGGCCGTGGCTGCGCGCGACGCCGAGATGGAAGCACGGCTTGAGGTCAGGACTGCGGAGGAACGCCTGCGTGCCATCGCGGGGCGGGCGGACGCGCTGGCCCTTGCCGCCGCTGGCGAGCGCCGGGCGGCAGCGGCCGCGCAGGCACGGCGCCGGCTGAGACAACAGCAGGCAGAGGTTGCCATGGCGGTGGTCCGCGGGGCGGACATCGCACTGGAACGAGTGGCGGAATCCCTGTCCAGGGCGGCGGTGGAACGCGAGGCCGCGGAACAGGCAAGCAGGGGCCGCGCGGAAGCACTGAAGGAGGTGCGCGCTCAGGTCAGGTCGCTGGCCGAAGAGCTCGACGGGGTCGTGGAGAGCGCACACGGTGCGGAAATCGCCCATGCTGAGCACCGGATGAGGCTGGAGCAGATCGCCGGCCGGGCCGCCGAGGAGTTCAGCGTGGATTCGGCCACCCTGGTGGCAGAGTACGGGCCCGATGTGCCCATCACCGCGCCACCGGAGCCCGGGACCGGGGACGGCGGCAAGGGTGGGAAGGGCGCCACGGCGTCCACGAACGGCGGGGCGCCCAAGGACGGGGGCGCGGCGAAGAACGGCAGCATTCCCGCGAAGAACGGCGGCGGTGAGGAACCGGCCCGGGAACCGACCCGCTACGTACGGGCGGAGCAAGAGCGGCGCGCTGCTACCGCACAGCGCCAGCTCAACCAGCTTGGCAAGGTGAACCCGCTGGCACTGGAGGAATACGCGGCGCTGGAGGAGCGGCACACCTTCCTCGCCAACCAGCTCGAGGACCTCAAGAAGACCCGCCGGGACCTGCTGACCGTCATCAAGGAAGTCGACGACCGTGTCCAGCAGGTTTTCACATCGGCCTTCGAGGACACGGCGGCCCAGTTCGAGCAGATCTTCGCCCGGCTGTTCCCCGGTGGTGAGGGCAGGCTGGTGCTGACAGAACCGGACGACATGCTGGCGACGGGCATCGACGTCGAGGCAAGGCCCCCGGGCAAGAAGGTCAAGCGGCTGTCCCTGCTGTCGGGCGGGGAACGATCGCTGACCGCCATCGCCTACCTGCTGGCGATCTTCATGGCACGGCCGTCCCCGTTCTACGTGCTGGATGAGGTCGAGGCTGCCCTCGACGACACCAACCTGCAACGGCTGCTTCAGATCTTCGAGGAACTGCGTGACAGCTCACAGCTGATTATCGTGACTCACCAGAAGCGGACGATGGAGGTCGCGGACGCGCTGTACGGCATCAGCATGCGGGGAGACGGTGTCTCAGCGGTCGTGAGCCAGCGCCTGCGAGAGCGCGAGCGGGCCTGACGGAAATCGCGCGGCCCGGTGCGGCCGCGGGACGGCCGGTGTCGCTGTCCCCGGAACCGCGTTCATCTGCGAGACTAGGGCGGATATGGAGTACCTGATCATCGCCATCGTGCTGGCCGTGGTGGTGGCGGTGGCACTTGGCGTCATGTTTTTGCGCCCCCGGGCTCGCGCGGGCGCACCCCGTGAAGCACCGCCAACACCGCCACCTGCGCCGCCGGGCCGTCAGCCCGCGCCGGACGAGGGTGGTGCAGGCGGCGCCCCGGCCGCCACCCTTCCGCCAGTCTCGCGGCAGCCCGCGACGCAAGTTGCCGAGGCGCCACCGCCGCTCGCCGGGCGGATGGCGCGTCTGCGCGGACGCCTCGCCCAGTCTCAAAGCGCCTTCGGCACAGTGCTTCTCAACCTGCTCTCCCGTGACGCCCTTGACGCTCAGGCATGGGAGGAGGTCGAGGACACGCTGATCGCAGCCGATCTCGGCGTCGGCCCCTCCCGCCAGATCGTCGACGACCTGCAGACTCATGTGAGAGTGGATGGCACCCGTGGCGCCGACGCGGTGCGGGGGCTGCTGAAGCGGGATCTCCTGACCCAGATTGGTGCCGACCTCGATCGGTCACTGCGCATCACCCGCCACGGATCCCGGCCAGCCGTGGTGCTGATGGTGGGGGTGAACGGCACTGGCAAGACGACCGTGTGCGGAAAGCTCGCCCGCGCCCTGGTCGGCGAGGGCAACTCGGTGCTGCTGGGCGCGGCGGACACGTTCCGTGCCGCTGCCGCGGACCAGCTGGCGACCTGGGGTGACCGAGTGGGTGCCCGGGTGGTCAGAGCAGACCGGGAGGGTGCCGACCCGGCAAGCGTCGCGTTCGAAGCGGTCCGGCAGGGCATAGAGGAGGGCGTGTCCACCGTCATCATCGACACGGCGGGGCGCTTGCACACCAAGACCGGCCTGATGGACGAGCTGGGGAAGATCAAGCGCGTCGTGTCCAGGCAAGCCACGGTGGACGAGGTGCTGCTCGTGCTCGACGCCACCACGGGGCAAAACGGCCTGCGCCAAGCGAGGGTGTTCGCGGAGGCGGTGGACGTCACGGGCATCGTGCTCACCAAGCTGGACGGAACGGCCAAGGGCGGAATCGTGGTCGCGGTTCAGCGCGAGCTCGGGGTGCCGGTCAAACTGGTCGGCCTGGGCGAAGGGCCAGACGATCTTGCCCCCTTCGAGCCGGGAGCGTTTGTCGACGCCATACTCGGCTGAGGCGGCGCGCAGCCGGCGACGGGCCCGCCAGGCTGGCGAAACACATGTGTAACATCCCGCCGGATGGATTCACCCGCCGGAAACACTGCGTAACCGCCCACGAAACGCTTCCTGGGGAGGGTGAGGGCACTGCGAGTGCACCGAGAGGTGGGTCTGATGAAGCTCATCACCGCCGTGATCAAGCCCTTCAAGCTGGATGAGGT
>Ga0137380_10006720_pt1 | contig 10266 bp, 11 predicted proteins | sample SagtaG_17_FD_104809 | JGI IMG/M metagenome (GOLD analysis project Ga0137380, IMG submission 104809) | Vadose zone soil microbial communities from Sagehorn Ranch, Mendocino, California, USA - Sage2_L_100_16 metaG | ecosystem: Environmental > Terrestrial > Soil > Vadose zone | place: USA... | reverse complement strand
GGCCGCCTCGGACGCGACGAATCCGTCTCGCTCGGCGTCGAACGGGCGGCTAGCCTTCTGCGGCTCTTTGTTGTGCGAAGAGAGAGCACGGATGACGGCAAACCCGGCGAGGCCTGTCTCGCACAACGTCGCCTCGGTGCCGCCGGTGATCGCGACGTCGACGCGGCCGGCGCGCACAAGGTCAAGCGCGTCGCCCAGGGCTTGCGTGCCGGCGGCGCAGGCGGTAATCACGGTGTTGTTGTAGCCCTTCGCGCCGATGTGGAGAGCGATGTGGGCGGCAGCCATATTAGGCAGCATTTTCGGGTAGTAGAAGGGATCGATCTTCATGCCGCCACGTGCGTCCATAGTGCGCACGGCCTCCTGCGTCTCGACCAGGCCACCGATGCCGTTGCCGATGAGGACACCGACGCGCGTTCGTTCGACTTCGTCCATGTCGAGCTCTGCGTGCTTAATAGCCTCGTGCGTGGCGGCAATGGCAAACTGGCTGAATCTCGCCATGCGGCGCGCGTCGCGGCGGTCCATGTGCTCCTCGGGGTCGAAGTTCTTTATCTCGCCGGCGATGTGGATCGGGTACGCAGAGTGGTCGAACGACGTGAGGATATCGATGCCAGACTTGCCGGCGAGGCAGCTCGCCCAGAACTCCTTGACGGAGTTTCCGATCGGCGTGATAGCCCCCATGCCGGTGACGACGACCCGCGTCCCGTTCCTGCCGTTCTTGCCGTTACGGCCGGCCATGCTCACCTCCGTGCTCAATCGCCTGCTTACGTTCTCACCCCCAGCACATGCGCCCGCGCCTCCGCCGCAACGAAGAGCGAGCCTGCCACACATATTAACGCGTGCGAACCAACGGAGGCTATCGCAGGGTCTAGCGCCTCAGAAACCTTATCCATGGTTCGACTATCGACGCCCAGCCGCCCGAACGCCTCAGCGATGCGCTGAGGGTCCATCGCGCGCGGGTGCTCCGAGCGCACGGCCAGCACGCGAGATGCGAGCGGCGCAACCTCTTCCGCCAGCCCATCGATGTCCTTGTCCGAGCCGCAGCCGATCACGAAGAGCACGCGATCGGCCGCGAAGTACTCGACCAGCGTCTCGGCGAGGCGGCGCGCGGAGTCGCGGTTATGCGCGCCGTCGACGATGACGAGCGGGTCTTCGCGGATGACCTCGATGCGGCACGGCCAGCGGACGTTGGCAAGGCCTTTGGCAAGCGTATCTTTCGGGAGGCTCTTGCCCTCGCGTTGAGTTAGCACTTCGACCGTGGCGACTGCCGTTGCGGCATTCTCGATCTGGTGTTTGCCGAGGAGGGGGAGCTTGGCTATCAAATTACCGTTCGGCCCCTTGATTCGAATGTCTTGTGAACGCCGATCGTGGGTGACTATGCCCCAACGGTATTCCGACGCTACATCAATGAGGGGCGCGTCGACCTGGCTCGCGCACCGACGCACCACACCTTCGGCCTCCGGATGTGCTTGCGTGCCCATGACGACGTTGCAGCCGGGTCTTAGGATCGCCGCTTTCTCGCGCGCGATTTGCTCAACTGTATCGCCGAGAATGGCGGTGTGCTCGAGCGAGATGGGCGTTACTACCGCGACATCTTTCGTGTCGAATACGTTCGTGCTATCAACGCGTCCGCCGAGACCTACTTCAACTACCTGCACATCCACGGGTTGCGATTCGAAGGCCATGAAGCCAAGCGCGGTCAGCAAGTCGAACGTCACCAGCTGCCGGCCGTCGAGCCCGAGCGGAGACTCACCGATTACGCGCTGCACCCTGGTTGCCAGCGAGGCGAACCGTCCGGGCGAGATCGGCTCATGGTCTAGACGGATGCGTTCGGTGTAGTGCACCAAATGAGGGCTTGTGTAAAGGCCGGTCCGGCGTCCGTCGGCGAGCAGGATGGAATCAACCATCGCCGCGACGCTGCCCTTTCCCTTGCTCCCCGCGATGTGAACCGTCGCGCGGCCAAGGTGCGGGTTACCGAGGCGCTCAAGCAGCGCCAGCATCGGCGTAAGGTCCGGGCGGTCCTGGAAGCGACCGGAGCGTTCGAAGTCGGCGAACGAGAGGAGCCATTCTATGGCTTCGTCGTATGTCACGGTGGTATTGTATCGGCCGCGTCGCCCGTTTGGAGGCACGTGGTCCGACGGAGCACGGTAGGGGCGAGGCATCCACGAGGACGGAATGGGTCTCCCCTTAGGTGCAACCTTGGTAGGGGATATGACATCACGCGGTCGTGGATGCCTCGCCCCTACATCCCGCCTGCCGAGACGCCCTCGGGGGCCGAGACTAGCGCTTCGCTTCTTGGGGTTGGCGGTGGAAGTCCGGCTGGCGCTTTTCGATGAAGGAACGGACCGCTTCCTTGAAGTGCGGTCGTCGCATCGCTTCGTTGAACTCGATGATCTCGCGCTTCATGATCGAGCTCAGGTCGCTATCGAAGAGGTTCGCCCACGTCTCTCGCTTGATCGCCGCGAGCGACTCGGCCGGGTTGAAGGCGATCTCGGCGGCGGTCTCGACAGCAGCATCCAGGAGCTCGTCCGCGGGCAACACCTTGTTGACAAGGCCGATGCGGCCCGCTTCCGGCGCGTCGATGATGCGGCCGGAGAGCATGAGTTCCATCGCCTGGCCGAGCCCGACGATGTGCACGAGCAGCCGGGTGCTGGCGAGCTCCGGCAGCACCCCGACACGGACGAAGCGCATCGACAGCCGGGCACGCTCGGAGGCGTACCGGACGTCGCAGGGGAGGGTGATCGTGAGGCCGGCTCCAATGGAGACGCCGTTGATCGCGGCGATAATGGGCTTTGAGCGGTGGACGAACGAGACCCAGTTCTCGCGCCGGTCGCGGATGCGCATTGCATCGCCGTCCTGTTCGGACTGCTGAATGCCGCGGTCCCAACCCTGGATGTTCGCACCTGCGCAAAAGCCCTTGCCGGCGCCGGTGAGGACGATGGCACCGATCTCCGGGTTCTGGTTGTAGGCCTCGATCGCCTCCCGCATCTCAGTGTCCATGGGCTCGCCCAGGGCGTTCAACTTGTCCGGGTTGTTCAGTGTGACGATGCCGACGCGGCCTCGTTCTTCGGTGAGTACCTGTTCGTAAGGCATTGGGGCGCCTCCTTTCTGGCGGCGACGATTATAGCACCGGGGTAGGAATTAAGGACCAAGCAAGCAAGCGCGATATGCGAGGTACGACGTGCGAGCTACGAAAACAGCTTACTCGCGGGGCGGGTCCGACATCGGCGGAGGCGGCTCGGTACGCGCGGGCGGCGGCTCCGGCGCCTCGGGCGCCGGCGAGGCCGGCTCGAAGTCGGCGAGTGTCGGTGGAGAGGCGGGGGACGGCGAAATGTCCGCGGGCTGGAGCCTTCTGGGTGGTTCGCGCGGGCGCATGGGCAGGCCTTCTTCCAGCCCCACATAGGAGCCGAGCAACGCCCCGAAGTTGACCAGTGTCATCAAGAAGCCGATCCACTTGTCGCTAGAGCTCGCCCAGAACCCCATCGCGACCAAAAAGATGATCAGGGCGCCCAGGATAACGCCCGCGCGCAGCGGGTTAAAACGCGAGCCGAGCCCGAGGATGACCGCGGCGAAAGCAGCCGCACTCACAGCCGAGAGTATGAGGGTCACGTTCCTGTTGTAGTCCTCCTTCTCGTGCTGCGCGCCGGTGGCAATGGACGATTCTTCGAATCCCGAAGGCAACGCGGTGTCCCCCGCCGGCGGCTCGTAGAAGCCCACAACGGCTGTGATTGCCACGAAAATAGCGGCGACGGCGACGGCGAGGAAGTAAACTGTGCGGACAACCCCCGAGTGAGGAGGGTCCGGGCGGGCGGGGTGAGGGAAAGCGGCCATGGTCGGGGCGATTATAGCAGGGTCGCCTATAATCGCGGCGTGGGGTCGCAGGCGGAAGGGAACCTCCTCGATGGGTTGGCGCCCGAGCACCGAGCGCTCATCGAAACGCTGCTCGCCAAGGGTTGGTCGCCGCCGTGGGAGCATCCCCTGGCGCGCCTGCAAGGCGCTCGGCTTGGCGACTATCGGTTGCTGGTGCTCCTCGGCCCAAAGAACAACGTTGGATCGCGGTACTTCCAGCTCTTCCTCGCCGATGCCAGCGGAAGGCTTGCGGATGAGCCGCTGGCCCTGGGTTTGCATAATTCGGGCCCGTTTCCTGCCTACAACTGGATCGAACTAACTCAGTACCATCCGGTGCAGCGCTTCGCCGGCCATATCTCGGATCTCGCAGGGGAAGGGCTCGATCGCAAGCTATTCGAGACGTTATCGGAGCTTGTGCCGCCGGGAGGGCACATGATGGTGGAGTACGACTCGCCCGGGCAGAGGGCAAGCGAGCGTATGCTCACACGCGGCTACCCGCCGGTCGCATCGCCCTTGGGCTTCCTGATGTTCCTCGCGGGCTGCCGTTCTTATCGAGACTGGTACATTTCAGAAGGAGGGCGGGAAGGTCCGCGCAAGCTCCAGTGTTTCAAGCCGCTAAACGAAGACATCCGCCGCGAGAAGGAGGAACGGTTGCGCGAGGAGCTGAACGCCTTTCTCGCGCGACCCGAAGGGTCCGCTCGCGAAGAATGGCTCGAGCTCGCACACCGCAACGCCCGGGAGGTGTTGGCGGCGCTCGAGGAAGGTTATACGAATCCGTAACGGTTCTCTTACGGCTTGTTCCTTGACACCCTTTGGGTCGCCATTTACAGTGTCGCTAGAATGCGCAGGCGATTTCATGCAAGCGATCTCCATCGTAGGAGTGCGGGCGGCGCACTCCGCCCCAGTTGAAGTAGCGGAGGTGTTCTCTAATGGTCACGATTAGTGTTATCAAGGCAGACATTGGCGGTATGGTAGGCCACTCGTCTTCGCACCCAGACATCCTGGCGCTCGGGCAGCGGGAGCTGGACACGGCGAAGCGGTCCGGCCTGTTGATCTACGGCCACGCGTCACATTGTGGCGATGACATGTTCCTGATCATGACGCACAAGCGCGGGGAGGATAATGAGCAGATCCACAAGCTGGCGTGGGACACCTTTATCAAAGGCACGGACCTCGCAAAGAAGCTGAAGCTATACGGGGCGGGACAGGACCTGCTCACCGACGCCTTTTCGGGCAACATCCGCGGCGCGGGGCCGGGCTCGGCGGAGATGGAGATCGACGAGCGGCCGTCGGAGCCGATCATCGTGTTCATGGGCGACAAGACGTCCGCCGGGGGGTTCAACCTCGCCCTCTACAAGATGTTCGCGGACCCGTTCAACACACCAGGCCTTGTGATCGGCGAGCCGCTACACGATGGGTTCAGCTTCGAGATCCAGGACGTCAAGGAGCATCAGCAAATCACCCTAAACGCGCCGGAAGAACTCTACGACCTACTCATCTTCATCGGCGCCCCCTCCCGCTACGCGATCAAACGCGTGCGTAACCGGCTGACCGGCGAGATCGCAGCCTGCTCGAGCACCGACAAGCTGTCGCTGATTGCCGGTCGCTACGTCGGCAAGGACGACCCGACGATGGTCGTGCGTTGCCAGGGGAGCTTTCCGGCGGTTGGCGAGGTGCTCGAGCCGTTCGCGACGGCGTACACCGTCGAGGGCTGGATGCGCGGCTCGCACAACGGGCCGCTCATGCCGGTGGGGCTGAAGGACGCGCACCCCGCGCGCTTCGACGGGCCTCCGCGGCTGGTCGCCCTCGGCTTCCAGCTCGCGGACGGCAAGCTGAACGGCCCTAACGATATGTTTGACGACCCGTCGTTTAACAACGCGCGCCAGGAGGCAAACAACATCGCGGACTACCTCCGCAAGCACGGCCCGTTCGAGCCGCATCGATTGCCGCTCGACGAGATGGAGTACACGACGATGCCCCTGATCAGGGACAAGCTTGCCGGACGCTGGACAGCGCTCGAGGAGGCGCGCGAGCACGCGATGGCGGGGCCGATCAGCGAAGTCGAGTAAGCGCCGAAAGTGCGAACGTAGAGCGTAGCCACCGCCGCGTTTGTTTTCGCTCCGGCGGCGGATGCGACACCTCAATCGGCGTCGCGGAAAGCGGAATTTGCTACGCTTGGCGCATGCCGTCCCGGCTCCTCCTCGCCACCAACAACGCCGGCAAGCTGGCCGAATACGACGTCCTCCTCGAAGGCTGCGGCTGGGAAGTCGTAACGCCGCGCGATCTCGGAATCGATATCGAGGTCGAGGAGACGGGCGAGACGTACGAGGCGAATGCTACAATAAAGGCCCGGCGCGGGTCTGAGGCGAGCGGCCTGGTGACGCTGGCTGACGACTCCGGCATCGAGATCGAGGCGATGGGCGGCGACCCGGGTGTGCATTCGGCGCGCTTCCTCGGCGAGAACGCTTCGTACGCCGAGCGCTTCGCCGAGATCCAGCGTCGGCTCGCCGGCGTGCCGCGAGAGCGGCGGCGGGCGCGCTTCCGCTGCGTGATAGCGGTGGCCGATCCGCGGACGGGTGCTGTGAGGACGGCTGAAGGCGAAGTGTTCGGACAAATCGCGGAGGCGCCGGCAGGTGAAGGAGGTTTCGGATACGACCCGATCTTCTGGGTGCTGCAGCACTCCGCGACTATGGCAGAGCTGCCGGACCATCAAAAGAACATCATCAGCCACCGCGCCAGGGCCGTCGCGGGCGCGAGGCAGATACTGAAAGAGCTACTGTATGAGCACGAACGGACATAAGGACTCAGGAGCCCGGAGCCAGGAGTCAGTCAGGGTCGAAGGCAATCCGGTGGATCCTGCAAGACGCCCCGACCCGCTCATCCTGAGGACCCTCGACGGATCAATTCAGGCTTCAAGCAGCGACGGAACCCGGCAAGGCTAAGATGGTAAGAGTTTGGGCAGACTTCAATAATCGCGACGAGCAGGGCCGCGTAAGGCTAAATACCGTCGGGTCCCTCAAAGACATCGAAAAACACCATGATGAGATAAGGGAGGGTACGAAGGTCATTCTGAATGCAGAAGATGACTTCGAAGTTGAAGCGAGGCTGACCTTTGACAAAGTGTGGCGGGCGATTCCAGATATGACCACAATCAAGTACCTAAACTCTGAGGACGCGCAAGAGTGATTCTGGACAATACCAGTGCCAAGGATGAGCGGAGCACCGGCGCCCAGCCCACCGACACCCTCGGCCGCCCCCTTCATGACCTGCGAATATCTGTCACCGACCGTTGCAACTTACGCTGCACCTACTGCATGCCGAAAGAAGTCTTCGGGCGAGAGTACCAGTTCCTCGACCGCCGCGAGATCCTCTCGTTCGAGGAGATCACGCGGCTGACGCGCACCTTCGTCGATCAAGGGGTCGAGAAAGTACGGCTTACGGGCGGCGAACCGACCTTGCGGCGCGGCCTCCCGAAGCTCGTCGCGATGCTGAGCGAGATCGAGGGCGTGAAGGACCTGACGCTAACAACGAACGGCTCGCGGCTGGCGGAGATGGCACGCGAGCTGAAGGACGCAGGGCTCGATCGGGTAACGGTCAGCCTCGACTCGCTCGACGACGCCGTGTTCCGCGCGATGAACGACGTCAGCTTCCCAGTGGCGCGGGTTCTGGAGGGCATCGACGAGGCGGCACGGGTGGGGCTGACCCCGGTGAAGATGAACATGGTCGTGAAGCGCGGCGTCAACGAGCACACCGTCGTCGACTTCGCGCGGCACTTCAAGGGCAGCGGTCACATCGTGCGCTTCATCGAGTACATGGACGTCGGCAACTCGAACGGGTGGCGGCTCGACGATGTGGTGACGGCGGCGGAAATCGTCGGGATGATCGACCACGAGATGCCGCTGGAGCCGGTGGAGCCGCAGTACCGCGGCGAGGTCGCCGAACGCTATCGCTACCGCGACGGCAGCGGCGAGATCGGCGTCATCGCCTCGGTCTCGCAGCCATTCTGCGGCGACTGCACGCGGGCGCGTATCTCGGCGGACGGGCGGCTGTATACGTGCCTCTTCGGCGTCATAGGCCACGACCTGCGCAAGCTGCTACGCTCGGCGCAGAGCGACGAGGAGATCAGGGCGTTCGTGCAACGGGTCTGGTCGCGCCGGAGCGACCGCTATTCCGAGCTGCGGGCATCGGAGACGCCTGGGCTCGCCCGAAAGCCGGAGATGTCGTACATCGGCGGCTAGCCGGCCCGCCCGACGTCAACACAACCGTATCGTCGAAGTGACGTCCACGGTCGACTACTTTCCGCCTACCGACTATGGCCGCTCGCGTTTAGGTAACGGCCGTATGCGGCGGCGGGCGAGGTCCGTAAACACGGCGCGGAAGCCGATAAGGCCGGTCATCGCGAAGACGAGTAGAAGCGGCCAGGTGCGAATGCGGCGGAGGTTGCCGATCCCGAGGTTGACGCAGAGCGTCCAGGCGGAGGCGACGACACCGGGTACGAACCAGACGGTCGCAAAGGTCGCGGCCGGCAGCCCTAGGTACCAGCGCCGCCAACCGAGACCGCGGTCGAAGACGGTGAACCAGATTAGGCCGGCGAACCCCGCCATGCCGAGCGTCCGCTCGGCGACATTGGCGTTCGTGGCCTTCCACATCGTGAGGAAGCCGTTTAGCAGCGCGACCAACGTATTGCGCCCACGAGGCTCGTCCTCTCGCTCCACGTCCTCTTCGGTGAAGTCGTAGAGCTCGTCTTCAACGACCCTACCGAGGCCGCGCATGCGCGACCACAGGTCGCGTATGGGATTATCGGCGGCCATCAGCTGTAAGCTTCCACAGGCTCAGCACGAACGGGTTCCTTGGTGATTCAGAATGACACGTCCTTGGCGGCGTCTGCAATCGGATCGTTCTGCGTGGCGAAGCCGAGCTCGTAGCGGCTGGCATTGAAACGGTTCTGCAAGCAATTCCCTGTCGGGACGTATTGACAGGGTCAAGAACCGACATCTACTTTTTGCGCGTACGAACCAACGCTCGGAAGGAGGGGGTTCAAATGGCTGACCAAAGTCTCTACGAGCGGTTGGGAGGCGTGTACGCGATAGCCGCGGTCATTGATCGCTTCAGCGACTCTCTTATCAACGATCCCGCCATCCAGAATGGAAGTCCCGAACTGAGGGAGTGGCATACGGTGGCATTCCGCCAGCGCTTGCCCGGCTTAAAGTTCCTGCGGACGCTATGGGTCTGCGATGTGGCCGGCGGACCGTTCAAGTACACAGCGCAGCCGTTGGACGACGCTCATTTCAACCTGCACATTTCGCCGGAGGTATTTGACGTCGTGGCCGGGCACCTCGCCCAGACGCTGGACGAATTCAATGTGCCGGAGCGCGACAAGCAGGAAGTGCTCGGGGCGTTCGCCGCTCACAAGGGGGAAGTCACGGCGGGCGCGAGGGCCGCTTCTCAGTAATCACGGCCAATTCTTCGGGCCCGCCTGAAGACAGGTCGCTTGCTGGCGTGGCGAGGTGGACTTTAATGACGTAATGGAGAACATCGGCCGGGCTATCGATGCGGTAGGCGTCGCGGTGATAGTCCTGGGCGCTGTTCTCGCCTGTGCGGTATTCCTTAAGCGTCAGTTCCCCCGGGCCCCGGCTCTGGATAGCTATCGAGAGCTTCGTCAAACTCTGGGGCGCTCCTTACTGCTCGGACTGGAGTTCCTGGTCGCCGGAGACATTATTCGGACGGTGGCGGCCACGCCTACGTTCAGAAGTGTAGGCGTGCTCGCGATCATAGTCCTCGTCAGAACGTTTCTCAGCTTTTCCCTGGAGCTCGAAGTCACCGGGCGATGGCCCTGGGAGCGCAAAGAGGGCCGCTCCCCGCAAGTACCGGAGGCCGCGCTGTCCCTCAAGGCTGACGGTAAGCGATGAGGTTAGCGGCCGGGGAGAGAGTTCCGGGTGGTGACGCGTCCCATGGTTGCGCTCGCCGGGGTGCGCTCATTCACACGGCCATCGCGGCGACTTCGACCGGCCAGCGGTCGTTCCACGGTCGCGCTTGCTCGAAGGCGTAGGCGGCCTGGAGGACGAGGTCGTCGCGGTGGCGGCCGGCGACAATCTGAAGGCCAATCGGCAGGTCGCGGTCGCTGAAACCGCTGCGCACGCTGATTGCTGGGTGGCCGGAGAGGTTGAACGGCGGCGTGAACGGGACGACGTGCAGCGGACTCTTCAGCGGCTTGCCGTCGATCTCGGTCGGCCAGTTGCCGCGGGCGTCGATGGCGTCAAACGGAAGCGTCGGGGTGAGAAGGAGGTCATACTTCTGGAAGAACTCCGCCAGCTGGTTCACGAGCCGCGCACGGGCGCGTTGGGCCTGACCGTACTTATCCCAGGTTACCTTCTTCGCGGTCAGGGCGCCGGTGAGGAAGGCGTGGCCGAAGCGGTCGCG
>Ga0137380_10006717_pt1 | contig 10269 bp, 12 predicted proteins | sample SagtaG_17_FD_104809 | JGI IMG/M metagenome (GOLD analysis project Ga0137380, IMG submission 104809) | Vadose zone soil microbial communities from Sagehorn Ranch, Mendocino, California, USA - Sage2_L_100_16 metaG | ecosystem: Environmental > Terrestrial > Soil > Vadose zone | place: USA... | reverse complement strand
TTAGACCTATTGGACTCTACTAAAACGGTGTTTATCACAAAAACTATTAATTGCATTGGACTCATCTGTCCCATTAGACCCATCGGACTCATCAGACTCATCAGACCCATCGGACCTCCTGATGAAGAAACGGCGAGCCAAGCCAGCCGCACGCCTGTCGGGGTCGAGCTAGCCTCGACCCTCTCCATTGCGCCCTTACAGTTCGCTCCGCAATTTGTGATAGAAGCCCACATCACCTCGGCGTCGCATAGCTATGCAACCCTATGATCAGGAAATTCACGCCATAATAGGTAAACAGTGTGGCTGCAAACCCTATTGTTAACAGCCAACCGGCGCGTTTGCCGCGCCAGCCACGTATCCCCCGTGCATGCAGGTACACCGCATAAATCAACCACGTAATCAGCGCAGACGTCTCTTTAGGATCCCAACTCCAGTAGTGGCCCCAAGCGTAGTTAGCCCAGTAAGCACCTAGAATGAGGGTGAGGGCCAGCAAGGGGAAGCCGACAATCACGGCTTTATAGCCCAGTTCGTCGGCAGCTTCGGCAGAGGGGAGCCAGGCGAAGCGTTGCCCTTGCCCATTCTGGAGCAGGATGACCAGACCGGCTCCGAAGGAGACGCATAAGAGGGCGTAGGCCAGAATAGCCATTGAGACATGCAGGGTAAGAATGGTTTTGTCTTGTAGGGCCGGAATAAGCTGGCTGGAAGTGTTGGCAATGTTATAGGTGGTACCGAGATAGATGGCGATGAGCAAGGTCATGAGGGCCAGGATACACACATAGAGGCCCCATGCTCGCACGCGTTCGTGGAAACGCGCCTCGAAGATGAGATAGCTCAGTAACAGGGCGATGGTAAAGCTCAGATTGAACTCGTAGAGATTGCTCCATGGAGCGTGCTGGATCACGATGGTGCGGAATATTTGAGACAGGCCCAGCATGAGAACGGTGAGCCAACCAACTGTAGTGCCGATGCGCCCAATGGTGAGAAGACGCGAGTTGAGAGGGATGGGGTTTTCACCATCGGGCTGCTCATGTAACACAATATCGGAGCGAGTCAGGGTTGCTACACTACCTTCACTAAGCTGGGCCTGGGCAGTAGCTTTTTGTGTGCTGACTGTGGTGTTGCTTTGCTGCTTCGCCTGGGCCAGTTGCTTTGCCAGGCGAGCGGTGCCGATGGTATACCAGAGATAAGTCAGGGTCATGACGATGCATGTACAGAGACCGATAGCAAAGAGGTATTGCGATATGGTGGTAAGGCCATCCATGTTTGCTGCGGCAAGAGTGAGAAATAGGAACTGCATAACGAACCTCAATAGATGTTAAATGAGTGTAACCAAGAGATGTTCTGTTTAGATACTAGCATAGGGAGGTAAGGGCGTCAAACACAATGAAGCAAAAATGCTTTCAGGCTGGGGTCTCGCGTAGGGGCGGGAGCGGTGGCGTGGCGGTGTGGGGGCCCTTGTGGCCGCCCGCTGTTGGGGGATGGCTGTTCATCTGGCTGAAAAAATCTACTCCTACAAGCGGGCGGCCACAAGGGCCCCCACACCGCATCCGCTCCACCCCCGCCCCTACGCGAGACCGCTTTCCGGGGGCTTCCCACAAACCTTTCCCGTGAAAGCCTTATAGGTATCATGGAAGTTCACGCTGCAATTCCTGTAACCAATCCAGCAAAGAGCGGGTCTGATAAAGACGGCCACGCAGCACGACATGCTCAAAAAAGGCGGCATCGTCGGTGTTGGCGTGGAGGGTGTGTTTGGACTCAAGGTGTTCGAGGAAGTGACGACAGGCGAGAATTTGTTGCTCAACCAGAGGGACCGTCTGCTCCGGTTGAAGCTGTTGGACGAAGTAGAGTTTGATGAGGAAGAGGATACGCACTTCGCGTGGGCGCGTGACCGGCTCAGTAAGCCATGAGATGAAGGTGCTGTGTCCCAGTTCCGTGAGATGAAAAACCCGGCGTGGGGGACGTGAGCCTTGCGCCTCTAACTGCGCTGTAACATAGTTGAGGCGCTCAAGTTTCTTGAGGAAGGCATACATCTGGCTCATTTCCAAATGTATGATTTCACCCAGAATCCCGTTTTTGAACTGCTGAATCATCTCATAGCCATGCATGGGCTGGTTATGTAACAGTCCGAGCATAGCGTATTCGGCTGGTTCGCTGATGTCCATTGTTCTGCCTCACATTAGGTTTAGAAATGTATTATAGTAGATGGAGATGGAGAGGGCAATATGTGTATAAATCAGGCTCTCCATCCTTCCGGGTGATTTGGTCGTAAATTCGTAAGAGCAGGTCAATCAAGGTACAGAGGCTCAAATGATTATTGTTGTGTTTTCACCCGGAAGGATGGAGAGCCATAAATCATTCCTGGCGTAAAGGCATGATGACCGCAAGGGTCATCACTACTATATACGAAATACGGGTAGAAGGCGTAGTATAGTAGTGATGACCCTTGCGGTCATCATGTTAATGCCAAATGATGCAGTGAAGGGTCTACTTGGAATGAAAGAGCAGAAGAAGCAGCGACGTTTTTTTCGCCGCCCATCGGCACGCACAATACTTATTTTGGTAGTTATATTGATACCACTGATCATTGCTAGTACATATATAGACTTTTCCGCTACGATTGCCGACATTCAACGCTTTTTTACGCCCCCTGCCCACTTTACGTATCATGGTCACTCCGACTATGTGAGTGATGTGGCGTGGTCGCCCGATGGCAGGCGCATTGCCTCTGCTAGCGGCGATCATACAGTGCAGGTATGGGATGCAGGTAGCGGAGGGCATGTGCTGACTTATCGTGGACATAGCAGCGATGTGCTGACAGTGGCGTGGTCGCCTGATGGCCGTTATATGGCATCTGGCAGTCTAGATACCACGGTACAGGTATGGAATGCCAGTACCGGCGAACATATGCTGACCTATCGGGGACACAGTGATGTCATCTTCGCAGTGGCATGGTCGCCTGATGGCAAGCGCATCGCTTCGGCCAGCAATGATGGAACAGTGCAGGAGTGGAATGCGACTACTGGTAAAACGATTGGGACGTTTGGCAGTAAGTTTGCCATACGCGGCGCACCCCCACCATGGAATACAGTAGCATGGTCACCTGATGGCAAACGTATTGCCGTGGGTGGCAATGGGGATGTACAAATCTGGGACGCGGATACTATGAACAACGCTATCTCCTACGGCTATCATAACGGCACAGTTCACCAGGTAGTGTGGTCACCTGATGGCCGCTATATTGCCAAAGCTACGAGTTTGCAGATAGAAGTATGGGAAGTTGCTTCGGTCAAAAATGTGTATACCTACAACGGTCATAATGCAGAAGTTTTTGCAGTAGCATGGTCACCCGATGGTAAACGCATTGCCTCTGCCGATGGTAGTGGTCTGGTGCTGATCTGGGATGCGTTCACAGGCCAGCATGTCTATACCTATCGCGGTCACGCCGATTATTATCCCGGTCATACCATATCCGGCTCTAACTCTGGTGTCAATAATCTTACATGGTCACCTGATGGCAAACATATTGCCTCGGCGGGAAGTGATACGACAGTACAAGTATGGCCAGCGAGATAAAGCAGTGCAAAAGGATGGCCCTCGTGGTCGCCCTTTATGCCGCCTAATAAGCCAATTTTTCACCTGATCGCTTGCTATAGATTGGCTTGTCAGGCTGATCTATATTGTGAAATCGCTTATAGAGCGGATTTAGACCTTGAATTTCTTGAAATCGCGTGCTATACTCCTAACGGCAGTGAGGTTATGATGCTGCTCTACAGGCCCAACAATACGAGGTTGGAATGAAAGACGGCTATGTTGATTGTTGTAAGGAGGATTTTGCATCCATGGCTACACCAAAAAAGACTACGGCAAAGCAAACTGAAGGCTCAGACGAGACCGGAACTGGTAGCACAACGCTTGGGAGGCAGGAACTCTCACGGCGTATTGCACAGCAAGCGGATATCTCTCAGAAACAGGCTCAGGCCGCTTTAGAAGCGACGCTGAAGAGCATTCGTGAGGCTCTTCAGGGTGGCAACGAAGTACGCCTTGTAGGCTTCGGCTCCTTCAAGGTACGCCGCAGTGCGGCACGCAAGGGAGTCAACCCTCGCGACCGCCAACCTATCGAAGTACCCGCAAAAGAGCGTGTACGCTTTACCCCTGGCAAGGAACTCGCCGACGCTGTTGTCAAAAAGTAGTGTGTGGACACTCGCCAAGAGTGTCTACCATAGCGGTATTCCTGGTGGAATACCAAACTCGTTCGACCAACTGGCTGCCTCACTGCTACCGCAACACACCAGCCTATGAGAGGCGTTCATCTAGATGAGTGCCTCTCATGGGGAAACCCCGCCAAGGGCTCCTTTTCGTTGACGGCCTCAGCTTGTCGCAAGAGACATGTCTATTACAGAAGATACAGCACGCCCGTGCCCAGGAGAATCATGTTTACTTACTTTTCATAAGTATCATCTATTGCCTTAGAGAAAAAAAGATGGTATACTAGGGTAAACATAATGTTAGTCTTCAGGAGTATTCCTCTGCTTTGGTTCTATTCACATGACCGGAGAGGCAGGCAAATCTATGGCAACGAAGCCAATAACAGAAACACAACTATCGTCTACCCACGCCATTTGTCCGAAGTATGAACATGCTATCCAGTTACTGGGAAAACGTTGGACGGGGCTGCTTCTCTATGCACTTTTGGAAGGGCCACAACGTTTTTGCGAGTTAACGACAACGGTGGAAGGTCTCTCTGATCGTGTGTTGAGTGATCGCTTGCGAGAACTGGAAATGGAAGGAGTGATCGAGCGCATCGTCTATCCCCAAATTCCTGTACGTGTTGAATACCAACTTACAGAGAAGGGACGCGCTCTTGGTCCAGTCGTGGATGCTATCCACCAATGGGCTGAGCATTGGACACAATAAATTAGGAAGCACAAGGAATCAGGAGGTACAATTGTATTGTACCTCCTGATTCCTTGTGCTTCCTAACATTGTGCTATAATGCCTGCATGGAAACACTATGGGCACCGTGGCGCATGGCTTATATTGCGCCCAAAACAGAGCAAAAGGGCTGTATTTTTTGTACGCAACCGGCAGCGCATCGTGATGAGGAGTATCATATTCTTTATCGCGGCGAGCGTTGCTTTATGATGCTGAACCTCTACCCCTACAACAATGGACATTTGATGATTGCGCCCTACCAGCATGTAGATACGATTGTGAAGCTGGATGCTGCGACGTTGGCGGAACTGATGGCTCAGGCGCAATTGGCTCTCAAGGCTTTGCGGCTGGCAATGACGCCCGATGGCTTCAATATGGGCATTAATGAGGGCAAAGTGGCAGGTGCGGGTTTCGATGAACATATGCACCTGCATATTGTGCCACGCTGGAACGGCGATACCAATTTCATGCCGGTCATAGCCGATGTAAAGGTGATGCCAGAGCATCTAGATGCTGTGTACGAGAAGCTCAAGCAAGCAATACATATTATTCTAGAGAATCAAGAGTAAACAAGCATCTCCTTACGTATGCTGGGCTTTGTCGTAAAGGGCGTACCATGTATCATCATAGTAGGGAGAGAACATGTGCCCGGGCCGCATACTGCTGATGAAGTCGTTATGGCCGTCGAGGTACAAGTTGCCGCTGCTCTGAATGAACCAGGGGCCACCGCTGGAGCCACCGGTCATATTACAGGGGATGGAGACCACCTTACCCTCCCCATGCTGCCAGATGGTGCCGGAGGAAGCCTCGCAGAGCTGTCTGGTCTGACCATCGAAGGGAGGCGCCGCGGGGTAGCCATAGGCAGTGAAGGGTTGATTGACAGGCTCATTATAGGCCCAACCAGCACCGCCGACCATGTCGGTCAAGACACCCTGGCTATTGGGAGAAACGATGGCCATGCCCAGGTCATGATGATAGTCATTTGGCTTGGCATGTATCCAGTCGGAAGGAACCTCCAAATCGCGAGCGGCCCAGCAGCCGTAAGGCGTACTGCCATTCTCGTACAGAGGGCAGAAGATCACGTTCTGTACCCAGTCACTATTCCAGTAGAGGCAGTGGCCAGCCGTGTCAACCACACTCTGATTGAGACTTTCGACGGCAGTACCAGAGCAGACCATGTCTTGACCAGAGGCGTTGCTAAAAAAGATTTTCCCCACGGTCGAGAGGGGATAAGCCGGATTCTCATTGCGCGGGGGCTGTCCCGGTTGCTGGACTGCCCTGCCCGTGCTGGTATCGAGGCTCTCCTGTCTAAGATCGGAAGCATTGCTATTCAGCTGATCGGCGTCGGTGGCATCGCGCATATTAGCTACTGTCCAATACTTGATAACGCTGGAGTTTGTATCTAGCTGGTGTTCAGCGATAGTCCCCGAAGGGGTTGATATCGACGTGTACAGAAAACGTCCAAATGTAGCCAGGTACCCCAGGTACACAATGGCAAGCAAGCAAAGAAAGATCTTGCTGGTCAGGGGATGGAGAATGAGTCTCTGCAGGTGTGACATCATGCCTCTCTCTTTCATTCAGCATGGCGTGGATTAGACGTGTGTGGAGGGCGTCGCGGATGCTGTTTCTCTCGCTCGAGAGCCTTGACGTTCGGCAGAGGAGCGGCTTTGGCATGGCGCATTTTGTCGGCTGTCCAATACTTGATGCTGTCATCGGAAGAAGTCTCGACCGAGTGCTTGATGATAGTGGTCGAAGAGTCTGGTTTCGAAAAACGCTTCCATGCAAGCAAGTACACACCAACAAGCACGCAAAGAAGGATCGTGCCAACCAGGGGCAGTTGGATAAGTCTCTGTTGTCGTGACATTATGCCTCTCTCTTTCAGAAAAGATAGGACGGACAGAACGCGTGTGCAGGGTATCATGCATGTCGTTTTCCTGCCTGCACTTTCCAGGAGCAGTTTTTTCTCAGTACTAGGATCGTGTTTCCTCTATAGTATATCAGCATTTCTTAATTTTAAGAAGATCGGCAAATCAATGTGCGTAAGAGCCATGAGGATCGAAAGCCATACATTTGGTAACAGCTGGCGTGACCTCGGGCCGTATAGGTACAGTTGGCAGCGATTATGCCGCGGTATAGCCTCCATCGACCGCAAGAGAAGCGCCCGTTACATGGGCAGATTCGTCCGAAGCAAAGTAGAGAATGGCCGAAGCCACATCTTCCGGGGAGGCAAAGCGACGTTGGGGGATGGTAGCCACGGTCGCTTCTCTGAACCGCTCTGGATCGGGTTGAGCCGCCAACCATGCCTCGAACAACGGAGTCTGGGTCAGGCCAGGGGCCACCGCATTGACCCTGATGGAGTATCTCGCCAAGTCGATGGCGGCCCCGCGCGTCAGGCTCAACAAAGCCCCCTTGGTGGCCCCGTAGATGGTCATGGTCGGTACCCCTACAGATGCGACCCGCGAGGTCAGGTTGATAATAGACCCGCCTTTGCCACTGTGGCACATGGCCCGAGCCGCCTCCTTCAGCATCAAAAACGCACCAATGAAGTTCACCTCGAGGACACGTCTTACGTCCTCCAGAGCTGTCTCCAGCAGGTCACTCGTAAAATCGATGCCGGCGTTGTTGACGAGCACGTCAAGACCACCTAGTGTTGTCGCAACCGCGACGGCTTCGGCCGCAGTGGCGGGATCGGCCACGTCCCCAGTGACAAAGGTGGCCTTGTCTTTGCCCAAGAGCGAGACTAACTCTTCGCCGAGCTCTGTGCGTCGTGCAACCAGCACCAGCTTTGCCCCTTCTGCTGCGAACCGCTCGGCCGTTGCCCTGCCGATTCCTAAGGTTGCGCCGGTGATAATGGCGATCTTACCGTTCAGGCGTCCATTCATGATTACTCCCAGACCTTTCCCGGACCGTTCGCAGGCCGGAGCAACAACAAGCAACAATATATAACATACCGTTGTTGGTGCAACATGTCATAGACATATGACATCATACATATCATATCATACCGGGATTTCAGTGGTCAATCTCTTGACGAACTTGCGTCAGTGTGATATAATATATGACATCATACATCATATATATGATGTATGATGTCATATAAGCTAGGGCAGGACACCTCAAAAGAGGATATCTGGGCGGAAGGGCATGACAACAGCTTTGTGTTAGGAATGACGGACATGGTTGATGTCCCTGATGTCTTACGGAAAATAGCACCAAGGAACGATACGACCAAACTGAGTGACCAGGTGGTCGCCGAAATCGAGCGCCTCATCCTCAGTGGCGAGTTGCGAGAAGGGGAGAAGTTGCCCACCGAGGCCGAGTTATGCCAGGCGTTCGGGATGAGCCGTAGCGTGATCCGGGACGCTGTGCGCACCCTTTCAGCACGCGGACTGGTACGTGTCCAGCATGGGCAAGGCACGGTGGTCGATCCTCCCGGTGAGAGCACCGTGGCGGATGCGCTGATCTTGCACCTGCTGCGTTCCGACCTTACTATCCACGATGTTCTGGCGGCACGCGCGGCAATCGAGACCGGAGTTTGCCCGATTGCTGCACGGCGTGCCAGCGAGGATGACATCAGGCAATTGGCGGCAGACCTTGCCTCCCTCGATGAGGCGCTTCGCCAAGGAGATTGGCAACACGTCCAGAATGAGCACCTGGCCTTCCATCTCGACCTGCTCCGAGCCACCAACCTCCCTGCTCTCGAGGTCATGCTCAGGCCCCTGCAGCATGTCGTGATGCTCAGTTCGGTGCCACCATACGTAGATCGCCCGGAGTTCTGGGAGGCCTCAGCGCACCAGGCCATTCTCGATGGCATTCGGGCACGCGATGAGGACCGGACACGACAGGCGCTCAGGGATCACTATATGATCATGGAAACCCCAGCGTACGCAGAGACGCAGGCAACCTCACTGCGCGATGCGCCAATGGTTCATGAGGTCCTGCAGCGCATACGGCGAGGAAAGCTCTTCAGCTAGCGCTGACGCGTCTGGTGAAGGGGGTACCTAGTGGGTGCATCTTTTCGCTCTCGCCTTTCGTGTAAAGGACAAATGTGTAGCGCAATAGCTTCATAGTGGTGTTCTGTTCAGAGCCGTTCATTCTCTGAAAGCGGCCTGGGGCATGCTCTTTTGCCCCGTCAAGCCGCTGAATTGAGTATAAGGACAAGCTCATCCTCATGAGAGCTCGTCCTCATATCAAAACATCAGTAGAAGGGGAGGAGAAGCTTGTGTCTCTTCAAGATCGCTTACTAGAGGCGGGTACCAGCGCGGCTGACTGGCCCGGTCCAGCTGATCGTGAGCAACTAGAGCGCCGCGTGCGCTATGTCGCTCGTGGAGTGAGTAGCGCGGTACCGATATTTGCCGCTCGAGGGCAGGGAGCCCGTCTCGAAGATGTGGATGGCAACGTGTATCTGGACTTTGCCACCGGTATCGGAACCCTCGCCGTCGGGCACTGTCATCCCAAAGTAACGGCGGCCGTCAAGTCCCAGGTAGACAACTTCCTGCACACCTGCTTTTCGGTCGCTATGTACCGACCCTACGTGGACCTGGCACGCCGCCTCACAGATCTCGTTCCTGGCTCGTCTCCCAAGAAAGCCCTGTTCCTGAATAGCGGTGCCGAAGCGGTCGAGAACGCGGTCAAGATCGCCCGCACCGCCACGGGGCGTGGTGCTGTGGTGGCCTTCCAGAACAGTTTTCACGGGAGGACCCTCCTCACCATGTCCCTTACCGGCAAGATCCATCCTTACCGGGATGGATTCGGGCCCTTTGCTCCCGAAACCTACCTGACCCCCTATCCCTATCCCTACCGCTACCCGGGCAGTGAGGATGCTTGCGTCGATGAAGCTCTAGCGCAGTTGAGTCACTTGTTCCGCACCCAGGTGTCCCCGGAACGGGTCGCCGCCCTGATTGTGGAACCGGTGCAGGGAGAGGGCGGCTTCGTGGTCGCCCCGCAACGGTTTCTCCATGAGCTGCGCAAGATCTGCGACCAACACCAGATTCTGCTCGTGGCAGACGAGATCCAAACAGGATATGGTCGGACAGGCAAGATGTTTGCCGTCGAGCATTACGGGATCGCGCCCGATTTGCTCCTGGTCGGTAAGTCGATTGCAGCGGGCCTGCCACTCAGTGGAGTGATCGGACGGGCAGACGTCATGGACGCTCCCGTGCCGGGTTCCCTGGGTGGCACCTATAGCGGCAACCCGGTTGCTTGCGCTGCGGCCCTTGCGGTGCTGGACGTCTTCGAGGAGGACAAGCTGCTGGAGCGGGCGATGGCCATCGCACAGTTGGCACGTCCGCGCCTAGAGAAGATGCAAGGGCGTTTCGCCAGTATTGGCGAGGTGCG
>Ga0137380_10006710_pt1 | contig 10274 bp, 9 predicted proteins | sample SagtaG_17_FD_104809 | JGI IMG/M metagenome (GOLD analysis project Ga0137380, IMG submission 104809) | Vadose zone soil microbial communities from Sagehorn Ranch, Mendocino, California, USA - Sage2_L_100_16 metaG | ecosystem: Environmental > Terrestrial > Soil > Vadose zone | place: USA... | reverse complement strand
TTGATTTGGCTTGCCATGTAAGGGAAAGCCTCGTCCCGAACGAAGTCTCGCAGCTCTGTGCCGCTCTTGAAGCGCCATTTCGTCCACCGGTAGCGCTCGGCCTGCTTTGGGAAAAGGAGCTTTCCGTTGCCGCCACCCTTCAGACCCGTCAAGCGCGTCTGGAGTTCGCGATTGGATTCTTCCTCGTCGAGAAGTTTCAGATAGATGAGGTATGAAATCTGCTCGATATAGGTGACCGGATTTGTCACTCCACCGGCCCACAGGATGTCGGTGAATGCGGTCCAGCTTTCTGCGGATCTCCTGATTCATTTTGGATCGGGTACTCCTAGTTGCCGGCAGATCTTACGGGCCAGCAGATCGGCGATTTCGGTGTGCCGGGGAACGGTGCTGATTCGGGTCGTGTCTGCCAGGTTTATGTATCGACTGTGCTTTGCGCCTTCACGAAGAAGCACGCATCCATGGCGCTCAAGATGACGAATCAGCGCCGTTCGCTTCATACCTCCAGTTCCTCGACAACCACTTCACGCCCGGGAAGACTAGAAAGATCTACGGGCTTTCGCATTTCGCGCACCGCGTCGATGAGATTCTCCCTTGCCTCCTCCAGAGTGCTTCCCTGAGTGAGCGCACCCGGGACATCCTCTGTCCAGGCGACCCACCACTTTCCGTCTTTGGCAAATGTTGCCTTGATTTTCATGGCTCTCTCCCCTACGCCAACTTTCGGCTAAAAACCGAATCGTTCAAATCTTCAATAATGTTTTGGATCCCTTTTTCTCCAAAAAGCTCCACACCCAGACCGGCCGCGTTTAGTATCGACAGAGGCGGCTTGAAAAGGTCCTCGACTTCAATCTTGCCGCTTGCGATGCCGCGGTTCTTGAGCAGAGACAGATACTGCGCTTGCTGAGGAAGTGAGGCTCTTCGCAGCAGAGAACTCTTCTGCAACCGCTCGTCTTTCGTATAATCGGCAGGCCGTGTGCGCGTGCTGTGGCGCCGATGATTCGGTCGGCGGGGTCGCGGGATGACGGCCAAAGGTCCTTGAGCGACGATAGCTCCGAGCGGTACTGCAGTGAACTATTTTCGCATCTTAACGCATCTAGTGATAGAATATCGCGACCGGTGATAGGATTTCGCGTTGCCGAGGTGCCTCAGATCTCGCCGTGGTGATACGTTTTCACGGGAACAATCATGCGTGATTGGATTTCGCGGTCAGTGAACGATTTTCACGGACGAGCACTGCCTGAACCCGCGGTCCCCGCAGGTTATGCCGCGCTTATCGAACGTTTCGATCTGGCTGTACCTCTACCTGCTCGGCTAACCGTCATTGCCGAGCGTCACCACCCGGCACCGAACCCGTCCTGGCTCCTGCTGACGCCTCGTCATCGTCCGCCCGATACGCTCGAGGGTCAACTCGTTTTCGCATTGAAGTGGGAAGGCCTTGATCTCGGTGTCCTGGCCGCTCTCTTCAAAGCTGTGGAGCCCCATGAAATCGCCGCGATTGTACGGGCAACGCCAACGGGCGCCTTCGCACGTAGGATATGGTTTCTCTACGAGTGGCTTACGGGACGTGAGCTCGATGTCCCCGATCCCGGGAAGGTTCGAGTTGTAACAATCGTCGATCCAGAACAGCAGGTCGGTCTCCAGAAGGGCACACCATCGCCTCGCCACAAGGTCGTCGACAATCTACCTGGAACGCGCGGCTTTTGTCCCATGATCCGGTGGACTCCAGAGCTTCGAGCAGCCGTCGCGAAAGGACTCGACCTGCGCGCCCGTGAAATCATCGGGCGCACACGAAAGGACCTCGTCACGCGCGCCGCGGCATTTCTTCTGCTCAGCGACTCGAAGTCGTCGTTCGCGATTGAGGGCGAACGCCCGTCGAGCGCCCGAGCTGCGCGGTGGGCCCGCGTGATTGGCGAGGCAGGCGTTCATCCGGTCACGATTGACGAATTGGAACGGCTTCAGCGTCTGGTCATTGGCGATACACGCTTCGTGAAACTTGGGCTCCGAGAAGACGGCGGATTCGTGGGGACGCACGACAGGGACTCACAGGAACCCATCCCCGACCACATCAGCGCGCGGCCGCAGGATCTCAGAGGCCTCCTCGGCGGCATCATTGAATACGATGGTCGTTCAGTCACTGGGGGTGTGGATCCTGTTGCGGCCGCTGCCGCCATCGCGTTCGGATTCGTGTACATCCATCCGTTCGTCGATGGCAACGGCCGGCTACATCGGTGGCTGATTCATCAGGTGCTCGCCACCGCGGGGTATAACCCGCCTGGCATCGTGTTTCCGATTAGCGCGGCTATTCTTCGGCGGATCGATGAGTATCGAGCTGTGCTTGAGTCGTACTCTGCTGCCATGCTGCCGTTGGTCGAATGGCGCCCCACTGCCGACGGCAACGTGGATGTCCGGAACGACACGGCCGACTACTACCGGTACTTTGACGCAACGGCGCATGCCGAGTTTCTGTATTCGTGCGTCGAACAGACAGTTGAACAGGATTTACCAGAAGAAGTTCGGTTCTTGGAAGCGTTCGACAAGTTCTCGGCCGCAATAAAAGAGATCGTCGAGATGCCAGATCGAGAGATTGAGCGGCTCCGCGGGTTTCTCGCACATGGAGGTGGACATCTGTCAAAACGCGCACGTGAAAACGAGTTTCGTGCGCTGACCAATGAAGAGACAACTCGCGTGGAGGCTCTCTACAGCGAACTCTTTGGAGCGTTCGGCCGCGAAGCGGTCTGAGCGGGCCTTGTGAATTGACACAGCGTGCTGTATAAAACCCGGACCGTAGACGGGGATCAATCCTCATGGCACGCACCGGCGCGGATCTTGTGGTTGAAGCGTTGACGGCCGCGGGAGTCAAGAACTTGTTTACGCTCTCCGGCAACCAGATTCTTTCAGTCTATGACGCTACTAACGGGCGCGCCATCAGGCTTATCCACACGCGGCACGAAGCGGCAGCGGTGCATATGGCCGACGGCTGGGGGCGCTTGACCGAACAGCCGGGTGTCGCGCTGGTGACCGCAGGACCCGGCCACTGCAACGCTCTCTCCGCGCTTTACGTGGCCCTGATGGCGGAATCGCCGGTCGTGCTGTTAAGCGGCCATTGCCCGCGTTCGCAAATAGGCAGAGGCGCATTTCAGGAAATAGATCAGGTTGCCGCTGCCAGGCCAGTGACGAAAGCCGCCTGGCTGGCAGAGGACCCCAAACATCTGGGTGAGGACATCGCTACCGCGTTGTATCTTGCCAGCGCCGGACGCCCGGGTCCTGTCCACCTCAGCCTCCCCTCGGACTTGCTGGAATCGGTCGTGCCGGATGCAGCTACAGACGCCACCCTGCCAGAACGTCCGAGACCAGCTCCAGTTGCAGATGCATTGATAGCCAGCGTGCTTCGTCTCCTGGCAGAGGCCAAGCGTCCTCTGATCTTGACGGGGCCGGCGATGGGACGAACGATCCTATGGAGAAAAGTGGAACGCCTGTCAGAAGCCACAACCATTCCTGCCCTTCCGATGGAAAGCCCGCGCGGCGTCAATGACCCGTGGCTGCATGCGGCAAAGGGATGTTTGAGCAAAGCGGACCTGGTGCTGCTGCTTGGGAAGAAGCTTGACTTCTCGCTCCGTTTCGGACGGCCGCCCGCTTTTTCCCCTCAGTGCCGCTTCATCCAGGTCGGCGACGATGCTGAGCAAATTGGCGACGAGACGCGCGTTGCGCTGACGGTGCGGGGTGATCCCCCGGCTGTGGTGTCGCGGTTGACAGAAGCGGCGCAAGAGTGGCCGTGGCAGCATCGCTCTTGGGGGGCAGAGGTGGCGGCGGCCCGAAACACGACTCCCGCCGAGTGGGAACAACTGCGCCGCTCATCGCGGCGACCTATCCACCCGCTGCGCGTTTGCGCGGCTGTGCAGCCGTTTCTGGACGACGGCGCGGCGCTGGTATGCGACGGCGGAGAGTTCGGGCAGTGGGCGCAGGCCGGTCTGGAAGCGGGTTGCCGTCTGATCAACGGTCTCTCGGGTGGGATCGGCAGCGCGCTCCCGCTGGCTGTGGCCGCGAAACTGTCGTACCCGCGGCGGAACGTATTCGTGGCCTTGGGTGACGGGACTTTCGGCTTCCACGCCCTCGAGCTCGACACGGCTTTGCGCTACCGCTTGCCCATCATCGCCATCGTTGGCAACGACGCGTGTTGGAACGCGGAGTATCAGTTGCAGTTACAGCACTACGGCGCAGAGCGCGCCGTGGGTTGTGACCTGCTATTCTCACGTTATGACAAAGTGGCGGAGGCTTTGGGCGGGCACGGCGAGTATGTTGAGGATCCGGACGAGCTCACGACTGCGTTGAAGCGCGCGGTGGAGTCGGGACTCCCCGCATGCGTCAACGTCATCATTGATGGCGTTGCGGCGCCCGTGTCGCAGTTGCGGGACCATTAGCGGCAGCATGATCTGCCACAGAGGCGCGGAGACACAGAGACTTTCTCTGTGTTTCTGTGCCTCTGTGGCCATTCCGTTGGGTCCGTCTAACTACCTGACTCCGTTGCGCGCTCGAATCACTCGTATCTCAGCGCCTTGATCGGATCGACGCGGGCGGCTCTTCGGGCCGGGAAGTAACACGCGGCCAGAGCCGTGCCGGCCAGCAACAGCGACACGCCGAGAAATGTCAACGGGTCGGTCGCCTTCACCGAATAGAGCAGGCTTGAGAGGTACCGCGTTGTGGCGAACGCAGCGATGAGCCCGATTGCGACGCCCATCAGCGTCAGAGTCATGCCTTGCCGCACGACGAGCCCGAGCACGTTGCCCGTTTGCGCGCCGAGCGCCATTCGCACGCCGATCTCGTGGGTGCGTTGCACTACGGCATACGACATCACGCCGTAAATGCCTGCAACAGCGAGCACAAGCGCGAGCGACGCAAAGCTGCCGAACAGGATCGCGTTCAGCCGGCGCGGTGCGATGATCGCAGCCAGACGCTGCTCCATCGACATCACGTTGAAGACCGGCTGGTCCGGGTCGAGGTTTTCCACCAGGCTCCGGGCGGCGCCGGCGAGATCCATTGGATTGCCCGCCGTGCGAATCACCAGGGTCATGCGGCTGGAGCCGCCTTGCAGGTAGGGCCGATAGATCTCCGCGGGCGTGTCGCCTTCAAAGACGCTTTGGCGCGCGTCGCCGACGACGCCGGCGACGGTCAGGCCGTCGTCGCGCGCCGCCCCGGCTTTTATGCGTTTGCCGATCGGATCAACGTTCGAAAAGTAGCGTCTCACGAAGGCCTCGTTGACCAGGACGACATGTTGCGAGCCTTCCGCGTCCCGGTCGTCGAAGAGACGCCCTTGCTTCAGCGGAATCCCCATCGCCTTGAAGTAGTCCGGGCTGACAGCGGCCATAGAGACGGGCGGTTCCTTCCCGAAGCCTTGTGGCGGCCGGCCCTCGACACTCACGGTCGTCATGAGGGAGTAATCCGTCATCGGCAGATGATCGGTCAGTCCGGCGAATTGAGCGCCCGGCAGCGTCTGGAGCCGCTGGAGAACGGTCTGGAAGAAGCTCGCCGCCCGCGTCCCGTATTGACGCTCAGAGAGGTTGATCTGCAGGGTCAAGACGCCTTCCGGCCTGAAGCCCGCATCGACCGCGCGCAGGCGGATGAAGCTCCGCATCATCAGGCCGGCGCTGATGAGGAGTACGAGGGCGAGGGAGACTTCTGAAACCACAAGGCCGCCCCGCAGGCCATGCCGTCGCAGGCCCCCGCCGAAGCCACGCTCGCCCTCCTTGAGCGCGTCGTTGAGATCGGCGCTCGACGCCTGCAACGCCGGCGCCAGGCCGAAGATCAAACCGGTCGCGAGCGAGACGATCACCGTGAACGCAAGCACGGTGCCGTCGATGCCGATCTTTTGAACGTGCGGCAGGTTGAGCCCGCCCAACGAGCGAAGGACGCCGGCGCACCAGAGCGAGAGCAGCAGCCCCAGCGTGCCGCCGAGCAGCGAGAGCAACGCGCTTTCGGTCAGCAGTTGGCGGACCAGGCGAAGCCTTCCGGCGCCGAGAGCGGCGCGGACGGCGATCTCGCGCTGGCGCGCCGCCGCACGCGCCAGCAGCAGGTTCGCGGCGTTGGCGCAGGCGATGAGCAGAACGAAAGTGACCGCGCCGAAGAGAACCAGAAGGGCAAGCTTCACGTTCGCGACCACATGCTCGTGCAGGCCGACGAGCTGGATGAGGCCTTGCGTTCTGAACAACGGGATCCGCGGTTCCGGTCCCTGTGCCGCAAAAAATTTCCTGTCTTCGTCTCCCTGCCCGTCCTTTCCCGGAAGCGGTCGTGTGACCAGGCGGCCTTGCGGCGATTGTGGAACGTCGGATCGCGTGGTATTCGCAAACGGCTCCGTCGCGGCTCGTGGAGGATTGTCCGGTCCGATCATGACCGCTCCAGCGCCGGACGACGGTTCCCTGGGACCAATCGACCCCCTCGCCGTGTCCAACGGCGGCGGAACAGACCGACTGTGCGGAGCGCTATTCGGCGAGGGGGTGGCGCCGCCGGGAGCGCCGCCCGCCGCAGGCGGCGCGTTGAACCGCAGCGGTCCGCGGCCCATCACGCTCGCCGCTCGCTGGCTCAGGCGCTCGTTGATGGTTTCGAGCTCCGCCCTCGCCTGCTGCATCGTCACGCCCGGTTTCAGGCGCGCGACCACGTGCACGAGCGAGATGCGGATACGGCCTTGCTCCGCCGTGTCGTCGAGCGCGAGCGGGAGCCAGATTTGGAACGGCTCGGGGAACAGAAACGCCGGCGGAAGGACGCCGATGACCGTATAGGTCTCGTTGTTCAGCCTGATGGTTCTGCCGAGCGCGCCGTGGTCGCCGCCGAAGCGCCGGCGCCAAATGCCATGACCGAGCACGGCGACCTTTGGGCCCGCCGGCCGATCTTCCTCCGGTGCGAACGTACGGCCAAGAAACGGCTGCACGCCGAGCATGGGAAAGAAATCGGCCGTGACCTGGCCGCAGATAACGCGCTCGGCCTTGTCTACTCCGCTAAGGTTATAATCGCCGCCGCCATACGCGGCGATCCTGGAGATCGACTGCGCCTGTTGCTTCCACGCGACGAACTCGGGCCCACCAATAAACTCTCCGCCGCCGAGCACCATGCCGCCATCGGGCGGCGCCTCCTTGACCACGCGCACGAGCTGGCCCGGCTCGCGATACGGCAGCGGCCGGAGCAACACACCGTTGACCACGCTGAAAATGGAAGTGTTGGCGCCGATGCCGAGCGCCAGCGTAAGGACGGCGATGGCCGTAAAGCCCGGGTTTTTCTGAAGAGTCCGCAGTCCGTAGCGAATGTCCTGCAGCAACATCTCCATGAGATCAGTCCTTTACTTAGGGTGCAATTGGAAGTGGGAGTCAATTCACGCTGCGTGAACTCCTCAGAAGCTGGGGAGAATTTTAATTCGTGTTAATTCGTGGCCAATAAAACCGACTACGAATTCCACGAAGCAGCCGAGCCGCAACCAAAAGTAAAATCACACCCCACTGCGCTCTCTGGAGTGCGGCACCTCGCTGAATGCCCGCATAAACACGTACGTCAGCGATGGTCTGAGATGTACGTGTATGAAAGTATACCGACGAGGACTTCCAGGTCAACGCTTCCCACGCATCGTAAGAATCCGGCGGCAAGGGGCAATATTGGCACAACAGATTTCGTTGCGGATCCCATCGGGTTCGGAAGTCTTGCTGCTGCCGGTTCAGGAATACGGATCAGCTGCTGCTGCCGGCGAAGAGGCGTGCTACGACGACCAGGAGCACGGCGCCGACGGTCGCGGCAGCAAGAGAATAAATGAATCCTCCGCCGAAGATTCCGAGCTTCGAGAAGAGCCATCCTCCGAGAACTGCCCCAACGAGCCCCAGAACAACGTCTGTGACGCAGCCGAAGCCGTGTCCGCGCGAGATTTTCCCCGCCAGCCAGCCCGCGATCAAGCCGATGAGCAGCCAGCCAATCAGGCTATGGCGAAATTCAACGACCCATACGCGTGTTTGAAGAGAAGCAGAAAGCATCGTGCCTCACGCAAAGGAAAATTTTGGTTGGTTCGCCACATTCTAGCGAAATTTGCAGGAGAGTCGAGCGTAGATTAGCCCTCCGATCAGTATAAACGCTCGACGGGTTGTGGAAGGCCGCTCAAGAAGACTTCAAGCACTTTATTCACCACGGAGACACGGAGTACACAGGGCGGCATACCCGCAACCAAACTAAAGTTCTTCGCGTCTTCTTCGCGTGCTTCGCGCCTTCGCGGTCAAAGTCCAGCCCAGGATTCACCGCGAAGCCGCGAAGAGCGCCAAGAGCGCGAAGATTTCGCGATGAAAAATCCTTTTCCGCCTAAGTTTTTCTGGTTTCGATACTTTCTCAGGTCTGAGACTTCGGATACAATCCCGGAACGATGAGGCGCGAGCGGTTTGAAAGACTCGTCCGGGAAGCGTTTGACTCACTGCCGGAAGAATTCCGAAGGCGGATTGAGAATGTGGCAATAGTGGTGGAGGACGTGCCGCGTGGACAGGAGGACCCGGGCCGCCTGCTCAGCAAGGATCCGGATGAAGTCCTGCTGATGGGCGAATTTATCGGGATCCCGCAGACGGCAAGGAGTTGTTGGGATGTGCCTGCGGGTCCGGATCATATCCTGCTCTACGAGAAAAACATCGAAGCCGTTTGCGCCACCGATGACGAAATTCGCGAGGAGATCCGACTTACGCTCTGGCACGAGCTCGGTCATTACTTCGGCATGACCGAGGACCAACTCGAAGATATTTGAGAAAGCGGCGGCATGGCCTGCTGGGAGCGCACGCATCCTGCGTGCGGGGCATCAGACACGCACAGCACGCTGGAAGCGCGCGCTCCCAGGGACGGATTCTCTGCGGCCTCAGCGTCTCGGTCGTGATGCCAGTCGTCTCAGCGCCTGCTGCGCGAGTCTCTTTGCGCTTTCTATTTTCGCGGCTTCGTTGCCCGGGCCTCCGACGCTCACGCGCAGATACGAGTTGCCTTCAAGCACGTATAACGCTCCGCTGATCCGGTTGCCGAGCCAGAACGCCTCTTCACCCAGGCCGCTTACCGGCCGCGGCTCTTCGGATTCCTTTTCTTCAGAAGAGCCGGCGCCCTGTCGCAACTTGCCCGAACCGTGGAATATTTGCATCCAGTAGTCGCGCGCCGCGGTACGAGCGGTCTTTCGCGGCTCCGTCCGAGCCACCGTGAGGTTCACAGACCTCGCAAACGCCGCGGCCAGGTAAAAGCACTGTGAAGTGATGAACGAGCCGTTGAAACTCTCGTTCCGCTTGGTCTGCTTCACCGGCTCGCGCTGAACCTCCTCGACTTCCTTTGCCGTCAGCAAGGCACACGCATCGAAGCCTTCAAGAGGCGCCTTTGGGGTTGCAGCAAGGCTCTTCGATTGCCCCGGCAAGACACAGGGAAGAGAAAGCAACGCGACGAGTCCGCCGAGGCAGATCCTGGAGGCCCGCTTCATCGTCCTTTCGTCCGCGGCGGGTTCTTGCAGAAGCTGTTGCCCACCAGCGCGTATGCCGTCGTTGCCGCCGATGAGATCGTGTCGGCCGCGTCTTCGGACCTCAGCGATCGGAGATTGCTCGCGGGGAAGGTTCGGGCGAACAGCCCGCCGATCAGGTCGCCCGGTTGCGGGCTCCCGATCTTGGTCGTCGAGAGTACGAGCGTGATCGTGCCATCCCGCTTGAAATTGCTCTCGGCGTCGGCCGGCCCGAGACGGAACTGCGAAAACGTGTTCACGAGCGTCGGGGCTTCATTGAGGATATACCCGTAGTCGAACGCGACGCTGCCGAGAGCGTTCGAGGTCATCCCGACCCAGTAGCGCCCCTCCCACTTGGAGTCCGCCTGGAGCGCCGCGGGACGCGTCGGGAAGTTCCAGATGACGCGCCACGTCCGACTGTTCGGGACGACGCTCAGATCCGCCACCTTCATCGTGAAAACGAGCTTGTTGTCCCCGCCAAGGAACGGTTCGCCAATCGAGACCGACTGGATATCGAGATCCGCATTGGCCGGCGCGGCCACTTGATCGCCCGACCGATCCGTGGCCACCAGGATTCCCGGCAGGACGCAGGAGCTGCCGACAGGCGGCGCCGTCGTTTCGTTCGACCCGCACGACTCGCCGTTCGCATTGATTGCTGACACGCGGTACGAATACGTCACGCTCGGGTCCCCCGGTTGATCCGTGTAGTCGCTCGCCGCGCCGAGACTCTTCAGCAGCCCCGCTGTCCCGCCGGCCGCGCGCCTGAACACCTTGTAGCCGGTCACCTGTGGCTAAAGATTGGATT
>Ga0137380_10006709_pt1 | contig 10274 bp, 5 predicted proteins | sample SagtaG_17_FD_104809 | JGI IMG/M metagenome (GOLD analysis project Ga0137380, IMG submission 104809) | Vadose zone soil microbial communities from Sagehorn Ranch, Mendocino, California, USA - Sage2_L_100_16 metaG | ecosystem: Environmental > Terrestrial > Soil > Vadose zone | place: USA... | reverse complement strand
CTCAACAATTTGGCAAGAGCAGGAGGGCTTGCGCCCGCCGTGGAGCGAATACTACCCACAGGACGCTGACGCTTTTTTACAATACAAATCCGCGGCCCCTCGCTATCAGTCCGTGAACAGCCTTGCGACTGAGCCAGCGTCGTCAGTGCTCTTTACGCGCGAAACTTGTTCTGGCCTGTCGAACGTTCGCGCTACGGAGCGGCCGACCTGTTTCCTAAACGGTGGGCGACCACTCAGGATTGATCAGACGAAAGCCTGCCTTTAGCCGACTATTCGTTAGTCTGTCTCTTTGACCCAACCGCCGTTGCGTTGCCGGCGTCTAATCGACAACCCGGCTAACGATTCTGTCGAGGGAGATGAGAGATATGGGACTCCAAACTTCGTGTAATCATCATCGGGCGGGGCTCTCGTACAACCGAGAGCCGCAGGGAACGCCCGAGCTCCTACGATCGGGCCGGGCTCGCGTGGAGTGACCCAGGACCTGCGGACGAGACCGTCGAGCAGACGATCCGCGATCTCCACGCGCGCGAGGCGGAATCTGAGCGTAACCTTTTCCGCAGGGTGAGGTATTCATGCTCAGGTCCGCCATTGCTCTTCCCGTTCTGCTGCCCGGCGCCGCAAGGTTTGCAATTGGGCAACGGCGCATCGATCGGCGGAAGGGATTTCCCGCGCGTGCGGAAAGTTGAAGCGGCCTAACAGCGGCACGTATAGGGAGTCTAATTCAAATGATGCACTCAGTTGCGTCCGATTTGCGCTACGCGGGGCGCGAACTTTTGCGGCGGCCGGGGTTCGCCTTGACCGCGGTCCTCTCGCTGGCGCTCGGCGTGGGCGCCACCAGCGCGGTTTTCAGCGTTGTTTATGCAGTGCTGATCAATCCCTTTCCCTATGTCGGCGCGGAACGTATGATGCAAGTCTCGCTCAAGGACAAGGCCGGCAACTACCGGTATCCCGGACTGACCGGACCGCAGATCGAGGGGCTTCGCCAGGTTGCGGTGATCGAAAGCGTGGTCGGAGAGGATGGGTGGAACCTCACCACCACCGACGGCGATCTCCCCGAGGATGTCGTTGCAACGTACGTTACTCCAAACGCTCCGAATCATTGGGGCACGCCAGCGTTAAAGGGCCGGTGGCTGATCCCCTCGGATGCCCCTACCGGTAAGGAGCCGGAACGAGTGGTGGTGCTCGGTTACCGGTTCTGGCAGCGATACTACGGCGGCGATCCGGACGTTGTCGGGCGAACGATCCACCTGGTGCGGAAGCCTTATCAGGTCGTGGGTGTGATGCCGCCGCGTTTCCGATGGCGCGAAGCGGATATCTACCTGCCGCTCAAGTTCACGCTGGACCCTAACACCGGTTTTGGGGTGACGCTCAAACTGCGCCCCGGCATCTCGACGGAACGGGCGAACGCCGAGCTGCAGCCGATCCTGGAGCAGTTCGCCAAGGAAACCCCGACGCGGTTTCCGGACGCATTCCGCGTCAACCTGCGAAGCATCATCGAACTCTTCGCCAGGCCGCTGGGGCCAACGCTTTACCTGCTGTTCGGCGCGGTTGCATCGCTGCTTCTGATCGGGTGTGGGAACGTCTCCATCCTGCTATTGGCGCGCGGCGCGCAACGGCAACATGAGTTGGCGATCCGCGCCGCGCTGGGAGCCGGGCGCGGCCGGATTGTGCGGCAGCTATTTACCGAGTCCCTGGCGATCGCCTTGACCGGGACTACGCTCGGAATACTCATCGCCTGGAAGAGCCTTGCGATCATCATCGCCTGGCTGCCGTCCAGCGCTTTCCCGGCAGAATCGGTCATCGAGATGAACCTGCCGGTGCTGTTGTTCAGCGCCGGCCTGGCCTTCGCCACCGCACTCGTATTCGGCATCGCGCCGGCTTTACAGCTTTCGCGGCCGGACGTGGCACGGGTCGTCCAAAGCAGCACACGCCGGGTGATGGGAAGTGTTCATGGTAAGCGCACTCATAGCGCGATGGTGGCGACGCAGGTCGCACTGACGCTCCTGATGCTGACCGCAGCCGCGGCGGCGGGCAAGGGATTCCTGCGCCTGGTGAATATGGACCTCGGATACGACCCGCACCGAACTATGTCGGTGCCTATCCCCGTACACGATGGGACGTACGGCTCGTGGAAGGAACGGTCCGAATATTTCGAGCAGATCCGCGCCCGGATCGCGGCCCTGCCACAGGTGGTTGCGGCCGGCATTTCGACCAACGCAACGCCGCCCGCGAACGGAGGCGACAGCAGGATTGAAATCATGGGGGCCAGCGAATCGGAGAAGCCGGTGGTGCGGGTGAACTTTATCAGCCCCGAGTATTTTCCAGTGCTGCGCATTCCACTGTCGCAGGGGCGCCTGTGGGATCATGCCGAGACCATGCGCGGGGCTGTGGTCGCGGTGATCAACCAGACGATGGCGCGACAATACTGGCCGAAGGGTGATGCAATCGGGCGCCAGTTGCGCATCCCGGGCCTGAAGGATCAGCCGCCGTACCAACCCGCCGCGGCCGGAAGCGAAGGCTGGCTCCGGATCGTGGGCGTAGTGGCCGATGCTCGCAACGACGGCCTGCGCAACCCCGTTAAACCCGCGGTGTACGTGCCCTATTCCCTGCGAATGCGGATGTTCACGCAGATTCTGGTGCGCACTCGCGTGCCTCCGCTTTCCCTGCTGCACGCGGTGCGGGCGGAGTTGGTGCAGATCGACAAGGAACAGCAGGCGATGCGAGTCCGTGACCTGGAGACGTGGATCATCGAGATGCGTGAGTACGCCCAGCAACGCCTGGTGGCCCGCCTGTTTGCCATATTCTCCGGCCTCGCAGTACTGCTCGCCGCCGCCGGGCTTTACAGCGTGGTCTCCTACGGTGTCGCGACCAGGACCAATGAATTCGGGATTCGCATGGCGCTGGGGGCGCGGGCCTGGGATGTGGTGCGGCTCGTGCTTTCCGCCACCTCGGCGAGTGTGGGCGGAGGGCTGGCGGCTGGCCTGGCGCTGAGCCTGATTTTCGACAACCTGGCGCAGAAGTGGCTGACGGAGAGTTCGCGAGATCCGATCATTCTGTGCGGCTCGGCGGTGCTGTTGGTCGCCGTCGCTGGGTTGGCCTGTTTCGCGCCGGCGCGGCGGGCGGCTTCGGTGGACCCGAGCGAAGCGCTGAGATATGAGTAAACTTCGAGCTCAGGGGTCGCTTTGGCCGAGTGTGTACCATTTCTCGGGAAAGGTCGGGAGGACGGCGCGAAATCAATTTGACGTATGGGTACCTCTGGCGCTGAATCTGGAGAAACTTCAACGCAATACGTATTTTTTGCGCGTCTTTGCCCGGCTCAAGCCGGGTGTTACCCTGACCCAGGCACAAGCCGACCTGAACGTAGTGGCGGCGAATCTCGCGCTCCACTACCCTGAGTGGAACAAGAACAGTAAGTCGGTGCGCCGTAGAGACGGCCCGGCGGGCCGTCTCTACACAACCGCGAGTATCTGAAAACTCTCGAATTTGATTGCGGCCAGGGCGCGCCGTGAGACAATCGCTCAGCATCCGCGTGGTGGATCGGAAACTACAGGTTACAAATGAAGAAACTTGTCTCTCGGCGCCAGTTGCTGAAACGTCTCGGCGCCGCCGGCTCGGTTTCACTAGTGACCTCTCGGAGTGCCTCGTCTTGGGACCCGGCCATCCTGGTTACCGGCCGTCCGGTCGAAATCGCGGTCTCGCAGGTCAGCGCCGAAACAGTCCGGATCAGCGTACTCCCCATCGAGGACGGCCGCGTTCAGCTCGTGCCGCAAGACGGATCACGCGTTCACCCTGCCTGGAATCCGCCGCGGGCGCGCCTCAGAAGACTTGTCCGTGAGGAACGAGTCCAGTGCGGAAATGTCGTGGTAAAACTCTCTCCCGATCCGCTGGCCGTCCATGTCGAGACTCGGGATGGGCGCCTGGTGCAGCATCTCCGCCTCGATAGCCAAACCGGTTCTCTGTCTTTCCTTCTGGGCGATCAGCCGTTGCTCGGCCTCGGGCAAGGCGGCCCGCAGTTCGATCGCCGCGGCTCGTCGGACCGCATGAGAAGCGGACAAAGCGGATACATGCTGCGAACGCACGGCGGGCGCTTGCCTATCCAGTGGCTGATCGGAACGGGCGGTTGGGCGATGTTCATTCACCACCCGTCGGGAGCCTTCGACTTCAGCGGACAGGAAGGTCGTTTCGATCCGGGCACTCCGGACACGGCGCTTCCGCTCGACCTTTTCATCGTTGCGTCGCGCGATCCAGCACAGGTCATGGCGGAGTACGCGAGACTGACGGGGCTCCCCCAGATGCCGCCGTTGTGGTCGCTGGGCTACCAGCAGTCCCACCGCACGCTCGCGAGCCGTGAGGAGATCCTGTCTGTAGCGAGGACATTCCGCGAGAAGCAGCTCCCGTGTGATTCGCTGATCTACCTGGGCACCGGCTTCTGCCCTTCGGGCTGGAACACCGGTCATGGCTCTTTTACTTTCAACTCCTCGGTGTTTCCGGATCCGAGGCGGATGATTGAGGAACTGCATGCGTTGCACTTCCGCATCGTACTGCACGTCGTGATCCAGGCCCGCGAGCTGCGTGGCACGGTCCAGGACCGCTTCGACATGGAAAAGTTCGAGGAGAAAGAGGCCGCTTCCTACTGGAATCAGCATCGCAAGGTATTTGCGCTCGGCGTTGGCGGCTGGTGGCCCGATGAAGGTGATCCGCTGAACGCAGCTTCACGGCTCACGCGGAACCGGATGTATTGGGAGGGCCCGCAACTCGACAGGCCCAATGAGCGGCCGTTCGCGCTCCACCGCAACGGGCACGCGGGCATGCAGCGTTACGGCGCCTTCCTCTGGTCGGGCGACGTCTATTCCACCTGGGAGACGCTGCGCACGCATGTTCCGGTCGCCATCAACACCGGGTTGAGTGGGATCCCGTATTGGGGAACCGACATCGGCGGCTTCGTGCCGACGAAGGAATACACGGGCGAGCTGCACGTGCGCTGGTTCCAGTTCGGCGCCTTCTGTCCGTTGTTCCGATCGCACGGGCGCACCTGGCACCTGCGCCTGCCCTGGGGGTGGAATACGGGTGAGCTTGGCCCGGACGAAGTCAAGACCTACACCGGGGGTGCCGCCAACCCCGATCCCAGCGAGCTGCACAACGCCGACGTGGAGCCAATCTGCCGCAAGTATCTCGATCTCCGTTATCGACTCCTGCCGTATCTTTATACTGCTATCCGAGAGAGCCACGGGACCGGCTTACCGGTGATGCGGGCACTCTGGCTTCACTACTCCGGCGATCCGGCTGCCGTGGCGCGGGGGGATGAGTATCTCTGGGGCCGCGATATGCTGGTCGCGCCTGTCACCGAAAAGGGCGCGACCTCGCGTACACTGTATCTCCCACGCGGGACCTGGTATGACTTCTGGACGGAGGAGAAACTCGAAGGAGGCCGCGAGATCCGCAGGTCTGTGGATCTCGCGACCATGCCGCTCTACGTCCGCGCGGGCGCTATTCTTCCTATGGGACCGGTGAAGCAGTACACGGGCGAGAAAACAGATGCCCCGGTGACTCTCCGGATCTATCCCGGCGCGAATGCCGCATTCACCCTGTATGAAGATGACGGAATTTCGTTCAACTACCGCAAGGGCGATTGGATGGGAATCCAGGCTGCGTGGGAGGACAACCGCCGCAGGCTCACCTTGCGACTCGCCGAAGGCTCGCGCTTGCTCCCTCCCGGGCGGCACGCGATCGAAGCGCGTGTCGTTGCGGAAAAGGAGAAACGCGCCGTCACGTTTGAGGGACGGCGGATCGAAGTTCAGCTTTGAGCATCAGCCTCGACAGGAAGGAGCGACAAGATGAACCGGAGACACCTGTTTTGTAATGCGGTCCTGTTCTGCAGCATGCTCCTGCCGAGACCCACCCTTGCACAGGGAACAATCGCCGATTATCAACGGGCGGCCGCGGTTCGAGAGAAACTCCAGGGGCTTGCCGTGAATATGCCCGAGAAAGCCAACTGGATCGAGGGAACAAGCCGTTTCTGGTACAGAAAGTCGGTCAAAGGCGGAAATCAATTCGTGCTCGTTGATGTCGCGGACCTGTTGAAGAGACCCGCTTTCGATCACGAAAAACTGGCCGCCTCGCTTGCGGCGGGATCGGCCGAAAAATACTCCGGTGTCACCCTGCCCTTCTCATTCATCACATTCGTCGACAACGAAAAGTCCCTGGAATTTGCCGCTGGTGATTCGAAGTGGCGGTGCGACCTGACGGAATACAACTGCAAGAAGATTGGCCCGGCCGGGCCGGGCGATTTGCGCAGTGGCCGCGGCAGCTCGCCCCCATTGCGCGGGTCTCAGGAAGATGATCAGCCTAAAGCTTCCCCCGACGGGAAATGGGAGGCGTTCGTCAAGAATTACAATGTGCACGTCCGAGCCAAGGGAAGCAAAGACGCGGTTCCGCTAAGCTTCGACGGGTCGGAGGGGAATTACTACACGCCGGCTTCGATCCGTTGGTCTCCGGATTCGACCAGGCTGGCCGTGTACCGCGAGCGGCCGGGATATCATCGCAAGATCCAGTACATCGAGTCTTCGCCGGAAGACCAGCTTCAACCGAAATACTCGACTCGGGAATACGTGAAGCCTGGCGATGCCCTCGACATCCGGCAACCGGTGCTGTTTCAAATCGAGACAAGGAAACAGCTACTCGTCGAAAACACTCTCTTCCCCAATCCATACGAGCTGTCGCCGCTCACCTGGCGTAAGGACAGTCGCGCGGTCACATTTGAATACAATCAGCGGGGGCACCAGGTTTATCGAGTCATTGAAGTCGATGCCCGGACGGCAAAGGCGCGCGCCGTCATCAGCGAAGAACCACAAACATTCTTCTGTTACTCAGGTAAGTGGTTCCGTCACGACGTGAGTGACGGGAAAGAAGTCATCTGGATGTCGGAGCGGGACGGCTGGAATCACCTCTATCTCTACGACGGCGTTACGGGCGCCGTGAAGAATCAGATCACCAGGGGAAACTGGGTTGTGCGCGGAGTCGAGAAAGTCGACGAGCAAGCCCGGCAGATATGGTTACGGGGGAGCGGTATGGTTCCCGGAAAGGATCCTTACTTCGTCCATTACTATCGCATCAACTTCGACGGCACGGGACTGACCGCTTTGACCGAGGCAGACGGCAACCACTCCGTGGCCTTCTCTCAGGATATGAAGTACTACGTCGACACCTGGTCGCGCGTGGACGTTCCCCCCGTCTGCCAACTGCGCCGCGCGTCGGACAAGAAGGTACTTGCCGAGCTGGAGCGCGGCGATATCCGGGAACTGTTGCAAATCGGCTGGCGTCCGCCCGAGGTCTTCACAGCGCTCGGGCGCGACGGCAAGACCGGCATCTGGGGCATCATCATTCGGCCGACGAATTTCGATCCGTCCCGGAAATACCCCGTCATTGAGAATATCTATGCCGGCCCGCAGGATTCGTTTGTGCCGAAATCCTTCAGCATTAATGCCGGCATGCAGTCGATGGCCGAGCTCGGTTTTATCGTCGTGCAGATCGATGGGATGGGCACGTCGAACCGGTCCAAAGCGTTTCACGATGTCGCCTGGAAAAACCTCGCCGACGCCGGATTTCCCGATCGGATTCTATGGCACAAAGCTGTGGCCGAAAAATATCCGTACTACGACATTAGCCGGGCCGGCATCTACGGGCACTCCGCCGGCGGGCAGAACGCGCTGGCCGCGCTGCTCTTTCATCCCGAATTCTATGCCGCTGCCGCATCGTCCTGCGGCTGTCACGACAACCGGATGGACAAGATCTGGTGGAACGAGCAGTGGATGGGATGGCCTCTCGGCCCCGAGTATGCGGCCTGCTCCAACGTCGACAACGCATCCAAGCTCCAGGGCAAGCTGCTGCTATCGGTCGGAGAGATGGACACGAACGTGGATCCGGCGTCCACCATGCAGGTCGTCAACGCGCTGATCAAGGCCAACAAGACCTTCGAGCTTCTTGTTCTTCCAGGACAGGGGCACTCGGCGGGCGGAGATTACGGGGAGAGGAAACGATTCGATTTTTTCGTCCATCACCTGCTTTCAGTGGAACCCCCCGATTGGAACAAGATCGAAAAGAGTAAATCGACGGCTTCTACAGGCAGCGGGAGCGCCCAGCCCCAGTGATTCTTGGTGTCTTGGCGCCTCCTATGAAACTAAACGAACTGCCTCTTGTGGCCCGGGTCTGATGACCCGGGCCATAGAAAGCAACCGCGATGCCTTGAGGGGATCGGTTCCGCACAAGGATTAATTGTTACCTGATGCGCCGTCTGGCACCCCGCGTAAGACCACCGGTCGATCAATTTCAAGCGCGGCCTCAAACATGAAGAACAGATGCTGGATTCATCCAAAAAGTGCGAAATCTTAGCGTTGCGGCATGAGCGAAAATGAAACTGATACCCGAGTGCAGCGGCGAGTTCCCTAAGTAGCTGCCGGGCTTTAGCTGAGAAGGAATTCTTTTCCAGCCGGCAAGAATTTCACGCTTCATAGTATGGGAGACACCAAGGATGGATCAGCACCGCCAGGGACGTGCTAAATTCGTATAATGCTCGGCGAAGGAGAAGCTATGATCATCGGCGTACACGCGCTCATCTACAGCAAGGAACCGGAGCAGGTCCGCGCGTTCTTGAAGGACGTGCTCGAGTTTAAACCCATCGATATCGGCCACGGGTGGCTGATCTTCGCTCTGCCTCCCGCCGAGCTCGCGGTCCACCCGGGAGAAGGCCCAGGTCGGCACGAACTCTACCTGATGTGTGACGACGTAAAGGCGCTGATCAAGAAGCTGGAGAGCAAGGGGTACGAGACCCGCGAGGTCCAGGATGTCGGCTGGGGATTGCGAACGGCGGTCACGCTGCCCGGCGGCGACGAGCTCGGCATCTACGAGCCGCGGCACGCCTCTCCAATCAAGCTGAAGAAGCCAAGAGCGGCGGCAAAGACATCAAAAAAGAAGAGCGCCAGAACAAAACCCGCCCGCGCGCGCTGAGGTTCGGTCGGCTCGAACGCCGGGGTGGAACCCTTGAAGCCTTGCGAAACCAACTCGTTCATAAAGGAGTCCAGAAGAAATTAGGGAACAAACGGCTCGTGGGGAGACGTATGGTGTGTCATGACCATCGCTCAGACCGACAAACCGACTCCTCGGAAACCGCTCCGCCTGTGGCCAGGCGTCGTCGCGGTGGTGCTGCAGTGGCTGGCCCGGTTTGGCATAAAAGCCGTCGTCCCTGGATTCAAGGGCTTTGCCTTGGCGGCGCAGGGCGGACTCATAGGCGCAGTGGCTATCGTCGTGTGGTGGGCGTTCCTCAGCCGGGTGGCTTGGTCCGAGCGCTTGGGCGCCATCGCGCTGATGATCGTCACCCTGGGCGCGACATGGAGCCTCAGACACGAGTCGATGGGGCCATTCTGGCTCTTCGCCTACGCCATCCCGATCCTGTGCCTCGCCTTCGTCGCCTGGGCTGTGGCCAGCCGTCGCCTCGCCGGCGGACCTCGGCGCGCGACGATGGTCGCGACCGTCGTGCTCGCGTGCGGAGTGTGGACGCTCGTGCGGACCGAGGGCATCAGCGGAGACCACGTTGCGACGTTCGCGTGGCGTTGGACCAAGAGCCCCGAGGAGAGGCTCATGGCCCAAGCCGGCGCCCCGCAAGCGGCGCCACCGTCGGCTCCGGCAGCGGTGGGCACTCCCAAGGAACGGCTCAAGGCCCGAGCCGGCGATGAGCCGACGGCGCTCCCGCCCGCGCCGGCGTCAACGAAGCCAGGCGCCGACTGGTCCGGCTTTCGCGGACCCCAGCGCGACGGCATCATTCGCGGCGTGCGGATCGACACCAACTGGTCTGCATCTCCGCCCGTCGAGCTGTGGCGCCGGCCGGTCGGACCGGGCTGGTCGTCCTTCGCGGTCGGCGGCAACCTCGTCTACACGCAGGAGCAGCGCGGTGACAACGAGGTCGTCGCCTGCTACGACCTGACCACCGGCCAGCCGGTGTGGACACGCCGCGACGCGGCCCGATTCTTTGAGTCGAATGGCGGCGCCGGTCCGCGAGGGACGCCGATCGTGAGCAATGGTCGCGTCTATGCGTTTGGTGCGACCGGAATCCTGAACGCGCTCGACGCCGGCAAGGGAGTCGCCGTGTGGTCGCGCAACGTGGCGTCCGACACTGGCACGAAAGTCCCGTACTGGGGCTTCTCGAGCTCGCCGTTGGTCGTCGACGATCTCGTCATCATCGCCGCGGCCGGCCAGCTCGTCGCCTACGACCTCGCCACCGG
>Ga0137380_10006703_pt1 | contig 10281 bp, 7 predicted proteins | sample SagtaG_17_FD_104809 | JGI IMG/M metagenome (GOLD analysis project Ga0137380, IMG submission 104809) | Vadose zone soil microbial communities from Sagehorn Ranch, Mendocino, California, USA - Sage2_L_100_16 metaG | ecosystem: Environmental > Terrestrial > Soil > Vadose zone | place: USA... | reverse complement strand
CTGCTTCGGGCAATCGCGCCCGCGGATCGTCGTAGCGTTGCCGGCTCGTGATGACGCGAACGTCGTTGCCGCGGCTCGCCAGATGGAATGCCAAATCGCTGAGAATCTGGCAGCTGGCGGAGGGGTCGGGGTAGAAAAAGCGGTTCACAAAGACGATACGCTTCATGTGGCGAGGAGCCCGATCTCGTGCCTGGCGCGCTACTCAACTCCTGGAGTGCGATGACTTTTCTTCGAACGTCATCCCACTCCAGCTTATTGTTGGAGCATGATCTCTTCCGAAAACCGGTATCCACCCCGGATCAAGTCCGGGGCCAGCTTTTTCGGGATCATGCTCTAAGACATCAGGACAATATCAGGAGTGCAAGGCAGGACGCCGGCCGTCGGCCCTCAGCCACGAGCGTTTTCCGAAAAACGAAATAATGCGCGCTGCGGGCGCGCAGATCCTGCATGACCGGTCCAGCCGCTTTGCCCGACCCGATCCTTCGCGAGAGGCCGTTCGGATCGGCGCAGACCTTCGATCAGGCGCAAAATCGTCATGCCCACGATCCGCAGGTCGAGCCACAGCGAAGCATTGCGGATGTACCACTCGTCGAGCTCGTCCTTTTCCTGCGGCGAAAGCAGCGTGGCGCCGTTGACTTGGGCCCAGCCGGTAATGCCGGGACGCACCATCAGTCGTACGGTCGGGGTCGGGGGTTGGTCCTGTTGAAGGAGGGGGCGCGGTCCGATCAGGGACATGTCGCCCACGAGCACGTTCAACAGCTGGGGCAGCTCATCGAGTCGCGTTCTGCGCAGCAGCTGCCCGATCCGCAACAGCCGTTGCTCCTGGGGCACGTGCTGGCCGCGCCAGTCGAACGGCGCCCGCAGCGTTCTAACCTTGTACAGCAGAAAATTGGCGCCGTTCAGTCCCATGCGCTGCTGCCAGAAGAGAAGCGGCAACCCCACGTCCAGAAAGGCCAGCGACGCCGCCAAGATCCACAGCGGCGACAGAACGATGACCATCGCCAGCGCGGCGAAAAAGTCGATGAATCGCTTGAAGCGAAAATAGGACGGCAGCACGACGGACGGCGCGGAAACTTGAGCTGCGGCGCGCCGAACCCTGGATGGGGCTGCCTCCGGAGATCTTGCCGGACTCAGGCCGAAGAGGCGGGGCACGAACTCGAGGTCGATGTTGTGCTGCGCGCAGACGCGCCGGATCTCCCGTAATTCCTCCTCAGGCAGGATGTCTGCCTCGCCGCCGACCGCAACTCGATCGATGCGGACCCCATGCACCGCGAATTCCTCGACGACCGATTGCAGGTGCGCCGGCGGAGCGAGGACTCGTATTCCATCGATGGAGCGGCCGATCGATCGCGGATTCCGGTCGAGCACCGCGATGACTCGGCGTTGGCCGGGAGGAAACGCTTCCAGGAACTTCATGTAAAAGGAGGACAAATCGTTCAGGCCGATCATGATGATGTGTTCGCTGGCGAGGTGCCGGCGATCCGTCAGTTTCCGGTCTCTGTCGGCAATGCGCGCCAAGGCTCTGACGGAGACGAGCCCGGCACCCAGGATCAGGGCGTGGATCACCGGCGTCGAACGGGGAACGCCCTCGAGGCGGGTAAAGGTGAAGAGCACGATGCAGGTCATCAATTCGCCGGTCAAAACGGCTTTTGCAATTTCGATTGCATCGCGCACGGAGAAGTAGCGTGGCATTCCATCCCGCAGGCTGAAGGCCGAGAAAGCCATCAACGAGAACGTCAACGAGACGAGACAATAGATGCCGGTCGTCACCGCGCCATCGGGCGACAGGATGTACGCGTCGCGAATGTAGAGCGCCAGCAGGGGGGAGAGCGCGGCGAGAAAAACATCGAAGGGAGAATAGCCAACCCTCCATGTCGCGCGGGATGACGGTGCTTGAATCCGCATGGGCTGCAATCCGCACGGTCTGCGCGATGTCGCTTCAACGGCCCCGCAAGGTTGCGATTACGCGGATGCCCGGGTGCTACTCAAACTCTTTTGGAGGTGCCGTCGAATCGAGTGATTCGTTTTGTTAACAAGGAATTACACTGTCAGAGCGCATCAAGCAAACCGGGGTGGGGCAGGCCGCAATTACGGCGCGCAGACTTCGGCAGCAACAGTGTGGCGTTGCCGCGGATGACCGCCCGGTGCGCCACGGCGCGGCGCGTTAAGAATTCGTCCATCTTCCCAAACATTTATGGTGAACGCTTTGTTAATCTCACGGTCCTAAGCTTTTCTCGCCGGCGCATGGGTATCGGCGGCGCGGGCTTGCCCGCGTCCGGTCACGTCGAGTCGAGAGAATGGCCATTCGACGGTTCCTGCAGCGGGTACGCACCGCCTCGATGGCGGAGCTTCGGGCCATCGGGGCCCGCTGGCGCGATCGCCATGGACGGCGATCCCGGGTCGAGCTGAAGGCACGCTGCATGGACAAGGTTTCCACCTGGTGCGTCCTGCTCGCACTCTGCCTCCCGGCGGCGGGATGCGCCGGCCTCACAACGGGATCGATCGGCGAGGCGGACCAGAAAACGATGATCGAAGCCGCCGCGGCCTCGCCCAGGCTTCAGGCCGGCGAGAAAATCCGCGTGACCGTCTACGGCGAAGCTTCGCTCAGCGGCGATTACCAGATCGATCCGAGCGGCTTCGTTTCCCTCCCCCTCGCCGGTACGGTCAAGGCAGTGGGACTGACGCAGGCCGAGCTCGAGCGCGCGTTGGCGAAAAAATTTCGCAGCGAGTATCTCCGCAACCCGAAGGTGACGGTCAGCATCGTGGAATTCCGGCCGTTTTACATTGTCGGCGAAATCCAAAAGCCGGGCGCCTATCCGTACACCAGCGGGCTGAATATCCTCAGCGCAATCGCGGTCGCGGGCGGAACAACGTATCGAGCCAGCACCTCGACCGTCGAGATCCAGCATGCCGGCGAAAGCGAGATGCGGGAGTACTCTCTGGCGGCCCTGGTTCCCGTCCTGCCGGGCGACATCATCCGCATCCCGCAGCGATATTTCTGACGCTTGCGCGGAGCCCATACCCGTCCCTTTCAAGTGAACGCGCAAGGCCGTCGCCTTCCGAGCGGGCGCGTTAAGAGTTCGTGAACCTTTACAAATGGTTATGGTGAACTTTTTGTTAAGCCCGTTCTCCTAGGCTCTGTTTCGCCCGCCGCGCGGCAGTGGCGGCGCGGTCTCTTCGCGTCCGGCCGCGGCGAGCAGGTGAGACATGATCGTTCGACATTTCCTTCAGCGCGCACGGACCGCGCCGCCGGCCAGAACCGGGCGGCGACGGCGCTGGCCGGCGACGACCGCCGCGCAGACCGCCGGGACCGGATGATCGCCCTGCCTCCAACGTCGCGCGGAAGCGTCGCCTCGCGCTCCCGGGTCGCGCTCCGCATCCTGCATCGCGTCGCGATGACTGGCGCGCTGTTGTCGTGCCTGACCACGCACGCGTGGGCCCAGGTCGGCGTATTCGGCGGTCAAGCAGGGCCGGACATCGTCTTGCCTCCGGTCGCGCCCCAGCGCGCCAATCCCTTCGACATTCCCAGTCGCGAATACACGGCCCTGTCGCTGGCCGGCTGGTTGCTCTACCCCAGCGTCTTTGTCGGTGCGGTCTTCGACGACAACGTCAATCAAGCCTCGGCGAACCGGGTCTCCGGCACGGGAATGCGCGTCGTGCCCAGTCTTCTCGCGCAGACCAACGATGGAATTCACAAGACGACGTTCTATGGCACGTTGGACGGTCGCTTTGGTCTCGATGGGGATTCGACAAACGCGAGTACTTTCGCCGCTCGCGCCGGCTTATCCCATACCTATGAAGCCATGCCGGACCTCGTCGTCGGCCTGCAGGGCAACTACACGCGGCAAAGGGATCTGTTCGCCTTCAACCTGGACCAGGGCATGCCGAGCCTGAACTCCACGGGCCTGGGTCTTTCGCCCGTGACGAATCCCGTGAGCTACAACCAGTTTGCCGGATCGGCGTCGATTCAGAAGACGTTCGACCGCGCTTTCATCAATGTCAGCGGGTCGGTCGTCGACATGATCTATGACCATGCGAGCGCCGGCTCGCCGTCCCCCGACGGCACCGTCTATACGGCGACCGCAAGGGCGGGGCGGTGGCTCATGCCGTTCCTGTATGCCTATGCTGAAGCATCATTCGACGAGCGGTACTTCGCGACGGGCGGGCTCAACTCGCATGGATACAGGACGGTGGGCGGCCTGGGATCCGATCAGATCGGCCTGTTTCGCGGCGAGGTTTACGGAGGTTATCAGGCGGAGCAATACGATTTCGCCGGCTTGGGCAGCGTCAACAGCACGGTGTTCGGCGGGCGATTGTATTACTCTCCGACCCGCGCGCTGGCGTTCCGTGCTTCGGTCGATCAATCGTTGGGCGTCAGCCTGCTGACGGCCTCGCCGACATCCCCGTTCGGCACGGCGACGCGGGTGACAACGTCTCTGCTCCAGGCGAATTACGCAATCGCCCCCGAGTGGTCGGTCAGCGCGCGCTTCGGCTACATTCGAACCGAGTTCGTCGGCTCCGCGCGACTTGACGACGCTTGGACGGCGGGCGGAGCGATCACTTACAGCTTGTGGCGAAGTTTTGGCCTGGTGCTCGATTATCAGTTCGTTCAACTGGCCTCGAACGTGCCGCTGCAGAGCTTCACGCGCAACGTGATCACCCTGGGAGCGTCGTACAAGTATTGACCGATCGTCGTGCGGTGTCGGTCGCTGCCTGCAAAGAAGGAGCCGCGATATGCGAAAGCGTTGGCTGGCGCTGTGTGCCGTGACATGCGTCCTCGCAGTCTCCTCGCCGGCGCCGGCAGGATGGTTTGACGAGAAGGGCCAATTCGTCGGGACCGTGAGTCCTGAGATCACGGAGCTGCTGAGGGTATTTCCCGCCGGCGGCCCCGGGCTGCGCGCTGCGATCGCGCGCGCGGTCGAGGCGGATCCGTCGCTGGCGGACGATGCGGTGTTCGTCACGGGCAGCGCGAATACATGCCAAAGGGAATCCTGCCGGGCCGGGCTGGCCGACGCGGCAAGTTCCTTGGCGAACAACGGGTCGGCTGCGGCCCGCGCGGCGGCGCAGCGAATTCGAGCGGCGCTGGGACCCGGCAATCCCGATACCAGCGTGGCGGCGTGCCTGTTGCATGCACCGGACCTCGCGCCGGGAATTCTCGGGTTTAGCAAGGCGGGGCCTGCGACCTCAGGATGCGTAAGCCCGAGCCGGCCGGGTTGCTGACGGATCCAACGTTTACATCCGAATTTTCGAGCTGCCTCCGTGCGGGAGGCAGGGACGGCTGAAGCCCATTGCCGTGCCGCTTCCTCGGCTCTCGAGACCGGCGGCAAAGGTTGCGAATCATCGTGGCGACATGCGACTCATCGCGACGGCATGCGAGTCGTCGACAGGTGCAAGCCGGCGTTTCACCTGAAGGGCGGTAGCGTGGGATTTGCCCGATCTGTTGCATGTGCGCCCCCGTCTGCAACGTAAACCCAGACCGCATTGAAATCGGACCTTGCACATTCCGCAAATGCGCGGACGAGCCGGGCGGACGTCGATGTCAGGTCCGCGGCGGGACCGCGACGGACGCCGGGCCGCAACGAAGCAGTTGAAAGCGCGACGTTCTGGGCGTTCGCCGCCGGTCTGGCGTGGACCCCGTTTTGGTATGGAAGCAACGACCTCGTCGCTTGGGGCATCAACGCGGCTCTGTTTCCCGGGCTGGCGGCCGCCTACGAGATCTCGATTCTCATCAGGGGGGAACGTCACGCGATAGGAATCAAAAACCTTGCGGTTCCCGCCGCGCTTTTCGCCGCCGTCGTGCTCTGGATATTTTTTCAGAATGCGACCTGGGCGCCGGCGATGCTCACGCATCCGATCTGGGGCGTGGCTTCCGACGCCCTCGAGAAGCCGCTGCAAGCGAGCATCAGCGTCAATCGCGATCTGACGACGTTGGCTCTTGTCAAGCTGATCACGGCGGCGAGCGTATTCTGGATCGCCGTTCAGCTATGCCGACAAGCGGCGCGCGCCAGCCTGCTGATCGAGTCGATTGCCGCAATCGGCTGCGTGTACTCCGCCTACGGCCTCGCAGCTTTCGCCCTCAAGGCGGGCCGCGTGCCCTGGCTTGAAGACCCGGCGGTTGCCGGTGTCGTGTCGTCCACCTTCATCAATCGAAATTCATTTGCCACATATGCCGGCATCGGCCTGATCGCGATGTGCGGCCTCGCCTTGCGCCTCTATCGTCATGATGTGATTGCGATGGAGGGACCTCGACGGCTTCGCATCGCAGCCTTCATCGAAACGACGGGACAAAGGGGGGCGGCGCTTCTCGCGGGCGCCTTCCTGGTCCTCGTCGCCCTTCTGCTCACGGGATCGCGCGGCGGGATCATCGCCACCGCCATCGGTCTTTTCGTCTTCGGCGTCCTGACACTCGGACGAGGCACAAGCCGCGCAGCGCACCTGAAGGCCGTGGCCGCCGGGGCCGTCCTGATCGCGGCGGTGTATCTTGGTTTCGGGGATGTTCTGGTTGGCAGCGTCGCGGCGAAGGGCTTTGACGACGCCAGCCGCCTCGCCGTCTACCTCATTACGCTGCGGTCGATTCTCGATGCGCCATTGGCGGGTTTCGGATACGGCACGTTCGCCGACGTCTTCCCGATGTATCGCGATCGCTCGATCGGCGTCGTGGGCATATGGGAACAAGCCCACAATTCGTACCTCGAAACCTTCCAGGGACTAGGCCTGTTGTTCGGCTCGATGCTTGTGGCCGCCGTCGTGCTGCTCGCGGTTTCCTGCCTCAAGGGAGCGATCGCCCGTCAAGAGAACTCGACGATCCCTCGCGTCGCCGCGAGCGTCGCATGTCTGGTGGGCGCCCAGGCGCTGGTGGACTTCGGCCTGCAAATCCAGGCCGTCACCCTGACGTTCATGGCCGTGCTCGGTGCGGGCGTCGCCCAGTCGGCGAGCTCGCGGCGGACGCTCGAGGACTAGCGCATGTTCCGGCGAAAGCCTGCCCCGGACCCCGGATCAAGTCCGGGGCAGGCTTTGATCCGGGGTGGGTACCGGTTCGCCGATAAGAACATGCGCCAATCAATGATTCCAGAGCATGTCCCGATTCCGAAGGAACGGGACATGCTCTAGCCCGCGCGGGCGCAATTCCAGATCGTTACATGCTCAATCGGCTTTCTCCAGCCAAGATAATCGACGCAAGCGAGGTCGAACATGGTTTCGACCTGCGCGAAATACTCAGCTTTGCATGGCGCCGATGGAAATTCATTGCCGGCGTCGTCGCGGTGTCGCTCCTGATCGGGACGATTTCGGTGCTGAGGCAAACGCCTCTTTACACGGCGACCGCCCAGGTTCTGCTCGATCCGCAGAGCGACAAGGTTCCCGGGCCTGCAGCCATCCGCTCGGATGTCAATCTCGATTTGGCAATGATCGAAAGCCAAATGGCGATCATCCGATCGACCGTATTCTTGCGCCGTGTGGTGGAAAAGGAACAGCTCGTCTCGGATCCGGAATTCGGTTCGCGCGCTCCGCACGGCCCTTCGATCCCTGCGCCGGCAGGCGTCGCGCCATCCATGTCACCGGAAGTCCTGCGCTCGACCGAGGCCCTCAAGGGAGCCGTAACGGTCGCCGCGGGGCCGGGTTATCTCCTCATCATCTCCGTCACGTCGGCCGATCCCGGGCGGGCGGCGAGGTTGGCAAATGCCGTCGCCGACGCATATCTCGTCGACAAGCTCGACACCCGCTTTGAAGCCGCCAAGCGAGCCTCGACGTGGCTGAGCGATCGTCTTGTCGAGCTGCGCAATCAACTTCGAGCGTCGGAGGAGGCGGTCATCGCATTCCGTGCCCAGCACGGTCTGTATCAAAGCACCGGCAACGTCACGCTGAACCAGCAACAGCTGTCGGAGCTCAATGCAAAGCTCGTCGAGGCGAGGGCCGACGCCGGCCAGAAAAAAGCCCGCGTCGATCTCCTGCTCACGATCGAGGCCAACGGCGGCAGCGTACAGAGCCTGCCTGATGTGAGCAACAGCGGCGCGCTTCCGAGCCTCCGTCAGCAAGCGGCTGCGCTCTCGCAACAGGAGGCGGACCTTCTCGCGCGTTACGGGGCTCCGCACCCGCTCGTCGTCAATGTCCGGGCCCAACAACGCGATATCGAGCGGGCGATCGCAGCAGAAGCGCGCCGGCTGGCCGCCGGCATCAAAAACGAATACGAATTGGCGCAATCCCGGGTGGCGTCCCTCGATCGGTCCCTGCAGGACGTGACCGGACAGACGAGCGCCGATGACGCCACGGCCATTCGGCTGCGGGAGCTCGAGAGAACGGTCGCGGTCAACAAGAGCCTGTTCGAAGATTTTCTGCAGCGCGCGAAGATCACCCAGCAGGAGTCCACTTTCGAGCCCCGCGAAGCGCGCGTGATCACGCCCGCCCTGCTGCCGGGCGCCCCGAGCTATCCGCGCAAGGGCCAGTACCTGGCCGTGTGCCTGGTGATCGGCCTGCTGTTGGGCGTCGGTGGCGCGGTGGCCAAGGAGATGCTCAACGCGGGCTTTACGACTCCGAAGCAGGTCGAGGAGATATTGGGGCTCCCGCTTTTGAGCTCGGTCAGCCACATGGGATCCCGCGACCTCACGGTCGGCAGCAAGATCATACCGATCCCCAGCTACCCGACCATGAAGCCGCTGTCGCGATACAGCGAATCGATCCGCGCTCTCAGGAGCGGGATCCAGATGACCGACGTCGATCATCCGCCGAAGGTCGTCCAAGTGACGTCGACGGCGCCGGGCGAGGGCAAGACGACGATCGCATTGTCGCTGGCGGCGTTGGCGGCATACTCGGGCAATAAGGTTCTGTTCATCGATGCCGATCTGCGTCATCCTTCGGCGTCGCGTTTCCTCGGTCTGCAGAAGGAGCCGGGCCTGGTCGACTTGCTGCTTGGCCAGGTCAAGCACGCGGAAGTCATCAGGTTCCATCAGAGCGAAGGCTATTGGACCCTCTCGGCAGGCAACAAGACTCAGAACCCGCCGGATCTCCTGGGCTCCGATCGAATGAAATCGATCGTGGCCAGCTGCAAGCAGACATTCGACCTTGTCGTGATCGACACTCCCCCGGCGGGACCGGTGGTCGATCCGGTCGTCGTCTCCCAGCTCTGCGATGCGATCGTCCTGGTGGTTCGTTGGGCCTCGACGGCGCGCGAGACGGTCAAGTACTGCGCGCAGCAGTTCGCGGGCCACAAGAAGATCGCCGGCGTCGTTTTCAATCAGGTGAACGACCGGCAAGCTCAGAAATACGGCAAGCACGCGTACTTTTATGGCGCCCGGTATTACAAGAGCTACTATAGCGAGTAGGGCCATGCGGCTGCGAGACGGCCGGATCCTCACCGCACTTGCCGTGATCGGCTTATGCGGATTTGCCGTGTCTCGCGGATGGAACATTGTGCATTTCTCCATCGCCACGGCAGGCGTTGCGTCCCCGCAACATCGGGCGCACGCCGTGCGACCTTGGATCGGCGTGACCGGTCTCGCCGGCGCCGCGCTGGAAGCGTCGCTGACAGATGCGGTAGATCCGACCGACAGCGACGAAATTGGCAAACGAGGCGACATTTTCGCGGCGATACTCTCCGTGCGGCCAATGTCGTCGATGAATTGGTTATCGCTCGCAAGCATGCGGCTTATGGTCGGACAGCCGACCGACAAGGTTCTCGAGGCATTGGCCCTGTCGTCTCTGACCGGAGCCAACGAGGGCCATGTCATGTCGCAGCGCGGGATCTTCGGGCTGTGGCAGTGGGGGATCCTGCCGTCGCACGCCCGCAAGCGGGCGGCCGCAGACTTGGCGGGAGCCATGCGCGAACGCGCCATCTCGGAGCAAGAGAGAACGGCGGCGCAAAGAATTCTGATCGACAAACCGGCAGACATTCGTCGGGAGATCGCAGAGCTGCTGCGTGCGGAAGGGCTCTCGGTCAACGACCTCGGGCGCATCGGTCTGTAATCGCGATGCAGCGCGCCGGTCGATCATGAACGACTTCTCCGCAACGGGGTTCGGGAGCAAGGCGGCCGGGTTCGACGAGCCGACGCAGGTTCCCCGCGACAGGGAGCAGCGCCGCCGGTGGCAGTGCGCAAATAGAACTTGGTGGGAATCCGCGCCGATGCGGTACGACTGGCGCGACGAAATTGCCGCGCGGCCGGGCAGCCAGGCGTACTTCGCCGAGATCGACCGGCGATTTCTTTCATCCGCCGCCAAGTATGCGCCGTGGCGCAAGCTGCCGTTCGAGACGATCATTCCGTTCGACGCGTTGCGCGACAAGGATGTGCT
>Ga0137380_10006699_pt1 | contig 10286 bp, 10 predicted proteins | sample SagtaG_17_FD_104809 | JGI IMG/M metagenome (GOLD analysis project Ga0137380, IMG submission 104809) | Vadose zone soil microbial communities from Sagehorn Ranch, Mendocino, California, USA - Sage2_L_100_16 metaG | ecosystem: Environmental > Terrestrial > Soil > Vadose zone | place: USA... | reverse complement strand
GGTCGACGACATGCAGCATCTCAGGTGGATAGGAGAATAAGCCCGATGAGTGACAAGCGGGATGACATCGACTGGAGCCTGACCACCTGGGAGGGCAGTCGCCGGGCCCAGTTGCGTCATGCGCTTACGCTGACGCTGCGCGAGCGTCTGGAGGCGGCGGAAGGCATGGCGGACATCGCGCGGCGCTTCGAGGAGATGCGCGAGAGGGGCGAGTTCACGATCGCTCGTCCCGATCGCGCCGAGCCGCGGGCGGAAAGCGCTCCGGCGGCTCGCGAGCCGGCCCGCCGCTGTGACTCGAGCGAGTAAGCAGGGCAGGTAAGGATGAACGACAAGTATCTTTACGGCGAGCAGCCGGCCGAAGTCGAATCGGCAGCAGGGGTGAAGGGCGTGCTCATCCGCACGCTCGACGGCGCCTTGATGTTTCGCGTCTATCGCGATCGCGAGCACTTTACGGACCATGAGATCAGACACGACGACCTGAGCATTACGATCGACGCGGATGCACTGGCGGCGTTCTACAAAGTCGGCGAACGCCGCATTCTCGACCACAGTCCGCAGGTGTTGGGTTTGAAGAATCTCGCAGGACGGAACCGCCGATGAGGGACAGGTGACGTGACTAGCGCCTTGATCGCGGTCGAGATGGCCGGCATGGTCAACCACCGGGCGCAGTTCAATCCGACGCCCGAGTTCGTCGTGCTGTTCCTGCCGGGCGAGATGTTCTTCAGCGCCACGCTCCAGCAGGACCCGGGCCTGATCGAGTTCGGCGTCAACGAGAAAGTCATCCCCGCCACGCCGATCACGCTGATCGCGCTCCTGCGCGCGGTCGCCTACGGCTGGCGGCAGGAAGCGCTCGCGCGAAACGCGCAGGAAGTCGCCGACCTCGGCCGGCAGCTCTACGAGCGCATCGCCAAGCTCGGCGAGCACTGGGCGAGCATCGGCGACAAGCTCGACAAGGCGGTGGACGCATACAACAGCGCGACCTCCACGCTCGAATCGCGGGTGCTCGTTTCGGCGCGGAGGTTGCGCGAGCTGAAGGCGGGGGCGGAGGATTTGGAGATTGCGGTCATCGAGCCGGTGGAGCGGACGGCGCGGGCGGTGCAGGCGGGGGAGTTCTCGGCGATGCCTTCAAACGGAAATGAGCGATGAGCTACGCAGAGTTCTTCAACAGTGCGACGCGCACCGAGAAATTGCCTAATGGCTTTGAGCCTATGGGCTGGCAATGCCGGTTGGCTTGCGGCAAAACTGCTGACCCCCAAAAACCGGAAACTCTGAAGAATGGAGTCGTCTGCGAATCGCGCTTGATCGACATACCCACGGGCTGCGGGAAGACAGAGGGATTGGGCCTGGCTTGGCTGTGGAATCGCGTTTTCCTGAACAAGCCGGATTGGCCGAGGCGGCTGGTCTACTGCGTGCCGATGCGAACACTGGTAGAGCAGACCCGTAAACGCGTTATTGCCTGGTCAACGAACCTGCTCAAACATGCGGCGGAGCTTGATCTCCGGTCCGAGGCGCTCGCCGATCTGCGCTGGCTGGCTGAGCACTCGCCGGTCGTTCTGATGGGCGGCGAGGAAAACAACTCCGAGACCAGGGAATGGGACATCTACCCCGAGAAGCCCGCAATTCTCATCGGTACGCAGGACATGCTTCTTTCTCGCGCCCTCAACCGCGGCTACGCCATGCGCCGTCCTCGCTGGCCCATCCATTTTGGACTGCTGAACAACGACTGCTTGTGGGTATGTGATGAAATCCAGTTGATGGGGCCCGGCGTCGCCACGGCATGCCAGCTGGAAGCGTTCCGCGGTGATACTAGTGACGCGGCCGGATTGCACGGTTTCGCATCGTTTTTCGGTTCTCGCTCGGCCACGTGGTATGCCTCGGCCACATCCAGTTCAGACGTTCTGAAAACCCGTGATTGGCGTGACGTCCAGCGGCCCGGCGATTTCATTTTCTCGCTGACGAAGACGGAAAGGGCTGACACCACCTCGACTATTGGCCGCCGCCGCGCGGCGCTCAAAAAACTCGAAGTGCATAGGGACTGGCACTTCGGCGACAGGCAGCCACCAGATGAAAGAGTCACAGACATCATCGGCCGGCACCTCGACATGGCAGCCAAGCTGCAAGAACACAACGCGCCGGCCGATGTTCCTCGTCGTTCTCTGATTATCTGCAACACCGTCGATCGTGCCTGCGGCGTCTTCGACTTAATGTTCCAGAAGCAAAAAGCGGGAGAGCTTGAAGGCGTTGACCTGGTCTTGCTCCACTCACGGTTTCGGCCAGCGGATCGAAATACCAGGGTAGACCAACTGAAGCCGAAGCATCTTGAGAAATATCCCAATGGACAGATCGTCGTTTCCACGCAAGTCATCGAAGCAGGCGTCGATCTCTCCAGCGCAATACTCTGGACCGAAATCGCGCCGCTTTCGTCGCTCGTGCAACGCCTCGGACGGCTCAACCGCACCGGAGAGTTCGGCGCGAATGGGCAGGCGTACTACAGTTGGACGCCGCTTGCATTCATCATCGGCTTGGAATTGCCCGCTATCCCTGCAAGTCCAAAGGAAAAGAAGGAGGAAAAGGAAAAAGAAGTCCGCGCACGCCATCTTCCCTACAACCAGCGTTTCTGCGACGATGCATGGAAAAGGCTACCTCGACTCAAGGGCGACGCTTCCCCTGCCGCGCTTGAATCGATCCGGGCTGACATCGAGGCATCCATCGAACCGTGTCCCTATTCCCTACAGCGCCACGAGCTGCTGGATTTCTTCGACACCGACAGCAACCTTTCGCTGGGCTACACGGACGTATCCCCGTTCGTTCGAGGCATGGACGAAGACACGGACGTTTACGTCCTGTGGCGGGAATGGGAGGGCGATCCCAATGACCATTTCAGGGGCGATATTGGGCGCGACGAATTGTGTGCGGTGCCGATCAGCCGGCTGACCGGAAAGGACAGCTTCGGCGACTGGCGGCAAGACGGGTGGCTATGGCTGCGACAAGAACGCGGAAAGAAAGGCGGATGGGTTTCAGCCGGAGCTCAAGGCATTTCTCCCGGCGCGACCCTTCTGCTGCGCACGAGCGCAGGAGGGTACGATTCGAAGCTTGGTTGGACCGGAAAAGCCGAGCACAACAAAATGGACGACCTATATCAACCTCCGGAGCATCCGTCGGATGAAGATGCGCTCTCCTGGCTGAATCACGGCTGGCGATCAATTGCCCTCCATGTGCAGGATGTTCGCAACATGCTGCGCGACATCTTCGCGGCCCTGCCCAACGACGGTTTCATCACCGCCGCGGAAAAGGAAATTTGTCTGAAAGCCGCGCTCTGGCATGACATCGGAAAGAACCATGAGGATTGGAAAGGCGCCGCGACAGAGGCGTTAAAGGAGGCTGGGATCGAACCTCCTCAGGACCATCTGCCGCTCGCCAAATTTTCTCTTTTTGATAGCCCGAAGCTCAAGGATGAAGCAGGCAATCGTCTCACCGGAGGCAAGCTGCGACGCGAAATTTACCGTCTCAGGAATCTTTTCCGCCCCGGCATGGCTCACGAAGTGGCGTCCGCGCTCGCCCTGCGGCAGCGGCACATTCGAACCGCTGGCCATTTGCGCTCTCCGGTGACGAAGGATGATTACCTCGCTCAACTGCTTGCCGAATACCTCGTGATGAGCCACCACGGCCAGGTTCGGAAGGTGCTGCGCGACGAAATCCCCCGGAATCCGAAAGAGGAAAAAGCCGCGGACACCGTGCGCGGGGTGACGGAAGGCGACCCGCTTCCCGCGGTCACGGTCGAAGGTGAGAAACTCGGATCCAAAGCGCTTAGCGTAGATTGCCGCCGAATGGGCCGCGATGCCAAGGGGTATGAGAGTTACACACGCGGCGTCCTTCGTCTGCTCGATCGTTATGGTCCTTTCCGCCTCGCCTATCTCGAAGCACTCCTCCGTGCTGCGGATGGGCGCGCATCGAAGGCTGTGGCTGATGCGGCAGATGGGGGAACAGCCTTGGGCTCAGAAAGGAAGGTTAAATGAACACTTCTATCCCTATTCCCGGATGCCGGCACGACATCCTTGGGCACAACCTCAAGGCGATCGGCCTTCTGCGTGTACTCTCGACGTGTGCTGACGCCGAACATCGTGATCCCGAAGCGGAAGGCTGGTGGCATTCCGACAGCGCCTGCTTCCATCTGCGCTCACCGAAGTATCCGGACGAAGATGCGCTCACCCGGTTCTTTTCTGAGCATTACCGGCCGACTCCGATTTTCTCGCCGTGGAATACCGGTGGAGGACTGGATGAGAAACAGGAGATCGTAGTCACATTCTCGAAGATCAAGACTGGCAAGAAAGGTGATCCCAAGCCCGGAAAGCCAACCCAAAGAGAGACGGACAGACTTATTGATTTCCTTTCTCAGAACAAGCTTGCTTTTCAAGAGGCGGGATTGGATGTCCAGAAGAAGATAGAGGCGCTACAAAAAAAGCAGCCGTCCGAAGGCGAATTTTCGTTTGTTCTTAAAGGGGCCGGCAAACCGACATTTGCAAATTCTCTGGATGGAGTAACGACTCGAACCCAAGTTAAAACTTCTGGTGAAAAGGCGACTATGGCGGTTGTTCAGAGCAAGATGGCATCGGATGGCGACGTCATTAAAGGTATTGAAGCCGGGCGCAAGCATTTCGCGAGCTTCCAAGAAGCAGACACTTCCGAGCAAACGAGGAACCTTCTCGAATTGTTTCGTGACGAGTTGCCAGACTTGAGTTCGCTTGCGATGGACGCCGTTCTGACATCTCGAACGGCGCGTGCCAGCAACAATCCGCTTTTTCTAAAGCGCGGCGAAGCGGGAAACAGCGAGATTTTCCGTGGCTTCTGGAGCTACTTCTTGTCGTTCAAAGACAACTCTACGAACTTGGTCAGAGCCTCACTTTTTCCGCAGCAGTCCAGCATTTGGGACAACGAGAAATCCCCTGGCACACCTTTCTTTCCCGACGCCATCAAGACCTACAACAACGGTCTCGGGTGGGTGGTGGCCAGCTTTCCGTTCAACGCGCTCGATTATCTGCTCGCCGTCGAAGGGGCGCTCGCCTTGCGCGGCGCCGCGTCTCGTACACTGGCCGCCAACAGCCGCCGTTTCGCCGCGTTTCCGTTCGTATTCGACTCAGGCGAGGATCTCGTGGACGATAGCAACGAAGTGAAGGGGACCGCCTCCTCGATTTGGCTGCCACTGTGGGATCGCGCGGCCACTTTCACGGAGTTGTCGTCGTTCATCTGCGACGCTCAGGCGCGACTGCCCGGCAAGGAAGCCCGGTTCTCCGCCGAATTCGCGCGCGCCCTGCGAGCCCAAGGCGTAGACGCCGGCTTTTCCGGCTGGCAGGAGTTCCGCTTCAAGATGAAGGCGAGCCGCGTGCCGTGGGTCTGCACCGGGCACTACTTGGGCACCACCTCCGACCGGCACTCACTACGGCTCAACGACGCGCTAGCACCGCTGGATGAAAGCGGCTTCCTCGACCAATTCGAACCGCGATACAAAGGGAACAAGATCGATGCGCGCAGCCCTCATCCGATTCGAGCGTCGATCAGCGCCGCCATTGAGGATAGCGTTGTTCAGCCGACACCGGACAACGCGATGGAAATACTTCTTCGGCTCTACCCGGCATGCGGGAAACTGGCGCAGTCGAAATCGTTCCGTGAAACGCTCCGCCAGCGCGCCACTTTCTTCGACCCGCTGCCGATGAAGCAGTGGGAAGATTTGTTGGAGGGGTTCGGTTCACCGGAATTCCGGATCGCCCAAGCCTTGGCTTCCATTACAGGGTTTTCCAAGCAGTCAAATGGCAAATTCTCAAAAGCGCAACCCTTCCTGGGCTCCCTGTTGCCCTTGAGCCTTGAATACGGGCACTGCCGGCTTGAAGAGAATTCGAAGCAGGCTGTCTGGAGCGGCACCGATCTTGGCCACGATCTCGCCCGCGTCCTATCGCGGCGCTATCTCGATTCGCTCGACGACGAGCGCCCCGCACTCATGGCGCCTCGTCCGGCTTCATTGGACGACATTTTCGTGTTTCTGAACGGCGAACTCGACGACCACCGCATCGCGCGCTGGACCGAGGCGCTCAGTCTTATCGGGTGGCATTTCGAAAAGGAGGAGAGTGCCGACCTTTTTGCGTCCAGCGAAGAACAATCGCTGGAGGACGAGCAGCGGCAGTTCCCGGCCGTTCCTCTTGCCTACACCGCGCTGCGCTCGGTTATCGAAATGGAATGCGAGTGGCAGGGCAATGAGTCATCGCGATGGAAAAAGCGTCGTTCCTACCGTCCGATTGCCTTGCTGTGCCAGCGCACGCCATCGTCGCTTGCGCTTGCCGTCGAAGACGCGCTGCGCTGGCTTGCGATCTGGAGTGTCCCGAACTGTTGGGGCGAAGCCGCCCGCCGTGAAAGACCTCGCCTCGGCGGACGAGACGTCATCCGCGCCGATCATCGCGAACTGAATTGGGGGGAAGGCCAATCGCCTCTCCTCAGCCGCCTTGCTGCCGCCGTCCTCATACCGCTCGACTGGCGTGATCGCGGGAAACTCTACCGTGCTGTCACCCTTCCGCAAACCATCAAACACTGAAATCAAAGGAGGAGAATCCTGTGAGCAACAACACATCAACCGGCACCTCGCTCTTGGAATTCGGCGGCTTCACCGTTCCAGCTAGCTGCAGACGCATTTTCATCACCGCCGAGCTGGAGCCTTCGAGCGGCGATCCGCGCATACAGCCCACAGGTTTCCCCGACATTGGCCCGGTGCTGTATCCCGATCCGTCGGGCCAGCATGGACTCATCTGCCTCATCGAATCCGAGGCATCCATGGCGAACCGCTTAGAGGAAGTCTGCTTTTCTAACAAATACGAAGGCGATCTCAAAGACACCTTTCAAGGACTTCCCTATCTGCGAGCAGAGGCGGGCAAAGGCGGCAATCGCGCGTTTAAGACCTCTTCCACTCTGGATGGACACCGCTTCGCTTCCGATTTTCTCGCGAAAGGCAAGGCCAATTTCGGCAATGGTGAAAAGACACTGGCGGACTACATTAAGACGACGCTCGGCATGAATGCAGATGGCAAGACCATGCCTGTAGCCCGTATCCCCGAGGTCTTTCAACTGGTCATGGAACTCGACCCGATGTCACTCGTCCACGGATTTCAAATCTCCAATGAGCAAATCTCTTTCGTAGGTTTAAGGCTTGCTCGCGCTTTGACCGCCTCGATTGTCGGCCTCAATTGCGAACGCATCGCGGTGCCCGGCATCAAGTTCAATGTCGGACAGGTCGAAAGCGAATCCGGCCAAGCCATCTTCCAAAAGCAGCGCATCACGGCCAAGACGATCGAGGCTCGCTTCTCCATTGATGTTGGTCTACTTACCTCGCTGCGTCTTGATACTCCAAAGAATGGAAATCCAGGCCAGCGCCAAAGTGCGAGGTTCCAACTCTTGCTGGCCATTGCATTGTGGAAGGTGGCCGCGTTCCTCGATCTCTTGCGGATCGAACTGAGCTTGCGGTCTGAATGCAAGCTGCGGCTGAAAGATAAACCGCAACCGCAATACAAGGCGGAGGGTGGAGCATCTCCCGCAAGCGGTGACTTTCCTTATTCCTCTATAGCAGCTGAATCGTTTACAGAAGAAGACGGTTTTATTGCCCGTGCACAACTGCCTGCCGATCGGAATCCACTCGTTCTGGCGTTTGCCTGAGGTGCCATGCTGTCCCTCCGTCTCACCTTTCCCTGGGGCCGTTACTACGCCCATCCGTGGGGGCTCAACCCCGCGCGGTTGCGTGAAGCGGAATGGCCGCCCAGTCCGTGGCGCTTGTTGCGAGCGCTGGCCGCCGGCTGGTTCCGTACCAATGGCGGTCAGGGGCCAACACGAGAGTTGTTCACGCTGCTCGAAACTCTTGGGAGGGAGTTGCCGGAGATCGGCATTGGCCCCGTTTCGTTCTCGCAGACAGTTCATTGGCAGCCAAATTTTGAAGAAGCAGACAAAGCTGCCGCGACTTACAAACGCACTCGTCACGAAAATCATTTTGCTGCGACCACAAGCCGAGTCTTATTTTGTTGGAGGACCTTCACACTTGATGAGAAACAGCGTTCAGTGCTTTGGGACATCCTCCCTCACGTCAGCTACTTCGGCCGTGCGGAATCGCTGTGCAATCTGGAACCGGCCGATGTCGATGATGTTCCCGGTGACGGCTGGTGTCGGCCTTGCCTGGATAACGGGACTCCTATCCGCCGCATCGCCGAAAACTGCCGCGATGTCTTCTGTCCCGACCCTCAAGATTTCCGGGCTGCCGATCTATGGTCTCGCCGCGCCAGTCGCAACGAACTCGACCCAAACAATGCCCCGCCCCATCTTGTCGAAGACCTGCTAGTACACCAACCTCTGCCCGACGGCGGACGGTGGGTGTCCTACGAAATGCCGCTGGGCTGGCCGGGACGATGGGTCGTGCGTGTCGCCAAGTGCGCGCGACGAAAAGCACCACCATCCCCGGCACCCCGCGTTGCACACTATCTCCGGTTTTCTCTTCAATGCCGCATTCCGGTGCCGCTCAAGTTCACAGTGCCTCTCGCGGAACAGTTCAGGAAGGGCGCGCTCGCTCATTATGGGCGCGCCAGTGCTAACGGCCGCTCTTTCGCATTGTCCGGCCACGACAGGCCGGAAGCTGTCGTAGGTGAACACCAGCATGCTTTCTATCTTCCGCTCGGGACGGATCAGACTCGACCTGATCTACTGGATGAGCTTCACGTCTGGTGCCCCTACGGTTTGACCCAAGCCGAAGTCGAAGCCCTGATGCACGTTCATCGTCTCGATTGGGGAAGCGGAAAGCATCCCGTCAAGCCGGTTCTGATGGCAATCGGCAACACGGTTCCGCACGATTGCCAGATCTCCATCGGGCAGATTTCCAGCCGCATCTGGCGAAGCCGCACACCGTTCGTTCCTCCGCGCTACTTCTACCGGGGAAATCTGCACGGCGCGAAACTAAAGGCCAAGGACGCACCGGAACAGCAACTCGCTCTATGCCTCCGGCAGGCAGGGATCGACGCGACCGGAGAAATTCGCCGCCTGATACCCAATGGACAGGCCCAACGATCCATTCCGCCCGCGTCGGCCTGGGATATTGTTCGCGCACCGGAAGGCGAAGAAGAATTCTCGACCGAGGGCGTTGTTACTGCGGTCCACGTTCCATCAGCGTCAGCCAAGACGGAAAAAACTCGCCGCATTGGTTTGTTCTTCGAGCTTACATTTGACGCTCCTGTTGCCTTTCCAATGCCTGCTCTCGGCCATTCCTGCCACTTCGGCCTTGGGTTATTTGCGCCAGCGCTGAATGAAAATACGGTCTCCTAATGCCGCACGATCACGAGCGAGCATGAATACCCGCAGGAAACGCAATGCCCCCGGCATCCCGCCTCGGTAGGCAGATCGCGGAGGCGGCCGCCGCGTTGAACGCGATTGGCGCGCGTTTCGCGCTGATCGGCGGGCTGGCCCTCGCCTCGCACAAGGTGGTCCGCGCCACTCAGGACGTCGATCTGTTGACGGAGGCGGAAAAGGCGGACGAGATCGAGGCGGAGCTTGCGAAGCTCGGCTACCGCTGCCTGCATCGCAGCGCCGACGCCGCCAACTACGTCCGGGGCGACGAGCGAATCGATTTCCTCTACGCATACCGCCCGGTCGCGCGCCGTCTTCTGGCGGAAGCTGAAGAGCTGAAGACCGCCCTCGGCAACCTGCGGGTCGTGAGCGCGGAAGGGCTGATCGGATTCAAGCTCCAGGGGTTGGTGAACGATCCGCGCCGCACGCAGGACCTCGAGGACATCCGCGCGCTGCTGCGGGCCAACCGCGCGTCGCTGGACATGGGCAAGGTGCGCGTGTATTTTCGCCTCTTCGAACGCGAGTCGCTGCTCGATGATCTCCTTCGTGAATCCGGCTGAAGCGCTCTTGGCCGCCGACGGCGGGCTCGACGCTCCCGTGCGCCGGGAAGAAGACCCTTATCGGACGCTCGACGACCTGATGGCGGCGGTCGAGGCGCTGTGCCCCGTCTGGCCGCCGCGGGCGGGATTCGCGGACGGCGGCAGAATGCTGCTTTAGATCAAGCGGGCTCGATATCCCGATTACCGACCCTACGTGCGGGCGGCTCGCCGGAGACGATCCTCGAGGGATATGCTTGGCTGGAGCCCGAGGATATTCGCGCCTGCCTCGTCTACGCCCACCGGGTCGTCGCGCATGAACGCGTCGAACCGCCGGTCGTGGATACGGCGGTGTGAGGCTTGTTGCCCGATAGTTGCGTCTGGAGCAGG
>Ga0137380_10006695_pt1 | contig 10287 bp, 11 predicted proteins | sample SagtaG_17_FD_104809 | JGI IMG/M metagenome (GOLD analysis project Ga0137380, IMG submission 104809) | Vadose zone soil microbial communities from Sagehorn Ranch, Mendocino, California, USA - Sage2_L_100_16 metaG | ecosystem: Environmental > Terrestrial > Soil > Vadose zone | place: USA... | reverse complement strand
GCGGGGGGATCCCGGGGGGTCGTCCCCCCGGGGCCAGCACTGCCTCAACGGCTGCCGCGGATGCGCCACCGCCCGCTGGCCTGCGGGCATCCCGCTCGCTGAGCTACGGCTCATACCGGTCGAAGCGCCCGCTCCGGCGTCATCGTGCGCAGCAGTCGCTCCAGCGCTACCTCCACGTCCTCTCGCCATGACAGCGCGGTCTTCAGCTCCAGCCGCAACCGGGGGAAACGCAGGTGCGGCCGGACCGTCTTGAATCCCACGGCGAGAAGGTATTCGGCTGGCAGCACGCACGATGGCTGCTCCCACTTCAGGTCGCCAAACGCTTCGATTGCCTTGGTCCCGCGCCTGGTCAGGTCCTTTGCCACGCTCTGGACCAAGACCCTGCCGAGCCCACCGCCAGCGAACTCGTCCAGCACATACGCCGTCGTGAGCAGGACCGCGTCGGCGCTGACCGGGCTGGTTGGAAAGGCGACGGACCGCGGCACGTAGAGGGGCGGTGCGTACAGCACGTAGCCCGCAGGCACGCCATCGACATAGCCGATCTTCCCGCAGCTTCCCCACTCGAGCAGGGTCGACGAGATCCAGGATTCCTTCTCCAGCTCGGCACCGCCGAGTTCATCCGCCCGTGCGCGGCTAACCGGATCAAGTTCCCAGAACACACACTGACGGCACCTGCGCGGCAGGTCATCAAGATTGTCCAACGTTACGTTGGCGAGACGGCGGGACACCCGATCCTCGGTCGTTGTTTTCTGGCTGTGAGGGCACCCGGCTGCTGGTGACTGCCGCGGGCGAATTCTGCCCACCGGAACTGCCCTGCTGGCATCGTAGCTGATCCGCAGCGCGAGCCCGGGGGCCAATCCCTGTAACTCCCGATTACCGAAGTCCGGCGGGTCGCTGCCGCCGACGCCACGTAGGCTCGTCTACCAGGATGCTCGCAGCATTGGGCGTCGCAGGGACATGCGACGGCCGGGACCTAATCCCAGGTGGAGGAGACACCGACGTGCGGACGAACCCACAGCAGCCACATGGGTCACGTATCGATCCCTACGTGGATCACTATGCGGCGCGAGCTCGCGGGATGATCGCCTCCGAGATCCGCGCCCTATTTGCGGTTGCTGCGCGTCCCGAGGTGGTTTCGTTCGCAGGCGGATCGCCATATGTAACCGCTTTGCCACTAGATGTGATCGGCGATATGGCCGGTGCCCTGATCGCCGACCGTGGCTCGGTCGCGCTGCAGTATTGCCCGGCGCACGGTGACCCTGGCCTGCGGGAGAAGATCTGTGAAGTCATGGCGCTCGAGGGGATCCACGCGCATCCGGACGATGTGGTCGTAACCGTCGGCTCGCAGCAGGCACTCGACCTGATTACGCGGATCTTCATCGATCCCGGTGACGTGCTGCTCGCGGAGGCGCCTTCATATGTGGGGGCGCTCGGCGCGTTCGCCGCCTATCAGGCGCAGGTTGTGCATGTGGCGATGGACGCTGACGGGCTCATCCCAGAGGCTCTCGACGAGACGATCCGCAGGCTCAGCGCGGCGGGACGGCGGGCCAAGTTTCTCTACACGGTGCCGAACTTTCACAACCCGGCCGGCGTTACGCTGTCGCTCGCCCGCCGCGAGCGGATTCTTGAGATATGCGCCTCGGCGGGGTTGCTGGTTGTAGAAGACAACCCGTACGGGCTGCTCGGGTTCGAGGGTGACCCGCTGCGTGCGCTGCGTGCCGACGACCCGGACGGGGTCGTCTACCTCGGGACCTTCTCTAAAACCTTCGCGTCAGGTGTGCGAGTCGGCTGGGCGGCGGCGCCACCCGCGATAAGGGACAAGCTCGTGCTCGCTGCCGAATCGGCGGTGTTGTGCCAGTCGAGCCTGGCACAACTGCTGGTCCGCGAGTATCTGTGCACCCAGCCTTGGCGTGAGCAAGTGAAGATCTTCCGTGAGCTGTACCAGCAGCGGCGTGACGCGATGCTGGATGGTCTTGACGCTGTCCTGCCCGGCGGGTGCCGGTGGACCCGTCCTGCCGGTGGCTTCTACGTCTGGCTGCAACTTCCCGACGGGCTCGACTCCAAGGCGATGCTGCCGCGTGCGGTATCGTCTCGAGTCGCCTATGTGCCAGGGACCGGGTTTTACGCTGATGGCCAGGGAGCACAGCATATGCGGCTGTCTTACTGCTTCCCCAACCCCGACCGGATCAGGGAGGGCGTACGGCGCCTCGGCGGCGTCATCGAGTCGGAGATCGCGCTGCGGGACATGTTCGGGTCGGGCGGGACGCACGGGAACATCGGGGTCGACACGCCCGGGCCCGAGGTCGCCTGAGCCTGAGCTTGAGCCCGGGTCGCCACGTGAGCCCGATGGGGGTTGTCAGGCAGGCTCTAGGCTCGACGGGTGGCAACTTCCAGAGACTTCGCCAGCGACAACCATGCTGGCGCGCATCCCGCGGTGATCCGTGCGATCGCTGAGGCCAGCTCCGGTCCCGCACCCGCTTACGGCAGTGATCTCTGGACCGGGCGTGCCGTAGATGAGCTTCGCGGGATGTTCGGTGACAAGGCCCGGGTGTTCTTCGTTTTCAACGGTACCGCCGCGAACATCCTTGGCATCAGCCTGCTGTTGCGCCGGTACGAGGCGGTTATTTGCGCGAGGACCGCGCACCTGAATGTGGACGAGTGCGGAGCGGCGGAGCAGCTGCTTGGTTGCAAGCTGCTCACCGTCGAGGCGCCTGACGGCAAGCTGACGCCTGAGCTAGTCGAGCGTCGGCTCGCTGGCCGCCAGGATGAACATCGCGTGGTGCCGCGCGTGGCCGCCATCTCGCAGGTGACGGAGCTGGGTACGTGCTACTCCCCAGAAGAACTGAGCAAGCTCAGCGACTTTTGCCGGTCCAGCGGCCTGTTCATCTACATCGACGGAGCGCGGCTCGCCAACGCGGCGGCTCACCTGGGTTGCGGCGTGGCCGAATTCGCGTCACACGCCGACGTGCTGAGCTTCGGCGGGACGAAGAATGGTGCTGCTGCCGCGGAGGCTTTGATCGTCATGCGCCCCGAACTGTGCATTGATGCACCGTACCTGCGCAAGCAGCAGCTCCAGCTGGCATCGAAGATGCGTTTCCTCGCGGCACAGTTCCTCGCCTTGATCGACGGCGACCTGTGGCTGCGCAATGCCGAGCACTCCAATGAAATGGCAAAGCGGCTCGCTGATATGGTCCAGCGAATCCCCGGCGTCGAGATCCGGCAACCAGTGGAGTCGAACGCGATCTTCGCCGCTCTCGACCCGCGCCGTATCGAGCGTCTGCAGCAGGACTGGCTGTTCTATGTGTGGGACTCCGCTGAGAGCACCGTCCGCTGGATGACGTCCTTCGAAACGACGGAGGCGGATGTCGACGCCTTCGCCGACGCCATTCGCGCTGCCTGCGATTAGGCCCGCACCCCGGCGAGATGGGCGAACGGTGCTGTGCTTGCGGCAGGCATCATGCCTCCAACGAGACAAGAGGCCCGTATCGGTGCTGAAGATGCGCGCGGCATCAGGCTGTCACATGCCCAGCCCGTCTGGAAATATCCGCGGCCGCGGACTCCGGCGGCGACATCGTGGCAACGATCCGTTCAAGATCTTCGAGCGAGGCGAACTCGACAACGATCTTCCCCTTGCGCCGACCAAGCTCTACCCTCACGCGGGTTTCGAACAGGTCGGACAGACGGTCCGACAGGTCGCGGAGTCCCGGTGCGACCGGTCGGTTGGCTGTGCGCTGCCGTTCGGGCCTTGCGCGCGCGCCGTCCCCAACCGCGACGATCTCCTCGACGGCCCGGACGGACAGTCCTTCTGCGACGATCCGGTGCGCGATCCGTTCCTGTTCCTGCGGGCTTTCCATGGCGAGCAGGGCGCGCGCGTGACCAGCGCTGAGCACGCCAGCGGCGACCCGCTTCTGGACCGAAGCCGGCAGGTTCAACAGCCGCAGCGTGTTCGAGATGTGTGGCCGCGAGCGGCCGACACGCGAGGCGAGATCCTCGTGAGTGACACCAAAGTCGTCGAGAAGCTGCTGGTAAGCAGCGGCTTCCTCGAGCGGGTTGAGCTGCTCGCGATGAAGATTCTCAATCAGGGCGTTCCGCAGCATCTCATTCTCGGCGGTGTCCCGCACGATAGCGGGCACGCGCTCGAGGCCCGCCCGCTGAGCCGCGCGCCAGCGGCGCTCGCCCATGACCAGCTCATAGTGCCCTGGCATGATCCTGCGAACGACGACCGGCTGCAGCAGACCAACCTCGCGAATGGAGTGCGCAAGCTCCGCCAGTGCCTCGTCGTCGAAGTTCTGCCGTGGCTGATGCGGATTGGGCGTGACGGCGCCGATGAGCACCTCTTCGAAGTAGGCACCGACTACGTGGCTGCCGTTTCCTTCACGGCTTGGCCCCTGCGCAGTGCCGGCGCTCGTGCCTGCCGACGACGGGCCTGGTGCCGCTGGGATGAGGGCACCGAGGCCCCTGCCAAGACCTCGCCTTTGCTGAGTCACAGACGCTCCTCGATCACCGCAAATGCTGGCCGGGCCTCCCCGTGCCGTAACACGACAACACGCTAGCTGTTGCGACCCGTCGCCGCGGCTATGCCACGCAACAGATGGTCCGATTAGTCCGCGGCCATCGAGTGGGCATTTCGCATCGCAACCTCTCTGGCAGCCTCAAGGTATGCGAGCGCGCCGCTCGAGCCAGGATCATAACTCAGCACCGACTGACCGTAGCTCGGTGCCTCAGACACGCGCACGCTGCGCGGAATCACCGTGCCGAGCACGACGTGGCCAAAGTGCGCGCGCACATCTTCTGCGACCTGCGCTGCCAGCCGCGTGCGTGCGTCGTACATCGTCAGCAGGATCGTGGATAGCTTCAGCGCATGGTTCAGGTGCTCTCTCACCAGCTCTACGCTGCGCAGCAGTTGCTCCAGGCCTTCAAGCGCGTAGTACTCGCACTGGATCGGGATGAGTACCTCGGCGGCAGCGACCAGCGCATTGACCGTCAGCAGGCCAAGGGATGGTGGGCAGTCCACGAAGATGTAGTCGAGATCCGACCGGTCGTAGGCCGTCAATGCCCGGGCTAGCCTCGTCTCTCTCGCGACCATGGGTACCAGTTCGATCTCCGCACCGGCGAGGTCAATGGTGGCTGGCGCACAGAGCAGCCCGGTAAGTTCCTCGGCCCGGCGAATGATCGACGACAGTGACAGGTCGTCGACGAGCACGTCGTAGATGGACGGCACACCCGCATGGTGGTCAATATTCAGCGCGGTCGACGCGTTTCCCTGCGGGTCAAGATCAATGACGAGCACCCTGGCACCGTGCAAGGCCAGGCCTGCGGCAAGGTTTACCGCCGTCGTGGTCTTTCCGACGCCACCCTTCTGATTCGCGATCGCAATGACGCGGCAGGATGCGGGACGCGGCCATTCGCTCGCTGCCCGTCTCACGGCCGACAACGTGGTCGCGGCGGCGATCTCACCGCCTCCGCTGCCGCTGCTGACCGCCCGACCGTCGGGAGAAAAAGGAGCGCTCGTGGCAGGGGCCACGTCTTCTCTCACCGGAACCGGCACCGTGTCCTCGGCGACGGATGCTGGTGCGTTGTGAATTCTCGCCGTCATCTGCGCGCTTTCCGAATTGGTTTCACGTGAAACTGGCCAGCCAACGCCACTACTGGGCTGAGCAGGCCGGCCAGGCGCGCAGCGCTCAGGCCAACCCAGGCCCGGTGTACCCACTATCCTTGCGCTCCTCTCCCTCCCGGCAAACGCCGCCGCGCCGATTCAACCTGACCTCACGCATCCACCGGAACGCTCACGTTGCCCGTTCCCGAGCCACAATCCGCACCACCAGGGTCTCGGGCTCGACCTTACCGCTGCCAACCCGCACGATCTCGGCCTGAAGACCTAGCCTGCGCAGAGTCTCCCGTGCCTCGCGCAATTCTGCACCGACCCGATCACCCTTGAGAGCCAGGATCGTACCGCCCGGCCGCACGAGTCCTGCTGCCCATGCAGCCAGCTGCCGCATCGGCGCCACCGCACGTGCCGTCACCACGTCCGCGGTCAATTCACCTCTTAGTTCTTCCGCCCTGGCACGGCGGACAACCGCGTTCTTAAGGCCTAGCTCGGCCACGCACTGCTCGAGAAACACTGATCGCCTAAGCAACGGCTCCACCAGCGTTACCGACACTGCTGGCAGAACAATAGCGAGGACGATGCCCGGAAGACCCGCGCCAGAGCCGACGTCAACAAGGGTGCACCGGCTTGGCACAAGTTCAGCCACGACCGCGCAGTTGAGTATGTGCCGCTCCCATACCCGGCTCGCTTCGCGCGGACCGATCAGCCCCCGCTCCAGGCCAGGTCCTGTGAGCAATGCAACGTAGCGCTCTGCCTTACTCAGCCGGTCGCCGAAGATCTCGCATGCCGTCTGCGGCGTTCGTAAACAAGGTCCTTCGCCGCCGGCGCCGCTCTCATGGCTTGCATCCGCGCGCGCATCCCCGGCGCCCGGGGGAAAGAAATCCGCGCTGCATGGCGCCGGCGGCATCACTCCGCGACAGGCAGGACCACCACGTGACGGTCCGGCTCTTCGCCCTCAGATTCGCTGCGCAGACCCGCGGCGGCAACAGAGTCATGGATGATCTTCCGCTCAAACGGTGTCATCGCCTCGAGGGCCTTAGGGGTGCCGGTACGCTTCACCTCTTCGGCCGCCCCACTGCCCACCTCCGTCAGCTCGGCCCGCCGCCGCTGCCGATAACCCCCGACGTCCAGCATTAGCCTGCTCCGCGAACCAGTCCGCCGCAGCACCGCGAGCCGCGTGAGCTCCTGCAGCGCCTCAAGCACCTCTCCGCGCTCGCCGACGAGCTCATCGAGTGTGACACCAACCACCGAGACGACGGCGCGATCTCCTTCTACGTCCATGTCGATGTCGCCATCGAGATCCGCGATGTCAAGCAGGCCCTCAATGTAGTCGGCGGCTACCTCACTCTCCAGTTCAAGCGCGGCCAAGTCGACGGGACCACCATCCTGCTCAGACGCTCCATCAGGACCGGACTCTGACTCGCCTGCCACAGACGGCCCCACCCCTGCCTCATCCACCCGGGCAGCCGGCTCGGCGTCCGCCATCCCGGCGGCCATGCCAGTAACCGTCTTGGATTGGCCCACAACCAGCTCCTCTTGTCAAACGCCTGCCAGCTCACCTTTTGCCGGTGCGTTTACTACGGGACTGCCGCACCGGCTGCTGCCTAACGAGCTTAGGCTCCGGCGCCGGCTGCGGCTCCGGTTCTGGCTCCGACCGGTTACGCAACAACCTGCCAAACCCGGGCCGACTCTGCCCGTCAGGAGCCTTGCCGCTCGCACCTGCGCCGCCGCTCGCACCGCCGCGTCCGCCGCCACCCGTGCGACCGGCTCCACTCCCGCGCCCTGTCCCGGCTGGGCGACCAGAACCAGTTGCCCGGCCGGTCCCAGTCGTGCGCCCGCCAGCGGGCGCAGCGCCCGCACCAGGCCCGCCAGCCTTCGCCGGCGTTGCCGTCGCCGGGATCAACTGAGGATTCTTGCGGAAGATATAGTGCTGCTGCGCCATTGTCCAGAGGTTCGTCGTAACCCAGTACATAACGAGCCCGAATGGCCAGTACAGACCCGTCAGCGCGAACAACGGGGCAACATAGGCCATCATCTTCTGCGATTGCATCATCGGGTTGGCTTCGGCCCCCGGTGTAATACCGCGCCGCATGCTCTGCCGCACCGTGAGGTAGGTCGTTGTTCCGCTGATGATCACCGTTATCCCGATGACGATCCGCGCGACAGTGGCGTTGACCCCGTGGATGGCGAAATCGCTGGCGTGCAGGAACGTTGTGGAAATCGTGACGCCCAGGATGTGGGCATTTGCGGCACTGTCCACTACGGACCTGGTCAGCCCGTATTTGATCTGATCGTTCGCGATGGCACGAAGGACCGTGAACATCGCGATGAACACAGGGAACTGGGCTACCAGCGGCAGGCACCCGCCCAGTGGGTTCGCGCCGTTCTCCTGGTAGAGCTTCATCACCTCCTGGTTCATCTTCTGCTTATCGTTCTTGTACTTCTTTCGCAGCTCCTGAACCTTTGGTGCAAGGTCAGCCATCTTTCGCTGCGCATGAAGCTGCTTCACGAACAGCGGGAAGATCAGCAACCGGACCAGCATCGTCAGCAACACGATGGTCAGCGCCCATGACCAGCCACTTGACGGTCCGAACAGATGGGAAAGCCCGGCGTGGATCTGAATGATCACCCAAGCGACAGCAGCGTACAGCCAATTGAGCAACGCCAACGGGTTGAAGCTTGTCGCGGCGATATGGTGCTGCACGCCTAGCTCCCTTGTGCTCTCGTCAACATCTCCGCTCCCCGTGTCGTGCCTGGCCGCGTCTTACCCCCATCGCGGTCGGGCACCGGATCATAACCACCTCGGTGGAGTGGATGGCAGCGACCGACCCGGCGAACCGCTAGCCACGAGCCGCGCACCGCGCCGTGCAGGCGAAGCGCTTCAAGCGCATAGGCACTGCAGGATGGCTCGAACCTGCACCGCCGCCCGAGCATCGGGCTGATCACGCGTCGATACCCAATGATCGGTGCCATCAGCAACCGCGCCACCAATGTCGGCGCACCGCCCAGTCCCGCATCATGCCTGGCATGCTGCGTACTCATGGCTGTTGTCACGCCCTAACCTGCCGCCGAAGCAACCTGCCGAGCACCAGATCGAACTCGGCGGCGAGATCTCGCTGGCGTGCATCCGCTGCCCGGGGATTAGCGCGGATGACAAGCAGGCTACCCGCTGGCAGGCAACCGGCGCGCGCTCGGGCCACTTCGCGCAGCCGACGGCGCACACGGTTGCGCACCACCGCGCCCCCGAGTGCCCGGGTCACCACGAAACCCACACGCGCTGGCGACGCTCCATCGCGGGCCACCGCACTCTCCGATGCCGCCTGCGCACCCCATTTGCCATCTGGTCGTACCTCTCGGCCGCGGCCACTGCCCGCGGCGGCTCTGACGCCATCTCCGACAAAAAGGTGCGCGGCGAGCAGTTGGCCGCCTGCGCGCCGACCTCGGCGAACCGCCAGCTCGAAATCCTTGCGCCGCCTCATCCTCGCCGCCGCAGGTAACACGATGCCACTCCTGCATGAAGCCCACGAATCAGCCCGACCAGACCCCGCAGGTCTTCGTCACGCGCTGAGGCTCGTCCGCCCCTTGCGGCGACGCGCGGCGAGGATAGCCCGGCCCGCACGCGTTCGCATGCGCAGCCGGAAGCCATGTGTCTTCGCCCGGCGGCGGTTGTTGGGCTGGAAGGTGCGCTTACTCACTGTGGCTCCAGATGAAAGCTGCTTGCTGTCTGCTCATCGGCCTTCATGTCGTGGTAGTCAATACATCGGCCGCCGCCCGTGACCGGCTCACACTCGGGCACCGACCACGCTGGAAGCCAGCAGGTTCACGTAAGCCGACATCGGGCACGCTAAAACCAGATCCGGCCCGGTGCTGGCAGACTACGGCCCCTCTCACCGCCGGTCAAACCACGGCCACCCCCGGTCAAACCGCAGCCTCCCCGGTCAAACCACGGCCACCCCCGCGTCAAGTTAACGCCGCGTGGGGTGTCAACAACGCACTCGGTCCGCACAGACGCGTACCCACCCCCCAGTGACCACATCACCGCAGCCGCACACCGGCCCAGGTCACACCCGTAGTCCGCGCATCCGAGGACCCAGCTGGCCACGCTCCAAGGTTCTCCGACTACGCTCCGCAGACCCTACACCCACGGCCTCTGCCGCCCACACATCCGTTTCCCCAACGGAGTCCCCTTCGCCCGCCTAGGCTGTGGACAACGGCTTGAAGACACATTTCGCATGGCATCACTGTCGGCCGACCGGTCTGTCAGGGACAGGTCATCATCACAGCTACCGTGCACAAGTTGTGGATAAAGCTGTGAACAACATGTGGGGGCAATGATTTGTCGAGCAGGGGTTGGGCTGAGCACACGGTGACCACACCGTCGCCGCGCCGGGCGGCATCGTGGCATCCACGGCCGATGTGGCGGCGAACGGCCTGGAAGGGGCGGGTCGGCGATGAGTGAGACAGATCTAGCCGCGGTTTGGGCACGGTCGCTGGCCGGTCTCGCCGATATCCAGCTTGAGCCGCACCAACGGGCGTGGCTCAATCTGACCCGGCCGCTAGGCCTGGTGGAAAACACCGCCCTCATCGCGACGCCGAATGAGTTCGCAAAGGAGCAGCTCGAAACCAGGCTGCGGACGCTGGTCACACTCGCGTTGTCGCGAGAACTTGGCCGCAATATC
>Ga0137380_10006691_pt1 | contig 10291 bp, 10 predicted proteins | sample SagtaG_17_FD_104809 | JGI IMG/M metagenome (GOLD analysis project Ga0137380, IMG submission 104809) | Vadose zone soil microbial communities from Sagehorn Ranch, Mendocino, California, USA - Sage2_L_100_16 metaG | ecosystem: Environmental > Terrestrial > Soil > Vadose zone | place: USA... | reverse complement strand
GGATGTTCGAGAGGCGGCTCCGGGGCTATCGCTCTATCGGCTACGCGTGCGGCGAGGCGCCGCGTAGCTTCGACGCGCGGAGTGCGGACGTCGTTGTCGAGTACGACGAAGAGGCTGTTTGTGTCCCGTAAGGTGTTCAAGAAGGCGCGGAAGAGTCACAGCCGACCCGCGCTCACCAAGGCCAGGCTTGAGGCGATGATCGAGGAGGCCGTCGTCGACGCCCATGACGAGTCGGAGCAGATCGGCGGTCTCTACACCATGATCGAGGAACACGTCGCCGTGCCGTTCGAGACGACTTTGCTCGGTGTGCCCGTGACCGTCAAGGCTGTCGACCTGACCGAACAGGACGAGATCGTCGCCGTCTGCACGCGAGGCCGCTTACGACAGGCGATTCCGATCCTCGACCTCGTGCTGCCATCACCGGCGCCCGCGGGCGCCGAATGGATTGAGGCCTATCGATACTGGGCCCGCCGAGGCTAGCGCGAGGCTAGCGCCGTCCGGCTTCAATCATCGAGAGAAGCGGCGCTCGCCGCCGTCTAACCTGAGCGGGGGTGGGGTCAGCGATTGGACCGCCGGCGGGAGGGTGCGCACCGCGCCGGAATGGAAGTGACTGGCGCCGTAATCTCGCGGACGGCGTCGCCAAAGCCCCAGCCGGTTGAATCGGATCTCTCCGCGACGCGTTGAAGGCGCTGGACGATGCTGCGCCGGTCTGACTCCGCCAACGCCGGAAGGGCTTCGACAACGGATCGAAGTACGCGCTCCAGCGAGCCGAAATAAGCCTCGTCGCCGAACCCGAGATCGAAAGCCTGCTCAGTCCCCGCCTCCACCAGGGAAACCATCAAGTCGGCGGCTCCGGACTCGTCGCCGGTCGAGAGCCGGTAAAGCCTGATCAGCCGCTCAGCCTCACCAACGCGTACCGGGCCTCCGGCTGAAGGGGTCCGGGAAGATCGCATCAGTCACTCGGCTCCGGTACATCTCCAAGTCGGCGGTGGTCGGCACGAGTCTGCCGCGCAGGAACTGCCGGTTCTCGGGTGACGCCTGGTAGAGGTCGCGGACCAGATTCACGAGCTCGGTGGCACTCAGCCCTTTGAGCTTCGATTTGATCGCGCCCCACCCAGCATCTCGCGTCATCCGCTTGGCCTTGGCTACCTCCTGCGCCCTCACGCCTCGCCTGCCAGCCTCAGGACCGCCTGACGGGTCTGGGGATCCACTCGGAATCGCAGGTGCTGAAGACGATCGAGAACAGGCGCCACAGCAGCGAGAAGGCCCGCCTCCTTCGCCTTGAGGAGGACACCCAGCGTGCCTGTCAGGCGCAGGTTCAGCAGGCGGCGTACCGGCGCGCCAAGCCGTCATCCAGAATGACCAGGGAGTCCGACGTCTCGGCTCCGAGGGCCAGGACCTCACGTTCGCCAGCACCAAGGTCGGTGACGATCGGAAGAAGGACGCGGCCGGTCGGCTGCCGGATCGTTACCCAGTCGAGCGACTCAACGGCGGGAAGGTCCACGCCGCTCACCGTGCCCGCGCGAAGTTCATCTGCGACCGCGGTCGGGACCGTGATCGCGCCGTACTGAAGGCGGAGCGAGGAGTCCCGCCTGGTGGAGATACTGGATGGGCGAGACGTCGCAGATGACCTCAGGCACGCTGAGCGTCTTCGCGTATCTCCTCTTCCGTCATACTAAAGACCCGCGAGGCGGGCTGCGGCACCGCTAGACAGCCGCCCGAGTTCGAGGAGCTTCGCGGCTGCGGCAAGGCGAGCTTCGTCTCGGAACCGTTCGGGCGTGAGCTTCAACGCCAGAAGCATATCGTCGGGGATGTCGAGAGTGACTCTTGTCATGCCCCACACTCGCGAAGAGCGGCCTACTTATCCTGAGGCAATGATACCTCGCTATTGATCGTAGCGTGTCGGCGGAACTTCGGGCCGATGACGGGTTCATCTGTGGCGGGCTTACTTTCGGCCGAAGGCGAGACCTCAGCCGCTTTTCCTCGCCTGTCACCGGGGCCTCGACATAGCTGGCCCATGCGGCCAGGGCGGAGCGAGTCTCAGGCAACCGGTCGAAGCGGTCGTAGATCCGGCTGACCGCGATCGTGCCGGCGATGGTCGCCGTGCAGCCCATCACCGTATCCGCGAATGCACGGGTTCGAGCCATACTCTGGCCGTCGTGGATCCTTTCGGGGCGAAGCCCCTGTTCTACGCTCGGACGGCCGAAGGCGTCCGGACAGCGCCGACGATTCGGCAGCTTCTACGAGAAGCCGGCCTGCCCCGAGCATTGGACCCGGCCGCGGCGGCAGCCAGCCTCTGCGGCGAGCGCGCAGCCGGCGCGACCCTGTTTCGCGGTATACGGGTCGTACCGCCCGGCCACGAGCTCGTGGTCTCGGTTTCCAGCGCTCGGCCCCAACGCCGTTGGGATCCGCCGCTCTACTGCGGCGACGCCGACGCAACCACGCTCGAGGAGGCCGCCCGCGAGCTGTGGCGGCGCCTTCGGGAGAGCGTCGTAACGCACGGCGGTTGCGCCGGCGAGCCGACGGCCTGCGCACTCAGCGGAGGGATCGACTCCGGAGCGCTGCTGGCGCTGCTCGTGGAGGCGGGTATACCGGTCCGCGCTCTCATCCTGGCCGACGACTTCGCCGACGACGGAGAGGTCGATCGGGCCCGCGCTATCGCCGCGCACCTCGGCTTAGCGCCCATGGTCGTGTGCGTCTCGGAAGAGGAATTGCCGGGGGCGGCTGTCGACGCCGTGCGGGCGTGCGGCGACATGATCTGGAACGGCCGGGCGGTCGCCTCCTACCTCTTCTATCGCCGCGTGGCAGCGGCCGGCGCGACTCGGGTCCTGAGCGGCATTGGCGCTGACGAGGTGCTGTGCGGGCACCCCCAAGGCCTGCTCTCCTTCATGGATCGCCTGGGCGCCGAGCACGATCTTGCCCGGTCTCTGCTTCGCGCCGGCGCCACGGCGGCCGTGCCGCGTCGGGGATGGCCGGCGTCCCCGCCAGGGGTCGATGCACTCGTGTGGCGGCAGCATCTCTACCTGACGACGGTGATGCCCGATTCGACGCTCCCGCCTGAGCGCAGCTTCGCGGCCGCGGCCGGCCTGGACCTTCGGCTGCCGTATCTCGATCCCTGCGTGGCCGAGTTCGCGCTGCGGCTGCCGCCGTCGCTCCGAGCCCGCGGAGCGACCGGCAAGCTCGTCCTCCGCGAGGCGCTGCGCGGGCTTCTCCCCGACGAGGTCCGCGGGCGGCCCAAGACACCGCGCCTCGCGCCGGCGGGCGGACGGACCGCGCGGGCTCGCGAGCAGTGGCTGGCCTTCTACGACGAGTGGCTGTGCCGGCCGCGGGTCGAAGCGCTGCGGATCGTCGAGCCCGGACGGGCACGGGCCCTGCTCGACGACTATCGCTCACGATCTCCCGACGACTCCGTACGCTCGGTCCACGATGCGGTGCTGATGAGACTCGCATCTCTTGCGATCCTTCACGTCGAATCGTAGGGAAGACGGCGCATGCGCGTGCTCCTCATCTCGTCGTGCGAGAAGGGCCATCTCAACCCCATGGTCGGTGTGGCCCAGCACCTGATGCGTGCGGGTCACTACGTGGGCTGGCTGACGATCCCGGAGCCCGCCGAGCAGCTCGCCTCGCTCGGTGTCGAGGTCGTGACGCTTCGCGATGTGCCGGCCGCACCTCGGCTAGTGACCGGTGGGGAAGCGCTCGCGCGCCTCGTGCTGGATGCGGAGGCCCTTCGCTCCTGGATCCGCACGCTGCTCCTCGATGCGGTGCCGGGACAGGTGGAGCCCGTGCGCGCGTCGATCCGCGTGTTCCGGCCGGACGTGGTCGCGCTCGACGGGATGCTGTACCAAGGTGTGATCGCGGCTCATCTGCAAGGCGCGCCAACCGTCGGCGTTTCCTCCGCGCTCACGCTGCTCGAGCCTCCGGAGCTCGACTTCGAGCTGATCCAAGCCGTCCGTGGCCTGGCGCCGCAAAGGGCGGCCCTGTTCGCGCGCTACGGGCTCGATCCTCGCTTCCGCACGTGCGAATGGCTCTCGCCGCTGCTCAACGTCATCTTCGCCACCGACGCGCTTGTCGGCATGGACAACGTCCCGCCGGCTACGCATCTGGTGGGCCCGTCCCTGCCGCCGGACCGCCGCGGCGACGAGACCGAGTTCCCGTGGGAACGGCTGCGCGAAGGCCGGCCTCTTCTTTATGTGTCCTTCGGCAGTCAGATCTCCTGGCAGCCGGAGCTGTTCACGATCGTGGCGGAGGCGGCCGCGCCGCTCGACGCACAGGTGGTACTGAGCGCCGGAGAACTGGCAGCCACCGGATTCGCGCACGGCCTGCCCCGCGACGTCATCGTTTGCCGGTACGTCCCGCAGCTCGCGCTCCTCGCGAAGGCCGCCGGCTTCGTGTGCCATGGCGGCGCCAACTCCGTGATGGAGTCCATGTCCCAGGGCGTGCCGATGCTGCTGCTGCCGGTGTGCAACGATCAGCCGGTGCAGGCGCACTTCATGCGCCGGGCGGGCGCGGGGCTCAGCCTGGACTCGCGCGCGCTCACCGTGCAGGCGTGCCGGGACGCGCTGCGAGAGGTACTCGATCCGGACGGGCCGCTGCGCGCGCAGGCCCGGCGGGTACAGGCCTCCTATGGCCGACACGACGGCGCCCGCCGCGCGGCCGAGCTGATCGCAGGGGCGGCCTCGATGCGATGAGGCCGCCGGCCCGATGGGAGTTGTGCCGCGTACGGCCGCCGCGCATTCGAGCCATCGAGGTCTGGAACCTGCCCGTGCCCGAGGGCCAGCTCTGGCAGGCGGTCGGCCTGCCGCGCGTCGAAGCGATGCGTCGCGACGGCCACTCTGACGGCGAGATCGGCCACGCTCTCGCCGCCTCCGTTGTGCCGGCGGCCCTTCAACTCCACGAGACATTCCAGATCGAGACGTTGTTTCTCGGCGGCGGCCTGCTCGGGATCGCGGGTCTCAGAAGCGGGATCGAGGCCGCGGCACTGCCCTTCGAGGTGGTGCTCGCGAGCGATCCAGCCTGGGTAGGGGAGCCTGGCGGCCAGGCGGTGCTACGCCAGGCGGGCCTGCCCGACGGCGCCGTCGTCGACATGGGCCAGACCACGATCAAGGCGTCGGCGCGCGGCGTGCGCGTCGTAAAGAAACGGGACGTCGGGGTCCTGCCCTATCGGTTCATCGACGCGAGCGGCCACAGCCGGGGCGGCGCGACCGAGGCCGCGGCGGCGTTCCTGGCCGGCGCGCTCGCCGATCTGCTGGCCGCGGCGACGCCGGCGGACGCGGCAGTCGTGCTCGCGCTGCCGTGCCCGCTGGATGGGGCGTGCACGCCCGGTCCGTGCACCTACGGCTGGGAAGGCGATCGCGCGTTGCTGCCTCGCGCGCTGCAGATCGTCGACGAGCGCGCACATCCCTGGCCGGGGGCGCGACCTCGGGTGCTGGTCCTCAACGACGCCGAGCTGGCCGCGGTCTCCGCGGGCGTGGAGACGCGAAGGTGCGGCCGAACGCTCTGTCTCACGCTCGGCTTCGGCCCGGGGGGCGCACTCGTCGAAGGATGAAAACCCGTGGGCGCGATGGTAGCATCTCGCCAACCAGATGCCCGCCGAGAACCCGCTGACTCGGCTCCTGCAGGGACGTGCCCGGGCGGGACCCGACATGTCGGTCCATCTCTCGGAGCGCGACGGCGCCAACCTCCACGACAAGATGCGCCAGGCGTACTGGTGGATCGTCAACAACGCCGTCATCTGTCCCTACTACGACGTCGAGTACGGGAAGGCGGCCGCCCCGCTGAAGAACGCCGCGGGGGACGAGGTCGTCCTCCACGACTCGATGAGCTACAGCTCGTTCGTCCTGATCCCGATGCTGACGCTCTTCACCTGCCGGCGCGCGCTGCTCATCGGCGGGCCGGGGCGCGGCAAGACCACCTCCGCCATTCTGATGGCGCTCGTCGGCGGGATGACGCGGGACGACGTGCGCCGGTCCATCCAGCGCGGCCACCCCCAGCTCTCGATCGCGGACCTGCTCGGCTCGCCGCTTCCCTCGGACATGATGAAGGCCGAGGACATGTCGCAGATCAAGGTCGGCTGGCGCAAGTGGATCGGCCAGCGGGTCAAGATCATCGACGAGTACAACCGCATCCCCACCAAGACCCAATCGGCGCTTCTCTCCCTGATGGCCGAGGGCTACGCGGAGATGTTCGACCAGTACGTCTACGCCGGGCGCTCGAGCTGGTTCCTGACTGCCAACGACGACGCGGGCGGCGGCACGTTCCAGGTGATCGAGGCGCTCAAGGACCGGATCGACGTGGTGGTGCGTGCGGTCCCCTTCAACTCGGCGTTCCTGCCGACGCTGCTCGCGCGCCTCGAGGCCAACCAGACGCCGGAGGAGATGGTCCCGACCGAGATCGTCTTCACCTCCGACGAGCTCGAGCGGATCTTCAAGGCGATCCTGCTCGTGGAGCTGCCGGACGCCGTGCGCGAGCGGCTGTCGTACTTCCTCGGCCAGCTCGACTTCTGCCGCATGGCCTCACCGCAATTCGAGTCGAAGAGCAAGGACACGCTGCGGCTGGCGGGGAAGACGGTGGCCGAGATCTGCAACGAGCAGTGCCCCCTCGACAAGAAGGTGCACCTCTGTACGCAGACCGAGAACGGCGTCTCCGCCCGCGCGTACCAGACCTGCCTGCACTTCACGAAGGCGCTGGCCTACTTCCGCGGCCACGCCGAGGTGGAGGCGGAGGACCTGCGGCAGATCATTCCGTGGGTGCTGCACGAGAAGCTGGTACCGAACGCCCGCAGCGCGTTCTTCGAGGCCAAGGGCCGCCGAGCGCTGCTCCAGGACCGGGTGGCCTGGATCCGCAACATGTTCGACATGGCGATGGAGGAGTATCCGCGGCATGAGCCCGTGCGAAAGAAGGTGCGGGTGCTGAGGGCGGAGCTGGACAAGGGACTGCAGGGCGTGGACCTAAAGAGCGTCGAGAAGCGGATCGGCCAGGTGACGCAGCTCATGGATCAACTGGTGGGAAAGTCCGAGCTGTCGGGGCCTGTCTATGAGGACGTGATCCACCTGAAGTCCATGTACAGCCGCTACCAGAACTACGCCCACTGGCTGACGCAGAACCAGGCGCGGTGACCGGCGACATCGTCAGCGAGCTGGAGCGGGCCGCCCGGCGCCGGTTCGTCCGGTGGGACGGCTCCCTCTGGAAGGAGATCGTCGGCGGGCCCGCGCGTGCGCTGACCGATTCGCTGCACGCCGCCGGCCTTCCCGAGGCGCACAGCAGTTCGCTGCTCGAGAACTACCTGCGGCTGGCCTGCGAGGGGATCGGCCTGGGCTATCTCTTCCCGACGTCCGCGGGCGCGACCAGCTTCTTCACGCTGGCCTGGACCCGTCTCATCCCGCGGGGGCTGGCGTCGCTCCCGCCGGAGCGGCAGGCGGCGGCGCTGGCCGACTGCTGGAACCTCGCCGAGAACCTCGAGAGCTCCCCGGTCTGGCTGAGGCGCATGTTCCTCCGCTTATGCGACGGCGGCCAGACTCTGGGCTCGCTCCCGTCGCTCGTCGCGGACGTGGCGCGGCGCGCCCTCGAGCCGCCCGATCAGACGTTGTCGGAGGCCGGCGAGATCGCCTGGATCGCCGTCTCGGACGAGGACCGCTGCTTCCTGCCGGGCGCGCTTCACTTCGTCGCGCCGACCGTCGTGTGCGTGCACGACCGTTTGCGGACGGCCGAAGAGGGCACCGACGCGGTGAGCGTCGGCGTCTGGCTATCGAAGCCCGCGCTGGCCCTCGGACCGATGCCATGCAAGGAAGCGCCGAAGAACGGCATAGACCCGGACTTCGCACTGCTCGAGGACCTGGCCCGCCGCGACCGGCGAGCCGCCGACTGGTTCGACATGGCGCGCAACGAGTGGCGGGCGGCGGTGACGCTCGACACGTCGCAGTTCCTGGTCGCGCTGCTGCCGGCAGAGCCATGAGCATCGCGGCACCCGAGACGACGCGCGGCGCCGCCTACGTCGCCGCGTGTTGGCGCGAGGCGCTCGCCGTCTGGGACATCCAGGTGAGGCTGGGACCGCCCACGGCCTACGATGGAGGCGGCTCGTCGCACTGGGACGAAGACGAGCCCCTGGCCTTCATCGATCTGGAGACGCGCCAGGTCGTCGTCAACTTCCCCCTTCTCGAGAAAATGGGCGCGATGTCCAGCCTGACCGCGGTGCTCGCCCACGAGATCGGGCACCACGTACGTTTCCCGCACACACTCGGCCTCGCGGCCGCCCTCCAGGTGCTCGAGCAGCGGCTCATCCCCGGCCTTCGGCAGTCTCTCACGAACCTGTTCTTCGACCTGCTCGTGAACGAGGTCGTGGGCAGGACCCGCGACGCGGAGCTGAGCGCGGTCTACCGGGGCTTCCTCGAGAAGGGCAAGGGCGAAGCGTCTCCGTTGTTCTGCTACTACCTCGCGATCTACGAGGAGCTGTGGACCCGGGACGACCTCGTGCCGGCCGCGCAGCGCGAGCCGATGGAAGCCGCGTACCCGAGCTGGCGGGGCGACGCGCGGATGTTCGTGCAGACGTTCTACGCCCTGCCCGACATCCATCTGCAGTTCGTCTACTTCTGCGCCCACTTCCTGCGCTACGTGCCCGAGCCCGACAAGCTCTCCTACCGCATCCCGATGGGCGGCGACGTCCCGAAGCCCGACGAGGACGACTTCGACGGGGCCGTGCGAGGCAACGGCGGCCAGCAGGCCGAGGACGCCCTGGAGGAGGCCCGGGCGCGGGGCTGGATCAAGGAGTCTGGACTCGTCGACCGCAAGGACGAGGACCCGCTCACGACGATCGACCGGATCACGAGCCGCAGGCCCAGCAACACCCAGGCCGCCTTCCGGGAGGCCCTCGTCAGCAAGCACTACAAGCGCCTCGTGGACGAGTACGTCTTGAAGCTGGCCGGGGTGACGCCGCCGCTGGAGCCTTTGATCCCCACGGTCCTCGAGGAATGGGAGTGGGGCGACAACCCGCACGGGATCGACTGGACCGGCAGCGTGCTCGCGGGCGGTCCGCTGGCCGCTGTCCGGCCCCTGCGCCGCGATATGCTCCCCGACGAGCCGTCGCCGCGCGAGCAGACGCTGCCGGAGGTGGAGATCTATCTCGACACGAGCGGCTCGATGCCAAACCCCTCGAGTGCGCTCAACGCGATGACGCTCGCCGCGCAGATCCTCTCCGCCTCGGCCATCCGGAAGAAGGGCAAGGTGCGTGCTGTCGTGTACTCGTCGGGCCGCCCCCTTGTCTCGGAGTGGATGAGCAGCGAGGAGGTCGCGCGCCGCTTCCTCCTCAACTACGCGGGCGGCGGGACCGAATACCCGTTCCCGCTGCTGAGGAGGTTCGCGGAGGAGCGCCCGGACGCGATGAGGTTCATCATCTCAGACTCCGACTTTCTCTGGAACCTGCAGATGGCGGAGGCCATGGACGCGCTGCAGTACGGCGTCTCGCAGTCGCGGCTGCTGGTGGCGATGCTCGCGCTCGCTGACGACGCGCAGGCGCGCCAGAAGCTGCAGCCGGTGTTGGGCTCCCGCAAGTTCCGGCTCGTGGTCGTGCGCGGCCTCGACCAGTTCGCCCGAGCGGCGACCGACCTCGCCGAAGCTGTGCTGGGCGCATGAGCTTCGACCTCGGGCGCATCCGTGACGAGGCCGCGGCGGCGCCGCTGGCCTCGCCGTATCCGCAGGAACTGTCGATCGCGGTCGTGAACGACACGTTCCGTCTCGCTCGACTGGTGCCGCCCGACGGGAAGCAGTGGAAGGGCCTCCTTGCGTCCGCAAAGCAGACGTTGATGCTCGAGCAGCTCGGCATGCTGGCGCACCTGCTGACGGTGACCTCGCTCCGCGACGAGACGGTGAAGGCGCTCGGCGCCGATATCGACGTGAAGCGGGCGCTCGAAGGGTTCTTTGCGTCGGTCGCGCCGCTGACGGCCGAGATGATCCGGGCCAACGCGTTCCGGCAGGAGGAGTTCCTGCGGAAGTGGATCGCGACGGTGGGTGGTCAAGTGGCCGGCGAGGCGCCGGAGGAATCGCAGAAGCGCCTGGAGCAACTCGACTACCGGAAGACACTGGCGGAGTACGATCGCGCGGAGAAGGCTCGTCAGGGCGAAGCCACCCGCCGGGCGAAGATGCTCAAGGAGGCGGCCGACCGGGAAGCGGCGGCGCGCGGGTGGCGCGAGTGAAGGAAACCGTGCGCGCCTTCGAGGAGCGGACGCGGTCTTCGTACGATCCGCCGGCGTTCCTGCGCGCCCTGGGCCGCCCGTTGGCGCCGCGCGACGCCTGCCCGACG
>Ga0137380_10006687_pt1 | contig 10295 bp, 12 predicted proteins | sample SagtaG_17_FD_104809 | JGI IMG/M metagenome (GOLD analysis project Ga0137380, IMG submission 104809) | Vadose zone soil microbial communities from Sagehorn Ranch, Mendocino, California, USA - Sage2_L_100_16 metaG | ecosystem: Environmental > Terrestrial > Soil > Vadose zone | place: USA... | reverse complement strand
GGTCTTGGCGTACCGGCGGAGCCGGGCAACCGCCTCCGCGTGGCCGAGGCCGGCCACCAGAGCCTCGGTCCGCGCGATGATCCGCATATTCTTTCTGACCTAGCACAGGCGCTCCAGCCTCGCCGCGAACACCTCGGCTCCCAGAAGCTCGTGGGATCCTGCCGTAGAAAGCGAGTTTCTCTTGGGGAAGGCGTTGTCTTCGATACAGACGGTGTGCGCGCCCGCCGAGGCGAACAGCTCAATCGCGCGGACCGCGGTGAGGTCGCTGCCGTAGCCGTTGTCCGCATCGACGTAGATGGGCAGCGTGATCGCCGCTCGGACCTCGCGGACAACCATGGCCATTTCTGTTGGGGTCAGCAGATTACGGTCTGGAATCCCGAGCCGGGAGGAGACCTCCAGGCTGCCGAGCCAGACCAAATCAAATCCGGCACGCTCGACCAGAAGAGCGGTCAAGGCGTCGTGCGCTCCTACCCCAACGAGGACCGGCTTCAATGCCGTTTCACCTATTGCCATACCTATGGCCTTCCTTCAATGCTGACCTGCCGCATGAAACGGTCACGCAACTCGTCCGGGCGCATGGCCGCCGTGGCTGTGGGCGGAGCCGAGCCATCCGGGCGGACGTCGATAACAAGCACGGCGGGGGCTGATACGCCACTTGCGGCTCCGGTCACCGGACCGCCTCGGTCAACGCGGGGATGGCGAACAGCCGCGATGTTGCTGCCTCGTCGGCAAACCGCGCGGCCGCATCCGGCGTGACGCCAAAGAAGGTGACTCGAAGCGCGGGATACGTTGTATGAAAGTGCCGACCGGCGACCAGGCGAAAGCCGCGACGCTCCAGCTCGGCGAGCGCCGCATCCTCGGACACGCCGTCCTGCAGCGGAATCAGCGCTGACGGCCCGTCAAAAGCCGGGAATGCCAGCCCGTACGTGGCCGTGAGGTGGTCACGAAAGGTGGCTGCCGCGGTGGCGACCCGGGCCAGATACGACTCACGGAGCACAGACATCCCTCCGTCGCGCAGGAAAAGTCCCCACGCCCGCTGCCATACGGGTGAAGGCGTGGTTCCGACCAGTTCAGGCACTGCTTCGCTGAAGAAATGGGGCCCCGCCACCCAGCCGATCCTGGCTCCAACCCCGCGGAGCTTGTGCAGCGAGCCAGTGACATCGACGCCCTCGGGCGCCTTGCGGTCGGAGAACCACGCGTAGGTGGCGTTGACGACGACCCGGTAGCCGGCTGCCACGCGCTGGCGCAGAGCCACCTCGTTGGCTGCGGTGAGGCTGATTCCGTCCGGGTTGCGGCACGGGGACGTCACCCACAGCACGGTCCGCGACGGATCGCCAGGAAGCGCACCGCCGAATATGTCGTCCCAGGGCAGCATCCGAAGCCGCGCCGCGCCACCCGAGAACGCCGGCAACACGCCGGGGTAGCTCGGGCGCTCGAGAAAGATGCGACGGTAGCGGCGAGCGTAGGTCAGCGCCGCAGCTCGAAGGCTCGAGACGATGGTGATGTGGTCGCTCGCGAACCCCAGGAGGTTGGCGATCACCTCACGGAGAACGTGATCACCAGACGGCGCCGGAACAGTCCAGAGTTCGTTCGCTCCGGCAGCCAGGGACGCACATTCGGCCCACAACGCCATGGCCTCCGCTGGCCATGGGTCCGGCGTGCCGCTCAGATCGATCATCTCTTCCCCTGTGATGCGTCCTGCGAGTGCAGCGCTCAGCGCGACGCCATTATCCGGACGGGGAGGCTTGCGCCCTGCTATCGGTAGCCGTCAATTTGCTCTGCCACCTGGAAACATCCAGTAATTGAGCAGCGTGCGGATATGCCAGACGTGCCAGGCAACACCAAACCACAGATGTCGTAGCTGCTGTCCGCACGTCCCACGGTGATCTCCAAAGCGGGATGACCATAAGTAAACCATGATCGCCAAATGGCCGCAAGGTTACCACCAGGGGAAATGATCGTTAAACGATTGGTTACAGCCATTACCTGGTCCTACTACTAAGTGCAATCGAACCCCGCCAAATGATTACGCTGCGCAACAGGACCTGCTTGACAGCCCACGAATGCGGGTGATTCAATGGCATCCAGCCGACGGCTGTGAGTGATCACAAACGCGGGGATAGGTCATAAATGATCATCCCGAGTTCTTCGAGCTTGGGTCAAAGGAGTATGACTGTATCGCGCTTGACGTGGATGGACGTATCGTCGGCGGCCATGCGCGGATAACACTGTGCCGGTGACGAAGGTTGCCACGCTCACATTTCTCTGTGCTTCGGTGAGGGTTTTCTCCTGAGCCTCTCGGTAACGTGACGGAAGCGGAGGGAGGTGAAATCAAGTAATGCGCAAAACAGCACTCCGCACCTCGTTGGTGAGCCGGGCACCCTTGTCATTCAGCAAGGCGCCCTAACCGGCGCCGCGGACCTGCCATCCAGGCCCGCGGGCCGGCAGGTTCCACAGCCCAGGGTGTCGAAGGCAAGCGGTGCCTCTTGCGAGACTTGGTGCCTGAGGGCGCTGGTTAACTCACCGGGGCACCATCGACGGTGCCGACATCACCTGCCGGAGCCGCCGTCGTCACCCACGTCGGCGGCTTCGGCGCACGTGAATCGTGGAGATCATGCGGATTTGCCTTGTCGCCATGCCGTGGCAGGCATTGGAGCTGCCCTCACTGGCCGTCGCCCTGCTGCGTGCGCGGCTCGCTGAAACGCGCCCGGATGACACCGTCACGGAGTTTCACGCCTGTCTGCGCTGGGCGGAATTCCTTCTTGAGCAGACCGAGGGAGAGATCACACCCGCTGACTACCTTCGGGTCGCGGAGGGGGGGATCTTCCAGGGGCTCGGTGACTGGGTGTTCTCTGGAACGCTTTACGGACAGCCGAACTGGGCTATCGGCCGGCTTCGCCGCTATGCGGCACGGCATCATGTCGAGATCGATCACGTACTGCGCATGCGCCCATACGCGGACGAATTCATCGATCGCACCGCGCGGGAGATCCTGGCCACCGGCCCCGAACTCGTGGGCTTTACCACTACTTTCATGCAGAACGTGCCGAGCCTTGCGCTCGCGCAAAAGCTCAAGCATTTAGCGCCGGAACTGTATGTGCTGTTCGGTGGCGGCAATTGCGACGGGCCGATGGGTCACGCGCTCCACCGCAATCATGCGTTTGTCGATCTCGTCGTGCGCGGGGAGGGGGAGCTAGCGTTGCCGGCGCTGTTGGACAGGATAAGCCGGGGAGACCCGCTTTCCGATGTGCCAGGGGTCTGCTGGTGGAATGGCGATGAGTCGATCGCCAATGAAGAACCCAAGCATCCGATACCCCCCGACGCCATACCGCGGCCTAACTTCGGCGGGTGGCAGCAGGAGCTCGAACGCTCGCTGGTCAATGAATACGTCGAGCCACAACTCGTCCTTGAAGGCGCTCGGGGATGCTGGTGGGGGGAGAAGCATCAGTGCACTTTTTGCGGGCTCAACGGCTCATTCATCCAATTTCGGAGCAGGCCTGCCGAACGGCTGTGGTCGGATCTCCAGAATCTTGTCGAACGGCATCGTATCCTCGATGTCGTAATGGTCGACAACATTCTTGACATGACCTATTTCCGCAGCCTGCTGCCGAAGATCGCAGCGGCCGGGTGGGATTTGCGGCTACACTACGAAGTGAAGGCAAATCTTCAGCCCGACCACGTTGCATTGCTCGCTGCCGCGGGCGTGGTGCATCTGCAGCCAGGAATTGAGAATCTGAGTACACGGGTCCTGGGTCTCATGGATAAGGGCGCGACCGGTGTCATAAACGTGCGGTTGCTCCGCGAGTGCGAAGACCATAGTTTTACGTTGTCATGGAATTATCTTTATGGCTTTCCCGGCGAAGAAGAACGCGACTACGAGGCAATTATCTCACAGTTCCGGGCGCTATCGCATCTGCAGCCTCCCGACGCGGCGACCCGTATCACACTCGAACGCTTCAGCCCAAATTTTGAACGCCCCGAGCTGGGCTTCGCCCAGCGTCGGCCGGCCGAGTTCTATGACCACGTCTACGCTCTCCCTGAAAAGGAGCTGCATGATTTGGTGTATATGTTTGACAGCCCGCCGCGCGGAATCGGTGGCGACACCGAGCGACGTCTTCACGAGGCTGTCCGGACGTGGCAGGAACGCTATCCGTCGTCGCGGCTTCTGGTCCGCAACGGAGCGTCCGGCAATGTGGTCATCGACGACCGCCGCGCGTCGTGGCCGCACCGGACGTACACCTTGTCTGGCTGGCAAGCAGTAGCTTACCGGGCGCTTGAGCGCGGCCGCACTATGAACTCGCTCGGCCGGGTCCTCGCCGCCGAAGGGTACGAGACGCCAACCGAAGCGGTGGGCGAGTGGCTCCGCGAACTTACCGGCGCCGGCCTCGTCTTCGTCGAAGATTCCACCTACGTGGCGCTGGCGACATCAAGCGCACCCGTCAAACTGCTGGGGACGGCGGGAACGTGAAGGCGTCTGCGGACATGGAAACGGCGGTTGGGAGCCGAGCATGAGGGGATCTATGGCGTTGCCCGGCCCTGCAGGAGAGATTCAGGAACAGCCGACGGGAGAGATTCAGGAACAGCCGACGGGAGATATCCGGATAGCCGAAAAACTCGTGTTCGGCGGGAATCCCCTGCGGGCAGCTCATGCGGTCCGGTTGTTACGTGACAACTGCTGCCTTGGGCGCCCGGTACGGTGGCGGGGAAGGGCAGCGGGGGTCTTTGACGTAGGGGCCTTGGTCCACCTGCCGCCCCCTGAAGAACTAACCAATGCTCCCGGCGCTGCCGAAGAATGGCGTGAGCGCCATCGTTATGGCCTGTTTTATTTCCGCGTTGGGCCGGGGTTCATCCTGGTGAAGGACCAGCGTAATATGACTGAGGCCGCCCGATTCGTTATCGACGATCCCGACATAGTGGATGTTTTTAAGCAGAGCCTCACGCCCACCATGCTGAGCCGCATGGGGAAGCGGCAGCTTCAAGCCGCGCAGATGCTGTGCGACGAGGGACTGCTCCTGAGAACTGGCGACGTCGTAGTGACACTCCCTGCACGATTACGACGATGGCCAGTCCCATTCAGGGCCATTTGACATGGAGAAACGTGACCGCTCAGGGACCGGAAGGTGCGAAGATGGCCGTGGACCTGGGGCGACGTCCCAGCTTGAAGGATCTTATCGACCTTGGTGTGCCGACCGCCGCACTGCTGGCCGCGCATCGCCATGGTCTATTAGGCGCAACGCTCGAACGCTCTGCCACGCCCGATGAATTCGCTCGTGAGCTGAACCTCGACGTCGTGGCCACCCGGCTGACCCTCAACGTGCTCGCCACCTGCGGGGTGCTCGTCCACCACGACAGCCGGTACGCTGCATCCCCCGAACTGGTGGCCTGGGAGCGTGACGCTCCCGGCGGGGTCATGGTCCATCTGCGGCTGCTGGAACACCTGCCGGAACTGCTTGTCACCGGGAAACCGCTCATAGCGATGGACGGCACTCTCCGCGAGCGCGCAAGTCATTTTACGACCGTGGCATCGGGGCTCGGCAACATGTACGCGGCTGCGGCCGGGGAACTAGCGCAAGCGATGGCACTTGAGGGGGGCGCGATTTTGGATCTGGGCGCAGGATCAGGAGTCTGGAGCCTCGCGATGGCGGCGCGGTGGCCTGACGCCCGGGTCACCGCCGTCGACCTGCCCGAAGTCATCGAGGCCGTGCGCAGGAATGCGGTGGCGCTGAACGTCGGTTCGCGGGTTGCCACGGTCGCAGGAAGTTACTTCGATATCGATTTCCCTGACGCAGCCTACGCCGTGGTGATCCTCGGCAACCTGCTGCACCTAGAGACCGCCGAGAACGCGGCCTTGCTCGTGCGCAAAGCTGCCGCCGCGCTGCGACCGGACGGAACGTTCGTGGTGATTGACATTCTCGGCAACACCGCCAGCGAGGAGTACGAACGCGATCCGGCTCACGCCATGTATGCGTTGTTCCTTGCCTCGCGCACCAGCCAGGGTCGGATGCATTCGCGAGCGCAGGTTCTAGGCTGGCTGGAAAGCTCGGGCCTCGGTCAGGTCCGGCCTCTTAACCTGCCGAGCGCTCCGCCGCAGCTTGACTGCCTGCTTGCCCGCGGAGTTGCTCGACCCAAGCAGTGAGCCTGGCGGGTACATGACGATCGAAGAAAGGCCATCTATGACTCACGCAGAAGCCAGCGAGGCCGGGGCAGCAGGAGATGCCGCGGCGGCAGGAGATGCCGAGGCGGCAAAGACCGGCATGGTTTCCGCCTTCGCTCACCGCGACTTCACTCTCCTGTGGTCTGGTCAGGTGCTGAGCGCGATCGGGAACCAGATGTTCCCGATCATCCTCGCGATCTTGGTGCTGCAACGGCATTCGGGCGCCGCGGGGCTTGGGATGATTCTCGCCGTCCAGGGTGTCGCGCTGGCCTTGGGCATGGTACTGGCGGCATCGATCGGTGATCGGTGGCGGCGCACTCGGATCATGGTATCCACCGACGTCGTGCGCGGTCTCGGGGTCGCGGCGATCGCCATCAGCCCGTTGCATGTGCCGCTAGCTGCCTTCATCGTGTTCGTGATCGCCATCGGCATTGCCGAGGGAATGTTTCTTCCCGCCTACGGTGCGGTACTTCCTCGCGTGCTTCCCGAGGCGGCCCTTCAGGCCGGCAACGGGCTGACCGCGCTTTCCCAGTACATGGCGATGGTAGCCGGACCGCTGGTCGCCGGGCTGCTCGTCGCTACGGCAGGAGCAGGCCCCGCGCTCTGGGTCGACGTCATCACCTTTGCTGCCAGCATCGCGACTCTTGTATTGATCAAGGAACCTGCTGAGGCCCGGGCGGAGGCAGCGGCCAAGCAACGGGCGGGCATCATGCGGCGCGGCGTGGCGGATCTTGCTGAAGGGCTGCGGGCGGTGCGTGAGCGCCCATGGATAGCGGCCTCGATCGGCGCGGCAACAATCGTCATGACCCTCGTCGTAGCACCGGCCTTTCTGGCAGCGCCGATCGTGGCCCGGCAACACTTTGGCGGCGCTGCCGCCTATGGGGCCATGTTCACCGCTCTCGGCGTCGGGTCCATCATCGGCTCGCTTCTGGGCGGCAGGATACGAACCCGCCGTCCCGGCCTGGTGGCGTTCACGGGGGTGTTGACGGTCGCCGGCTCGGTTAGTTCACTGGCGTTCCTGCCGCTGCCGGGAATCCTCGTGTTCTGGGCCATCGCGGGCATCGGAGTGACGATCTTTCAGGTGCTCTACTCGACCGCCCTGCAGACAGAGGTCCCTGATCGTTTGCTTGGCCGTGTGATGGCGCTTGATTGGCTCGGCAGCCAGGGCCTCATGCCGCTCGGCTACGCGCTGGCGGGAGTCGTTGTAGGGGCGATCGGAATTCGCGACATGCTGGTCGCGGGCGCGGTTCTCGTGCTTGTCGTGGTCCCGCTGCCCTTGCTTGTACGTGGCGGCACGACATTCTCAAGCCGTCGGCCAACCGGCGCGGGCCTGCCTGCCGCAGAGCCGACGGCCTAGCACGGTACCCGTGCAGTTACCAAAGCAGCCTCAGTCGGGGAAGGAAGGCCGGATGGAAATTGTCAGCGGTTACGCGCAGGTCGAGGGCACCAGGCTCTATTACGAATGCGCTGGAGAGGGCGAACCCGTCGTGCTGCTGCACACAGGAAACGGGAACACCACGATCTGGGATGGCCAATTCGAAGACCTCGCCTCCGATCACCGTGTGATCCGCTACGACATGAGAGGTTTCGGCCGGTCCAGCTACCCGGCGTCGTCCTACCTTTATGCCCGTGATCTGGCGGGCCTGCTCAGCCACCTGGGGGTCGACCGCGCACACATCGTCGGCCCCTCGCTCGGCGGACGCGTCGCGGTCGAGTTCTGCCTCCTCTACCCCTCGATGACGGCCAGCCTGCTGCTTGTTGCCCCCGTGATCCGCGAGCACAACTGGTCAGAAGATGTGATTTCAGCTCGCATCGCTGAGGAGGAAGCATTCGGCGCCGGTGACTTCGAGGCCGCCACCCAGGCCATGATGCGGAACTGGGTCCTGTGCCCAGGCCGCCATCCGGAGGATCTTGACCAGTCCATGCTCGAACGGATACGCGCCGCCCAGCATGCCTCCTACCTGGTGAGGCTACGCACCCGCAAGGAAGCTGGGGCCGAGCCCGATGAGGAAGAACTTGACAGTCCGGCAGGCAGCCGCCTGTCCAGCATCGCTGCGCCGACCATGGTCCTGATCGGCGGCGCCGACGGCCCGGACTCGACCGCCATCGGCGAACGCCTTGCCAGCGAGATTCACGGGGCACAGAAGCAAGTGATCGAGGGCGTGGGCCATATGATCGCGATGGAGCGCCCGGAGGATTTCTTGCGTATCGCCCGCGACTTCTTGCGCGCCGCGCAGCGGCGATGATGATAAGCAAACCGTCAGTATCAACCGGGCCAGCAGCAAGACCAGAGCGCGTGTCCCACCGCGCGGCCGCGCGCGTCATCTGCGTCGACCCGGCGGGGCGGATCTTGCTTATCCGGTGGCACGATACCGTTGACGACGTCACATTCTGGGAGCCGCCCGGTGGCGGCCTCGAGGCGGGAGAGACCTCCCTGCAGGCCGCGAGGCGGGAATTGTGGGAGGAGACCGGGCTTCCTCAATCCGCCGTGACCGGCCAGAACGTGGTGGTTTACCGGCGGTTCCGCTGGCTTGGCACCTCCTACGAACGGCACGAGCCCTTCTTCGTCGCGCGGTTCGCTGTGCCGCGGCCACCCGTCGTCCCTGCCCGCCTGACCACAGAGGAACATGGCAGGCTCATCGGGCACGCCTGGTTCAGCAGCGAAGAGCTCGCTACGTTCGCCGAACCGGTCGAGCCCCCGGATCTGCGCAGCATCCTCCAGTCGCTCGGGATCCACTGACCATGACCCGGCACGGAGAGCCGACGCTTTTGACTCCAGGCCCCGCAGGGACATCGCGGCGTGTCCGCAACGCCCTGTTACGCGGCGACCTATGTCATCGCGAGCCTGAGTTCACCGAACTGCTTGACCGCTTACGAGCCGCGCTGCCCGCATGCCTCAACCTGGCCGGCACCCACGAGGCGGTGATTGTCACCGGCTCAGGGACCGCTGCAATGGAAATGGCGGTCATCGGCTCTGTCCGTGCCGGGCGAGCACTTCTTGTTATCCGCAATGGCATGTACGGCGACAGGTTCGTCCGGATTGCCGCGGCGTATGGGATCGAAACGGTGGTGGTTGACGGGTCATGGACACGGCCGGCCGACCCGCACGCCGTCGCTGACGCGCTGCGCGGCAACCCGCGAGTGGATGCGGTGGCATGTGTGCACCATGAGACCACCACCGGTCTGCTCAACCCCGTCGGCGCGATCGGCGGAATCGTCCGGGACCAGGAGGCGGTATTCATCGTCGACGCGATCAGCTCGTCGGCCATCGAGGCACCTGACCTGCCCGCTGTCGCTGGTGACGTGATCTGTGGGACCGCGAACAAAGGGCTGCACGGTATCCCTGGTGTGTCTTTCGTGTTGTTCTCGCTGGCCAAAGGCGTTGAACGAGTTTCCGCCGTGCCACGGCGCAGCCTGTATCTCGACCCGTCAGCGCTGCTGGCGGGCCAGCGGTCGGGCAGCGTTCCCTTCACGCCAGCCATCCAAGCCTGTTACGCCCTGGACGAGGCAATTGCCGAATACGTTGAAGCCGGTGGTTACACGTACCGTGTGCGCGAGTACAGCAAACGGGCCGAACTTGTCCGTGCCGGTTTCACCCGCAACGGCTTGTCGATTCTGGTCGACGAGCCCTACCGGGCCAACTCAGTGACGGCGCTCTGGCTTCCCCACGAAGTCAGCTACGGTGCGCTGCACGACGAACTCAAGCGACGTGGGTATGTCGTCTACGCAGGGCTCGGGCCTGTGCCGGACACGCATTTCCGTATCGCCACCATGGGAGATATCCGGCCAGGCGAGCTAGCTGGGCTTGAGGCCGCCGTCCGGGACTCACTGGATGCCATCAAGCGGCATGGCGGCGTTGTACCGCCCGGAAGACGTGTTGCCCGTGCTTAGGGTGACAGCCAGCGGCAGCCGTTCGGAAGCAATCTTCTTAACGGCTGCCGCGGACGCAGTCGCCAGCCGGAGCAGGCGTCCGCCAGAGGTCATAAGCCATCCCGCGAAATCGCCTGTGCAAGCGCCACGCTCGCCAGGCTAGGCCCGTTTTCCGCATTAGTGCGTGTCATGGTTTGCCTGGTTCAGGTGGGTTTCTCGGGCCAGGGCAGGGGGATGTCGAGCAGGCCGAGGATGGTCCGCTGGACTTGGG
>Ga0137380_10006685_pt1 | contig 10297 bp, 8 predicted proteins | sample SagtaG_17_FD_104809 | JGI IMG/M metagenome (GOLD analysis project Ga0137380, IMG submission 104809) | Vadose zone soil microbial communities from Sagehorn Ranch, Mendocino, California, USA - Sage2_L_100_16 metaG | ecosystem: Environmental > Terrestrial > Soil > Vadose zone | place: USA... | reverse complement strand
CGGCGCTGGCGGCCGCGCTGCCGGAGGGGAGCACCGTGCATGTTTAGACCACTCGATCAGGAAATCGGCTCCGAGGAGACGGCGCAATGTGCGGCAGTTCAGGCTTGGTGCAAATTGCAGCAAGCGTGGACCGAACCAGGCCGCGTCACAGTGTTGAAATGCAAGACCAAGTCCCAAGTGTATCGACTGGAGGGCGTCGGGCCGGCAGGAAGGGCGGTCATTGCCAAGAAATGTGCCTTGGCGAAGGCTCGGGTGGAGCGGCTGATATACACGCGGTTTCTCCCGCTGGCGCCAGTGCCGGCGTTGCAATTCTACGGATTCCTGGAGGACGCCGGCGGGCGGTTTGCCTGGTTGTTTCTGGAGGAGGCCACAGGCCAGGAGTATTCACTCTCTTCCGCTGAGCATCGGGCATTGGCCGGCCAATGGCTTGGAACGATTCACCGCGCAGCCCTCGGTGCCGATTTGCGGGCCGCCCTGCCCGACCTCGGGCCAAGCCACTACCTGGGGTGTCTGCGCGCGGCCCGCGCCAAGCTTCGGGAACATATTGACAATCCGGCCTTGCGGTCTGGCGACGCAGCGTTGCTCGAAGCCAGCGCCAAGCAGTGTGATGTCGTCGAGGCGCATTGGGGCGAACTGGAACAATGCTGCGATCGAATGCCGCGCGTGGTGGCGCATGACGACTTCGCCGCCAAGAACGTGCGCTTCTGCCGCGGCCCGAGCGGGCCGGCGCTGCTCGTGTTTGACTGGGAGCATGCCGGCTGGGGCGTGCCGGCCATCGACCTGGCGGCGGTTGGGGAATACACTGTGAGCCCGGATCTCGGTGCGTATGCCGCGGTGTTAGGCCGCGACTTTCCGGATCTGACGATTCAGGATGTCCACCGCTGGGAGGCGTGTGGGAAGATTCTACGGCTGATCGATTCCATTTACTGGAACACCTTCCGCCTCGTGTTCGAATCCTACGATTGGCTGGAACGTCCGTTATCGTGCCTGACGACTTATCGCGTGCGCATGGACGAGGCGCTTCGAGCCGCCAACTGGGTGACCTGAGCCAATGCGACCAGCGGCTATTCCATTTCCCGATCTGGCGGCGCTTGCCGACGGTCTCACGGCGGCCTTGCACGACGGAGGGCCAACCGGCAGCCGTGTTAGCGTCCTCAATCGGAAACCCCTCCTGCCGGCCATGACGTTTCCCAGCGAAGTCGTGACGTGCCGGCTGCGCGAGGGAAACGAACTGCGGTTGTTCTGCAAGTACGCCGCTGGCCGCAACCATAATGCCCACGGCCATCGTGGTGGCGTGAGCTATGAAGCCGCAATTTATGAGGGCTTGCTCCAGGACCTGCCTGTCCGCACTCCGAAATTTTATGGCGCCTTCCGCAACGCGCGCGCAAGCCAAACCTGGCTCATCCTGGGCTTCCTGGACGGGGGCAAGCTTCTGCGCGATGTGCACCTGGATCTCGAGAAAAAACCACAGCCCACAGCCATCGGCTTGGCGGCACGATGGATCGGTCGGTTCCATGCGCTGACAGCGGCCCGCCTGACCCAATGGCCACTCCCAGTCTTGAACCGGTACACTCCAGCCTATTATCGCGGCTGGGCTGAGCGGACGTGCCGATTTGCCGGCAAGCTCAATCGGCAATATCCCTGGCTCGAACCATTATGCCGCCGGGCAGGCGAACTGTTCGACCCCCTGCAAGCCGCGCCTCAGGTGGTTATTCACGGCGAATACTACGAGAACAACATCGTCGTGTGCGGTCGTCGGATTTATCCAACCGATTGGGAATCGGCAGCGATCGCCCCGGGCGAGATTGACCTGGCGGCTCTGACTGACGGGTCGTGGAGGGCCGGGCTCGTGCGGCAATGTATGACCGAGTACAAACGCGCACGCTGGCCCGAGGGCGCGCCCGGCAGTTTTCAATCCACCCTCGAAGCGGCAAGAATTTATCTCCATTTCCGTTGGCTGGGCGAGCGGCCGGAGTGGAGCGTGCGCCAAAGCGCCCGCTGGCGCTTCGAGGAATTGCGTTGCGCCGCAGAAAGATTGGGTTTGACCTAAATGACGGCCTCACTCGCAGGCCCTGAAAAGTACGGCACCATGAAACTCCATTGGACATTCGTGACCGCCGTCCTCGGCCTGTTGGCCGGCGAAACGATCCTGTTACAGGCAGCCCCCTCCGGAGAGAAGACCGAGCAGCGCGCTCCGCAATTAGAGGGCTGGAAACTGGTTTGGGCCGATGAGTTTGATAAAGACGGCCCGCCGGACCCTCGGAATTGGACCTACGAAACCGGTTTCGTCAGAGCAAAGGAATACCAGTGGTACCAGCCCGACAACGCCCGCTGCCAGGACGGCCTGCTGGTGATCGAGGGCCGCTCCGAGCGCAAGCCAAACCCAAACTACGAACCGAACAGCAAGGATTGGAGGAAAAAAAGGCAGTATGCCGAGTACACCTCCGCCAGTCTTACGACCGAAGGGCTGCATAGCTGGCAGTATGGCCGCTTCGAAATGCGAGGACGGATTGATATTCGCCCGGGGCTCTGGCCTGCCTTCTGGACCCTTGGGGTCCAAGGCCAATGGCCCAACCGCGGTGAAATCGACATTATGGAGTATTATCGCGGACTGCTCATGGCTAACGCGGCCTGGGGCTCCGAAAGCAACGGAGTGCCCAAGTGGAATTTGGTTCGCACGCCCATCGAGGATTTCCACGATCCGCAATGGTCCAATAAGTTCCATGTCTGGCGAATGGATTGGGACGAAGCCAGCATCCGGCTTTTTATGGATGACAGGTTGATGAACACGATTGACGTGACGAAAACTCTCAACGCGGACCGTGAGGGAGAGAACCCGTTTCATCAACCCCACTTCTTGATCCTCAATCTGTCAATTGGGGGGAAAAGGGGCGGCGATCCCTCGGAAACAAAATTCCCCGCAAGGTTCGAAGTGGACTACGTTCGTCTCTATCAGAGACAATCGGCAACCCGAGCCGCCGGACCAAGGCCTCTGCCGGACAAGCCGCACACAAACGCTTCTGGTTCGATTCGGTAATACGCCTTCCACTCGATGGGCAAAACGGGTCGATGTTTCCGTGTTTAAGGCTCTATTGAATCCTGAGCCTGATCTCGCTGGACAGGAATCCCTGGGCTTTAGTCCTCAAAACAACTTCGCCGGACTTGCGGTCAGCTTTCACCACCGCCAGGCAACGCCCGCGCCAGGCTTTTCTTCGCGGCTGCTGGTAGCTCTCCGTGCTCATGGGATTCGCGTTAGCCACTCCGGCAATGGTTGCGGGACCTTCGATCTCGAACTGGACGAGGTTCTCCGCCTTGGGATCGCGAATCCCCTTGGCGTCAGTCAACTCGACGGTGATATAACTCAGATCCTGCCCATCCGCGTGCAAGGTCGTGCGGTCTGCTTGCAGCCTGAACTGGCTGGCCGTCGCTGCGGTGTGCAATTCAGCCACCGCCACCTGTTTCCCGCCGATATAACCAATAGCGACCACCGCGCCCGGTTGATAGGGCGATTGCCAAGTAGCGATGAATTCCGTAGCTCGGTTGGTCGGCTTCTTGCCCAGCGATTTTCCATTCAGGGTCAACTCAACTTCATCGCACGATGAAAATGCGGTGAGCTCTAACGGCGCACCCTCCTGTCCGGGCCAGTTCCAATCCGCAACCAGGTCGTGGAAATGCCATTTGCTCCAGCTCTTGCGCTTGGGATTCAGTTCAAACGAGGGCTGCGGCGGCTTAACGAACAGCGAGACTTGTCCCTCCCTCCAGAGCGCGTCGCGATAAAACGATTGAGGCCGCTTCCATCCGCAGATGTCTATGTCTCCGCAATAAGCGAGCGTCCAGGGATAGAAATCGTGTGATTGAAAATAACCGCGCCATCCAATGCTGGCCTCGCCGATGTAATCCCAGGCAGTCCAAACGAAGTCGCCAATCACATACGGGTGATCCAAGACGGCCATCCAACTGCCAAAGGCCTCCAGCGGATAGGATTCCGAGCAATACATGATCCGCTCCGGCAGGCGTGCGTGGTCCAACTCGTAGAGGCCCTTTTTCTGATGATCACCCCGCAACGCATAATTGTAGCCGGCCACATCCAACGTTTGGAAATATGGGTCGTTATCATCCTTAAGGTGGTTGACAGCGGATGTGATCGGACGGGTGGGCTCCAGTTTGCGGATGAAATCGCCCAGCATTTGGGCAACCGCCACCACCTCAGGTTTGTCACGATTGGGAATTTCGTTGCCGATGCTCCACATGATGACCGACGGATGATTGCGGTCGCGCAACACCATCGATTCAACATCCCGCCGCCACTCATCTTTGAAATAGAGATGGTAATCAAACGGGTTTTTCCCGACGTCCCACATGTCAAACGCCTCATCAATGACAAGCATGCCAAGACGGTCGCACGCGTCCAGAAATGCTGGCGAAGGAGGATTGTGGGAGCAACGAATGGCATTGAACCCGGCACCCTTGAGCAGTTCGACCTTCCGTTCCTCGGCGCGATCATAAGCTCTCGCCCCCAGCGGACCGTTATCATGGTGGACACACCCACCCTTCAGCTTCACCGCGCTGCCGTTGAGCCGGAATCCGCGGTCCACATCAAATGCAATGGACCGGATACCGAAACGGTTTTCGAGCCGGTCCGCCAGTTCTTTGCCTCGGTAAACCTCAATCACGCAGGTGTAAAGCTCCGGCGTTTCCAGGCTCCACAACCTGGGCGATTTAACCTCCGCCGTTTGGAGGAACTGGAAGGTGTCCCGCGGTTCGATGGCCTGTTCCGATCGGACCGTGGCGACTTCTGCCCCCTCAGGGCCCAGAATTCGGGTAACCAAACCCACTTGCAAGGATTGGCTGCTTTCATTTGCGACGGGGGTTTGAATGTTGAGTTTCGCCAGCGCCGTGGTGACTTCGGGCGCCGCAAGACTGCCTCCCCATTGTGCGACATGCAGAGGGTTCAGAACGTTCAGCCAGACGTGCCGGTAAATACCCGAACCCGAATACCACCGGCTGTTCTCGCCCTCGTTTTGCACTTTGACAGCAAGCAGGTTGGTGGCGCCGAATCTGGCCTGTGCGCTCACGTCGAAACTGAATGAAGTATAACCATAAGGATGGCGGCCCAACTCTACGCCGTTGACCCACACTTCGGCATTCATGTAAACGCCGTCAAACTGGATGACGACCCGATTGCCCTTAGACTCTGCGGGAAGGACAAACGTCTTGCGATACCATCCTGAACCGCCGGCTGTAAAACCACTACTCACCTGGCTGATGGCATCCGGGTCAAACGGTGAACCGCGCCCCGGCAGGTCCTCAATGGTCCAATCGTGAGGAAGATCGATTTGCCGCCAACCCGAGTCGTCAAAAGCAAATCCATCCGCCCCAAGCGCACCGCCACGGTGGAAACGCCACTGGGCGTCAAATTGGGTTGCCCGATGCTCGGCGGGATTGCTGGTTGGAAGCGGCCGGTCCGCTTGAGCCCGAGTCGCTTGACCCTCGCCAAAGCCAAGCACCAAGCACAAATTGAACAACCAAGCGAGATTTTGCTTTTTCACTTCTTCAGTTTTCCTTCGCGTCGTTCGGTTCGAACGGTTGCACGTTATCCTCGCTGGAAGGTGACATTTTCGCAAATTGATTTGACAAAAGTCATTCTTCGCGTCTAGTTTATCTTCGTTCCATAAGTGGATGAACTCAATTGAGTGGGACTAAGAAATCTCCGTGGTTGAGACGGTTCTTTTTGTTGGTCGTGCCTGCCTCGGGTCTCGCCTAAGGAGGCTGGTATCTGAACCAGCCGGTGGCTGAATTTTCCGCGTATCGGACAGCGGTAGTTTCTCGGGGTGAATTGACGCAAGTCGTATCCCAGTAAAGAAGCGACCGAACGGCCGATGGATTCAGGCGTTTTCCTGGCAACGCGAACTCGATTGCGCAACTCCTCAGGCAAATATCATCGCCACCGGCTGCGAGCGATATCAACGACGGCCGCCAGGACGATCACGAGTCCAATGATGAGTTCCTGCCAGTAAGAGGAAACCGCCATCAGCACCAGTCCGTTGCGCAACACCCCCATAATGCTCGCGCCGAGCAATACGGCCATCACGCTTCCCTGCCTGCCCATCAGCGACTTTCCGCCGATCACCGCGGCGGCAATAGCATCCAGTTCCATTCCCAACCCGGCATTGGCCTGCGCTGAACGGAAGCGCGCGACAAACAAGACGCCCGTAATTGAACTCAGCATCGCTGAAATCGAATATGCCATTAGCTTGAGATGGCGAGTGTTAATGCCCGAAAGAGACGCTGCCTGTTCATTGCCGCCCAGCGCGTAAAGTTGGCGTCCGAAAACGCTATGGTTTGAGACAAAGTAGGCGATTATGCCCACCAACGCGAGGACGATGACGGGCATGGGGATACCGAGAACGTCCATCAATCCCGCCCTGATGAAGGGCTCGGGAATCGCGCGGATCGAATCTCCATGGGTCAGTATGAATACCAGGCCGCGCGCCATGCTTAACATTCCGAGCGTAACGATGAAGGGAGTCAGGCCGACGTAAGCAACAATCGCCCCATTGACGGCACCCACCGCAAGACCCGTCAACAATCCGGCGGCCACCGCCACGAAGGGCGAGAGACCTGCCGCCATAGCCATGCCGCAGATCACACCGCTTAAGCCAACGACTGACCCGACGGACAGATCAATGCCGCTGGTGAGAATAACAAAGAACACACCTAGAGCAACAATCGCCGTGTAAGCGATCTGACGGCCAATCAAATAAAGGTTATTTGCGGTGGCAAAGTTCGGCTGGAAAGCGGTGATCGTCAGCATCAGCACCAGCAGCGCCAGGAAGATGCCGGATTCCCGCCGGCGCAGGAGGCGCAGAAACAGATTGTCTCGGAAGTTTGAGGTACAGGATTTCGGGCTTCTCTCGAAATTCGTCATTCGTCATTTCCCAAATTCCTTCTTCATATCCTGCATGTAGGTATCCACGTTGTCTTTGTTGATTATTACGACTCCAGTGTCAATCTCCTTTGGCAGGGGTTTGCCTTCCAGCGCGTCACGCAGCTTTTCTACCGAGAGCCATCCCATCTTATAAGTGCGCTGCGCGATGCAGAAGTTAACCACGCCACTGCGAATGCCCGCCAGAGTGTCGGGCAGATCATCAAAGCCTGCCAGAATGATCTTGCCGCCGCGGCCTTGTTGCTTCAACGCGGCCGAGGCACCCGGGCATACTTCGGCGGAAACGCCGAAGATGGCTGTGAGATTCGGATGTGCCTGCAGGAGCGCCTCAGTCTTGTTGACGGTCAGGTCCATTTTTCCCTGTTCGTCCTCGCGCGCCACGATCTTGATGTTAGGTGCTTTCTCCTTGAGGCATCGCACGAATCCCTTGAAGCGATCATTTAAGTTGGGGGCGCCCAACCCACCCTGGATGACGGCCACTTCGCCTTCACCATTCAAGATCTTAATCAGTTCTTCAGCGCCGGCGTATCCTGCGGCCTCGTTCATCGTGCCTATATAAGTCAACGCTTTGGAGGACGGGGCGGGAGCATCGAAGGTAATCACTTTAATGCCGGCCTTGACGGCTTCCTCGATGACCGGCACGAGGCCTTGATCGTCGAGCGCAGAAATGGCGATGCCATCCACACGGCGAGCAATGATATTTTCGATGATCTCAACCTGCTGTGGCACTTCGAAGGCCTTGGCCGCGCGATATTCGACCTTCACTCCGTACTTGCCAGCGGCATCCTTGAATCCTTCGTAACACGGCTCGTAGTAAGGGTGTACGCCTTTTGGCACCATTACGAAGATACGCGGTGCTGCGCTCGCGGCTTCCTCGGATTTTTTTCCACACCCAGTCATGGCCAGCGCCGAAGCCACGGAAATGACGACCGGAAGAAATTTCTTTCTCATCTTGCTTCGTGCAATTCGGTCTCGAATATTTCTACATTTGGCCCTGCAGCATAGGATTCATTCGGCCCGTGCTTTCGCAAAAAATGCTTTTCCGGCAGCGAGGGGTGAATCGCCTTCGCGGAGGAGTTTATACGCAGAGTTTCGCTGGCAAGCCAAGCAAATGTTCCAAAACAACGCTTCAGCCAGGTTGTGCGCCTGGCAAAGGGGCCATGATCGTTCGCCGACGAAACGTAATTTGCCTAAACTAAAAGTTTCGGGACAATCGTATCCCCCAGTACCTTCCATCAGCATCAGCCTGTACGTGCCAGCCTTTGTATGGCCTCGTGAAAATGTAGCTTGAGGCGATGCCGATTGCCGCTCCGGCAATCACGTCGTGGGCGTAGTGCTCCCTCGCCTCCACACGGCTGTACGCGACAAAAGAGGCCAGGGCGTAAGCCGGCACTCCGTAGCCCCAGCCATACCGTTTCCGCATAAACTCCGCAGACGAAAACGAAATCGAGGCATGCCCCGACGGAAATGATTGATGACCGCCGTCGGGCCGGGTCTCATTGACAGCATATTTAAGTGCGTAAGTCACCCCCAGCGTCACCGAAGCAGATGCTCCGAACTGCAGAGCCCCCTTGCCATCCCAGTAAGCCAGCGTCAATCCCGCGGCAGTAATAGGTAAAGCAATTTGCAGAATGTCTCCAGCCGAAGCGATCGCATCGCTGGCCTTAACCGCTGGCACGACGGTCAGGCAGAAAATAAAGGCCGCGCCAAACACAGGCATGCAGCCGAACAACCGAGGTCGTTTGTTCATAAAGAGGTCAGTGCCCGCTGAAACCTTATCCTGGCAAAGCTTACCGTCCACAGAAGCGCGGTCAACCCGCTGTTCGATGGTTCGATGGTTCGATGGTTCGAAGTGGGTGCCGGTGGTTCATCCTTCCCTCTCTCGAGATCTGGCATGCTTTATGCGCATAATCGTGTGTGAGACGCTACATTTCCCAGTCCTAACTGGACGCCCTGAAACAAGAGTCCGAGGAACCTCAACCCTCTGCCACCAACAATGGTTCCGGACAGAGCGCGGCTTCGTGAGCGCTCTGTGCGCCGCAGCACGATTTTCGCAAAACTGAAAACCTGACATTGTACTGAGTCACATAGTTGCGGTACCATGCTTGAGCGTGGGTCCGCTCGCCGGCAGAAGAAGGCAGATCGCCTTTGGCGATTCCGATCCGCCGAAAAAGCTCGTCAAGCGGCAACGGCATGGAGGCGCTTGCCGACCTTCTTGCGCTTCAGGTTGGCTGACGCATAATCGAACATCTGACGAATCGTGTGCGGCTCCACGATGTCTCCTTGGGGAGATTTCACCTCACGCCATTCGACCTTCTGGGCCAGCCGAACGATATCCTTTGGTGTCGCCATTTTCTTTTGCAGAGGATTTCTTTCGCACGACGCTGCGCTATCTCTCAAGCCTCAGGAAGTCAACACGGACAAGTCATCGAAAGTCATCGAAGATGTAGAACTTGGTGCTTCTCTGGAGCTTGGGATTTGGAGCTTCGTCAACCGAGGAGTAGGTAAACACCTACCTAGCGAGCAAGCGAAAAGGAGTCGAATTTCATCTAAATTTAACGCCGATTTAACTCGAATGTCACTTTTGAAGTCGAATCGGACACGTGAGTTCGTAACCTATTCAGCTTTAGCACTTCATTCCCAGTGAGGAGAGCTTGGCGGTTTGTGCCAGCCAGCTCCAGTGTGATGTGCATTTCGGCACTCCAGGGATTGCAGGGATTGGTATGAATGGTGGGAAATGCCGTGTTGCCATGTACTCGCCGGGGATCGTCGGCTTCGGCCACATTCGCCGTAACGCATCGATTGCGCAGGCGCTTCGCAACTCGGCTTTGGAGCCGGCCATCGTGATGATCGCCGAGGCGCGGCAAGCGGGCGTGCTGCCGATGCCGGAGGGCGTGGACTCGGTGACCTTGCCGGCATTGCGCAAGGAGGCTAACGGGTGGGTTAGCCCGCGGTACCTGGAGGTCTCCAACCAGGAGCTCATCGCTCTGCGCGCAAAGGTAATTTCCAGCGCGATCAAAAAATTTAAGCCCGACGTGCTGATCGTGGACCACTTGCCGCGAGGCGCTGGGCACGAGCTGGACCGGACGCTTGGGCGCCTGCAGCGCCACGGGGACGCCCGCTGCGTGCTGGGTTTGCGCGATGTGCTGCAGGACCCCAATACTGTGCACAGCACCTGGTCTAAGCAAGCGAACCTGGACACCATACGCGAGTATTACGATGCCGTCTGGATATACGGAGATCCCGCTGTGTACGACCCCGTTCGTGAGTATGATCTTTTCGATCAGGTGGCCGAAAAGGTTCACTATACGGGCTATCTGGACCAGCGCCCACGGCTCCAATTCGCCGGCG
>Ga0137380_10006673_pt1 | contig 10306 bp, 7 predicted proteins | sample SagtaG_17_FD_104809 | JGI IMG/M metagenome (GOLD analysis project Ga0137380, IMG submission 104809) | Vadose zone soil microbial communities from Sagehorn Ranch, Mendocino, California, USA - Sage2_L_100_16 metaG | ecosystem: Environmental > Terrestrial > Soil > Vadose zone | place: USA... | reverse complement strand
TGCCCAGGGCGTTCACCTGATTTTGCAGCGCATAGCGACCGTAAAGCTGTGTCTTGGAGCTCATGCTGTAGTCGATGCGCGCCACCGTTTGATATTGGTTCTGCGGGGTGCCGCCACCTACGTCTTGCGGCGTGGAGAAGGTCACCCTCTGGAGAACGGGCGTGTTCGGATTAGCTGTTGCGAACGCTAAGAAGGCGTTTGTCGCCGCGTTGGGCGTTTGAACAAAAGCTGCCGCGCCTGCCGTGCCGCCGAAATCCGTGATTAGCTGAGCAGCACTACGGGTTGCGCCGACCGATCCTCCTATCTGATAGGGAGCAAAGAACGCCTTTGTCGTGGCACTACTCGCAGCAATGAACTGGGGGGTCGGAACCCAGGCGACTGTTGCGCCGCCGCTTCGGACCCGGATCCACTCCGTATTACTGAAGAAGAAAAGTTTGTTCTTCTTGATCGGGCCGCCGATCGAATAGCCAAACTGATTGCGCGTGAACACCTGTCTCGCGATGCCTTGGGCGTTATTGGCAAAGCCGTTCGAGGCTAGCCGCGAAATGCGGTTGAATTCATATCCGGTGCCATGAAAAGCGTTGGTACCGGCGATGGTTGCCACGTTTACGATGCCGCCGGAGGCGCGACCGTATTCGGCCCCGAAGTTGCCGGTGATGACGCGAAACTCCTGCACGGAGTCGATCGGTACCTGTTGACCTACCGTGGCGGTAAAGTTGTCAACGTTTTCAACGCCATCGAGCAAAATGCTCGTGCTGGCGGCACGTAGCCCGTTAATAGAGTAACCAGTACCGCGCCCGCCCGCGCCTGCGTTTACGTTGCCTGAAATACCAACAAGATCATACGGGTTGCGGGTAAGTGTCGGTAACTCGCGCACCTGCGTTCCGGTTACGATATTGGATAACTGTTGGTCTGTGGTGTTGACCTCTACGCCGCCGGCGGAAGCAACAACTTCAACATTTGCGGCCACGGCCTGCGTCGAAAGTTTTGTCTCGAGGGAGACTTTAGCGCCGACAGTCACCTGCACTCTCTGTGTGTTTTCGGCGAACTGTCCTGATTTCACAGTGACGTCATAGAGTCCAGGCTGTAAGTTTGTGACAAGGTAAATTCCCTGGTCGTCCGCCGTTGCGGTGCGCTCTGCTCCGGTGCCAACTGATTTTACTGTCACCGACGCGCCAGGCACGACCCTGTCCTGCGGATCTACAACCCTTCCAGTTATTTGGCCGGTCTCTTGTTGGCCAACCGCTGAGGCTGTAACCATGACCAGCAAAAACAAAGCCGCGATCGCCATTGCGAACCCTCTCGCGACCATGAGTTTCATAGATACTTTCATGCTTGCCCTTCCTTTCCAAGATTAGAAAATGCCATACGAGTTATAGAGACAAAACCTCGTGGAGCAACGCATCGCAAGTATTATGCCCGCAAAAGCCCTATAGAGGTAATTTCATAAGGTTCAAGTATTTAACCCAACAATTGCGGTGCTGAACTGCCCGCAAAAATCCAAAAAAATGGGAAACTATCCATAAATCACGAGTCACAAGTCCACTGCGGGCGGGGGATTCCTCGCGGCGCTGAGATTAATATGGACGTCGGTCATTGACGAAAGTGTGACGCCTTCCGACAAGTACACTTGATCCGCTTCGAACATTTTCACTTCTGACCTACATACTCACGAACGTTGCCGCGTTTACAAGATTTCGGTCAAGCATACGATTTTTTAGATTTTGGAAAAGCGTGAGTTGGTCCAAATGGGGGCCAGGTCGAAGCCCAAAGACATTTCCAGGATTCTACAAAGCAGCTTCCTAGTTCTTCATCGTAGCAGGTTCCCGCCATTAGCTGCGGTATCTGTCTCCTGTAACATGATAGACTTCTCAAAGGAAATCGAATAATCATTGGAAGTCTAACGACTTTGTCCGAACGCATCTATCGCGATCCCGTACACAATATCATTCGCCTTCGCACCAACGATGATGAAGGCCGGTTGATGTTGCGCTTGATTGATACGCCCGAGTTCCAACGCCTACGCCGCATCAAACAACTAGGCCTCGGTCTCTACACCTACCAGGGCGCCGAGCATTCCCGCTTCACTCATTCGCTCGGGGCATTCCACTTGATGACTAGAGTGCTGGATCGTCTCGGCGAGAAACATGAGATCGGCGCAGACCATCGCACGGCCGCGCGCGCGGCGGCATTGCTCCACGACGTCGGACACGGATCGTTTTCGCATGTAATGGAGAAGGTGCTCGGCTTTCATCACGAGTCGTGGACGGTGAGAGTTGTTCTCAGTGAGGAGACCGAGATAGGGAGACTGCTTGCCTCTTATTCGGCGGAGTTGCCCGCCGACGTCGCCGCAATCATTGAAGGCAAGTTTCAGCCGGCCGCACTGGCTCAATTGGTCTCTTCTCAGCTCGATGTCGATCGCATGGACTATCTGCTGCGTGACTCGCTGATGACGGGTGCGAAGTATGGCATCTACGATCTCGAATGGATCATCAACGCGCTCGCCATCGATGAGGAAGGAGATCGCATCTACGTTGCCGCGCGCGGACTGTATGCGGTTGAAGAATATTTGCAAGCGCGTTATTACATGTTTCGTCAGGTCTACTTCCATCGCACGCTTCGATCCGCGGAAGCGGTGCTGCGTTCGATTCTTCGTCGCGCGCTCCGCCTTTTGGAATCCGGCGAAACAGTTTGGCGTGCTCCCGATACCGCCTTTGAAAAGGTGCTGCGCCGCAAGTCTCTAACCCTCGCCGAGCATCTTGAGATAGACGATTCAGACGTCATCTTCCACGTTAAGCAGTGGCAGCGTTCAGGCGATCCGATCCTGGGCGAACTCAGCCGTCGCTTCGTCGGTCGTCGCCTGTTCAAAGCTATCGATCTCGATATGCCCGTGGCAGAGCGCTCTGACTTTCTTTCCGCGGCGCGAGAGTGCGTCCAGCGCGCGGGTTTTGATCCTGACTACTATTTCATAGAAGATCGTGCGAGTGACGTTCCTTATTACAACTACTACACCGCGGAAGGCGTGGAGCCGAAAGCACGCATCTACGTCGAGGATGGATACGCGCGTCCGCGAATCCGCGAGATCAGCGAAGTCAGTGAGGTCGTGCGCGGACTGCAACGCGGCTATGAACTGCATCGCGTCTGTTTTCCGTCCGAAGTCAAAGAAGGGGTCTATGCCCTCTACCACAGCGTCGCACCGCGGCCGCGTTCCGCGGCGGGTAATCAAGGTTCAGGTGGAGATTAAACCGTGGTCGCAAGAATTAAGGGACTTAACACGAACGAAGTTGAAAGCTACATCAGGAACGTGTTTGAGGCTCAGGCCGAAAAGTGGGGCGCGCCTCTGCAGAATCATTTAGTCTACGCCCGACGACCCTCGATCTTCCGTGGCGCGCGTGCGATGTGGGCGGGCATCGATGCTTCCGGTCTAATTGATGCAAAATTCCGGGCGCTAATCAACCGGCGTGTAGCGTCCCTCAACGGCTGCGAGTTTTGACAGGACATCAACGCTGCGGTCGGCAGCGAGTTGGGATTGGCGAACGAAAAGATCGAAGTGCTGCCGGAATACACTTCGAGCCCGCTGTACAACGAGGCTGAACGCGTGGCGCTTGAATACGCCGACACGATCACGATCACAGGCCGCGATGTGAGTGATGAACTCTTTGCGCGTCTGCGCGAGTTCTACGACGACGACGCGATCGTCGAAATAACGGCGACGATTGCCTGGGAGAATGCTTCGAGTAAGTTCAATCGCGCGCTGCGAGTGCCTTCGCAGAACTTGTGGAAGCGTTAAGCAGAACCGGCCGCCGGTACGCTTTGAATATGGGACCGGGACTCTTGCGGCCATCCCGCTAATGTTGTCCTTTTTTGCAGATCGATTCTTACCATGGCAAGGTCCCTCTTTCGTTTGATTTTCCGCTCTGCACTTTTCATTCTAGCGCTGACGTACACGCAGGCACTGAACGTGCCCGCGCAATCTGACGGACGGCGTATTCGCATTGCAGTGCTTGATTTCGGAGAGACTATTACGGGTCGAGCCGCGGCTGAAAAGTTTTCGAATGCGCTAGTCACGGAGACCGAGACTTCGCTCGTCGATCGCGACTTGAGTCGCGCGGCCGCGCGGGGCGCCGGCTACTCAGGTTCATTGAATCTATCCTTGCAAGAGGCGCGCGATCTCGGTGCCGCGATCGGTTCCGACTTTTACATTATCGGCGAATCGCAAACGCTGCGCCGCTCGCCCTCAACCGGTCCGGTCTATTTCGAATCGTACGCTTCGCTTTTTCTGGTTAGCTCGCGCACAGGAAGATTGATCACCTGGGAACGGCCGAGCTTTGAAGCCGCAGGCCCTCAGCCCGCGGAGAAACTTCTGTTGGCTGAGATAACGAACAAAGAACATCTTCATCGATACTTTGTCGCGATCAAAAGAGCGCAAGAAGATGAACGCCATGAACGCGAAGTCGCACTAGAGCGCAACACTCCAGTAGTCGAAGAAGCTCCTGACGAAACGGATCCCAAAGCAAATGGCCTTCAACTGCCGCGACCGTACAGACGTTTGCGGCCGTCTTACCCGGATACGGCGGCGCGCGCGGACGCCGAAGGCACGGTTGATGTTTTGGTTGATCTCGATAAGGCAGGCGAAGTAGGCCGAGTGCAGGTTGCGCGCTGGGCCGGATTTGGTTTGGACCAGGCTGCACTTGATACGGCGCGGCAGTTGCACTTCTTTCCTGCGATGCGTGACGGTGTGGCGATTCCGCTGCGGGTGCTGCTCAGATACAACTTTCGCCGGCCAGTGAATCAAGGCAAAAGGTAAAAGGAAGAATGCAAAAGTTTCAATGGCGCAACTCAGGGCATGCCTCCTGCACCCTGCTCGTAGTGTTCTCCCTTTTCCTTTTTCCTTTTGCCTTTGCTCACCGCGATGCTGCTATCGTCTCAACTACTACGCGTGAAGGCCGGCTCGCGGTCTTCGACGATGTCTGGCAAACGGTGCACGACCGTTACTACGACGCGAACTTTGACGGTGTCGACTGGATGGCCCAACGTTCAGGTTTTCGCCCACAGGCCGCGGACGCTAGCGGGCCGCAAGAGTTGTACGCGCTGTTGCGACGCATGCTTGCCTCGTTGAGGGATGCGCACACGCGCGTTTATGCGCCGGAAGAAAAGTTCGAGTGGCAGCATCCGCGATTTGTGAGCATCGGGGTTTCCCTGCGCGAAGTCGAGGGTCATCCGACCATCGTCTCCGTAGATCCTTCATCGGAAGCCGCACGTGCGGGCGTTCGTCCGGGCGACGTAATCGACAGCGTCGATAGCGAGCCGGCGTCGTCCGTGATCGAGCGGAAGCTTCGCGAAGAGGTAGGCTCTTCCACCGCGCAAGCGGCGCGCAGCCGCGCAGTGTCCCTGCTGTTGGATGGAACACCGAACACTAGTGTTCAAGTCGGTTGGCGAACCAGCGCCAACAAAGAGCGGTCGGCGAGCTTTCAACGTCAGTGGCGCGAGCGCAACTTTGTTCTGCAAATCAGCCAACGCGGAAATCGTGCAGTGATTGTGATCGATGCTTTCACGTGGGGGATCACGCGCGCCTTTGCGCGCGCCTTGAAGGAGAAGTTACGTCATACGCGCGGCATCGTTCTGGATCTACGCAACAATGGCGGCGGCGATGCTGAGGCGATGGCCGGCATCGAGACTTATTTTCTTCCGGCGGCAACGAGTCTCGGGCAATTTACGAATCGTTGGGGAAACTTGGCGCTGAGCCTCGAAACCGGGCCGTCACCGTCAGTGGGCGCCGATCGCATCGCAGGGTCCAACGTTCCCCTTGTCGTTCTCACCAGCAACCGCACGTCGAGCGCGGCCGAGATCTTTGTTGCTACTTTGAGAGAGGCTCATCGCGCTACGGTCATCGGCGGTGAGACCTGCGGCTGTGTGCTGGCGATTCGCACTAGACACGCCTTACCCGATGGCGGCGAGCTTGACGTCAGCGAACTCGATTACCGCACCGCCAAAGGTGTTCGCCTGGAAGGCCGCGGCGTTTTGCCCGACGAAAGCATCCCTCTCGAGCGACAAGATCTCTATTCCGGCCATGACCGCGTTCTGGAATTGGCATTGGCAAACTTAAGAGTCCTCTTGGCCCATCGAAAATCCGCATTGGGAGATGGTCCCGCCTTCCTGGCCGGACCAGACAATGCTTTGAATTCGTTCTCTGCGCGCACAAGCTTTCCGCAACGGTGAAAGTCTCGTTCGCTTCTCAAGCCTCGTGCTATGATTTATTACGAAAGTCGGCGCGGCTAATTGAATCAATAAGTGTTGTATCTGTCTCAAGTATTGAGTCGCCCTATCCGCGACCTTGAAGGCGAGCGTGTGGCGACTGTAAAAGACGTCATCATTCGACTCGGCGAAGACGACCATCCGCCGGTGACGGGTTTTGTGGCGCGCTATCGCCGCCGCGATTTCTTTCTGTCGCGCTGGCGCATCGCTGAGTTTGGCGAACAGGGTGTGCGACTCAATTCCGACATTCTTGACCTGCGACCTTTTGTACGCCGCGATGGCGAGGTGCTGCTGGCGCGCGACGTTTTGGATAAGCAGTTGATCGATGTCGACGGCAAACGCGTGGTACGCGTCAACGATGTACAGATCATCGAAGCGGCCGGGCAGTGGCGCGTGACCGGGGCGGACGTCAGTCTGCAGGGTTTGTGGCGGCGGCTTGCTCCCGCGGGGTTTGTGGGAACGAGAACGCCGGTTGAGGTCATCGACTGGGCCGATGTCGGCTATCTCGCCACCGATGCGGCGACCGTGCAGTTAAAGTCTTCGAGTGACAAACTCGCGCGACTCCATCCGGTGGAGATTGCCCGACTGGCGGAAGCGTTCTCTTATCATCACGGCACCGAAATCGTCGAAGCACTCGACGACGAGACGGCGGCCGAGACGCTGGAAGAGATGCCAGCAGAGCATCAGGCGCGCATCCTCGGTGACATGGATGAAGAGCGCGCGGCGGACATTCTCGAATGGATGTCGCCGGATGAGGCGGCGGATGTGCTCGGCGACCTACCTGAAGAAAAGGCGGAAGAGTTACTCGGTCTGATGGAGAGCAAAGAACAGGCAGACGTCGCCGAACTTTTGCCTTATGAAGACGACACCGCCGGCGGCTTGATGACCACGGAATTCGTCACTTTGCCGCGTGACCTGACAGTCGGTGAGGCGCTCGCACGCTTGCGCGAGATGGCCGAGACGCCAAACATGATCTATTACCTTTACGTAACAGATGGTGAAGGTTCGTGGCAGCTTGTCGGCGTGATTGCCCTGCGCAGTTTGATTCTGGCGGATCCTTCGGCGCCGTTGGCGGAAGTAATGCGCGCCGAATTTCAGAGAGCACATCCCGACGATCCGGCTACTGAAGTCGCGCAGAAAATTGCCGAATACAATCTGCTGGCGTTGCCCGTAGTCGATGAGGCAGGCGATATTCTCGGCATCATCACCGTGGACGACGCAATGGAAATCTTGCTCCCAAAAGACTGGCGACAGCGATTGCCGAGATTATTTGGTTGAAGATCACTGGCTGGGTATTTATGCAAATGAGCGAGGAACCTCCAAGTGGCAGAATCAAGGGAAGCGGTAAGGGCCGCCGGACGTCGCTTGCTGCGGCGCGGCGCGCATGGTGTGCGTCGGACGGTGGCGCGCCGCAAGCGGCTCCTTGCCTATCTTGCCATCCTCGGTCCGGGAATGATCACTGCGAACGCCGGCAATGACGCTGGTGGAATCGCTACGTATGCGTCCGTCGGCGCAGACCACGGCTATCGCCTCCTCTGGATCCTCATCCCAATCACAATCAGCCTCGGCATCGTGCAAGAAATGTGCGCGCGCATGGGCGCCGTTACCGGCAAGGGACTCGCCGACCTCATTCGTGAGCGTTTCGGCGTGCGGTGGACCGCGTTGGTGATGCTGGCGCTGTTGATCGCCAACGGGGGCGTGACGGTTTCCGAGTTTGTCGGCATCGCGGCGGCGACTGAACTGTTCGGCGTGCCTCGCTTCGTCTCCGTTCCGATTGCCGCAATCGCCATCTGGTGGTTGGTGGTCAAGGGTACCTATAAACGCGTCGAACGCGTCTTCCTTCTGATGTCGCTCGTGTTCCTCGGTTACATCGTTTCCGCTTTCCTCGCGCGGCCGGAGTGGGGCACAGTCGCGGTCGCCATGGTAAGGCCGAGTTTTAGTTTCGACCCGGTTTATCTTTTTACTTTTGTCGCCGTAGTCGGTACAACCATCTCGCCCTACATGCAGGTCTACGTGCAATCTTCAGTAGTAGAGAAGGGCGTTACAACTGAGAATTATCGTCACACGAGAGCAGACGTTTGGGTCGGCACCATCTTTGCGATCGCGATTGTTTTCTTTATTGTGGTGTCGACTGCGGCAACTCTTAACAAACACGGCACTCACATCGAAACGGCAGCAGACGCGGCCCGCGCCCTGCAGCCCTTCGCCAAAGGCTATGCGGAAATGCTATTTGCGATCGGGCTTTTTGGTGCGTCAATGCTTGCGGCCGGAGTGCTCCCGCTGGCTACCGCTTACTCGATCAGCGAAGCATTGGGATTTGAAAAAGGAGTCTCCAGGAGCTTTCGCGAAGCGCCGATCTTTCTCGGCATCTTCACATTCCTGGTTGCGGTTGGTGCCGCAATCGCTGTCATTCCCGGCCTTCCCTTGATTCGAGTTCTCTTGGTCACGCAGGTGATCAACGGTCTGCTGCTGCCGGTGATCCTGATCGCCATCCTGCGGCTGGTGAACAATCGCGAGCTGATGGGCGCGCACGTTAACGGGCCTATCTATAATCTTGCAGCCTGGCTGACGACTCTGCTGGTCTCTCTGCTTTCGATTCTGTTCATCCTCGTCAGTATCCGGCCAAGCCTGCTCCACTTTTGAGTAAGCAGGTGAGTAAAACGGGTGAGTCAGTACCAAACCAGGTGACGATTATTATTCGTTTCTCTCTCGCCAAGTAACGTCGTTCAATGATAAAAGAATAGCTGCGCCGACTCGCCGTTCTTGAATCTTCAGTCGCTGGAGCAGACACTGGAAACGTGACACTCTCTCGGTCCAAAAAGAGGTTCATTCTTTTCATGGTTGCGACGGCAATCGTTGCCCTCTCGATCTATTTGATCTATGGATTCGCGGGCGCGTTGGAGACCTACCTCGGGTCGCATATGAAGATCCGGGCGTCGCCAGATACCATCGTCCACATTCTCAAGTTGATCTCGCTCGCCGCGCTGGCTTACCTGGTCGTGCGCGCGTTTCGAGTCCTAATCTTCGGTCTGGTGTTTCGTCTGCGTAGCGGTTATGAAGCGCCGACACTCGTGCGCAACATCTTTTCGATCGTTGCTTTCACGGCGCTTTTTTTCATTATCTTCAGTCAGCTCTTTCCGGCCGTTAACCTCGGTGCCCTGTTCACTACCTCTGCAATTTTTGGCGTCATTCTGGGCCTCGCCTTGCAGGACACACTGGGAAACTTTTTTTCGGGTATCTCGCTTCACGCCGATCGCCCGTTTCAAGTCGGCGACGTGATCACCGTGGGGCAGCAAAAGCATACTGGCGTGGTTGAGAGTATCTCCTGGAGGGCAATCAAGATTAGAACGTTCCAAAACCACGTCGTCTTAGTTAGCAATAGTAGTGCAGCGAAAGAGGCGATCGAAGTTTGTCCGCGCAACAATCTAAATGCGCGGCTTGTCTACTTCAGCGCGCTTTATACCGATTCTCCGGCAAAGACTATTCACGTGGTGCGCGAAGCGGTGCGTGAAGCAGAGAACGTCTCGCAAAAGATCACGCCGATCGTTCGCATTAGAAACCTCGGCGAGAGCGGCGTCGAATACGAAGTTAAATACTGGCTCGAAGACTACGCGCGATACAACGATACGGATGCTCTCGTCCGCCAAAGAATCTGGTACGCATTCCGCCGCGCCAAGCTGACCTTCTGTTTCCCAACCCGAACGATCGAGTTGGAGCGCAAACTCAGAAAGCCGCCGGGCGAGCCTGACAGCAGTGCACTGATCGAGCGCCTTTCCGCCGTCGACATTTTCGCGCCTTTGACCGTCGAGGAGACGACGACCCTTGCGCAAGCCGCCGTACGCCATGTCTTCGCACAGGGCGAGATGGTAATCCGAGCCGGCGACGCTGGCTCTTCGATGTTCGTCTTGCATAACGGCCGAGTGCGCGTGCAGGTGACGGAGAATGGCATCCAACGGACAGTCGCGGTTCTTAACGAAGGTGAATTCTTTGGCGAGATGGCTTTGTTTACGGGCGAGCCCAGGACCGCTCACGTTGTTGCTCTCGAAGAGAC
>Ga0137380_10006656_pt1 | contig 10320 bp, 3 predicted proteins | sample SagtaG_17_FD_104809 | JGI IMG/M metagenome (GOLD analysis project Ga0137380, IMG submission 104809) | Vadose zone soil microbial communities from Sagehorn Ranch, Mendocino, California, USA - Sage2_L_100_16 metaG | ecosystem: Environmental > Terrestrial > Soil > Vadose zone | place: USA... | reverse complement strand
GTACTCCTCCAGCACGGCGTGGAAGTTGGTGCCGCCGAACCCGAACGCCGAGACACCGGCCCGCCGCGGCTGCCCGCCGGGGGGACCGATCCACGGGCGCAGCTCGCTGTTCACGTAGAAGGGGCTCTCGTCGAGCCGCGCCCTGGAGTTCGGCTTCTCGACGTGCAGGGTCGGTGGCAGGACCTTGTGGTACAGCGCCAGCGCGACCTTCGCCATCCCCGCCACGCCGGCGGCGCACTTGGCGTGGCCGATCATCGACTTGACCGAGCCGATGGCGCAGGACTGCCGGGGAGCGCCCGCCGCCTCGAACACGCGCTTGAGCGTCGTGACCTCCGCCTGGTCGCCGGCGACGGTGCCGGTGCCGTGCGCTTCGATCAGCCCGACGGTGGCGGGGGAGAAGCCGGCCTTGGCGTAGGCGCGCTCCAGCGCCAGGGCCTGTCCCTCCGGACGCGGGGCGGTCAGCCCCTTGTCGCGGCCGTCGCTGGACGCGGCGATCGCCTTGATGACCGCGTAGACGCGGTCGCCGTCGCGCTCGGCGTCGGCCAGGCGCTTGAGCACCAGGATCGCCAGCCCCTCGCTGATCACGATGCCGTCGGCGCCCTCGTCGAAGGTGCGGCAGCGGCCGCGCGGCGAGTGCGCGCGCGTCTTGCTGAAGCACAGGAACATGAACGGGTTCTGGGCGGTATCGATGCCGCCGGCGAGCGCCATGTCGCTGCTGCCGGTCTCCAGGTCCTTGACGGCCAGGTAGAGCGCCGCCAGCGACGAGGCGCAGGCCGCATCCACGGTGAAGTTGGCGCCGCCCAGATCGAAGCGGTTGGCGACCCGGCCCGCGGCGACGTTCAGCAGGATGCCGGGGAAGGAGTCCTCGGTCCACTCCGGCAGCCGCGACAGCAGCTCGGGCGCGGGCGCGTCGATGAAGGTCGGGAGCTGCGAGCGGAAGGCGTACAGGTTGCCGAGCTCGCTGATCCCGCCGCCGGCGCCCAGGATCACCGAGGTGCGCTGGCGCGGGAACGGGCGGTCGAGGTACCCGGCGTCCTGCAGGGCCGCCCGGGCCGTCTCCAGCGTCAGGAGCTGGATCGGCTCGATGGAGGGCAGCGAGGCGGGGGGCATGCCATAGCGCATCGGGTCGAACGGCACGTCGTCGAGGAAGCCGCCCCATCGGGAGTAGACCTTGTCGCGCGCCCGCGGGTCGGGGTCGAAATAGCGCCGCCAGTCCCAGCGGTCCCCGGGGACCTCGGTGATGGCGTCCACCTTGTTGAGGATGTTCTCCCAGTAGGCGGCGAGACCCGGGGCCTTCGGCAGCAGACAGCCGATGCCGATGATGGCGATGTCGGAGGGCTTCTCCGGGCGCGGGGTCGAGACGCGGGCCAGCGCGGGCGCATCGAGGCGCGCCAGGCGGTCGGAACCGGCCACCGCGACGTCGCGGTGCAGCTCCTCGATCGTGCAGGTGGCGTCGCGCAGGGCGGCCACCTGGCCGATCATGTACATCCCCTCGGCCGCCTGCTCCCCGGGCGCCAGGGGCCGGAGCTTCGGGGCGCCCGGCAGGCGGCCGTAGTCCGGGTTGCGATCGACCCCCTTCGAGGCGATGCGCAGCCGGCCGAGGTTGAGCGCCTCGAGCACGTTGCGGATCTCCTCGGGAGAGCGGCCCTCCGCCAGGAGCCGGCGCCGCTCGCTCTCGAAGGCGCCGGCGAACGGCGTGTCGACGCAGCGCGTCGAGTGGCCGGGCCCGGTCTCCAGGAGGACGGTGCGCTCGCAGCGGACCGCGGACTCCTGGAACCCCTCGACGATCGCCCCCGAGGCGACCGCCTCGCGCGTGAACAGATAGGCGGTGCCCAGGAGCACGCCGACCCGCGCGCCGCGCTCGGCCAGCGGGGCGGCCAGCGCCGACACCATCGAGGCGCCGAGCGCGTCGTGGATGCCGGCGGCGAACAGGAGATGGCACTCCGCGACCTTGTCGGCGGGCAGCGACTCGAGGATCGTGTCGACCATGGTGTTCCACAGGACGAACGACGAGCGCGGCCCGACGTGGCCGCCGCACTCGCGCCCCTCGAACACGAAGCGGCGCGATCCGCCCTCCAGGAACAGCTTCAGGAGCCCCGGCGACGGCACGTGCAGGTAGGTCGCGATGCCGTCGCGCTCAAGGGCCAGGGCCTGGTCGGGGCGGCCGCCGGCGATCAGGGCGAACGGGGGGCGGAACTCGCGGACGACCTCGAGCTGCTCCTGGCGCAGCTCCAGCGGCACGAAGCCGAGGATGCCGACCCCCCACGGGCGCTCGCCCAGCGCGCGGCGCGTCTCCTGCAGGAGAGCCCGCGCCTCGGGGGCGCGCATCAGCGCCAGGGCCAGGAACGGCAGCCCGCCGCCCCGGGCGACCTCGAGGGCAAAGGCGGCCGTGTCGCTGACGCGGGTCATCGGACCCTGCACGATGGGATAGCGGGTCCCGTGCGCGCGTGCCAGGGGGCCGTTCTCGTCGAGCGGCCGCAGGGTCCTCGCGGCGGCCACGTGCGCGTCGATCGCCTGGCGCATCCCCCCGATGACGCCGCCCACGGTGCGAAACCTCCGGGCGAGGGGCGCCGCGAACGCGGCGTCCTGGCCGAGGACCAGCGCCTGGCGCTTCGGATCGTCCCAGCCGCAGCGCTCCGCGATCGCCTGCCGCAGGGCGGCGGACCCGCCGGGTCCCGGCGGCGCGTCCGGCGCGGACAGGGCGCGCGCCGCGCGCCGCAGATCGTCGCAGGGCTGCAGACCGGCCCGGTCGTAAAGGCGCCAGGACTCGCCGGCGCCCCGGAGCAGGGCGGTCTCGCTGCCGTCCATGCGGCCGACGGCGTCGCGGGTCGCGCGCGTCAGGGGTGACTCGCGGGTCAGGAGGAGCTGCGCGTCCAGGACGATGCCGGCGGCCCCCGCGGCGTACGCCGCCGCGGCCGTGTGCAGCCCGAGGCCGCCCTGGGCCCAGACCGGCAGCGCCGCGCGCGTCAGCAGCCGCTGCAGCAGGATGAACGTCGTCTCGTCGCCGACCCGGCCGGCGGCCTCGTGTCCCTTGGCGATGAGACCGTCGGCCCCGAGACGCGACCCCAGGGCCGCCTCGTCCGGCGACGTCGCTTCCAGCAGGACCTCGACCCCCAGGGCGCGCAGTCCGCGGACGCGTTCCGCGAGCTCCTCCGGATCGCCGGGCGTCAGGACGACCAGACGCGCCCGCTCGGGCAGATCGCGCGTCAGCGCGTCGAGGAAGGCGGCGCGGCGGCCGTCGAATTTCACGCCGAAGGGCGCCCGGCCGAGGCGATCGATCCGGTGGAGGGCTGCGGCTGCGGCCGCCGCGTCGAAGGCCAGCTCGAGGTCGAGCACGCCCCAGGCGCCGGCGCGCGAGGCGGCGATCGCAATCGCAGGATCGGCGGCGCCCGCCGGCGTGAGGCAGATGATCCGGAATTCTCTCATGGCCAGGATCCTAGGGAATCCAGTACCAGACCTGCACCTTGAACCAGCGGATGATCGGCCGGAACAGGACGTCCCATACGGGCCGGTCGCCGGTCGCGATCTTGGCGTAGCCGGTCATGTCGGTCTTCAGCAGGCCGTCCGGGTTGGGAATCTCGGTGACCACCCGGACCACTCGTTCCGTCGAGCTGGACATGGCCACCTGGGACGCCCCCTGCGCCGGCCCCTGCACGGTCGCGGTGCCGGTCTCGGCGGTGTCGGTCGCGGCCACCGGCGCGATGCTCACCACGGTGCCCTTGAACGTGACGTCGTGGAACGCCCAGGGGGCCACCTCGACCCCGGCGCCGAGGCTGACGGCCGTCACTTCCTCCTCGGGCACCTCGACCTCCGCCCGGATGGTCCTGGCGTCCTCGATCTGCACCACGAGATCCCGCTGGCCCGGCTTCAGGTACGTCCCGGCGAGCTCCTCCACCCTCGGCGTGACGATCCATCCCGCGATCGGGCTCCTGAGCGTGGCGCTCTCCACGTCCAGGCGGTAGTTGTCCACCAGCGCCTGCAGGCTGCGGATCTCGGCCTCGATCGATTGCACCTGCTCCGGGCGCGCCCCGCTCTGGACCAGCCTCAAGCTGGCCCTCGCCTCCTCGAGCATCGCCGTGTCGATGTCCCGCTGCCGGACGGCGTTCTCGTAGTCCTGGTCCGACACCAGGTTCTGCCGGTGCAGCACCGCGTAGCGTTCGGCGCGCGGCCCGCTCCAGGCCAGGCTGGTCTCGGCCGTGCTCACGTCGGCCCGGGCGCGCTCGATCTCCTCCGGCTTCGGCCCGGCCTTCAGGAGATCGAGCTGGGCGCCGGCCTCCTCGAGCTTCGCCTGGGACGCCTTCAGGTTCTTCTCCTGCGCGCGGCCCGACAGCCGGGCGATCGGCTGCCCCGCCGTCACCCACTCCCCCTCGTGCACCAGGACCTTGTCCACCACGCCCTCGACCTCCGAGCGGACTTCGACGCGGCTCGCCGGCAGGAACCGGAAGGAGCCGCCCGTGTGATAGGGGTAGGGAATGAACATCGCGGCGGCCGCGGCGAGCGTCAGGACGCCGCGCAGCGTCCAGCGGAGCGCCGGCTTCCACCAGGAACGTTTTCGCGGCGTGGACATGCCCACCGCTTCGCGGACCGTCCGTCCCCGCCTGTCGGCGTCCGCGGGCGGCACCGGGGGCGCGGGCCGCGGTCCGGTCGTCGCTGTGGGGGCCATCTCGAGGCTCCTTTCAGTGTGTTCCTGACGAAACTGGCCTCTCCGAGTCTTCGGCACTCGGGGAGGCCAGTCCGTCAGGGAACTCGTCCGGCCGCCGTCAGGCGGCCGGACGGAACGCGCTCGTCCCGGCGATCAGGGTTCGATGTCCCCCGTGATGCCGAGATAATCCTGGAACGTCGGGTCACCATCTGTGTCGATCGCGATCAACCTCGGGTTCACGAAGCTCACGAAGCCGTCGAGCGTCAGGCCGCTGGCGCACACCGGCGGCGTGAAGGCATGCACCTGGTTCCCCAGGACGTCGATGGTGCTGTTCTCGGCCGCCGTGCCGGTGATCGTCTCGTCGGCGCTGGCGGTCGTGGCGGCGCACACGACGCCGGCCGTGCGGTGCAGCACCTGCACGCCCAGGAAGTTGGTCGTGAAGCCGGGTTTCCCGTCGGCGCAGGTCTGGAACTGCATGCTGGTCAGGAAGTTCAGGTCGAGACACGCCCCGAACAGATTGCAGTCGCCGGTCGTCGTCGCCGACGGCGAGAAGCAGTTCGGCGTGGTCGCCAGCGTCCCTTCCAGGGCGTTGTTGCCGTCGCGGTCCACCACCATCGCCACCACCAGGTCGTTCAGGCGCAGCGCCGTCTCGACGGCGGGGGTCGACGCGTCGTCCTGGATGAACAGGCGCGGCGGCACCTCGGCTTTGACGCAGAACAGGAGCGGCTGGCTGGCGTTCAACCCGACGTTCAGGTGCAGCAGCTCGGCGCCGGTGCAGGCGGCGATCTCGGTCGCCCCCAGTCCTCCGCCCACGGTGATGGGAATCGTGAGGCAGTTGTCGCCCTTGACGCCGTGGCAGGTGCCCTGCTCCACCGCGCCGGCGCCCGTCGTCAGCGGCGACGTCGCGCCAGGCAGCGCCTCGCAGTCGTGGAGGCGGAGGGCGTGGCAGATGCCCTGCAGGATCGCGGTGGCGTTGGCGTTCGAACCGGCCAGGGTCTCGCAGTCGGTGGGCAGCAGATCACCGATCGTCTTGCCCGACGGCTGGCAGCCTGTCTGCAGCTTGCCGGCGGCGGTCATGCTGGCGAACAGCTGGTTCAGCGTGTCGTCCGCGACGAGCACGTAGGCGTTGCCCGCCGGCGGCACCGGCGGTCCCGGCGCCGGGGCCGGCGTCAGCACCGCGCCCGGGGTCTCGGGGATCGACGGGTCCTTGGTAATGGTCGAGAACTCGCCCTTCAGGCTGGCGGCCAGGCCGCCCGGGGTGATCTGGACGTCCACCAGATCGCCCTTGAGCGACTCGCCGAACGCCTGGATGACCTGGGGGTCGACCTTCATGTCCTTCAGCTTGATCGGGTCCGGCTTGCTGGCGCCGATCTGGGCCGTGAAGTCGGGGCTGAAGGAGAAGCTGACCAGCACCGGGTCGAAGTGGGTGCCGAAGATCCCGTTGCTGATGGCGATCAGGCCGTCCAGGATCCAGTTGCAGACCGAGGCCAGGCAGTTCACCTCGGCCTTCACCTCGCCGTTGGTGGTGACCGTGGCCACGACGCACTTGGTGCTGCCGGGGCAGTCGGTGTCGTGGGCGCACAGGATGCTGGAATCCACCTCGCAGACGCCCGTGGTCGGCGGATTCGGCGCCGAGGTCCCCTTGAGCTGGCTCTCGGTGATGTCGAACTTCACGCCGATGCCCGAGACGGTCAAGCCGAAGGTGGTGTCGACCTTGGTCTGTGCGATGCAAACGCCCGGCGTGCAGATGTCGGTGAAGGGCACGCACACCGCGGCGTCGGTCTCACAGGAGCCGAACGAGTGCAGGGTCACCGAGAGATCGGGCAGGTTGATGGCGACCTTGATCTTGTCGTCCAGGAAAGTCACGGGACAGGAGACCTGGTTCGGGTCGATGTCGATGTGGGAGACGGTCGTCGTCACCGTCGGATCGCAGGAGCAGCCGCCGCTCACCTTCCGGCTGTCGACCACCGTGCCGTTCGGGATGTTCTCGTGGATCTTCTGCACGAAGAAGGTGGCCGCGTCCACGCAGCCCTTCGAGATGATCGTCTGCACGGCCGCGGGCGTGAGACCGACCACGAAGGCGTTCGGGATCTCGACCGAGCCGCCCTGGGGCACGAGGTTCTGCAGGATCAGGCTCTTCACCTGGTCGGGCAGATCCGGGCTGAAGGAGCTCGATAAGGTCCCGATGCCGGGTGCCGCGACGTCGCCCGTGGCGAACAGCAGCGACTTGAACGTGCGGTTCCCCGCGGCGTCGATGGCGTCGGCCACCAGGCGGTTCGTCCCGGCGTCGAAGGTCCCGAGCGGGGCGTCGCCGGTCGCCAGGTCCTGGGCGGCGTTGGTCTGTCCCAGGGCCGTGTCGATCGGGAGCTTGTACGTGTCCCCGGAATTCTCACCGTCCCCGGGAATGAAAATCGCGCCCGAGACCGGGAGCGACAAGCCGTTCACGGAAACGCTGGCGATCGCCTGGCCGTCGCAGACCTGCCCCTTGACCGGCGTCGGCACGGCGGGCGTCACCTCGCCGGGGGTCGGAGTGGTGATGTCGATGCTGAACGACATCGACGTGCCCTTGTCCCTCAGATCGTCCACGACGCAGTAGTTGGCCGGGAAGTCGGGGTACGACCCGGGCCGCTTGACCCCGTTGACCACCACCACGTGCCCGCCGCAGGCGAGCCCCGTGAGGTTCATCGTCAGGGTGTTGGAGGCCGGGGTGGCGACGGCCCCGCTGCTCACGACCAGGTCGGTCACGTGCACGAGGCTCCCGTTGATCAGCACGTCGCCGCTGTACGGCCCGCCCGGGAACTTGGCCGCCGGATCGATGCCGAGCCCCGACAGCAGGTTCACCCCGTCGACCTTGATGAACAGGCTGGCCGGATTGACCAGGGGGATGGCCACCAGGACGTGCGTCTGATCGCCCGCCGCCTGGGTCACGACGGTGTTGGCCGGCTCCAGAAGGTCGAGGTACGGGATGTTCGAGCAGAACGCCTGGGCCTTGTTCTTGCCGTCCTGGACCGTGACGCGCAGCAGGGGAACCGGCGCGTAAACCACTTCGTCCGCCCCCTTGACGCCCTTGTTCGTGGCCTTGAAATCAGAGGACCTGAGGCGGCTCGCCAGGTGGGCGACGTCGCCGTTCTTGACGGGGAGGTCCGCCAGGACGTTCCCCTGCACGTCGAGGGCGAGGAGCTCGGCCGTGACCACGGCGTCCGGACCGGCGCCCGAGGTGCTGAATACGATCTTCTGCTTGCCCGTGCAGTCGTTGCCGGACGGGCTGTTGATGTATGGCAGGGCGCAGGTCACCTTGAGCGCGGCGGAGCTGCAGTCGGGGTCGGCGCCGTCGGCCAAGCCGTCGCAGTCGTTGTCGATGCCGTCGCTGCAGGTCGGTCCGCTCGGTCCCTCGACGCTGCCGAGCCCGGCGGTGGCGCTGCACGCCGTGCCGGTGTGGTCGGGCTTGCAGACATAGACGCCGCTGGTCTGGCACACTCCCAGACCGGCCGTGCAGGGCTGCCCGAGACCGGTGGGGCCGGTCAAGAAGCCGTTGTCGACGACCCCGTCACCGTCGTTGTCGAGCCCATCGCAGACTTCCGGACTCTGGCAGTCGGGATCGGCCAGATCGATCAGTCCGTCGCAGTCGTTGTCGATGCCGTCCGTGCACCGGGCGGGGGTGTTCTCGGCCTTGGAAGGCTTGGGGGTGGCGTTGCAGACGGTGCCGTTCTGGGTCTGGTTGCAGACGAACTGGCCGGTGTTGGCGCAGGCCCCGATCCCGACCGAGCAGACAGCCCCGAGCCCCGTCGGTCCGCCGGTAAAGTCCTCGTCGATGAGATCGTCCCCGTCGTCATCGAAGCCGTTGCACAGCTCGGCGGTCTGGCAGGCCGGGTCCTTGTGGTCGATGAGACCGTCGCAGTCGTTGTCGACGCCGTCGAAGCAGCTCGCGTCACCAGCGGGACCCTCGGGTGCCTGGAGCAGCAGGCCCTTCGGCCCGAGCTGGCAGAAGGTCGCGGTGTGGTCGTCGGTGCAGACCTTGACCCCCCTCGTCAGACAGCAGCCGCCCTCCTGGCCGAAGACACAGGCCGGCGGGTCGCCGATCCAGCAGTCGAACCCGGCGTCGAACGTCTCGTCGATCTGGCCGTCGCAGTTGTTGTCGATGCCGTCGCACAGCTCGGTCGCCCCCGGATGGATCGACGCGTCGGAGTCGTTGCAGTCGAGCGCGTCGTGAGGACAGTCCGTGCTGGCCGGGGAGCCGTATCCGTCCCCGTCCGCATCCTGGCAGGCGGCCCAGGCGATCGGAGCGATCCCGAACGCCAGAAGCAGCATGAGACCTAGCGATACAAGGCCTGAACGGACAGCCCTGCCGACCCCCAACCCCCCGAAACCTTTCATCTGGATGTCTCCCGGCCCGCGCCATCGACGCGTTGAAATGCGGATTCAATTCTGGGCGCTCGACGACAAAAAAAGCCCCCCTGGCATCCAGAGAGGCCAACTTGACTGGAACGAGACTGAGTCAGGTGTCGCAGCACCCCCACTGCGAAACCTGCTAAAATAGTCAAGGGTTTTCCTGAGTGCACACGCGCACAGCCAAACCCGGGGGGTAGTCACCTTCAGCGGAGCTACCCCTCTCTTTTTTTTATCTTGACACTGGTGTTGTAATGACGGCCCCGCCCATCACACCCCGCCCCGGCTGTAGGCCGGAGCGCCCGATTTCTGCAACCCCGCTCTTTGCCCCTGACTTCCCCCGCCTAAAGCCCTGCTCGGGTCGGAAATGTCTCCGACGAATCCTCCCGACAATCGAAGGGTGGGATGTGGGCGAATCTATACGCCAAACGTCCTAGTGCTGTCAAGCGGTTTCTTGGCGCTCCGGCGGGAAAAGTTCACCATGTGAGCACACCGCGGTCGGACGTCGTGCAAGCAGAAATCATGGCGGCGATCGCCGGCTCGAAGCGCCTATCTTTTCGCCGGCCAGCCCCAACCCAGGATGCCGCCGACGAAGGTGCCGCCGGCCTCGACCTTCTGGCCGGAAAGAGTCACCTTGCCTCTCGAGACGCGGCCCGCGACGCCGATGTTGAACCGCGACCCGAGCCGCCAGAAGATACCGCCTCCCACCCAGCCGCCGACCACGGCGTCCGTCTCTTCGTTGGTCCCGTTCTTGATGCGGGCGGTAATCCGGGCGATGCCGCCACCGACATAGGGTCGCGCGGCTCCCGGCTCCCAGATCTTGCGCAGGCCGAAGGCGAGCTCCGATGTTTGTCCGTCGAAATGAGTGCCGAGGAGATCGCTACCGTTGCTCGAGCCGAGAATATCGGTCGCGAACCTGATGGGCCAGTGATCGCCGCCCCAGGTGACCTCGGCGCCGAACGCTCCCTGGCTGTCCACCGGATCCCAGTCCGATTTCTTGAGCGCCTTCGTGCCGATGATGAAGTTCACATCGCCTTTCCCGGCTGCAAACACCGAAGCGTGGTCCGCCAAGCCCGCGACGATCAGTAGTCCGATCAGCACCAGCGCCCAGCGCATGCCCGCTCGCTTCATTGCGGTTCTCCTCATCCTGACGAGTGTGGATCGTTTGGTCCGCCGCCTTGGCCTGCCCGAGCCGTCGCCCTTCTATCACGCCCCTCGTCGATCAGCAAGCGCGGAGAGTAAAGCGACGGAAGAAAAACGGCGGCGGCCCCCAAGGACGATCGCAGCGAGCG
>Ga0137380_10006653_pt1 | contig 10321 bp, 9 predicted proteins | sample SagtaG_17_FD_104809 | JGI IMG/M metagenome (GOLD analysis project Ga0137380, IMG submission 104809) | Vadose zone soil microbial communities from Sagehorn Ranch, Mendocino, California, USA - Sage2_L_100_16 metaG | ecosystem: Environmental > Terrestrial > Soil > Vadose zone | place: USA... | reverse complement strand
GCGCGAGCGCTTCGGCTACGCCGCGACGCTCGCCTTCGATCCCGCCGAGCAGCAGTCGATCTGGAAGCTCCGCAAGGCGGGGCTCGGGCTCCTGCTCGGGATGAAGGGCGACAAGAAGCCCATCGCCTTCGTCGAGGACACGGCGGTCCACCCCAAGCACCTGGCGGAGTTCGTGCCGCGCTTCCGCGAGATCTTCGCCAAGCACGACGTCGTGGGCGCCTACTACGGCCACTGCTCGGTCGGGTGCCTGCACATCCGGCCGGTGATCGACCTCAAGACCCCGCGCGGGCTCGAGCAGGTGCGCGCGATCGCGGACGAGATCACGAGCCTCGTGCTCGAGTTCGGCGGGACGATCTCGAGCGAGCACGGCGACGGCCGGGCCCGGAGCCCGTTCCTCGCGCGCATGTACGGGCCACGGCTGATGCGAGCGTTCCGTGAGCTCAAGCGCGCGTTCGACCCCGAGAACCGCCTGAACCCGGGCAACATCGTCGACGCGCCCGGGATCCTCGAGAACCTCCGCTACGGCGTCGGCGAGCGGGCCTGGGAGCCGACCACCCTCCTCGACTTCTCCGGCCAGGGCGGCTTCGCCGCGGCGGTGGAGCTCTGCAACGGCGTCGGCGTCTGCCGCAAGAAGCTCGAGGGCACGATGTGCCCCTCGTACATGGCGACGAAGGACGAAGAGCATTCGACGCGCGGGCGCGCGAACGCGCTCCGGGCCGTGCTCTCCGGGCGGCTCCCGCCGTCGGAGTTCACCGGGCACCGCCTCTACGAAGTCATGGATCTCTGCCTCGAGTGCAAGGGGTGCAAGGCCGAGTGCCCGGCGAACGTGGACATGGCGAAGCTCAAGTACGAGTTCCTGCACCACTACTACGCCGCGAACGGGCTCCCCCTGCGCAACCGCCTCTTCGGGCGGATCGAGCGGCTGCACCGACTGGGCGCGCACCTGCCGGCCCTCGTCAACTGGGCCTCGGCCCTCGCGCCGAGCCGCTGGCTGATCGAGAAGCTCGTCGGCATCGACCGCCGCCGGCCGCTCCCGACGCTCGCCGCGGAACCATTCACCGCCTGGTTCGCGCGTCACGCGCCGCCGGTCGCGAGCCCGCGCGGCGAGGTCGTGCTCTTCCACGACACGTTCGTGACCTACAACACGCCCGAGATCGGTCGCGCCGCGGTGGAGCTGCTCGAGACCGCCGGGTACCGTGTAGTGCTCGTGGACAAGAAGTGCTGCGGCCGGCCGCTGATCTCGAAGGGCATGCTCACCGAGGCGCGCGCGCACGCGGCGTGGAACGTGGACCGGCTCGCCCCCCACGCGCGACGGGGCGTGCCGATCGTGGGGCTCGAGCCCTCGTGCCTCCTGACGTTGCGCGACGAGTCGGTGGATCTCCTCCGCACCGACGACGCGCGGACCGTGGCGCGGCACGCCGTCCTGCTCGAAGAGTTCCTCACGCGCGAGCGCGGGCGCGGCCTCGAGCTCCGGTTCACCGGCGACGGCCGGACGGCGCTCCTGCATGGGCACTGCCACCAGAAAGCGCTCGTCGGCACGGCCCCGACGGTCGCGGCCCTCCGGTGGGCCGGCTTCCGGGTGGAAGAGGTCGATTCCGGGTGCTGCGGGATGGCGGGCTCGTTCGGCTTCGAGCGCGAGCACTACGACATCTCCGTCGCGCTCGGCAATCGCCGCCTGGTGCCCGCCGTGAAGGCGGCGCCCGCGGACACCGTGATCGTGGCGCCCGGCGTCTCGTGCCGCCAGCAGATCGCGCACCTCGCCGGGCGCCGCGCGTTCCACCCCGCCGAAGTCCTCCGGGCCGCGCTATCGCCCTCCTCCTAGGCTCCGCCCTCGCCGTTCTCGTCGCCGCGTTCGTGAAGGGGGCCATCGGCTTCGGCTTTCCCACGCTCGGCACGCCGCTCCTGGCGCTCTTCCTCGACGTGAAGACGGCGGTCGCGGTCCTGGTCGTCCCGAACCTCGTGATGGACGGGATCCAGGCGCGTCGGCGGGGCGGGCTCGCGGCGACGGTCCGGCGCCTGCGGCCGTTGCTCCTCTCCGGCGCCGCCGGGACCGTCCTCGGCACGGCGGCGCTGGCGGAGCTCGGTGCGCAGACCGTGACGCTCGCGCTCGGCGGCTTCGTGGTGCTGTTCGTGATCCTGAACGCGATGCGCGTGTCGCCGCGGGTGGCGCCGTCGTGGGAGCGATGGCTGTCGGCGCCCGTCGGGCTCGTCGCGGGCGTCGTGGGCGGCGTCACGAACGTCCCGAGCCTGCCGCTGATCCTCTACTTCTACGCGCTCGGCATGGAGAAGGACGAGTTCGTCCGCTCGATCGCCGTGACGTTCCTCGCCTACAAGCTCGTCCAGCTCGTCTCGCTCGTGACGGTCGGCCTCCTCGACGGGCGGCTCTTCGGCGCCTCGCTCGCGCTCACGGCGGTGGCCGTGGGCGCGTTTGCGCTCGGGCTCCGGGTGCAGGACCGGCTCGACGCGCGCGCGTTCAACCGTGCCGTGCTCGTGTTCCTGAGCGCGATCGGCGTGTGGCTGGTGGTCCGCGCGCTGCGCTGACCCGCGTGACGCCCGGGCGCGCTGCGCCGGCGCGCGCTATACCGTCGCGCCGGAGAGGAGGGTGAAGATGCGCCGGATCAGCTGCTCGTGGTCCTCGATGTTGTGGCGGAAGATCCGGAGCTCCTTGAGCTCGGCGATGTCCACCGTGCGGATGGGCTCGCCGGTGCGGAGCGCCGCGAGGGAGAGGGCCTGGAAGCACGAGCGGCCCGTCTCCGGGCGCTCGGTGACGAGCACGAAGTAGAGCGTGGGCCAGTGGCGTCGGGCCATGAAGAACGCCGAGCGCTCGCCCCGCTGATTCTCGACGGAGACGAACTGCTCGATGGATGGCCGGTACTTCACCTCGACGAGGAACTCGCCGTCGGAGGCGCGCCCCGGCGCCGGCGACACGAGGAAGTCGGGCGAGAAGTCCTCACGGCCGAAGCGGAGCGGCAGCGCCTCCTGGCGGTACGGGCGCACCTCGTAGCGCGCGCGGCGGAAAATGGACTCGACGAGGGCCTCGGCGATCCGGCTCTTCGCCTCGAGTAGATCCACTGTTTTGCCTCCGGTGCACGCGACCTCACGTCGATGCGACGCACGCTCATCATACTATAGCGAGGAACCGGGCCGGCGCGCCCTCCGTGCCCGCGATCTTGTAGAAGGGCGCCGCGAACTCGACCCGCCGGCGCGGGAGCGCGCCGAGGTTCGTCAAGCCCTCCATGATGACCACCCCCGCGCCGAGGATCACGCGGTGCATCGGGAAGTCCTCGGAGGTGAAGTCGGGCAGACGCGCGCAGTACTCCTCGAAGAAGTCGAAGCCGATGGTCTTCGCCCCCCTGGCGACGAGCCACTCCGCCGACTCGGGCGGGAACCAGGGTGACTCGACGAAGTAGTCGGGCCACCTCCCGTACATCCGGTCGGTCCAGTCGGTGCGGAGCAGGACGATGTCGCCCCGCCGCACGTCGTCGGCGCCGCCGCGCCGGAGATCGTCGATCGTGATCGCGTGGTTCGGGCCGACGAAGGAGAGGTCGACGACGATCGCCTCGCCCATCACCTGGTCGAGGGAGATCTCCGCCGTGGTGATCCCATCCTTGAAGACGTGCAGGGGCGAGTCGATGTGGGCGCCCGTGTGCAGGCTCTGCCGCACGCTCGAGACCTGCCAGAAGCCGGGGCCGCGGCGGTGGGGCGTGATCTCGAGCCGCAGGTTGGTGGACGGCGGGCTGAGCGTCCGATCGTCCACGGTCACGGAGAGGTCGATGTAGCGCTTCATGGGCGCGGGTCCTCCTGGCGGCCCAGCCGCCGTGCGTGCATGCGCGCTCGGCTCGAAGGCCCTAGGCTAGCATTGGCCGGAGCACCTGTGCTATGTCTCTCGCGTCCGCGCTCCGTCGCGCAAGCGAACCTTCCCCAGGCCACCGGCGCCTGAGCCCTGGGAGACGAGGAGATCACGATGCGAATGAGACTCGGGATGGTGGTCGTCGCGCTGACCGCTCAGGCGCTGCTCCTCGCTGGCGAGCGCCCGACGTGGGCGCAGCGGGGCCCCATCAAAGTCGCGCTCCTGGTGCCCACGACCGGGCCGCTCTCCGCCAACGGCAAGGATATGGTCAACGGCCTCGAGCTCTTCTTCGAGGAGCAGAAGTACCGGCTGGCCGGACGGGAGATCAAGCTCATCGTCGAGGACGACGAGGGCAAGCCCGCCACTGGCCTCACCAAGTCGCGCGGCCTCGTCGAGGGGCAGGCCGTGCACTTGCTCATGGGCCCGCTGAGCGCCGCCGTCGGCTACGCCATAGCGCCCTACCTGGACGGCAAGAAGGTCCCGACGATCTTTCCGATCGTCTCGTCAGAAGACATCACCCAGCGAAAGCGTAGCCCCTACATCGTGCGCACCGGCTGGACGAGCGCCCAGCCGATGCACCCGTTCGGCACGTGGGTCTACGAGAACCTCAAGTACCGGAAGATCGCGATGATCGGCTACGACTTCGCCTTCGGCTGGGAGGTCGCGGCGGGCTTCCACCGGACCTTCGAGGACGCGGGCGGCCAGATCGTCCAGAAGCTCTGGCCACCGCTCAACACGCCCGACTTCGCCCCGTACATCGCCCAGCTCCGCCGCGACGTGGACGCCGTGTGGTGCGTGTTCTCCGGCGCCGACGCCCTGCGCTTCAGCAAGCAGTACGCCGAGGCCGGCCTCAGGGAGCGGCTGCCGCTCATCGGCAACGGAACGTTCACCGACGAGCACGTGCTCCGAACGATGGGCGACGAGGTGCTTGGCGTGATCACCGCCCATCAGTACTCGGCGGCGCTCCAGACCCCGGCCAACAGGAAATTCGTCGCCGCCTACGAGGCTAAGTTCAGGCAGGTGCCCTCGTACTACTCGGAGGGCACGTACGTGGCGGGCATCGCGCTGAAGGCGGCGCTGGAGGCCACCGGAGGCGACATCGAGAACGTCGACAAGTTCCTCGGGGCGCTTCGCCGCGCGGATCTCTCCGACGCCCCGCGCGGCGCCGTCCGGTTCGACGACTTCGGCAACCCGATTCAGAACATCTACGTGCGCAGGGTCGAGAAGGCGGGCGGCCGCCTCCAGAACACGGTGATCCACACCTTCCCGAGCGTCTCCCAGTTCTGGACGTACAAGCCCGAGGAGTACCTGAAAAATCCCGTGTACTCGCGCGACTACCCGCCGTGCAGGCACTGCTGATGGTCGAGTCTGTGGAACCTGTCCGTGCGGGAGGGAGCGCTCGAGGGATGACGACGGTCGGCGTCGTCGGGCTGGGCCTGCTCGGCTCGGCGGTGGCGGCGCGCCTGCGCGCCGGCGGCCACGTCGTCGTCGGCTACGACGTCGTCGCCGAGAAGGTGCAGGCGCTCGTGGCGGTGGGCGGGCGCGCCGCGCCGACTGCCGAAGCGGTCGCGGAGGCGGCGGAGGCGGTGTGCGTCGTCCTTCCGTCCCTCGCGTCGGTCGACGAGGTCGTGCTCGGGTCGCGCGGCCTCGCGGCGTCGGGCCCGCCCGGGCGGACCATCATCCAGATGAGCACCATCTCGCCCGCGCTCACCGAACGCCTGGCGCGCGAGGTCACCGCGAAGGGGCTCGCGTTCCTGGACGCTCCGATCAGCGGGACGAGCGCGATGGTGGCGCGCGGCGAGGGGATCGTCTTCGTCGGCGGCGAGCGCGGCGTGTTCGACCGCTGGCGCCCGGTGCTCGAGGCCATCCTGCCGCACGCCGTCTTCATCGGTCGCGCGGGGCAGGCGATGGTCCTCAAGCTCGTGGCGAACCTCCTGGTCGCGCTCCACAGCGCGGCCGCGGCCGAGGCGCTCCTGATGGCTCGGGCGGCCGGGCTCGACCTCGGGCTCGTGCTCGACGTGCTCTGCCGGAGCGCCGCGAGCTCGCGCATGCTCGAGGTGCGCGGCCCGCTGATCGCGCGGGCGGAGTTCCCGCCCCAGATGAAGCTCGACCTCTTCATGAAGGACCTGCACCTCATCCAGGAGGCCGCCCGGCGCGTCGGCGCCCCGCTCCCGCTGACCGACGTCGCCGAGCGCCTCTATGCCGTCGCGATGGAGGCGGGACACGGCGGCGCGGATCTCAGTGTGGTCGTCAAGGCCTTCGAGGGGCTCAGGCGGATCTGACCGCGAGGTCGCGCGTCAGCCGGAGCTCGCCCAGATGGAGGGCGGCGTGCCGGATGCTCTCCACCAGGGCGTCACGGCGGGAAATCTCGTGCGGCTGCCTCGTGCCCCAGAGCGCTTGCGGCGGCACGAACCGCCGGTCGAGCTCCGAGGGTCCCAGCGTGGCGAGCGCCGCGCTGATCTCGCGCGAGAGCTGCTGTACGGCGGCGATGAGGGCGACGGCGTCGGCGTCGGAGACGGCAAACTCCGCCGCCCGGTCGCGCTCGACCTCCCGGCCGCACCCGAACCCGAGCGCGTACACGCGCGTGCTCCCCAGCACGTGGCCGGCGACGGCGGCCAGGCTGTTCGACGCCTCGGTCGCGGGACGCCACGTGAGCTGCGCCGCGGTCAGGCCGTCGAGGGCGGCGCAGACCTGGTCGAGGATCCAGCCGAGCTCGCGCGCGTAGGTCTCGATCTCCCCGTGCACGCGTGCGGTCACCGGATGAGGCCGGCGCGCCGGGGCAGCACGAGCGTGATCTCCGGGAACACGATGAGGAGGAGCAGGCCGGCGAACAGCGCGATGAGGTAGGGCCAGTAGGCCCCGAAGTGCCGGCCGACAGAGACCCGCGCGAAGCGGATCGCCATCAGGAGCCCCACGCCCATCGGGGGCAGGAAGAGGCCGATCCCCACGGCGGCGGTCAGCACGATGTCGAAGTGGATCGGATGGATGCCGATCCGCTTGGCCGTCGGGAAGACGACCGGGATCAGCACGACGGCGGCCGGCAGGCCCTCCATCACCATGCCGAACCCCATCACGAGCAGCGCGATGGCGACGAGGAAGAGCCCCGGGGTGCCCTCGAGCGGCTGGAGGATCTCGCCGAGCATCGCGGGCACGCCGAGCATCCCCAAGAGGAACTGGTACACGCTCGCCACCGCGAGGAGGAACATCACGGCGGCGGTCAGGAGCGCGCTCTCGTAGACGAGCCCCAGCATCTCGCGAAGCGTGACGTTGCGGTAGTAGAAGAGGGCGGCGACGATCGCGTAAAAGGCGACGAGCGCGCCGGCTTCGGTGGCGGTGAAGACGCCGAAGTAGAAGCCCGCCACGATGACGACGGGCACCACCATGGGGACCAGCGACTCGCGGAACGCCGCCCAGAACGCGCGCCAGCTCGGACGCCCGTCCTTCGGCCAGCCGAGCCGGTGCGCCTGGACGATGATCACGACGAAGAGGCAGAGGGCGGTGACGGCCGCCGGGATGAAGCCGGCGAGAAAGATGCCCACGACCGACGTGTCGGTGATTTGCCCGAGGACGATCATGAAGATCGCCGGTGGGACGAGGATGCCCATCGCGGTCGCGGAGGCGACGAGCGAGGCGGCCTGCTCGGGCTTGTAGCCGGCGCGCAGCATGGGTGGCGTGAGCATCGCGCCGATCGCCGACACGTCGGCGATCGTCGAGCCCGAGATGCCCGAGAAGAAGTACTCGGCGACGACGACCGACACGCCGAGCCCGCCGCGGAGCCAGCCGACCAGCACGCGCGCCAGGTTCACGAGCGCGTAGGACATCCCGCAGCGCTCCATGAGGCTGCCGGCGAAGACGAACGTCGGGATCGCGAGGAGGACCCAGCTCTGCGAGCCCGCGACGAGACTCGACGGCAGCTTCTGGAGGGAGAAGTTGCCGAGGACGAGCCCGAGGAAGCCGGAGACGCCGAGGGCGAAGACGATCGGCATCGAGAGCGCCACGAGCACGGCGAAGAGGATCGCGACGGCGGCGAAGAACACGGCTCAGACGTCCTCGGCCACGCCGAGCCCTGGCGCGCGGCCCCGCCAGGCGTTCCGCAGCGCGACGAGGCTGTAGACGCTCATGAGCGCACCGCCCACGACCGCCGACAGGTAGATCCAGCGGAGGTTCAGGCCGAGGGCCGGGGAGGCGGACTGGCTGTTCAGCTCCGCGACCTGCCAGCCGAACACCGCGACGACCAGGCCGAACGCCGCGATCGTCGCGTAGTGGGCCGCGAAGACCCACCGGCGCACGCCGGGCGGGAACCGCTCGATCAGCAGGTGGACCGCGAAGTGCGTGCCGCGCGGGATCCCGAGCGCGGCACCGATGAAGGTCATCCAGCTGAGCGCGTACTCGCCGACTTCCTCCACCCAGAAGAAATCGACGCGGGGCAGGTCGAAGCGCGCGGTCAGCTGCGTCATCACGTAGCGCAGGAAGACGCCCGCCAGCATGTCGATCATCGCGACGAGCATGAGGACGGTGACGACGAGCTCGGGGACCCTGGCGATCCAGCGGAGACGCGTCAACGCGCGGATCGTACGGGCGCGCGCTGCGCGTTGTCAAGCCGCGCGCCGCTTGACATCGTACGCCAAAAGGCGCGGGATAGACGCCGCTGGCGCGTGCCAGGCGAGAGGAGGGGCTATGGTCCGAGTCGTCGCTGTGGGCGTGGCACTCGTGGTGAGCCTGCTCGCCGCCGGCAGCGGGACTCCGGTCCTCGCCCAGGCGAAGCCCCAGAAGCTCGATTTCGCCTACATTCTCGCGCCGCCCGAGTCCGGCGCGGTCGCGTTCAAGTGGATGGCCGAGGAGGTCACGCGGCGCTCGCACGCCACGCTGACCGTGGTGTTCCACGGCGGTACGCTCCTCAACAAGGAGCTCGAGATCATGGACGCGGTGAAGTCGGGAAACGTCGCGATCGGCAGCCCCTCGGGCGCGGCGTCCACCGTCTTCCCCGAGCTGGGCGTGTTCCTCGTGCCGTACCTCGTCCGCGACTACGCGCACGCCTACAAGATGTTCAACGGTGAGATCGGCAAGAGCCTCGACGAGCAGTTCCAGCGGAAGTACCGGCTCAAGATCCTCCTCTTCTTCGACTACGGCTTCCGTCACTTCTGGAACAACAAGCGGCCCATCGCGAGGCCCGACGACCTCAAGGGCCTGAAGCTGCGCGTGCAGCAGGGCAAGGTCTTCGCCGACACCGTGAACGGCCTCGGCGCGAACGCGGTGCCCATGTCCTGGTCCGAGGTGGTCCCGGCCGCGCAGCAGGGCGTGATCGACGGCGCGGATCTGCCGATCGTGAACATCAACGCGCTCAAGATCTACGAGGTGTCCAGGTACGCCTCGATGACCTTCCACAACTACGGGCCGTCGCTGGTCGTGATGAACCTCGACAGCTGGAAGAGCCTCGTGCCCGAGGCGCAGAGGCTGTTGACGGAGGTCTCGCGGGAGGCGCAGGCGAGGGTGCGCGAGGCGACCGAGAGCGTCGACAACCTCCAGCGGGCCAGGGAGATCCTCGAGGCGAAGGGGATGAAGGTCAACGCGAGTGATGTGGCCGCCTTCCGCAAGGTCGCCGAGGAGAAGGTGTGGCCGCAGTACCAGAAGCTGTACGCGGAGCTCTGGGATCGGATCGTCAGCACCAGATAGCGTGCGCCGAGTCACCGCCGCTTGAGCGCCCGAGGTTTGGGCGCCGGCGGTTCGGGCGGCGGCTTGGCCGCCGTAATCGAATAGGGGGGAGGTTTCGGAAGGGGGGCGAAGCTCCCTCCGAGGCCTAGGCGACGCCCAGATAGCGGGACTTGACCGCTTCGTTCGCCATCAGGTCGGCCGGCCCCGACGAGTGCACGATCTGGCCGCGGCTCAGGATGTGGACGCGGTCGGCCACGGCGAGCGCCAGCGGCAGGTTCTGCTCGACGAGCAGGATCGAGAGCCCGTCGCGCTTGAGCCCCGCGATCACGCGGCCGACCTCGCGCACCAGGAGGGGCGCGAGCCCCTCGGTCGGCTCGTCCATGAGGAGCAGGTCGGGGTCGGTCATGAGGGCGCGCCCGATGGCGAGCATCTGCTGCTCGCCGCCCGAGAGCTTGTTCGCACGGTTCCGGGCGCGGTTGCCGAGGCTCGGAAACAGCTCGAAGACGCGGGGCAGCGTCCACCGACCCGTCCGGGACTGGCGGGCCACCTCGAGGTTCTCGCGAACCGTCAGCGACGCGAAGACCCGCCGTCCCTGCGGCACGAGCGCCATGCCGCGCTCGACCATGCGGAAGGGCGGCCAGCGGGTGACGTCGTCGCCCTTGAACCCCACCCGGCCGCGCCGCGGCGGCGTGAAGCCGATGATGGAGCGGATCAGCGTCGTCTTGCCGACGCCGTTCCTTCCGAGGACGGCCACGACCTGCCCCTGACCCACGCGCAGCGAGAGACCCTGCAGGATGTAGCTCTCGCCGTAGTTGGTGT
>Ga0137380_10006651_pt1 | contig 10322 bp, 8 predicted proteins | sample SagtaG_17_FD_104809 | JGI IMG/M metagenome (GOLD analysis project Ga0137380, IMG submission 104809) | Vadose zone soil microbial communities from Sagehorn Ranch, Mendocino, California, USA - Sage2_L_100_16 metaG | ecosystem: Environmental > Terrestrial > Soil > Vadose zone | place: USA... | reverse complement strand
TATGCGGACCGCGCATCTCACGGCAACAGGCGGACGTACGGCAGGGAATCACTAGCGGCAAACACGGTATCCCGTCGCGCGGCAGACTCTAAGGCCCGCGCCAGCCCCAGCAGGACGGCCGGCGGGACCGGGGGACTCGAAGTCCACGTGCCCGTCCAGCCGATCGTCGTGACGGCCGCCGTACAACCCGTGCTCGCGGCACATTGGATCTGAGCGGTAAAGAGGCCGTTGCCGACGGTGAATGGACCGGGCGCGAGACCGGCCATCACATCCGCGGCAATCTGGCGGAGCCCGTCCGCATAGCCGCTGGCGCGCGACGGGCGGACCTCGTAACTGGCGCCGCGCACATGGCCCAGCGAATCTGGGACGGAGCTCATGTCCGCCAGCGTGACCCGGACGAAGCTTTCACTATCGCTCCGGGTGATGAAGGCCCGCCCATTCTGCAAGGTCACCAGCGCATAGATTCGGGTCCGCACCACGGGAACGGCCGGCGTGACCGTCAGCGTAACCCCCGCGAGGATGGCCCCCACGGAAGTCTGAATCGTGACCATTCCCGCACCCCGGCCGAACGCAAGGCCCGTTGAATCCACCGTGGCGATGCTCGGATCGATCGATCTCCAGGTGATTGGCGTGTTGACCACCGTGGGCGGTGGATTGGCATATGCCGTGGCGTGGAACTGGATCGTCTGCCCTACGGCGATCGTCGCCGCTTGGGGCGACATGAGGATGTAGGCCACGGGGGAAGGCAGAGGCGGAATGGGGGTTAAGACCGTGACCAAGCTGGTGCCGCGATAGCCCTCGCTCGTGGCCGTGATCGTCGCATCGCCCGGGCTGACGGCCGTCACCTGGCCCTGTCCACCGATGGTCGCCACCGCGGGCGTACTCGAGGCCCAGCTCACGGCCCGTCCCGTTAGCACGTTGCCGATGACGTCGTAATCGGTCGCGACGAGCGAGTCTCGGTCCCCGACCGACAGCTGCAGCTGGCCGGGCGTCACCACGACGCGATATACCGCGACCGGTGGCGGTGGCCCTCCGCCGAGCTTGATGACCCGCACATTGTCGAACTCGGCAAAGTCGTTCCACCCGCCCACCGCAATCGGCCCCGCCTTGAACAACGTATCGGTGGCGCTGAGTTGTAACACCCCGTTCACGTACGCCCGGAGACTCGAGCCCACTACCTCGAGCCGCAACGTGTACCAGGTCCCCACCACCACCGGATAGACCTTCTGCGGCGCGAGATCGAGAATCGCCCCGTTCCGGTACCGCCGGAGCTGCACATGCCCGTCCTTGGTCAACGTCTCGTAGTACCAATTGGTGGGATTCTGCCACCGGGCGAAGAGCCGGACGATGCCGGCCGTGCCGGGGAAACTGAGCGGTTTGACTCGCGCCTCCAGCGCATAATCGGTCCACGTCGGGGAACCGTAAACCGCCCAGTTATCGTTGACATTCGCCCCATTCCCCGCGACGGTGACGTTCGCGGTGTTCTTGTAGACGTAGTTCTCCGAGTCCGTCGCCACGGCCCAAGTCCCGGCCAAGCCTGTCCAGCCCACAGCTGTCCCGAGCTCAAAATCCTCGGCATAGAGCGTGGTGTCGTCGGTAATCGCCACAGCCGCCGCCAGCCGCGGCCGGGCAGCAGACCGCGCGGCGGCTTCGGGCGCGGGGCGACCGCCCCCACAGCCCACCGCCAGGATCCCCAGCAGCCACCATCGCCCCATCCGACCTCCTAAGGCAGACATGACGACGGGCCCTGATGGGACGTGATCCCACCAGGGCCCGTGAACGTCAGCCTCGACATCCCATCCTAAGAGTTCAGGCCGAGTTGCGCAACCGGGCAACGCGCGTCCCTAGCGCTCCTGGCGCGAATTGACTACCTTGTAGTCAATGCTGACCCGGAAGCAGCTCGCCCGCGCCCTCAAGCAGCTCGACACCTCCGCCACGGAGCTGGCCGTGCAACTCGGGGTCCAACGCAGCGCCGTCTATCACTGGCTAGCCGGACGCCGGCGGATTCCGGGGCCGGTGGTGGCAGCAATCACCTGTTGGCTCGAACGAAAGCAGGAGTGTGCATGCTCACGAAAGAAGATGAGGGAATCATCGCGCGGGGGATTCTGAAAGCCGTCGGCGTCCTGGCCCTGATTAGCCTAGTGCTTTCGTTGATCCTGCTGGTGGTTCGCGCGAGTTTTTCATGACTACCTTCCCGCTCGAGGGAACGTGATAATCACATGAAATACACATTATTGATGCTTCTGGTACTGGGCGCCGCGTGTGCCGATGCCGTCGCCCCGAGTTCCGCCTGCCCATCATTGCAGGCGCCGGCCAACGCGGTGACCAGACGCACGCTGACGCCCGACACGATGACGCTGGCGGCACCGTCCTGTCTGATGGCGCTGCCGCAGCCCCGGCCGCGCCTGCCGGTCCCATAACTACACGCCCGGCGCTGGTCACGCGGCGATCAATTCGATCGTGATCGAATCGAACACGGTCGTGCCCCCCGCGTTCTCACTCGAGCGCAGGTCGATCGTCACCGCGCCCGACAAGGTCTCGGCGGGCGTCGTCTTGGTCAGAGTAATCGTGCCGTTGTCGTCCCACTCGAGCATCGCCCGTTGGGTGGCCGCACCGGTCCGCACGACATGCGCCGTCAGAACAAACTTGTGTGTGGTGAGAATCGCCGCGTTGGCGTCGAGGTTCGTGGCGCCGAACTTGAGGCGCGGAAATCCGGAGTTCGAGCCTGTGACTTCCCCCGTCACCGTAATGCGAATGACGCAGCCATCCGTGTTGAGCGTCGCAGCTGGCAGCGAAAAGGACGTAACGCTCGACTCCGTCACATTGGCATGGGATAAGGCCTGGTTCTTGAAGAGCACCTGCGCCTGGCGCGCTAGGGTGGTGCTGCCGCCCGCGTAGCTCCGGCCGACACCCTGCACATCGAGCGACGTGCCGAGCAACACGAGCGTCGACGCCAGGTCCGCGATCTTGGCACCTCCGACCGCGATCCCCACGTTGTTCGCCCCGATTCGATAGAGTCCGGTGTCGGGATCGCCGAAGAAGGCCAGCTCCGGGGTACTGACGGCACCATCCGCGAACAGGAACCGGCCGTCGCCCTTCACGACCGCAGCCAGGCCCCCTGCGTCGCCGCCGATCACGAGTCCGTTATCGCTGGCCGCGAGCTGCTGGGACCCGGTCCCGGACTTTTTGTAGAATCGGATCCGGACCGCGGCCGAAGCGGGGCTGGGGTTATCCCCCGTCGCCGGGGTGGTGGGGATGCCGGTGAGCACAAGACCGCCATCATCCTCGGAGTACCCGCTGAGATCCAAGCCGCCCGTGAGGGTGTTGATGATACGGAATCCCCCGAAGACGTCGGTCTCCGCGATACCCGTCATCCCGTGCGCAACGTTTGCGTTCCGCAGGAGCTCGTAAAAGGTGCCGGCGGGCTGGCTGGTCGTGCCCTGGATATCCAGACTGCCTTTATAGAGTCCGATTGTGACCGTCCCTAAATCCGCCGCAATGGCCGAGAGCTGGGTGACGGCGATCTTGGCGGCGGTGACGGCGCCGGCGAGGATCTTGTTCGTGGTGACGCTGTTCGCCGTGAGGTCGTTGCCGTCCACGTAGCTCGTCCAAACGTTGGCCTGGTTGCGATAGAGTTTGGAATCGCTCTGCAGCAGCACGACCGTATCGATCGGGTAGCTTGCGTTGGGGAGCGTGGGGAGCGCGGCGACGATCTTGATGAATTCGGCGCCGGTCGGCGGTGGGGGGGAGACCGAGACCCAGACATCCGCAACGTTCTGATAGGTCACGCCGTCGGTGCTCTTGACGAGGACGGCGCCGGGGGGATAGGCGGCATTCGGGAGCGTCGGGAGCCCCGGCAGGACCGGCGGCCCGGGCAGCACGCTCGTCCCCGGCAGCACGCTGACGCCACCCAGCAGGAATTCCGGCCGTCCGAGATCGAGTTGCAGCGGCACGAGCGCCGCGGTCCAATCGCTATAGGCACTCGGATCGAGCCCCAGGCTCACGTGCCGTAGGCGATAGTAGCGGACCACGTTGTCGAGCGGCAAATAATCGATGTAGCTCACGCCCGAGGCTGGCGCCGGGGCGAGATGGGCGATCGTGACCGCGTTCGCGACGTCCGGGATGCCGGCAGCCTGCGGCGCGCGCTGCAGCTCGATGTCGGCACTGGTATCGAACGGGATGATCGTCAACGGAATGCCGGTGGGCACGATCACCCCCGGCGCGTAGATCGGAATCGTCGAGCCGAGCGCCATCTAATAGAGCTGGGCTAGCGGCCGGTAGACGATATTCGGCGGCCGCGGCAGAGTATTGGCCGAGGCCTGCGTCGTCACGTCAATCGTGGCCTCGGAGGAGTAGCCTCCGAGCCCATCGGTGTGGCGAATCCCGACACGATAGGTCGTCGAGGGCAACACCCCCAGGATGGTATAGTGCGTACTCCCCGGCCACAGCGTGGCGACCACCACGCGCGGATCCGTCGTGGGGGTCGCCAGGAGCAGCTCGATCCGTAACGTCGTGCTGCCCAAGGTCCAGCCGATCGTGAACTGCTTCGCGCCATTCGTGATGAGCGTCGGCGCGGTCGGCGCACTGATGCCCGCCAGATCGAGCGACGTGCTCGTCACCCACGCCGAGGGGACGAACATCTGATACTTCGGATCCGGCACCGAGCGGGCGCGGAACCAGAGCCGCAGGCCCGAAGGCAGCCGATCGAGCGTCGCGTCCCGCGTGGTCCGGACGATATCAAACGTGCTCCAGAGACTGGAGCCGTCCGCCGGCGCCGAACCGATCGCCGTCGGCGTCACCGCGTACTGGAGCTCGGCCGGGTCCCCTTGCGCATTCAGCGTCACGGCGATCTTCGCGCCATTCGTCGTGTTGCCCGTCTGCTGCGCCGGCGTGCCGAGCGCGGGGACGGCGGCGGTCGTACTCAGTCCCAGATCGAGCGCCTCGATCCCGAGCGCCAAGCCGTCTTCCGTTTTCCCAGTACAGCGGAATACGCGCGTGCCGCCCCGGCGGTTGCTCTGCGGATCCGGAAGGAGCGACACCGTCGAGACAAACAATTTGCCCGGCGCGAGTCCGGACGGGACGGCCGTGCGGCGACACCGAAAACTCACGGGCACGGCGCCGTTCCCATACGGCGCCTTTAAGTGCAAGAGCATCGTCTGCAGCTTCGCGAGCAGCCACTTCAGGCGGTCCTGATTGTCGATCTGCTCATCGGGCATGGCTCGAAATCCGCCCGCGTCAATCTCGATCGCTGTGTCGCCAAGATCGAAGTTGCCCAGATCGAGGATCTCGAGCACGCTATCCGTCGAGGATAAGACCGCCCGCGCCACATGGGGGAGGCTATCCCTTCCCGTAGTCGCAATCAACGCGGCGGGTGGGACTGGCGTGTCGATGTAGAACCGGGCGATCGCCCGTGTGATGGCGCTGCCCCGATCGTGGGACCACGCGACCATATCCCGCGCCTCCACGAGATCCGCATCGGTCACGGTGGGCGCCGCGGCGATATCGGCGGACGTCGGCATGCGGAGATCGAGCGGCACAACTTTGCCCGAGGCATCGAGATAGAAGGCGAGCCCGTAGGGCTGCAGGATATTGGTTTCGATCCACGACCACGCATCGACCGGCTCGGTGATCACGAAGCGCGCGAGCGGGAACCGCGCATCCGCAATCAGGGCCGCGAAGGCCGCTGTATCATACGCCACCGTCCGTTTGGGATCGCCGATATTCACACCGCTCGGCAGCGAGTCGCGTTCGGCCCACAACCAGAGGTAGCCATAATATCCGTCCAGGATGTCCTTCCAGACCTGGACGGGATGCGTGTCGTTGATCAACACGGGGGATTCGAGTCGCGGTCCCGTCGTGCTCCAGGCGTAGAGATCGACCGTCGTCCCATCGGGCGGCATGGCCAAATAGCCGGGTTCGGTAGTGGCCAACTCGGCGATCGTGACGATGCGCGCCGTCGGGACCCCGTTCCCGATCCAGACGATATACAAGCTCCCGAGCTTGAACTCGCCCTCCGCTCCCGTGTCGACCCGTTTGAGATGGACGCGGCCGCGGGCCGCCTGGAGCGAGCCGGGGACCGTGTAGACGAATCCTCCCGCCTGCGTCACCACCCCGCCGCCATAGACAAGCGAGAGGAGGTCCCACGTCACCACATTATCGTGGCGGGACAGTGAGGTCGCATCGAGAATGATCGCGTTGACCTTGAAGGAGACGCCTTGAAACGTTTGCGTCGCGGCCGTCTGCAGGACGCCGCGGAGCGGCGTGGTCGCCATCCGCGAGCCGAACGTGCCATTCGTGCCCGGGGGGAGCAACATCGTGCGCACGACGCCGGTCGCACTCGGATGCGGCGCCATGATAAACGTGCGCATCTTCAGATCTTCGCGCATGTCCCGGATCACGAGATCGCAGCGCGCCTTGTCGCGCAAGTCGTGGCGTTGAATCCGGCCGGTCCAAAAGCGCGCCCAATCCGTCCGCGTGCCATCGGGATTGACGGTGAGGCTTTCGTCGACCTCTGCGCGAAACCCGGCGAGCTGCCACTTGCCTTTGACGTTCCCGGTGAAGCCCGTGACCCAGCGCGCAAGATTCGACCCGCTCGTCGGCACGCGGCGATCCACCAACGTGAAGGTCAGCTCGCCCCCATCCATCCGTTTCTGCAGGATGTCCAGCTTCCCCCGGCGGCCGCGGGGCACGTCGAGATAGGGCTGATAGCCCGGGACGCCAGGGATCGTCGCCACCTGGAAGGGATCGCTGTGCGGCGCCGAAGCGGCGGGCGTCAGGACGGTCAGCTCCGTGCGATCGACCGATTTGGGCGCGTAGACGCGTAACCGATAGGCCGGCGCGTAGGCCGTCACGAGCTAGGTGCCAATGGATCCACCGAGGCCGAGCTGATGATCTGCGGTGCGGAGACGGCGACAGGCGGAATCTGGTAGATGAGCAATGCCGGCGCGCCCGGTCCCTGCACGAGCTGCACGTCACTGGCCTCGGTGATCTCGTGGGCGCCGAGGATAGCGGCGATGACCAGCGCGAGCTCCCGGCGCGCCTGATTCATGGCCGCCGCACATTGCTGATAGAGCCGGGCTTGCTGATCCGTGATCGCGATGCTGGGCATCTTAGGTTCCGTGGCGAGCCATGTGGATGTCGATCACACGATGTTGTTGGTATTGAGGTTATTGGCACCGACGAGCGACGAACTTCCGGTCACGTGATCGACCGCGCGAATCATGTTCCCCTGGACCAGCCAATAGTCCGAGGTCCCGGTACTCCGCACGCCGTAGACTTGCGTTTTCACGCCTTGATCATCATAACAGACGTTCCCGACCGCCGTGATCTGTGTGACATTATCGCCACGAATCCCGTCGCGTCCCATGTTCTTGAACGTGTTGCCAACGAGCTGGTGATAGGAGCCAGCGGTCATGTTGACACCATCGCCGAGCCCACCGCCGGGTTGCATGGATTCGAAGTGGCATCCTTTCACCAGAATGCCTTTGACCACGCCATCGAGATTATCAATCCGTACGCCGTTGGCGCAGTCCCTGCCTTCGCACGCGATGAACCGGCCATTGGTATGTCCACTCGCGCGAAACGCGTGGCCCGAACCACCGGCGATCATGGTTTCGGCAACGCAACTCTCGATGATCCCTCGGGTCCCATTACCCGTGAGCCGGAAGGAATCGCCCTTGATGTTGATCGCGTGACAGCGAACGATCCGATTGTTGCTCCCGGCAATGCGGAAACCGTTATCCTGTGAGGTATCGGCCCAACACCCGTCGAGGACATTGTTGTCACCGCTGAATACGTAGAAGACACCTCCCAGTTGCGTGATGCAGGTATTCTTGGCGCCACAGGCTCGGAGCACGCTCTTGGTCACATTGTTACTAAAGAGCACCGCGTTTCCCTGCGCATCCTGCACGTAGCAATGATCCATCAGGATGTCCGTCGGCGTGCCTGCGAGACCGGCAAGACTAAATCCATGTTGCGGCACTGTGAGAACATTGATATCGCGCATGACACAATGCTGCTTGATGAATGCAGCGATCCCGATGCTGGTCGCACCGCCGACCGCGCTCATGTCAATCGTGAATCCTTCGAGCAGCATGTTGCTCGCCTCCCGCCCCGACCCAGTATCGCCGAGCCGAAAGACCTGATTCGTAATCGCCGCCGTCGGCTTAATCACCGCCCCATATCCGCTGATCCGAAGATTGTCCGGGGCTACCGAAGCGCCGAGTCTGAGCCGAGCGCTGACGACATAACTGCCAGGAGGGAGAAAAACGCGGCCGCCGGTGGGGGCCGCCACGGCCGCATTGAGCGCATTTTGAATCGCCGTCGTGTCGTCGGCCAGGCCATCACCGAGCGCACCGTACGCTTTGACGTGGAAGAGTGGTCCCTCGAATCCAGAAAATGACGCATCGGGATCGTAGCCGCTTTTTGATAACGCTTGCCGGAGCGGCCGATTATCGACGTCCGTCAGGTTGGGATGGCTCCTCCCAACCGCCGGTTCATTCCAAACGATCCAATCGATGGCAGACATTAGGCCGCCAGCGCCTTCGCGGTGGTATCGATCGTTTGGCCCGCGAAGGTCAGCGGGCCGATCTTGACCCGCACGATCGCATTTTCTCCGACGTTGGGGGTGCCCAGCGCGCCGAGCCATAAGGGACCGGCCCACGCGGTCGGAAATCCTCCTGTCAGGACGGCCCCCGTATCGCTCGTATCGGCACCGCCGTTGACGGATTTGCGCAGCTGTTGATGCGCATCGGCGAACAAGATCTGCATGAGGGCCACATCGGCACCCATGGCCGCCGACGGCGTCAGCGTCCGCGTGTCGTTTGCCGAACCGTTGCCGAAGTCACAGCGATATCCACCACCGGAAGCGCCTAGGAAGGCGAATGCCGCGGTGCTGGCATTGGGTCCGTCGCCCATGCGGAGGAGGCCGTTCGGGTATTGGTTCCCGACCTCGATGAGTTCCACGAGCGTGAATTGTGGCTGCGGGGAAAAGGGCCACGGACTGAACCCGAGCGCCGTATCGGCAGGGCGGGCCACAGTCGCAGTCGTCGTGGCGACATAGGCGCTCGGCGCCGAGCTATCCGTGGTGCCCAACCGCTCCACTTGGGCGCCCCAGAGATAGACGCCTTGCGTGCCGTCGCCCGTGTAGGCCTGCTGGGCATTCGCCCGGGTGATGGTATCATAGACGAACGCGAAGAGCGTGGCCGCCGTGATACCGCCCGCGATCTTTCCCCATAGCAACACGCGGTACCAGCCATTCGCCAGCGGGATCGCTTTGTTCCCGGTCAGCGTCCCACCGCCGAAGCCCGTCGCGATGGAGCCGAAGAGGCCGGTGCTGGTATCGAAATCGGCTTGGAAACCCTGCGTAGAGCCGGCGTTGCTGAATCGGAGCAGCACGGACGTATAGCCCGACGCCTTAACAAACATCGAGACGGCGACGTTTTCGTCAGCCGTGATCGTCATCGCCTGCGAGACATTCGGGTTCTGACTCGAGGCCGCGGGCACGATGCGATCGCCCGTCACGACGAGATCTGGAGCGGCGGTGGCATTCGCCACCACAGTCGGCGGCCCGCCCGCCTTGACCCACGTCGCGGTATCAAAACTCTCGGATTGCAAACACGTGTTGGTGCGGCCCAACTCGAGGAGCGTCGTGCGGGGAGCAATCGGCAGTCCCGCACTGAAGCCATTCGGATAATGCCGATCGCGGAGCGCGTTCGTCGCGGCCGAGACGATCACCCCGCGGTTATCGATAAAGGTCCGCGCGCCGGCGGCCGCGAAGCTCCCGTTCAGCCCGAGGGGTGAGATGTCCGCGCCCGCGACGTATTCGAACATGAGCCCCCGCGTCACGGCCAGCCCGAGATCGAGCGTCGGGTTGCGGATCTTCACGCGCTGCGACCAGTCCAAGCGCGGCGTGAGGCCCCGTCCGCCCCGCAGCGGATCCGCCAAATAGCAGCCATCGAGGGCGAACAAGGGCGCGGCGAGATCGGGCACGAAGCTGAAGGGATTCTTGGCGCGTGCCCAATCGAGAAAGCCCTGGAGCCCGGCGGCGCCCGTCAGCGCGGACTGGGCCGGGCTCGTCTGCGGATTCGCCGGCAGGAACTTGGCCGTGCATTCAAGCGTGTAATCCCAGCCGGTGATCCACGAGTCCTCCACGCCGGAGCTCCCCTGCACGAAGTCCGAGCCCTCCCGCGGCTCGCGATCCGTGACAACCTCTGAGAGCGGGTACCCGAGCTCGAGCACATTCTCGTTATTCACGCCCCAGAGGATTCGCGATACGCGGGCGCTCATCTCACAGGCCTTCGCGGACGGTGATCACGCCGCGG
>Ga0137380_10006646_pt1 | contig 10325 bp, 11 predicted proteins | sample SagtaG_17_FD_104809 | JGI IMG/M metagenome (GOLD analysis project Ga0137380, IMG submission 104809) | Vadose zone soil microbial communities from Sagehorn Ranch, Mendocino, California, USA - Sage2_L_100_16 metaG | ecosystem: Environmental > Terrestrial > Soil > Vadose zone | place: USA... | reverse complement strand
GACCGGTCCAGCCGCGAGTTGGGAAACCTCTCTGTTCTTATGTCCTATGTTGGGAGGCTGACTCCTCTGTCTTTCCTTGACCAGCCGGGGGGGCTTTTCCTTGGTCTGAAAACAAGGAATACTGCAACGGCGCCGGAAAAGAAAAGGACAGCAAGGGGAACGTCTTTAAGATAACGCAACGCCAGCACGAGGAAATATCCGGCCCCACCCCACCGCAGGAGGACCCTCACGACATTCACCGCCTTCTCCAGCCATGTTCCAGCCTTTGGCGACCTTTCTGCTACCTTATCCACCGACCACCATCCGGCTCGTGCAAGTCGCGGGATGATGATAAACCACTGGAGATACCCTATTACCAGCACGGCCATGCAAACAACTAGAGTAGTATTCACATCATTTCCAGAACCTTGATCACCCGGCGATGTAGTATTCCCGATTAATCGGCCCAAGGGAATTAAGGCAAGGGATAAGGGAAATGCCATGGCTATGTTGAAGATGGCGTAAAAGAAGTTACCTTCGCCGGTGACACCAATGGATTGCACATTGAAGTAGATTAGATTCCCAATCCAGAGAATCTTGATCGTCAGCACGTCCCACGCGAAAGGCTTTTCCCGAGGTGAAAGACGAGATACGGGAAGGTCATTCGCAATATGGATCTTAGCGAAGATGACGCCACAGGAAGGGCAGGTTTCTTCGCCGGTACTGTATCCGCATTTTGGGCAGATCATCAGGCCCCCATTAAAGGGTCAGTTATCGACACGGTTAGGAAAGCATAATGAGGTTAGGGCTCTTTCCAACGGGTGATGTGCTGGGTTTCGGGCAGGTCCACAGGTCATGTTTTGAACACCTTTAAAGTACAAAGGAATTATTTTGCACATCCTTCTGTCCTTTGCGCTGGATAACATGCGTCATAAAACGGTATATTACATGAGGACTTTCCATAGCAGACGAACATATCGGTGTGATTTTCGCAATCGACTGCTGGGAATATTGGAGGAACCACCAGTGTAAGAAATTGAAGTGCAATGAATGAGTAACAGTAATGCGTTCCGTGAATCGTCCACCTAACCAATTCATCATTGTTGAATTTAAATCGTACAGTTTTGCGACCGACTGGAATTGCTAATGGTATTGGAATTAAAGGACTTACAATAAATCCTCTCCATCTTAGACCCTTTGCATAAACTAACTCAGTTTCATCACCTGAAGTATAGACTTCTTCTGGTTTTCCCCATTCAGCTTTTACGTCTGCCATAGTAAAGGTTCTGGGTGAGTTTATTTGCATACTGTAGTCAGATTTCAACATGTTACGCCCAAAAGAATCATACTTTCCTGGTTTTTGTTCCGGACTCACATAGGTTATATCTCCTATAGCCCCAGCACCAATGAATGCACAGCCAGAAGCAACCAGCATCAGGATAATAAGCGTAAAATATCGAAACATTCCTGCACCTTTCAGTTTTTACGGCCATACTTGCCAACGATGTTATTGAGCGGTTCACGCGCGCGCGTGAACCGGTGATCTACCCAAATGGAACATTTATTTCTACGAAATGAAAGGCACCGGGACCTGACGGCCATGGTGCCTCTTATTGCTGCCTGATATATTCCATCTCATCCCATCGCATGTCCATCTTATAGCATACAGGGAATGAACTTTAAACGTTTAAATCCATTAATATCGACGCATTTTCCGGTCACGCTACGGCAAGCGCCGCGTACGCCACCACCTGCCGATTATCCCCCGTCACGTCGCCACTGGTGGCATAGCGGACCAGCGCCGCCTTGGTGGCGCCGAGCTCCAAGGCGGCCACCAGCATGACCGCCACCGGTATCACCCCGCACATGGTGATCCCCTTGGTGCGACAGAGCCGCACGAGGCCTTCCGGGTTGAGCGACAGCACCTCCCCGATCGCCTGCTCGTCCTTTTCCCGGGCAGCTTCGGCCGACTCGTAGTGGCTCATGTCCGAACTGGCCACGATCAGGGTCTCCTCTCCGAACTCCCGGATCGCCCGGGCAATCCCGAGCCCAAGCGAGCGGCAGCGGACAAAATCGCCGAAACCGAGGCAGAGCGGCACGATGGTAACGTCGGGCCGAATGAACTGGAGAAAAGGGACCTGGACCTCAAGGGAATGCTCGAAGTGATGGGCGGTGGCGTCTTCCTCCACCTGGGGCGCGTGCTTGATTACCAGTTGGGCCAGGCGGTCGTTGATGGCGACGGTGCCGAGCGGGGTGAGCCACTCGCCGTCGGGATAGAGGGCAGAACCGACGCCGATGCCGCTATGATTGGGACCGAGGATGACAACAGTGGAGGGTATCTCGATCCGGCCGTACAGCTCTCCGGCGACCGCGCCGGAATAGATGTAGCCGGCATGGGGGGCGATGACCCCCACGACCTTCTCCCGCGGGGTTGCAGGGGTGACGAGGGCTGCAAGCTCGTCTCTCAGTTTGGTTTCGTCGCCGGGGTAGAACTGGCCGGCGACCGCAGGCTGACGAATCATGGGCTCTCCTGTTTCATTATCAGGAAAAGCATGTGCGACATAAAAAGGTTCCTGATTAATCCTAATCTTCCGCCAGATGCTACCCCCCTTTGGAAAAGGGGGGTAAGGGGGGATTTCCCAGCGACAATCAAAGGCAAATCCCCCTAAATCCCCCTTTGCCAAAGGGGGACTTGGCAGTAGCGGAAGATCGGTACTAATCATCAAAAGGTTTATGGTTCCGCAGCTGCTTCGGCCGGCTCCCCGAGCGGCAATTCCGCCTGCTCCGCGTCGCCGAACGCCCCGGCCAGCTCCTGGATGTCCTTGAGGGTCGGCAGGCTGGCCAGGTCCTTCAGGCTGAAGGCCTCCAGGAATTCCCGGGTGGTCCCGTAGATCAGGGGCTTGCCGGGGATGTCCTTCTTGCCGAGGATCCTGATCATCTTCTTCTCCAGCAGGGTCTTCAGCACCCCGCCGGTATCGACCCCCCGCAGGTATTCCACCTCGGCGCGGGTGATCGGCTGGCGGTAGGCGATCACCGCCATTGTTTCCAGGGCGGAACGGCTGAATTTGAAGCTCTTCCCCCGGATCAGGCGGCGGATGTAGTCGGCATTTTCCGGGCGGCTCCGGAGCTGGTACCCCCCCGCCACCTCGGCCAGCCGGATGCCGCGCCCGTGATCGGCGTAGTCGTCCCGCAAGCGGGCGACCGCGGCCTTCACATCCGGTGCCTCATATTCTTCAAGGATTGCGCAAAGCCGCTCCAATGTCAACGGGGCATCGGAAATAAACAAGAGACTCTCAACAATCGATTTAAGGTCTGCCACGGTCACCGCTTTCCTCCTCGTACGAATCCCCCTCCAGGAGCGTCGGTGCGATCCAGATCACCCCGAAGCTGTTCGCCTGGAGAAGTTTCACCATCCGCAGCTTGCAGAGCTCAAGGATCGCCAGAAAGGTGACGATCACATAGTCCCTGCTGAGCGGCACGGTGAAGAGGCGCTCGAAAGTCACCGCGTCCTTCCCCCGGAGGAGGTCGAGGATCTCGTTGATCCGGTCGGCAACGGTCATGCCCTCGGCGCCGACTTCATGGAAGCTCGCCTCCGGCACCTTGACCAGCAGCGCCCTGAAGGCCTCGATCAGCTCGAACAGCTCGACTTCCGGCGGCGCCTCGACCGGCTTGAACTCTCCCAGCTCTGCGGAAGCGAACTTGCGGGCGAACACCTCTCTGCCGAGCAGTTCGCACTCCGATAGCCGCTCTGACGCCTCCCGGTAGCGCTGGTACTCCAGAAGCCTTTTGACCAGTTCGGCGCGCGGGTCCTCCTCCGCCTCTTCCGTCTCTTCCTCTTCCTGGACGGGGAGGAGCATGCGCGACTTGATCTGGACCAGGGTGGAGGCCATCACCAGGAACTCCCCGGCAATATCGAGGTTGAGCTCCTTCATCAGTTCGAGGTATTCCAGGTACTGGCGGGTGATGGCGGCGATCGGGATGTTGTAGATATCGACTTCGTTCTTCCTGATCAGGTAGAGGAGGAGGTCAAGGGGTCCCTCGAACGATTCGGTCCTGACGGTATAGACCGACGGATCGGTTTCGGGAAAAAGTCTTTCTTGTACGGCGTCTACCGGCAACGGGGGCTCCCAGACTCAGATAGTGTCCACGAATAAATTCCCCCCTTTGGAAAAGGGGGGTTAGGGGGATTTTTCTGTTGCGGCTAAAAGCAAATCCCCCTAAATCCCCCTTTGCAAAAGGGGGACTTTCGATCATTACATTTTGATCGCGTCTCTCACCTCTTTCATGGTCGCCCCCGCTTCCGCAGCGGCTTTGCTGCTCCCGGCCGCTAGCACCTCCGCCACCAGCCCGGGCTGCGCGGCCAACTCCCCGCGTTTGGCCCGGAACGGCGCCAGCTCTTCGATCATGCATTTGGCCAGGATGCCTTTGCAATCGACGCAGCCGATCTGGGCGCCGCGGCACGCCTCGACGATCTTGGCCCGCTCTTCGTCGGGGACATAGAGCCGGTGCAGGTTGAAGGCGACGCAGCGGTCCGGCTCGCCGGGATCGATCCGGCGCGGCCGCTCCACGTCGGTCACCATCGACATCACCTTTTTCCTGGTTTCTTCGGCACTCTCCGACAGGAAGATGGCGTTGCCGTACGACTTGCTCATCTTCCGGCCGTCCAGGCCGGGCAGTTTCGGGGTCTCGGTGAGGAACGCCGCCGGCTCGGGGAAGACCTTTCCGTACAGGTGATTGAAGCGCCGGGCGATTTCCCGGGTGATCTCCAGGTGCGGCAGCTGGTCGTGCCCCACGGGGACCCGGGTCGCCTTGTAGACGATGATGTCGGAGGCCATCAGTACCGGGTAACCAAGGAAACCGAAGGTCGAGAGGTCCTTGGTGGTCAGGTTCTCCTGCATTTCCTTATAGGTCGGGTTGCGCTCCAGCCAGGAAACCGGGGTGATCATGGAGAGAATCAGGTTCAGTTCGGCATGCTGGGGAACCAGGCTCTGCGTGAAGATGGTGCTCTTTTCCGGGTCAATGCCGAACGCCAGCCAGTCGAGGACCATCTCGTGAATGTTCCCCTTGATCTCCGCGGTATTGGCATATTCGGTAGTGAGGGAGTGCCAGTCGGCGGCGAAGAAGAAGCACTCGAAGTCGTGCTGCAGTTCCAGCCAGTTATTCAGGACCCCGTGATAATGGCCGAGGTGGAGCTTGCCGGTGGGTCTCATGCCGCTGACGATCCGCTTGTTGTCCATGAATAAAACTCCTTTATTAATCCCCGGCGGCAACTCTCTAAAAGGGAAAGATCCCCAATTGTTGCAAGGGAGTGTTGTGCATGAGATACCCCATGACATGCGGGCCGATCAACACGTTTAGGCCGAAATAGAGCGGTGGCGCGATGACATACGAAAGGACCCTCGGGAAAAATATCACAATCAGGATGATCCCGATCATCCCGTATCGCTCGATCCCGGCGTAGGCCACCGACTGCCGGTACGGCAGTAGTCCCACCATGACCCTGCCGCCGTCGAGGGGCGGTACCGGGATCAGGTTGAAAATCCCCAGGACGAGGTTGATGTAGACAGAAAAGGCGAGCATCATGCTGATCGGGTCGATGAACATCTGAATCAGGGGATCGCCGGGAACCACGGTGCCGAACGCGACGAAACCTCGCAGGGCCAGGGCGGAGATGGTGGCGAGGCAGAAGTTGGTGACCGGACCGGCCGCGCCGACCCAGATCATGTCCCGCTTCGGGTGCCGCAGGTTATTAAAGTTCACCGGCACCGGCTTGGCCCAGCCGATCCCGACCAGGAAAACCATCAGGGTGCCGATGATGTCCAGGTGCTTGAGGGGATTGAGGGTGAGCCGCCCCATGTAACGGGCCGTCCGGTCCCCGAACCGGTCGGCGATGAAGCCGTGAGAAACCTCGTGGCAGGTGATCGCCATCAGGGCGGGGACGAGCATCACCGATACTTTCAAAAAGAAATCTTCCATGAAACCCCTTGTCGGCAAATACATAAATCATTCTTTTCTAGCAGATACGGCGGGCAAAGTCAACGCGTTGCAAGGGAATGCCCGTGGTTATGACTGCCGTGCAATCCATGTAGGGGCGCAGCATGCTGCGCCCATCGTAAGCATCCAATGCAGGCAAGGGCGCAGCATGCTGCGCCCCTACATGCAATGACGGTGGCGGCATTTACTGATGCCCCAAAAAAAAAGGCGGGATCGCTCCCGCCTTTTCTCGTGCACAACTATGTTGCCATCTCGGATCAGATGTCGAAGTAAAGGGCGAACTCCATCGGCACCGGCCGCATCCGGACCGGGTTGACTTCGGCTTCGGTCTTGTACTCGATCCACTTCTCGATGACGTCGGGGGTGAACACGTCTCCCTTGAGAAGGAACTCGTGGTCCAACTTGAGGCAGTTGAGGGCTTCTTCCAGGGTACCCGGTGCAGACGGGATGTCCTTGAGCTCCTCGGGGGAAAGCCCGTAGATGTCCTTGTCGAGCGGCTGGCCCGGATCGATCTTGTTCTCGATCCCGTCGAGGCCCGCCATCAGCATGGCGGCGAAGGCGAGGTAGCCGTTGCAGGAAGGATCGGGAGTACGGTACTCGATCCGCTTTGCCTTCGGGTTGGTGGAGAACATCGGAATCCGGAGCGCAGCGGAGCGGTTCCGGCTGGAGTATGCCATGTTGACCGGGGCTTCGAAGCCCGGCACCAGGCGCTTGTAAGAGTTAGTGGTCGGGTTGGTGAAGGCGCACAGCGCCTTCGCGTGCTTGATGATGCCGCCGATGTACCACAGCGCCATCTGGGAAAGTCCGCCGTATTTGTCGCCGGCGAACAGGTTCACGCCACCCTTCCAGATCGACTGGTGGGAATGCATGCCCGAGCCGTTGTCGCCGTAGAGCGGCTTCGGCATGAAGGTGGCTGTCTTGCCGTTGCGGTAGGCAACGTTCTTGACGATGTACTTGAACCACTGGAGCTTGTCGGCCATTACGACGAGCGAATCGAAGCGCATGTCGATCTCGGCCTGGCCGCCGGTGGCGACCTCGTGGTGCTGGCACTCGACCTGGATGCCGACCTTCTGCATCTCCATGACCATCTCGTTGCGGATATCGTTCTGGGAGTCGGTCGGGGAAACCGGGAAGTACCCTTCCTTGTGGCGCGGCTTGTAGCCCAGGTTGGGGAACTCTTCGCGGCCGGAGTTCCATGCCCCTTCGACGGAATCGACGGCGTAGAAGGACTGGTTGGCGCTCAGGTCATAACGGACGTCGTCAAAGATGAAGAACTCGGCTTCAGGTCCGAAGTAGGCGGTTTCGCCGATGCCGGAGGACTTGAGGTACGCCTCCGCCTTCAGAGCGATGTTACGCGGATCGCGGCTGTAGCCTTCCTTGGTGATCGGGTCAAAGATGTTGCAGATCAGCGACAGGGTCGGGATCGCGGTAAAGGGGTCCATCTTGGCGGTAGTCGGGTCGGGGATGATGATCATGTCGGAGGCATGGATCGGCTGCCAGCCACGGATCGAAGAGCCGTCAAAGCCCAGCCCGTCCTCAAATATATCCTCGCCGAACTCGCTGATCGGTGTGGAAAAATGCTGCCAGATGCCGACAAAGTCCATAAACTTGAAGTCAACCATCAGGGCGCCGTTTTCCTTGGCAAAATCTACTACTTGTTTCGGGGTCATCGAAAATCTCCTTTCAGGGTTAATTAAAATACAGACGGTTACAGGGCGTCTTCACCCCGTTCGCCGGTTCTGATTCGGACCACTTCCTCAACGGACGTGACAAAGATCTTGCCGTCGCCGATGCGGCCGGTTTTTGCGGCCTGCTCGATGGTTTCCACCACCTTGGCAACGATATCGTCGCCAAGAATGATTTCCATCTTGATCTTGGGAATGAAATCGACCACTTATTCTGCGCCGCGGTAAAGCTCGGTGTGGCCTTTCTGTCGGCCGAAACCCTTCACCTCGCTGACGGTTATCCCCTGGATACCGATTTCATTGAGAGCCTCTTTTACCTCGTCCAGCTTGAAAGGTTTTATTATCGCTTCGACTTTTTTCAAGGATCATCACCCCCCGGTTGGTTGAATGAAAACTGGTGGATTATAATTGCCTAAACGGCAAAAAGCAAGGCCAATCCGGCCTGCTCTTCGGACTATCTATAAATTAATAAGCAAAATGTTTGCCTAAACCCAGCGCCATGAAATTAATCGGTGAAATCCGGCATGTTATCGGCAACGATGGCCCTTCCGGCAGAAACAGACACGAAAGTATAGCCTAAATTATAGACAATGCAATAACACGCCTGCCCAATAAAACGGCAGAGTCCGCTCACGTCGGCAGCTGGTCGGCCGCCACGGCGGCGTCGATCGGCTCGGTTGATTCCAGCATGGCATGGAGCATGGCGGTCCGGGGCATCGCCACCCCTTTGCACGCTCCCGCAGCCAGGGGCCGGGCAAAGATGGCCGCGAGCTCCAGCTCCCGCCCCTCCTCCCGGTCGATCAGCATCGAGGGGCGGTAGGCGCCGAGCCCCTCGGAAAATTCGATCATCCTGCCGGCCAGGGAATTATCAAGCGCTTCGCTAAGTCCCTGGCTGTTTGCCGCCGCGATCACCTCCAGCATGATCTCCCCGACCAGGGAGCGGGCCACCGGCCGGTGAAGGAGGTCCGCCACCGTCAAGCCGAGGAGGGCGCAGAGGCCGTTGAAAGGGATGTTCCAGACCAGCTTTTCCCAGCGCGCCTTGAGCAGATCGGCCGCCGCCTGGCACTCCACGCCGGCGCCGCGAAACAGCTCCGCCAGCAGTTCCGCCCGCGCCATCCCCTGGCGCCGGAACTCGCCGACCAGTATCCGTCCCGCGCCGAGGTGCCGGACCACCCCCGGCTCCCCGCGGTTGGCACAGAGAAACGCCACTCCGCCGAGGACCCGCTCGGCGCCGAACCGGGCCGCCAGCGCCTCCTCGTTGCCTAGTCCGTTCTGGAGGGTCAGGATCATGGTATCGGCCCCCACAAGGGGTGCGATCAGTTCCCCGTAGCGATGATTGGCAAAGGTCTTCAGCCCAACCAGGACCAGTTCGACCGGGCCGATCTCCGCGGAGCTCAAATAGCCCTGGACCCGGGCCAGGTGGAAATCGCCCGGCACCGATTCGACCCGCAGCCCTTTCTCCCGGATGGCCTGATAATCGCGGCGCAGGAGAAAGTGCACGTCGTTGCCGCCCCGCTGCAGCAGGGCGCCGTAATAGAGGCCAAGCGCCCCGGCCCCGACAATGGCTATCCGCATTCCACTTCTCCTTCTGCTTGTAAAAGCCCTTCGCAACCGGTATAGTACTTACGTCATCTGAACTGTAGGGGCGGTGCATGCCCCGCCCAAACGGGCGCAGCATGCTGCGCCCCTACATCAGGGTTTGAATGTTTAATCGCCGTAGTAATAGCAGTTGGTTTATACACGTCCGGAGGTCTGCCTGCCCATGATCGCCGCCCTTCTCATCCTGGCGCTCTCCCTCGCCTGCAGCGAGGCACGCGCCGACATCTACCGTTACCTGAACGAAGACGGGGTGGAGTGCTTCACCGACACCCCGACGAGCAGGGCTGCGGTCAGGGTCATGAAGGAGAAGGCGGCATCACGCCGCAAAGCGCCTCAACGCAACATACCGCCCTCTCCTTCCCCCGCAGAAACTGCCCCAAAAACGAGCAGCGACCACTTAGCCAGCGTGCAAACCTGCCCCCCTGCCGATTTGCTCCTGCCGGTCAGCGGCAGAATAACCTCACCGGTCGGTCTCCGCCACGACCCCATCGACGGCGTGGTCCGGGACCACAAGGGGGTGGACATCGCCACCCCGGAAGGGACTCCGGTCCGACCGGTCGCCGCCGGCATCGTGACCTTCAGCGGCTACCGGTCCGGCTACGGCAATACGGTGATCGTCAGGCACGACGACGGAACGATCACTCTCTACGCCCACAACTCGACCAACCTCAAGCACGAAGGGGAGCCGGTGGACAGGAGTTCCACCATCGCCTTCTCCGGCTCGACGGGGCGCACCACCGGCCCCCATCTCCACTTCGAGGCATGGAAGGACGGCGTCAACATGACCGCATCGTTCATCCCGGGCGCAACGTCATCCCGCGGAGCCAGGCCGGACACCGACGATATCCGGCGCTCCATCCAGGCCGACGGGACCCTCGTCTTCACAAATCTGCCTTGAAACCGGCTAAGGGCTAAGGGCGAAAGGCAAAAGGGGAAAATCCTTCAACCTTTTTCTTTTCCTTTAGCCTTTAGCCTTTAGCCTTTAGCCTTTAGCCTTTAGCCTTTAGCCTTTAGCCTTTAGCCTTTAGCCTTTAGCCTTTAGCCTTTAGCCTTTAGCCTTTAGCCTTT